>Ga0164315_10004617_pt1 | contig 10684 bp, 21 predicted proteins | sample GuaBasSedimGuay6_FD_113737 | JGI IMG/M metagenome (GOLD analysis project Ga0164315, IMG submission 113737) | Subseafloor sediment microbial communities from Guaymas Basin, Gulf of California, Mexico - Guay6, Core 4569-2, 0-3 cm | ecosystem: Environmental > Aquatic > Marine > Hydrothermal vents...
CATGAGGAAAAATGAAGAGAATTCATTTGGATTAGGTATCTGGCCAAAAGGAAATACAAATGTCAAAATAAAGATAAATGATTGGGGAGTAGCTGTTAATAAAGAAGATGGTAAAGCCAGAGTAATGGGGTTTGAAATAATATAATGAAAATATTAGCGACATCAGATATACATCAAATGATTTCCAAATGGAAGGAATTGGTTAAGGTCTGTCAAAGTCAAAAAGAAAAGTTCGATATGGTTCTTATAGCAGGAGATTTATTCCCTAAAGATGATTATATACAGGGTCAGCTTTCATTTATGTTTCATTTAAAAAGATATGCTAATAAAATTAAAGAAACAGGGGCTGAAATTCTTATTGCTTTAGGAAATGACGATAATGAACTTCTTATACCTGAAATGGAAAATGCCGATAAAGAAGGATTATGGCATTATATGTCTGAGAGAGTTGTAGAAATAAATGGATATGAATTTGCTGGAATGCCTTATGTTCCTGATTATCCATTTGGTTATAAATATTGGTGCGCTGGAGAATTTGAAGACAATATTCGTATCGATACTCAACAATTTACGGATCCAGTTTTAATTAATAAATATAATGAATTTACAGTTATTCCTAATTATTTAAAATATCTTAAAGAAAAAAAGAAAATATGGGAATCATTAGTGGAGGTAGCAGCTAAGGTTAAAAATATTAAAAAAAGTATTTGGCTGATTCATGCTCCACCATCAGATTTAGTTTTAGATGTTTGTTCTCATGGAGGTAGGGTTGGTAGTCAAGCTGTATTAAAATTTATACAGGAATATCAACCTCTTTTAACAATACATGGGCATATTCATGAGTCTCCAGAATATAATGGACACAAATGGAATCAACAAGAAGGCTCTACGTTATGTATTCAGGGTGGGCAAATAGGGTTTGATCTTCATTATTCTACTATTGTTTTAGAGAATGAAAAAATCAAATCAAAGGAACATTCTATTTATGCGTGACATGAGTAATATGCGTGATTATGTAGCCCCAATGGTATCTGATCTTAATAATTTATTAGGTTTTGATAGTGTTTCTTTTGTTAAATTAGATGCGCCAATAAAATCAAGATGGCAGGCTGATTTTCTTCAGGTATTTCCACCCACTTATCACGAATTGCCTTTTGAACACGAAACAGATAAAGTTTGTTTTGAACGCTATTTTAGAGGTAAGGAAAAAATAACATTTGAGGAGTTTAAGAAAAAACATTATGAACGAAATGCCAATAGAAAATTATAATCTTAAAGAAATGTACAATATAGGAATTAATCAACCTCTTTATGTTTATCAGGTTCCTATGTTTATGATCACAGTTTCAACAGTTTTAGTTGTAGAAAATGGAATTATATTGGTTAATGATAACGAGAACTACAGATTTCCTACTACAATGGTTAAAGCTGGAAAAGAAACTATACCATTTGCAGCCATTAGAAGTGTTAAAAATGATATAAATATTGTTTTAAAGCGAGACAGCTTGATACCTGTTGATTTTAGAAGTAGTCCAGAACGATCAGCAGAAGGTAACGTTGTTGATATAGGGTTAGTTTGTACTTTAGATATTAAAGACATTCAAGAAGATTATAATGGGAAATGGGTAGAAGTAGATTTTGAAAACAAATGTCTTATTAACCCTTCTATAAAAATGAGTATGGATTATGGATTACTTCTTGGCAGAGCTATTGATATCGCTTGTTTAATTAAGGAATAATTTAATGCTTGCAACCGTTAAAAGTATATGGCCAAGTGATATCTCTATACAATTTCCCCAAACCAATAATATATCTAATGAATTGAATTGTCCTGTTGATGAACTTATTATTTGGAAAAATAATGATTTAACCCATCAATATCTTAAAACTCTCACAGAAAAAGAACGAGATGAAATTGCTAAAGATCTTCTTAACTTTTTCATTGTATACAATTGGGATCATTTAATTTTTGTTAATAAATCTATAGATAAAACATGGAAATCTTTACAAAATTCTAATGTTAAAATATCTAAAAACAATGGAAGTATAGTGTTAGCTAATTCTTCATCAGTAGGCAATAATATTTATAAAACTTTTTTCCCAAACATTCTTAAAATTCAAAGCAAAAAAAAGATTTCGGTTTATGATGCATTAAAAAATAAAGAAATCTTATGGAAAATAATTAGAAATAGAATTGGAAATACATTATTATATAATACAAAAAATAGAACTCCTAGACAATGGCCTATGACTATAAGACCCTCTATGATTATACAAGGGGCAAAATGTTCAGGACAAGCTTCAATTGGTAGTATTTTTAAACCCGCAATAGCAAAAGTTATTTACGATAGCTATGTAAAGGACAATGATAATGTATACGATTATTCTGCTGGTTTTGGAGGAAGATTGTTAGGATTAATGGCTACGCAAAAAAAAGGTATTAAATATTTTGCATGCGAACCAAATACCGAAACTTATGATGGTTTAATTTCTATGGTAAAACATTTTGGGTTTAATGCAGATATACGGAAAATGGGTTCAGAGAATTTAATATTTAATGAAAAAATGGATTTCGTATTTAGTAGTCCACCATATTTTAATAAAGAAACCTATACAAATGAACAATCTCAATGTTATAATAAATTTCCAATATATGATGAATGGATAGAAAAATATTGGAGAGTAACAGTAACAAATATTAAAACTATGTTGAATAATAATGGTGTTTTTGCTGTTAATATAGGAAATGGTTCCAATAAATTTATGAAACAAATATCAGAAGATTTTCAAAGGGTTATTTTAGATGAAGGGTTTGTTCAAAAAAACATTTGGTATATGCAGACAAGTAAATCCCACTTGTCTAATAAAAAAAATAAAGCTGTTGTAACAAAATTGGAAGGAATTTATTTTTATGGAATTAAATAAAATATATGAGGGCGATTCTTGTTGTCTTATTGATGAATTAGATAAAACACCGAATTTAATAATAATGAGCCCTCCAGATATTGCGGAAACTAATTATACGTTAGATCAATATAAGGGGTTTTTAAGGGATATTTATATTAAGTGTTCTGAAAAATTAGATGAAAATGGAGTTATGGTTAGTATTACTACTGATCGAAAAATGAAAGGTCGAATTTATACTAAACATATAGATATTATAAATTATACTCCATTAAATTTAATTAATTATAAAATATGGGCTAAGTCATTAAAAGCAAATTTATATATCCTTAATTTTTCTCATATATTGTGTTTTAGTAAATCAAAAAAGAAAACCAATAATAAATTTAAAGAATGGTATCCTGATGTCTTACTTATTTAAAGATATAATATAAAGGGATATAAAAATAAAGATTCATTTCCTACAAAATTAATAGAAATTATAGTAGGAAATTATTCTAATAGCGGAGATTTAATATTAGATCCGTTTATGGGAACAGGAAAAACAGGATTTGTTTGTAAAAATTTGAATAGAAATTATATCGGATTTGAATTAAATAGCGATAATATTACAATAGCAGAAAATTTGATTGAAAATAATTTGATTTAATTGAAAATAAAACTTGCTTTTTGAATTAAATCTGGTACTATATAAGAAGAATAAGGAGATAGGAAATTAAAATATGAAAACAAACAGCAGAATGAACCGTAGAGATTGGGATTGGATGACCCTTTTGGGCTATCTATCTGCTGGAGTCTATCTCTAAAGTAGATTGATTAAAAAAGCCCAAAGGCAAAAACCTTTGGGCTTTTTTCGTGTAGTAAATTATTTTTGATCTTTGAAAATTGAATAATGTATTGTCCTCCCTTGGTGAAATGAATATCATCTTAGGCTACGAACTTAAGGTTAGAGGTTTGAATCCTCTAGGGGGGACCAATTTAAATGGAGGCGTAGCCATCAGGGAAGGCACCAGATTGTCGATCTGGTAAGGTGGGTTCGAGTCCCATCGTCTCCGCCAATATAAGAAATGAAGGAATACGAATATTAAATACCCTAGCGACTAGGGGAATTCAAGTCTGTGGATTCGGTAAAACAGGGATGAAGCAGAAAAAAGTTGTAATTAACTCAGAAATGACTGAAATTGCTTTAGCCGTTGCTGTTTAATTACAAGCCTCTCTTTAGAGAGGGGGTGTTGACTTGCGGAGCAGTTAGTAGTGCTGAGACGGACTCATAACCCGTTCCCGAAAGGACATGTGGGTGCAATTCCTACCCCGCTTCCAATTTTTAGCATCGGAGACGTTGGATACGTCGGACTGTCTCCAAAACAGTTGTCTTAGAGGGTTCGATTCCCTCCGGTGCTGCCAATTTTAACCCTATGTAGTTCAACAGAAGAACACTTCCCTCATAAGGAAGAGGTCGATGGGGCGGCACCATCCGTAGGGACCAATTTAATACGCCCGTAGCTCAACGGATAGAGCCACGGTCTTCTAAACCGTTTATGGGAGTTCAATTCTCTTCGGGCGTACCAAAAAAATAATTTAAAATAATACTTGAATTATTTTAAAAATAAGTCATAATATAAAAATAAGAATATTAATGTTAATTAAAATCTAAATAAAGGAGAATATTATGAATGGTTTTTGGGGCGGTCTTAGTTGTGCAATTGTTGTCTTGAGTATTGGTGGTTGTAGTATGCTTAAAAATATAGGGACTTATAGAAGCGAAGGCAAAAGCTCAATTAATTAAAGTACAAATTGAGCAAACAAAACAGGAAGAACAAATTAAGTCAACAGAACCAATAAAATCAATACAAAATAAAGAGGGTTGATATGCAATGTCCAAAATGTAAAGGTTCAAGAATTACGTGGGGGTTTTTGCCTCGTATTAAAGATGGAAAATTAGATATACCCACAAGGCCTTGTCTTCAATGTGATGCGGTAGGAGTGGTTCCAGAAGAAATGAATCAGTGGATAAAAGATGGAAAGATTTTAAAGAAAAAAAGAATTGCAAAAAGAATAACCTTGAGAAATATGGGGAAAGAATTGCAAAAAATCGATAATATAGATTTAGCTATTATAGTTATGAAAATTTCTAAAATGGAGCGAGGGGTTATAAAACCCGATATGTCTATTTATAATAATATAAAATAATTATTGATTTATATTTGTTTTTTAGTATAATATATAAAAGGAAAAATATGGAAAACCTACAACAAAAACCAGAAATAAATAAAAAACCAGAAATAAGTAACGTTAAAGTTAATTTTTGTCAAGACGGTAATACTTTAGGAACTACTTGTCCATATGAAGATCTTGAAATACGATTAGAATTTCCAGTAGGTGAAGAAGAAGGACCATTTCTTGTGTTAAAAACAGATGGATGGTCGTTTGAAGAAATAAGTGAAATAGAAGCTTTAATTACGAGGGTTGAGAAAATATTGAATTAGATTTTATTACGGAGTAGTAGGAAGGTTCCTACGGAGGGCTCATAACCCTTTCATCCTGGTTCGATTCCAGGCTCCGTTTCCAATTTAAGAAATTAATTATGAATGAAAATAAAAATGATATTAAAATAACTTTTGATGCTTCTTCTGTTGAATTTGTATTAAATGCGTTTGGTTATTATTCGCGTGATGGTTATATTGAACACTCTAATCAACAAAAAGTTCAATGCATGTTCTGTAATCAAAATATACTCATCAACAGATTAGGCGGTATAACTCATGGCAAAGAATTTCCTCAATTTGTTTGTAAAGATATAGAATGTATAATTCAATTAAGTAATTATTTAAAAAAGCAGAAAGAGATAATATAATGAAAAATATAATTAGAAAAACAGAAGATGGTTATTGGGCATTTTATAGATGGTGGATATCTATATTTGAGCCTGTATGGTATAAAATTTTTGGGCATAAATTTCATATTGTAAAAACCAAACTCAAGCCTTCTCCTTGGTATGATCCCGATACAAGAATTCTTTATTCTGTTATGGCGATTGTTGAATGGTTTGTGAAAAATGATTTAAGAGAATGGACAGTTAAAGAAGTTGAAGAAGAAATAACAAGAATTAAAAACGAAGAAGATAAAGAATATCAAAAAGATCATATTGAATGTATACAAAATCAATATAAAGAACAGGAAGAGATTAAATCTATTTATAAATGGTGGGAAAATTATGATAATCGAACCAAAGAAATAAATGAAGCACTTTCTACATGGCATCGTTATACTGAAAATATTGCCAAAAGAGAATTTGAAGATTATGACGATGCTTGTATACCTTTGTTTTTTGAGACACAGAAAAAGATGACAAAAGAAGAAAAGAAAATAGATGATGATCTTTTTGCAAAACTACATAAATTAGAAGTTGATTTACAAAATGAAGAGCAGAGTACACTTAAAAAGGCAATAGATATGAGATTTAGAATGTGGTCATGAGAGATAATAATGGAAGAAGATATTCAAGAAGAAATAGATGTTTTGCCTCATTATCATAAAAAAATTGATAATGGTTGTACAAAAATAGCTAAAATACTAAAAGAAATATGGCCTTTAGTTCAAGAACATTGCGGAAATCATTTAGAAATCGATATGGGCTCTATTAAGGCGCGAATCGGACCTGAAGAAATAATAAATGAGAAACAGTTAAAAACGGAATAATTATTATGTCGTTAAATTATAAAGAAGTATTAAAAAAAGCCGAAGAAATAAATAAAACTTTAACTTGTAATGATTTTATAGTTGGGAAAATCGCTAAAGTTATAGAGTTTTTACATGGTGATGGAACATATTGTAAGTTTGTTTCAGCATGTTCAGAAAGAATTGATATAGATTGGATTGCTATTTATACAGAACATCATGGTGTATTGGTTTATCATGTAGAAGATTTGAAATGGGTAAGAGAAGCAATACGATCTCAAAGTATTTATTATAATAAAGAGAATTGAATTATATAATTAATTTTTAAAGGCATTCTCTTGCAGGAGAATGCCTTATTTTTTTTGAATAAATGTTTAAGTAATTTAAAGGACTTAAGGAGAATAATGAAATTAATTAAAACAGCATCAGGCAAGTATAAATTAACAAAACAAGCATGGAAAGAAATTGGAGAAAAATCTGGTTGGATTAAAAAAGCTCAAACTATAGAAAAAGTTGTTAATGAAGCAATTAAAGAATCTATTACTGTTCCTGAAGATATACAAGCTCAAGCAGAGATGGCTAATTATGATTTATATCACGGCCCTGTTCCAGAAGGAGATATAGTAGATGATAAAGTTTATTTAGGATTTGTAAAAGCTGTAGAAGCAATAAGTGGTTTTGTTGATGAATTTATTGGGGATATTTATGTAAATCATATGAGTGGGGAAGTTGCAAGAGAACCGTTATTAGAAGATGAAATGGATTTGTCCGATTGGATTCAAGTAGATAGATCATCTGTCCTTAAGATTTTGTTTGGTAAAGAATTAGCATCATATGTATAAATTATGATTTGTTTTATAATAATTGAAAATAATTAAAGATTTTTCTTGCAATTAGAATAAAATTTGGTATACTGTATTCAGAATTAAGTTAGATAAAAGGAAATGTAAAATGATATTTATAATGGAAAGCCAGAATAATCAGGACCAAAATAACCAAAATAACCAACCACCCTCGGGTTGTTAGCGGATATTTCTGCCCTTTCAGCCCGTAGGCTTAAAACCTACGGGCTTTTTTTATGGAGGCATCATGTTTGAAAAATTTAAAAGAAAAATTAAAAGAAAGCAATTACAAAAAAATAAATTAAAATTTATTTTTAATATTGCTAAAATTAATAAAGAATTAAAGGAATTAGATAGGTTAGATAGAGAGGAAAAAGAAACAAAGAACCTTTAGTATAACGGTATTACATGTGATTTTGGATCATAAAATAGTTGTTCGATTCAACTAAGGTTTGCCAAAAAATATAAATAGAGATTCGCGTATGGTCTAAAGGTATGATATTTGGTTGTTACCCAAAAGATCCTGGTTCGATTCCAGGTTCGCGAGCCAACAATAAGGACCATAAGTGTAACGGCTGCATAAAGCACTTTGAATGCTTTGGACCGAGTTCAACTCTCGGATGGTCTGCCATAGGGCGTAAATACAAAGCTTCAAAATAACGCCGCAAGAAAATGGGCAAGAAAATACGGATTAATTGTATAATAGATGTATGAAATGGTATAAAAAATTATTTGGCAAGACGCTTTTAACTAATAATAATCCTAATAATATTTTAATGGATAGTAAGTTAAAAATATCAAGACAAAGATGTCTTCCAAAGAGGTTTCTAAAGAATCTTCCAGAGAGGCTTCTTAAAAAGAATAATTCAGAAGTGAAAAGAAAATATTGTATAGAAAATAAATGTTCGTCTAAGGTAGAAACTAAAATAAAGAATAGAAAGTTTTAGAAAATAGATAATCATAAAAAATACATTGTTACTCTTAAATTAAGAGTAACAATGTATTTTCTTTTTATTTAATTTTCTATAATTAACTGTATAATATAATATCGTTACTAAGTCAAATCAAAATCAAAACAAGGAGAAGAAAATGTCGCAAGCAGAAAAATTGTATGAAGAAGTAACAGAAGCAAACGAACTGATTGTTAAGTTATGTGAAAAGTATCCTGATGAATTATGGGCAGTTAGACCTGATACAGTTACAGTATTGGCTATTACTAATAAGGATAAATCAGAAAAAAATAAAGTATTAGCTAAAATAAAACCAATTAAGGGTGGAGAAAAAGCACTTTTCCAACTTAATAATATATTAACGAGATATATTATAGAAATTTATGGGTCAGATTGGAGTAAGTGGACATTAGCGCAAAAATTGTCAGTTATTTTTCATGAGCTTTTACATATTGATAGTGAAATAGGAAAAACTGTACGCCATGATGTAGCAGATTTTAGGCTTATGGTTGATAAATTAGGAGTTAATTGGTTTAATGATACAGAGCTTCCTAATTTATTGGATACAAAAGTAGAGTTTGATTTATCTATGCGAGCAAATGTTCCTGAAGATGGTGATTTGAAAATAGATTCGGGTGATGAAATTATTGATTTAGACAAGGATTTGGGTCAGGATTTGGGTTAAATCATGAATCAAATATCCGATAGAATGCATCAAATATCTGATTTAGAATATCTTAAAATAAATCAAATATTAGATAAATTTTCTATAGACTGTACATTACATGATTATAATGATGATTGTATTTATATCACAAAGGAAGATAGATTATTTAAATTAGATCGAATAAAGATTTCCCCCGACATATCTATTGATGAAGCTGTTAGTTATATTGAATTGTTTGAATAATCAATCCATACTATAGCGATATCTGAATTGCTGTATAATTTGAGTTATATTTGGAGGTGCTAAAAGATTAACTGTATCTTTTAGCGCCTTTTTCATTGTTTCTTTCATTGGATTAAGTGTAGTAGTTTCAGTTGTCTTTGTTTTTGTTTTAAATACAATTTTCTTGTGTTGTTCTTTTAATTTCTGTTTCAATATAAGGGATTCTCTCATCATTATCTCTATTATATAAACGTTTGAGAATAGATAAAAGTTAGCAAAATCAGCAAGGTAAACGCCGATAAAATTTTGAATTATAATGTATGAAAATTTATAGATTAAAACCTAATACAATTGAAGCAGCTTCGGTATCGACGACTTCTATATCTCCTTCAATTCCTATTTCTCCTATATCTGAAGATGTTTCTATTTCTGTAACTCCGCGCCAATTATATATGAAAGATGATGTGATTCAGGAAAGAGAAGATTTGGTCCCATCTCAATTAAGGAGAAAAAAGAATGTCAATGGCAAATCAAAAGAATAGTAAGAACATAGATACTGAATTAGAGGAATTAGCGAAATCCACTGAATTAGAGAAAAACATATATAGGTTTGGAGCTTATAGATATGGTTTAAGAGGGCCTGCCGCATCTGGTCCTGAAGGTGTTGTTCCCGAAAAAGTATCTTTATTAACATTTCCTCGTTCAGATTCTTAAAAATCTTGTATAATATTATTGAATATTCCTAGCGTGGAAATTTGGTTTATGTGAATCAAATTTGGAGATTAGGAGATATAAAAGGAGATAGTTATGATTACGGAAGTTAAAAGAAATGAGAATGCAGTAAATGATTTGGGGTTTGTGGAAGTTTTGCAAATGTATGAGAAGGGTCTTATAAGTAGCGAAACTGTTTTGAAAAGATGTGGTTTTGATCCTGAAGAAGAAAAAAAGAAGAAAGACAAAGACAAAGACAAAGACAAAGACAAAGTTAAAGATACTTCTGGCGCAGGGAGAAATTATAATCAAATTAATAGTGAGGATCAATTAAAATTACAAAAAATTGAATCGGCTAGAAGAAATGTTGAAGTTCTTTCTAAAGTGCTGAACATAGGTGGTTATAGTGATAAATCAAAAGACAAAATATTATCAGTAATGGATAATAGTTTAGATATAATGAACACTATATCTAAATAAAATATAAGTAATTAGGAATATTTAAGGCGATAGAATTTATTTTCTATCGCCATTTTTATAATAAATTTGTATAATATATTCATGGCTATTTTACCGATTTTTGAGAAAAGAAAGCCCCCGAATTCATTCGTGGGGATGAATTTTCTCCACTTAAATTAAAAATAATATTATTTTTTTTATTTTTTATTGTATAATATTATTGTTCTTTGAAAATTAGATATTAGGTTTTA
>Ga0164315_10004619_pt1 | contig 10684 bp, 9 predicted proteins | sample GuaBasSedimGuay6_FD_113737 | JGI IMG/M metagenome (GOLD analysis project Ga0164315, IMG submission 113737) | Subseafloor sediment microbial communities from Guaymas Basin, Gulf of California, Mexico - Guay6, Core 4569-2, 0-3 cm | ecosystem: Environmental > Aquatic > Marine > Hydrothermal vents >...
CTGGCAATTAGCAAAAGACAATTTTGAGGAACTTCTCAAGGTGTTTCGAGACGACCGGGCCTCGCAACTGTATGTCGATCTTTGCAATAATTACATGAAGGGTGGGCGCCTGCCGGAGTTTCCAAATATCGTGGTGATGGATAGTAAATAATGGAGCTGGAGCACTTACCTGCACACCCATCCAGTAGTTCATACTGGCGTGAAATATCATCGGCGGTTGTCACTGGTCTAATTATTGGCGCTGTAGTCCTGATCATGACTATTTCTTATGGTGCTTTAATTTTTTCGGGGCCACTTGAAGCATTCCGGGCCCAGGGAATCTCCCTGGCAATAATATCTACCGTCGTCAGTGGCATTATTTTTGTTTTGTATAGCGGGGCCAGACGCGTTCTTCCGCTGCCTGACGACGATACATTACCGATTACAGCTCTCACGCTATCGCTTATTGCTGGCAGTATGGCTGTGCCCCATGGTAGTTCTTCCGTTTTCTTAACGGCTATAGCTGCCATTGTTATAACAACAGCTACCTGCGGAATTTTTCTACTGGCACTGGGTATCTTTAAGCTTGGTGGAGTTATTCAATATCTACCCTATTCGGTTGTCGGAGGATATTTTGCCGGCGCCGGCTGGCTGTTAATAGTTGGTGCTCTGAAGGTGCTACTCGGCATTGAGCTTGACTCGCTAGAGAACGTTTCGGCTATGTTCGATGCAGCAAATATAAAAAAAATCGGCCTCGGTCTGACAGTAGCTCTGTCTATAACCATGATCGGAATTCGCTTCCCAAAAGGGATTGCTATTCCCCTCGCTATGGTCATTTGCACTATTTTGTTTTTTGCCGGAACTCTGCTTTGGGGGGTTAGTCCTGCAAACTTACTGGGTGCCAACTGGTTAATTGGCCCGTTTTCATCAGATGAAGGAGGTATATCCCCCACGCTGGTTATCGAGGCATTTTCAGACGCCCACTGGCGAGCAGTGTTTACCCATACAGGTAGTATGCTTACGATTATTGTACTAAGTGCAGTGTCTGTTCTTTTAACAGTTAATGGTATAGATCTGTTAGAGGAAAAAGAGCTCGATATTAATCATGAACTTAAGGTTGCCGGTGCCGCCAACGTATTAAACAGTGGATTTGGCGGCTTGATTTCGTTTCACTCATTCAGCATAGCCACTCTTTTTGACCAGTTGAATGCACCCGCTAGCAAAGTAGTTAACATCACGGCTATTTCCCTGTGTCTACTTGGTTTTGCATATGGACTTTCTATTATTCAATATTTTCCCAGGCCGGTTATCGGCGGCTTGCTTTTTTATATGGGCTTTGCATTTATCAAAGAGTGGCTGGTCGATGCCTGGGATAAGTTTCCGCGCTACGAATACCTCGTCATACCGTTAATTTTTGTTTCGATTATTGCTTTTGGGCTAATAGAAGGAGTAGCGGTCGGCCTCATTGCTTCGATTGTGATTTTTGTATTCAAATACAGTGCGGTGGAAATCGCGCGTTACAGTTGTTCGGGCAAACAATTTTCGAGCAATGTAGAGAGGGGGCCAGCTGAAGAAAGTGTACTCCAGGAGTACGGGGATTCTATTTATATCGTTCGACTCCAGGGCTACCTGTTTTTTGGCACAGCGAGCCGGCTTTACTCGGATCTTGTCGAAAGAACAGGCGACACAAACGAGCATTTAGCCATCCAGTTTGCAGTGTATGATTTTGCCTACGTAACAGGGGTTGATTCTTCTGCGGCACTTAGCTTTTTGAAGATGGCTAAACTAGCATCCAGTCGATCCTTCTTTTTTATCCTTGCTGGCCTGGAGGACGAGTATAAACAAAGGTTGACTAAAGCAGGGTTTAGCGAGGATGAAAATCAAAACGTACTTTTCTTTTCAAGCATGGATCACGCTATAGAGTGGTGCGAAAATAAAACCTTAGCTGCGCATCTGGATGATTCGTCCTCAGATATTAATGCTGACCATACTACTATCGTAGCTCAGCTGGCAGAGATTTTTCCTGATGAAAACTTAAACGACTTTTTAGGTTATTTTACCAGTCGGGAAATAGAATCCGGGTATGTGTTATGCCAGCAGGGTGGAGAGTCAGATGAAGTTTATTTTATCGACTCTGGAGAGGTCTCGGTTTTTATAGAAACAGATGCGGGAGAACGGCACCGTATTCGACGCACAACCGTTGGCGCTGTTTTTGGCGAACTCGGTTTCTATCTCGGCACACCACGAACAGCGACAGTCGTTGCTGATACAGATAGTAGGATATTAATAATGAACGCTGTATCGCTCAAAAAGATGGAGCAGGAGAGACCGGATCTGGCCAGTATTTTTCACCAATGGATGGTAAGGGTCGTCACCCGCCGTTTACTTAACACCACCAGGACTTTGAGTGCTGTTGTACAGTAATTATTAAGCAGCAAAAATACGCTCAGTCGAGGAGTTTGACCAACAGAAACCCAATAATAGCGACACCAATACTAGCGATAATCCACCATCCTAACCAACTCACAGTGCTTCTCCCTGTTTACCAAACTACTCCACTTGTTTACAGCCGTATAGCAGAGAAAATCGCCAGCGATTTTTTGCCTGAGGCAGCTGTATATAACTAACAAAGTCAAACTTTCTACATTCAGCAGATCAGCATTAATAGCTTCCCTCTGCTTCATCAAACTGTTTTTGACGAGTTATAAGCCGTTTATTTCCGTGCTTTGTACTGTTAGCCATTAGCAAGAAGAAAACAAGACGAGGGGTTTACCGCCCGTCTGCTCAAGCGGAACGTTCGATATGTTTGTTACCAAAATTGTGATGTGGTTCACAGTCGCAGGGAAGTGAATTACAAAAGTGAGACTCGGTAACGCGAGGGTGTTGACGTAGTTCCGGCTGAGTTAAGTAACTTGTGATTTAGATGTGTTTGCTTTGTCTGGCAACCATTGTATATCTGCGTAATAGCCTATGATTATCGGCAGGGCATTTGTTGGGAAAAGGGCGCCACATTGCTTTGTTGAAGTCACATTGAAAATTGTGGTTTTTGTAATGCCCTCGACTCGGTGAGCGGGTAGAAAAACTGTTATCTGTCAGCTTCACGTAACGGCGATGGGCCATATCGTTAGAGTAAGCATATTGATAATTCGGTCTTATCAGATGTTGTTTTCAATGCAGAACCATCAGGTCGCAATAATGTTGTGCTGGACGCTGATTTTGTATACTAAAATCCAAGGTGTAAATTCATGAATGCCCACCTCCTGTGTTAGTCTTGCAGTGCATTTAGGTGGTGATGGTCGTTGGCGTACATTGTTGTGCTGCTCTGCGGGAAAGGTTGTGTTATTCCGTGGCAAAGCGGCTGATTTTGCTGATGAAGCTATCATCCGGGCTCAAGATGAAGCTATCATCCTGGCTCAAAATGTCTGGCACTAAGCAACGATTTTCCAGCCAAAGCTTATTGGAGTAATTTATGGCGCATTCCGTCGCAATTGCGGCTGTATCCGAAATGAAGCCCGGTCGTTACCCAGATATGAGTGGTTATGACCTCTATCTTGAAGTAGTCCGCCAGTTTTTAGCTGAATGGTCGATTAAACCTGGTGATATCCAGGGGCTTCTCGCATGCCCCTCAGGTATGGCTGAAGGTGGTAGCAATGACATTTTCGTGCATGAGCAATTATACGAAGAATTAGGCATTCATCCGTTATTTGCAGATACCATGAATGCTGGTGGTTCAACCTATGGTTTGATGGTGCAGCGAGCCGCTTTAGCTATCAAGCAAGGCATTGCAGACAGCGTGTTGTGTATTGGTGCTGGAAAATTTCCTAAAGTCGGCGCGGGCGGGGCAGAATCCATGGCGCGCATGATTAGCCATGAAATTTACGAGTTCCCCTATGGCACATTTATTCCGGCGATCTATGCACAGGTGGCTTCACGTCATATGTTTGAATACGGTACCACGCCCGAGCAGTTTGCGGAGGTGGCAGTATCTTCGCGGGAGTGGGCATTGAAAAACCCTGCTGCGGCAATGTATGGCACGGAATCATTAAGTGTAGCGAAAGTGCGTGAATCTCGACCGATTGCTACGCCTTTTCACTTGTATGATTGTTCTATTCCCCTGGAAGGTGGTGCAGCTATTCTGGTTACCTCACCAGCGACTGCCAGACGCTTTACCAGCCAACCGGCATATCTGCTTGGTATGGGCGAATATCATAGCCATCGCAACATACACCAGGCACCCAGTTTGACCGATGTTGGTTGTAACAAAGCGGGACAGCAGGCCTATCGTAGTGCTGGTCTTGGCCCTGGGGATATGGATTTTGCCCAAATATATGATGCTTTCTCAGTTAATCCGCTGGTGTTTATGGAAGAGCTTGAGTTGTGCCCTAAAGGCCGAGGCGGTGAATTTTTCCAGTCCGGCGCCAGCCGGCCGGGTGGTGATTTTCCAGTCAACACTTACGGTGGACTGTTGAGTTTTGGACACACGGGTGATGCTTCCGGCATGTCGATGATTGTCGAGGGTGCTCGTCAAATTATGGGTATTGCTGGTGAACGTCAACTCGATAAGGCCGATATCGGTCTAGTTCATTCATACGGCGGTATGATGAGTGAACATTCGACGCTAATTTTTGGTCGTTAGCTTGATCACTCAATAACAGATAGTACACATAACAGATAGTGCCAGTAACAACTTGATAGTGGTATTGAAAGAGATATGCTATGACCGAAAAAACTATCCCTGAAAAAGCTAGTCTTGAAACATCCGTGTCCGCAAATCCCATTCCCGCTAAGCCACAGCCGCGGATTACGCCCTGGGCAGCGCCCCTGTGGGAAGCTTGTGCACAGGGAAAATTATCTTTGCCCTACTGTAGCCAGTGTGAAGCAAGTTTTTATTATCCACGTCAGTGGTGTCCCCAATGTTTTAATCAGGACCTGTCATGGTTAGAGCTCAGCGGTCGGGGCAAGGTATATAGCTTTTCGGTGGTTCATCAGTCGCCGTTGCCCTCTTATCAGGATGATGTGCCCTATGTGCTCGCGATTATTGAGCTGGAAGAAGGGCCGCGTATGATGACTAACATTCTAAATTGCGACGTGGATAAGGTTCGAGTCGATATGCCAGTGGAAGTTACATTTGAAGAACGTGGTGACATGACTATCCCACAATTCCAGCCACTAAAATAAGCAAGAATAAGCAAGAATAAGCAAGAATAAGCAAGAATAAGCAAGGACAAAATTATGACAGAACAATTCACGGTTCCTTTTCCTCTTCAATATGGCACGTATGAGGATGCCCTTAAAATGGTTGGCAAGCCGGGCAATCGAGTGGTAGCCGAATTTTCGGTTAACTGGGAGATGATCAAGGTTTTCTGTGCTCTGGAAGAGGATGGCAACCCCAGTTTCTGGGATGAGGAGTATGCTCAAAAACAGTGGGGCGGTATTATTGCGCCACCGGGCTTATTGTTAACCTGGGGCATGTCTTTGCAGTGGCATCCAGAAAAAGAACGTCAGCATTATTTTGTCGCCATGAAAGTACCGTTGCCTGGTGACACCCTGATTAATGTAGGTACTTCTACAGAGTTTCATCGGCATCTGTTTCTGGGTGATCGCATAGCAGCTGAAGATCGGCTGTTAGATGTAAGCGAAGAAAAGCGTACCCGCCTGGGGGTTGGACATTTTCTTACCACGCAAGCGGATTTCTACAATCAAAAAGATGAACTAATTGCTGTGCAAACCAACCAGTTGTTTCGCTACTATGTTGCGGAGGAAGGCTAATGGCTCGGGAAATCTCGTACAGATACTGGAGTGACATCAATGAGGGAGAAGCGTTGTCCCGCGTCGAAATGGATGTGCCTTTTGAAAGGGTTATTCTTGATGCGGCCGCCACTCAGGACTATTTTCCTGGGCACCATAATCCCGCTTACGCAAAGCACCAGGGCCAAAAGAATATTTATCTGAATACGATGGCTATTGAAGGTTTTATAGATCGTGTTGCTACGGATTGGGCCGGTCCTCATACCTTTATCCGCAAGCGGCAAATGCAGATGCGTGCCTCAATTTATGCCGGTGACACCATGATAGGAGAGGGCAAAGTGGAGCGTCGCTATGAGGAGGATGGGCGCACACTGGTGGACGTGTCGATTACGATATCAACCCAGAACGGTGCCTGTGTGCCGGCGAATTTAACATTAGAGTTGCCTCGCAGTTGAATTCATTTTAACTTCATTGCACGGGCTGGGGTGACAAAATGGTACTGAGTAATTTTTCATCATGGTTTGATCTGCCGCTTACTGATCAGTATTACAACGAAGACCATGAAGCATGGCGGTATGCGCTTCGGCAATTTATTGATCGGGAAATTGCTCCAAATGTCGATGCCTGGGAAGAAGCAGGAGAGTTTCCGCGCGAACTATACAAAAAGGCTGCTGAAATAGGCCTGTTGCAGCTTGGATATCCTGAACAATACGGCGGTGTACCCAAACCTGACATCTTTTTCGACGTTGTCACCTGTCAGGAGCTCGCTCGTATTGGCGGTGGCGGGGTACACCCCAGTCTCAATAGCCACACTATTGGTATGCCACCAATATTAGCCCTGGGCAGCGATGAGATGAAGTCCCGACTGGTACCTGAGGTGATTAGCGGTGAAAAAATATCGGCGCTTGCTATTACCGAACCATCAGGTGGCTCTGATGTAGCTAACCTTAAAACAACTGCCCAACGTGAGGGCGATCATTACATCGTCAATGGTTCAAAAACCTATATCACCAGTGGAATTAGGGCAGATTATTACACGGTCGCCGTGCGTACGGGTGGCGAAGGTGCTTCAGGTATTTCACTTCTGCTTATTGAAAAAGGCACACCGGGTTTTACACAGACACCCCTCGATAAGATGGGCTGGTGGTGCTCTGATACCGCGACGCTTTATTTCGATAATTGTCGGGTGCCTGTCGAGAACCTGATTGGTACCGAGAACAAAGGTTTTTCCGGTGTGATGATTAACTTTAATTCTGAGCGACTGAATATTGCCGCGATGGCCAACGGTCTGGCAATGGTCTGCATGGATGAAGCCGTCGCCTGGGCAAAAGAGCGAAAAACATTTGGCCGCCGCTTAATGGAGCATCAGGTCATTCGTCATAAAATTGCCGAAATGGCCAAGCGAATTCTGAGCACCCAGGCACTTCTCGAAAAAACAGCCTGGCAGATGCAGCGAGGCGAGGTGCCGGTTGTTGAGTTGAGTTTGTTGAAAGTTCAGGCTACTGAAACGATGGAATATTGTGCGCGGGAAGCGGTACAAATATTCGGTGGTATGGGTTTTATGCGCGGCAACAAGGTGGAGCGGATTTATCGTGAGGTCCGGGTTTACGCTATTGGTGGCGGCTCGGAAGAAATTATGCGTGATCTAGCTGCAAGGCAGTTGGCTTTATAGCTTCTGCTTCGATTATTATTTAGCCAACAGATAAAGTATTATTTGTCGCAGTAGGGCTTGAGAGGGGCGAAGGACTGCTGTAATTAGCTATTTTGAATAGAAAACACTAAACGTTAATTTGCAGATACATTTTTGCAGATACATTTTTGCAAGTACATATTTGCAAGTACATATTTGCAGGTACATGTTTGCAGGTACACATTTGCAGGTAAAAAGACCAGCAGGGTCGCCATAAACGTAAGGGGAAAAGCATGAGAGTTTCAGCGGTAGCGGTGTTGCTTGTAGTGGGAGTCACCTCAATGCCTGCCATGGCTTACATTGATCCTGCCTCTGGCAGCGCAATCATGTCGGCAATTATTGGTTTTTTTGTTGCCATTAGTCTCGCTGTTAAAACCTACTGGTATAGAATAAAAGCGTTTTTTAGCGGTTCAAAAAGTGACTCATCTGTTGATACGCAAGAACAGGAAAAAGCCGAGCCTTTGGAAAAACTCGACTAACCTCGGTGTTGAGAAAAGATTAGCAGTCTCCAGGGTGTATGAATTGACCAGGCAGGATACCAGGTGAGTGATAAAAACCAATCCCTTGAAAAAGATTACTGGAACAACTTCTATAGCAAGTGGGTGATCGAGATTCCCTCGCAGTTTTGTGTGCAGATGTTGACGGAAGTGGATAAGCAGCACACGATTGTAGAATTCGGTAGTGGTAATGGACGAGATTCGCACTATATTGCTCACCAGGGTCATATGGTAGTAGCTATGGACTTATCGAAGGAAGCTGTTGCAAGAAGCAGTTCGGTAATGGCGGAACGGGGTATCGAGCACGCGGTGTTTTCTATCGGTGATGTGGCTGATGAAAAAGATGTAGCGCGCATATTGGCTATGGCTCGTGCTCGAGGCCACGCAAGTAACAGTGCTGTAGTCGTCTACTGCCGTTTCCTGTTACATTCGCTAGATGAGGGGCAGGAAGAGCGTTTTCTTACCGCACTATCCGGGCATATGGCCGCAGGTGATTCATTGTATTTAGAATTTCGTAGTAGCGAAGATGCGGGTATGAAGAAGATTTTTGGCAACCACTACCGACGCTACATTGATACTGATAATCTGATGTCAGAGCTTAACGATAGATACAACTTCGCCACCGAATACTGTTTGACCGGGCAGGGAATGGCGAAATACAGGGATGAAGACCCTTTTGTAAGCCGGGTTATCGCCAAAAAACTGTAGCCTTTTAATTTTCTCTTTAGTTTATTAGTTTATTAGTTTATGTTTTCACGTGTACGTCGTACTGGGCCAAAAAAGCCGTCATTTTTCCGCAGCATTGTCGATCTAATCAGCTTCTTTCAGCTGCCGGCAGAGCACCGTCAGGTGGTGTTTTATTCGGAGGGCAAAACATACTGGGTGCATCTCGAAGGTATTCTGCGGGCTTTTCTTGACATTACTGATAACACTGTTTGTTACATTACGTCGGATTGCAACGATCCGGGACTGCAGTTACAACATCCTAAGTTAAGACATTTTCGCACTGATGAAGCCGGAATACGTAACTGGTTATTTGAAAATATAGACACCCGGGTGATGGTGATGACTATGCCCGATCTACACCAATATCAGGTTAAACGTTCTAAACATAAGGTTCACTATGTTTATCTGCAGCACAGCCTGGTGAGTTTCCATATGGTGTATCGTGGCGGTGCTTTTGATTATTTTGATTCGATTTTTTGTGCGGGACCCCATCACATCAGGGAAACCCGAGCGTTGGAGGCATATTATCAATTGCCGAGAAAGAACTTGGTCGAACATGGGTATGGCCGACTGGATTCTATTATTGAAAATCGCAAATCAAAGGTTTCGACGAGGGATGAACTACCTGCAGAAAAACAGCAAACAAAAATTCTTATTGCGCCTTCCTGGGGTGATGATTCGATCTCCAATACTGTTATCGATGATATTCTGGTCGGATTGTTAGGCGCTGGTTACGCGGTTATTTTCAGGCCGCATCCACAAACGGTGAAGTTTTGTGCTGGTTTGATCGAAGCGCTGGACAGGAAATTTAGTGTTGACTCCGCTTTTACTCTGGAGGTTGATGTCAGTGGTGAAGAGTCTCTACACCAGTCCGATCTGATGATAAGTGACTGGTCCGGTGCGGCTCTCGATTATGCCTTTGGGCTTGAGAAACCTGTGCTATTTGTCGATGTGCCCCGAAAAATCAACAACCCCAATTACAGTGATATTAGTATAGAGCCTTTTGAGGTGGGCATAAGAGAGCGGATTGGCGCTGTTCTACCGCTCGATGAAATGGCCGTTTTGCCTGCGGTAGTAAAAAAGCTGTTGCAGAGGGCGTCCTCTGACCGTATTGATGAAATTAGGACAGAGAACGTTTTCAATGTAGAAACCAGCGCCCAGGCTGGAGCCAACGCTCTCAAATTAATTGTCGAAGCGAATGATTAAAATAGGTGGTATTGCGCCTGTCAGGGACCTCGGTATTCACCGAATGTTAATTACTTCTTCGCTTAACTTTCGGGTTGTTGCATATTTGGTTGGAGTAACTGCTTGAAACTATCCAGATATCTACTGCTTACTTCATCGCTGCCATCTGCAGTTCTACTGGTTATTCCAGGGATGCTTTATTTTTTCAATCGGGCCGAGTGGGGAGGCGATGTTTTTCCTCTACTGGTGCTTGCTGGTTGTTGGCCGCTGGTGATGATGTTTTTGGCGGCTGCTTTTCCCTTACTGGGGCGAAGGCGATTGCTTTGTGCGAATACCTTATTGATTTTCGGCCTGATTATTCTGGCAAATGATGTTTTTTCTCCTGTGCAACTGGGGATTTTGGACGGGCAGAGACTGAGCAGCGACGAACCTCTACTAAGCACCATGGTTGAACTGGTGATTTTGGTGGCTGTGTCCGGATTGTTCATCTACTTTTCATCCGCAGATAGTAATTGGCCGGAAATATTTTCCTTCGCTGTACTATTTGCAGGTGCGGTGTTGGTCTTGCTATCAGTGGTGACGGCTAGCGCAGATCACCCCTCGAGAGATCAGGCGGCGAATGCAACAGTCAGTGATCAACCTAATATCTATCATCTTCATCTGGATGCAATGCAGACAGACTTTTTTCTACATTATCTAAACACGGAAGACAGTGAACAGAATTTTGATGGCTTTGTGTTGTACGAAAATAACATAGCTAACTATGCTTACACGCTTCCTTCGGTAGCCAGCTATTTAACCGGCACTGTCTACACTGAGGGCCGCTATGATCACTGGTTAGATGGGGCTAGTTCAGGGC
>Ga0164315_10004620_pt1 | contig 10683 bp, 10 predicted proteins | sample GuaBasSedimGuay6_FD_113737 | JGI IMG/M metagenome (GOLD analysis project Ga0164315, IMG submission 113737) | Subseafloor sediment microbial communities from Guaymas Basin, Gulf of California, Mexico - Guay6, Core 4569-2, 0-3 cm | ecosystem: Environmental > Aquatic > Marine > Hydrothermal vents...
CATCGGAAACCCGATACACTACAACCTCTCCAACTGGCAGCATCGAACCCGTATTTGATGCTTGTGCGCTGGCGATTGCCGCCGGCGCCAGCTTTGTCGGGCGGGAAGTAACCATTCACACGCCTGCCCTGAAGGACTTGTTACGTGAAGCCCTTGCGCATAGAGGATTCTCCTTTGTTGAAGTCCTGTCTGATTGCACCGAGGTGTTTGGACGAAAAAATAATCTGGGCGAATCGGCCGAAATGATTCTCAGCCAGAAGAGTAAGATGCGTCCATCTTCATACGGCAGTGAAAACGGTAATATCGTCGACGAACCGTTTCGCGCGACCACGCTGCCAACAGGAATTTTGAGCCAGGCTGATCGCCCCGAATACGGCGATACCTATCGCAGTCATGCTGCAAAAATCAGTGCTGGAATGAAATATGGATAATTTTGAAATTCGTTTTGGCGGAACTGGCGGTCAGGGCTTACAGCTCAGCGCCAAATTACTGGCCGACGCACTGAGTGAACAAGGACTGAACGTTGCCCGTTCACAAAGCTATGAACCCACTTCACGTGGTGGGATCAGCCGTGCTGATCTGGTTGTCAGTAAGGACGACATAGACTTTCCATTGCTCTCGGAACTAGATTTCCTGATACTTCTTGACCAACCCGCGTTGGAGATTTCTCTGCCACTGATGAAAAAAGGTGGTGTGGTTTTGGCCGATGCTCGCCGTACCGCAGACATTCCATCAAAAAACCTGAAAGTTCATACATTGCCACTCAGTGAAATCGCCCTTGCAATGGGTAATGAGCGTGTTACCAACATAATTGCCCTTGGCGCCTTTGCCGGGATCAGTAACTGGTGTGATTACGATGTTTTGCAACAAACTATCTCCGAAGGTGTGCCGCCGCGTTTTCTTGATCTCAATCTGGCGGCCTTTGCTAGGGGTTACGAATTAACCTCAGGCGAGGAAGATCATTCTGCGGCCAGGTAAAGGGGAGTCGGTACCAGGACTGGATCCTGAACGCGGGAGTGCCGATATTCCTAAGACAGGGATTATGACCTTGTCGGATTTTTTTAAACATTTGAACCACAAATACAGAGGGTACCATGCACGTTGAGCCACCAACCAGGGATATGCTCGATTCAATCGAATATGCCAGCCGGGACGAAATATCAGCTTTGCAACTGGATCGTCTGCAATGGAGTCTGCGTCACGCTTATGACAACGTGGAAGAATACCGTCGCTCGTTTGATGAGACCGGAGTTCACCCTGATGATCTGAAGACGCTATCCGACCTGGCAAGGTTTCCGTTTACCACAAAGGAAGACTTACGTCGCAATTATCCGTTTGGCATGTTCGCCGTGCCACGAGAAAAAGTTATCCGTATTCACGCTTCCAGTGGCACCACCGGCAAGCCGACAGTGGTTGGCTATACCGCGAACGACATCAATAACTGGTCTGATCTGATGGCTCGCTCCATGCGTGCTTCGGGTGCACGGCCTGGCGATATCGCGCATGTGGCTTACGGCTACGGCCTGTTTACTGGCGGCCTGGGAGCGCACTATGGCGCCGAGCGTCTGGGTTGCACGGTGATCCCAATGTCCGGTGGGCAAACCGAACGACAGGTCCAGTTGATTCAGGATTTCAAACCCCGCGTTATCATGGTCACGCCATCGTACATGCTGGCCCTCGCCGATGAATTTGATCGCCAGGGGATTGACCCGCGATCAAGCTCTATTGAAATCGGTATGCACGGCGCCGAACCGTGGACCGAAGCGATGCGCAGCGAAATTGAAAGCCGCTTCGATATGCAGGCGATCGACCTTTACGGGCTGTCCGAAGTTATCGGCCCGGGTGTTTCCTGTGAATGCGTGGAGACCAAGGATGGACTGCATATCTGGGAAGATCATTTTTATCCGGAAGTCGTTGACCCGGACAGCGGCGAAGTCGTTCCCGATGGTGAGAAAGGCGAGCTGGTGTTTACCTCGTTGACCAAGGAAGCCTTCCCGATTATTCGCTACCGGACCCGCGATTTGACACGCTTGCTGGCTGGCTCTGCGCGCTCCATGCGGCGTATGGAAAAAGTCACCGGGCGCAGCGATGACATGCTGGTCATCAAGGGCGCCAACGTATTCCCTTCCCAGATCGAAGAACAGATCCTGCTCGATGACCGTCTGTCACCACATTACCAACTGGAAGTTCGCCGCGAAGGCGCGCTGGACAGCCTCGATGTTATTGTCGAGATTAAGTCGAAATTGGAGGACGAGCTGGACAAGCTGGGCGAAGACTGCGCCGCACTACTTAAGAAACACGTAAAAACGGTAACCGGCATGAGTATCGGCGTACGCGTGGTCCCTGTTGGCAAGGTTGAACGCTCAATGGGCAAAGCCAAACGAGTCGTAGACCTGCGCGATCTCGGCTAGAAAATTATGCGTCAAATACCCAAATATGAAGCCTTCACCGCATCATTATCGAGCAGGGCGAGGCCCGCGTCTTCGAGGATGATTCTTCCAGTTTCCATGACGTAGCCGCGTTCTGCGATGGACAGGGCCTTGTAGGCATTTTGTTCCACAATAAAAATGGTCGTGCCAGCGGCACGCAGGCGCACGATGTTATCGAAGGTTTCATCGACCAGCAGGGGGGACAGGCCCATACTAGGTTCATCTAGCAATAACAGGCGAGGTTTTGCCATCAGGGCGCGAGACATGGCGAGCATCTGCTGTTCGCCACCCGACAGGGTACCGGCCTGTTGCTTGCGGCGATCTTTCAGTTTTGGGAACATCGAGTAGGCGATCTCTATGCCCTCGGCGGACTCGGCTTTGCTGCGGGTGAAACCGCCAAGCAGCAAGTTGTCTTCTACACTCATCGGCGCAAAGACCTGGCGGCCTTCCGGGACCTGTGCGATGCCAAGGCGAACCCGCCCGGCGGCTGAAAGTCTGGTGATGTCCTTGCCATCAAACCTGATCGCGCCTGAGCTGGCGTTCTGGACGCCGGATACCGTGCGCATCAAGGTCGTCTTGCCCGCCCCGTTGGCGCCGACAAGAGCCACGAGCTCACCTTCACCAACATGCAGGTCAACATTGTTCAGAGCGCGGATGCGTCCATAATGTGCATCCAATCCTGAAATAGATAACAACATCAGCGATTTCGTCCCTGTTCGCCCAGATAGGCTCCGACCACATCACGATTATGCCGAATTTCGTCGGCGGTGCCTTCAGCTAGCCACTGCCCGTGGTCGAGTACAATAATTCGGTCGCTAATGCCCATCACCAGTTTCATGTCGTGCTCAACCAGCATCACCGTTATGCCCTGGCTAGCGATGTTCTTGATCAGCTCATCAATTTCCTGAGTCTCGATGGGGTTCAGTCCTGCTGCAGGCTCATCAAGCAGCAAGACACGAGGCCGGGTTGCCAGGGCCCTTGCGATCTCAAGGCGTTTCAATGCGCCGTAGGATAACTGGTCGGCCTGCGATGCAACGTAGGCTTTCAGGCCGACGTATTCAATTAGCTCAATTGCGGCTTTACGACTCTCTGAATTAGTTCTACGGATCGACGGAAGTTGTAACAGGGCGTCGATGAAGCGGCGGTTGCTGTGCAGGTGGCAACCAACCATGACATTTTCCAGTGCCGACATATTCATGAAAGACTGCACGTTTTGGAATGTTCGTGACAGGCCAACCGCCGCCAGTTCATGCGGTGGCCACCCCGTGACGTCGACGCCTTCAACCAGGATACGTCCGGCAGTTGGGGTGTAAACACCTGTCAACAGATTAAACAGCGTGGTTTTTCCAGCCCCATTTGGGCCGATGATGGAAACAATACCGCCCGGCTCAATGGTGAAATCCAGGTCACTGACCGCGGTAATTCCACCGAAGCTCTTGGTCAGGTTTTCAACTTTAATCAGGGTCATTGAATCGCTTCCCGATAGCTTCCTTAAGAGTCGGCACCAGCCCTTTGCGCATGAAGATCATCATGCCCATGAGAACACCGCCAAACACCATCATTTCATAATCCTCGAACACAGTCAGAAACTGTGGGACGACGGTCAGGACCATAGCGCCGACCACAGCACCAAAGGTCGAAGCCATGCCGCCCAGAACAACCATGGTGACAAGTTCGATGGAATGGAAGAAATTAGCCCTGGATGGTGTGATATAGCCATTGTAGTGAGCATATAAACTGCCGGCGATACAGGCCAGCACGGCAGACACAACAAATACCAGCACCTTATAGCGTGTCGTATCTATACCCATGGTACGAGCGGCTATCTCAGAACCATGCACGGCGCGAAGCGCGCGGCCAACTGGTGAATTAATCAGGTTAAGCGAAAGCCCGACGCAGACCACCAGAAATGTCGCTACAATCCAGTACCAGTGTAATTCCGTAACTGGTTCCCAGCCAAAAATGCTCAGACTGCCTACAGACATGCCGTCCGGGCCGCCGGTGAAGTCGGCTTCCTGGTTGAGAACGATTGAGATGATAATACCCATACCCAGTGTCCCCATGGCGAGATAATGACCTTTTAATTTGAGGATGGGCCTTGCAATGACGAAAGATAACAAGCCGACGCCGATGACTCCGGTGAGCATGGCCATCATCGGCGCCAGCCCGTAACGATCCGTTAGAATAGCCGAAGCATACGCACCCAACGCAAAAAAACCGGCATGGCCGAGGCTAATCTGACCGGCATAACCTATTAGCAGGTTAAGGCCGACACAGACAGCCGCATTAAGACAAACTTTGATGGCAATTTCATAATGGAAATTGTTGTCGAGCAACAAGGGTAGCGTGATAATTATAAATATAAGGACCAGCATGCCGCCGGTTTGCGGTTGACGCCATTCCATCAGACCTTTTCCACCATCTTTTGACCAAACAACCCGTTGGGCATAAAAAACAGCACGCCGAGAATGATGATGAATGCGACGGCGTCCTTATAAGCAGAAGAAATGTAACCGGCCGTCATGGCTTCGGCGATACCCACAATCAGACCGCCTATGATAGCGCCCATGGGATTCCCCAGGCCGCCGACAATGGCGGCACTAAAACCTTTAAGCCCTAGCATGATACCGACAGTGGAATAGGTCATCGCGATGGGCGCAATCAGGATACCCGCAAACGCACCAAGAGCAGAGGACAGCACGAAGCTGAGCAAAAGGATACTGCGAACCTGAATACCGACAAGTTGTGCAGCAAGCCGGTTATAGGAGGTTGCCAACATGGCCTTACCCATCAAGGTACGGTTGAAGAAGTACCAAAGTGCTATCACTACGGCCACAAGGCTGCCAACAATCCAGATCGACTGTGGCAATAGCATTGCCCCACCGATATTTATCGGAGTGTCGCCACTGATTGGCGCGAGAGAATGAAAATTTCGATCCCAGATGACTTCGGCCATACCACGCAGGAAAATCGATGCTCCTATGGTGATGATAATTAGGGTTACTACAGGTGCGTTACGGCTTGGCTCAATACAGAATTTTTCAATTAGCACACCGATGATTGTAGTAATCGCCACAGCCCCGAGCATTGCCAGTGGCATCGGTATGCCTGCGCTGATCAGTGATACCGTTGCCATCCCGCCGATCATCACAAACTCGCCCTGGGCGAAGTTTATAACCTGGCTGGAGTTGAAAATAATTGAAAAACCGAGTCCGACAAGCCCGTAGATTGCGCCGACGGTTACACCAGAAATTAGATACTGAAGAAATTCAGCAAACACAATGAAATCTCATAAAAAAGCCGGACCGATCTGTTAATGAACGCCCCGGCTGTGTTGTTAGGCAAATATCTAGTGGACTAACATCCAACTACCGTCCTTAACTTCAACCATGACAAAGGAATCTTTATTCAGGCCAAGGTGGTCATCGACCGACATTGTGAAGATACCGTCCACACCTACTAAATTTGTGGTCTTTTCAATCTCTGCACGGACAGCCTCCTTATCGGTTGAACCGGCGCGTTCAATGGCCTGTATGGCGATCAGTAAACCGTCATAGGCATGACCGCCGAAGGTTGAAATAGAATCGTTGTAACGGCTTTCGTAAGCAGTTTTGTAAGCCATCGTGATCTCTTTCTGCGGGTGACTGTCAGCAAGCTGGTCAGCAACCAGCAAAGCAGCTGCAGGCAGACGAACGCCTTCAGCGGCGCCATCGGCGCCTTTGACGAACTTCATCGAAGCTGAGCCATGGGTTTGATAATGAGGAACATTCAATCCGAGCTGCCTGACGTTTTTGGCAACGATGCTGGTCGGTGCACCAAATCCGCAATACAGGAATGCCTCAACACCATCAGTACTCTTGATTGAGGTGATCTGCGGCGTCATGTCCGTATCGCCCTTACCGTGGGTTTCATCGGCTAGAATTTGAATGCCCGCGCCACCGGCCAGGGCCCTGGCGTTTTTCTGGCAGGACTTACCGAAGCCACCATTGCCCGAAAGCATGCCAATCCTGGACAGGTCTCGACTATTCATGTCTTCAAAGATCTTGGCAACGGCAACCTTGTCAGTATGAGGTGTTTTGAAGACCCATTTTTTCACCGGGTCGACAATTACACCGGCACCAGCCAGTGATATAAATGGTATCTCGGCTTTTTCGATTTGCTTAATAACGGCCATGGTGTTGCCAGTGGTTGAACCACCAACGATGATGTCAACCTTATCCTGAGAGATCAGGCGTTTGACGAATGTCCCGGCTGCTTCACTACTGGTTTTACTGTCATAGTGGATGAGCTCAACCTGTCGATTGAGTACGCCGCCCGTGGCGTTTAGGTCCTCGATAAACATCTGCATGGTTTTTAGCTCAGGATCACCGAGGAACGAAGCCCCGCCTGTTACAGAAAGAAAGGTGCCGATTTTGATTGGTTCATCGGCATTTGCAACGGTTGTAGCAAGGCCTGCACAGCCCAGTGTACCAACGGTTATAATAGCTGCGGTTTTCATAATATTTCTAAACATCTTAAAATCCCCTGGTTAAATTTTCTTATTAAATAGACAGCGAATACAGTCTTAAGGTAGGAAATTGGAGCTATCTAGTGAGTTTTTTGCAAATTTCCACAATATTCATCCAGTAAAATACCTTATTTCTCCTAATCAGAAATTGATCCAGATCAATCTGGCGAAATGAATGAATATGTCCAGGGCTATCGTAGTTTGTACGCGCAGACAGTTTTATCTAATCATCATCAAGGCGACACTGGCTTAAAAGCTAACCAGAGATGGCGCCATGTCGCCACAGACAATCAGCATTACTTGCATACATTACAGCCATGTGAACAAGGGTAACCAGGATTTTCGGGTGACGGTGACCCTGGGAGTGAACACCGCCTCCCACTGCGATAACCATTACTGAAATTTTGACAGGCATAGCTTATGCCAGTGATATGGATCGCTCCCTACCTTATAAAAGGCAGGTATGCTCACTTACTGGCTAATCCGGTTGCAGCACCGCATTTATAAATAAGGGCAATAAGGTGGTAAAATCCGGATTGCTCGCACCAGACAGGACAAAAGCTTGCCCAGAATACAATCCATCGGAATAAGCAGATGTATCCCGCTCGCAATACTGATGCTCTTTTCCAGTTTCAGCATCGCCGGAACGGACCTGCATTGGTTGTGGGATAACCGCTGCGCTGAATGCCACGGACATTCTGCTGATTTTGCACGCCAGTTTCTGCACATATCCGATGGTCAACTCCAGGGAGCGCACCCTGCCCGGGATCTGAAACTATTCCTTCGCAATCACTACTCGCCGACCGCCGAGGTCGATGCTATCTACAGTATGTTACTCGCCCAGGTAACCACGGCGCCGCGATTCAAAGCCGAATGCAGTAACTGCCACGACAGCGCATCTTGGTTCATTCGAAACTCGATAATAGTTCAGGACGGAGAACTGGTAAGCCGTTATTCCGGGAAATCTGTTCGCGAGTTTATGCAAACTCACCGAAAGCTGGATCGGGACGATATTGAATTTTTCATGAATTTACTGACCCGCGTGGCCGGTGAAGTTAATCCGAGATAGGGATCTTGTGGAAATACTTGACGCTAGCGAGGTAATTGAATCTCTGGGACTGCCCTATCTCCGAGAGTTGGCCACCTTTGGTGCCCTGCCTGACAAGGTTATCGTAGACCTGCTTAGCCATGGCACAATCAGGCAGTTTAAAAGAGGTGAATATATCGCCCGTCACGGTCAAGTTGCGACAGACTTTCATGTTGTACTAAAGGGCAAGACCGCATTCTATAAACATTATGAAGGATGCGATGTCCTCACCCGGCACTTCCTGGCAGGGGAGCAGATAGGATTTGACCTGATGATTGGCCTTATACCGCACGATGGTACCGATGTGGCGGTGGAGGATTGTCTGGTACTGGATATCAACAGCACCCAGTTTTACCAGGTGCATGTAAACTATCCTGCCGAGTTCGGTTTATTAATGATTAACCTGGCACGTGAACTCTCGCGTGAGATTGCGATGCTGGAAGATGTGATCGGCAAAAGCACCGGCTGGAATCTGGAGAAATAAGGCAGAAGCAGTTTCGCTAGAATCAGATAATTGTGGGGCCATGTAATTAAGTCAAATCACACACCGCCGCTATGAACCAGTTCATAGTAAATCTTTTCCAGCTCGCGCTTGTGTTCGGTTTCTTCATTGGCCAGGTATTCGAACAGATCGTGGGCCGGACCGGGTTCGGTATTGTTGGCCAGATCGCGATACTGTTTCATCGCCGCATCCTCACGACCCATGGCATATTGCAGCACCGACTGATCGTCCGGGTTGTCACCCAGGTCGGGTAGCTGGATAAAATCAGAAAAACGGTGGTCTTCGACCGGCGTCTGGATCTTGTCGTGTATCCGTGCTTCGATATCCGGGTTTTTTGCGAGCTCGCTGAACAGGTCGAAATGCTCCTGCTCTTCCTGCGCCAGTTCTTCCACCAGGTAACGCAGGTTCTTGCTGACCTTCGGAATCAGGGAAGCATAGAAATCATGCGCGGCTTTTTCAAAAGACGTCGCCACCTCGAGTATTTCCTGCAGTGATTTTTTCGAACGGATACGTTCGTAGGCCTTGCTGTGTCCTTCCTGATTTTCACTCATTCGAAATATTCCTCAATACTGGCGGCTACACGGTGCCCGTCGGCAACAGCATGAATCACATCCGGTCCATTGACCATGTCGCCGGCCGACCACAGCCAGGACTCCGATGTGCGGCCATTATCGTCCACCTGCAAACGCCCGCGATTCCATTCCAGTCGTTCAGTCAGCGCATCACCAAATATAGACACATCCGCCATTTGCCCAATCGCCTCAATCACCATATCGGCGGCGTGGAACCGTGCATCACTATTGTCGTATTGAGGTGCGAAACGTCCCTGCTCATCGAATATGGATACCACCCCCACGGTCGCAAGCCCTTCGAGCTCACCCTGTTCATTGATCACACAACTACTCGGTCCCCTGCTATCCAGCAATTCGATGTTTTCCTCCCGCGACTCCTTGATTTCTTCCGGGTCCGCCAGAAAATGATCAAAGTCTTCCAGTGCAGTTACGGTCATGTTTATCTTGCCATAGACCGTCTTCTGTTTGCGCGCCAGGCTACGTGCGATATCCATCGCAACGTTGCCGCCACCGATCACCACGGCACTGGGCGGGATCTCAAACTCCTGGTTCAGGGTTATCTTGCGCAACAGTGAAACCGCCGAACGAACTTGTCGATGGTCACTGCCGGGAATACGTGTGGAACGCCCCTGTTGCAAACCGATTGCAATCACCACGGCATCGTAATCACGCTCAAGATCGGTCATGGTGATATCTGAACCGATACTGGTGTTGTACTCGATGTTTACTCCGACAGAGGTAATTACCTCGACATCGGCATCGAGCCGATCGTAGGGCATGCGGTATTCAGGAATGCCGTAGCGCGTCATCCCGCCTGGCTTATCCAGTGCTTCGAACACCGTCACCTTGTGGCCTTTCATCACCAGGTCATACGCCGCGGTCAGCCCGGCCGGGCCAGCACCGATGATGGCAATTTTCTTGCCGCTGATATAATCGACCTTGCCTTCGGCCGCGATTTCGCGAATACGCTCATCGGAGACCGAATCCATCGCGTAACGCTTGAGCCAGCGAATAGCCACCGGGTCACCACGACGACCGATGGAACACGCCGCCTCGCAGCGACGCGTACATACACGCCCACAGACATGCGCAAAGGGATTAGTCCGATAGATCTGGCGCACCGCTTCCTCGACATTGCCTTCCCAGATCTGGCGGATGTATTCCGGTGCATTCATGTGTGCAGGGCAGGAGTCATGGCACATGCCGCACTGCACACAGCGCGAGGCCTCGACGATAGCATTCTGTTTGGTAAAGCCCTCGACGATTTCGTCAAAAGAATCGATGCGGGTTTCGGGGTCCATCTCGTGCATGGGTTGGAGTTGGAGATCGACCAGGTCAGCATCTTCGCTCTTGGCCCAGCCCTTGGGGAAGTATTCGCCATGCATGCCGTTGGGATCGGGCAAAATAAAATAACTGTCCAGCTCATCCTCGCGGCATATATGTACATATTCGCGTGACAGCGATAACGAGCTGGTAGGGCAGATATCGACACACAGCCCACACCAGCAGCAACGCCCGTAGTCGATCGCCGGGCGTTCGTTACGCACACCCTTGACTGGATCATTTGGAAGATCAGGGATGCGCAC
>Ga0164315_10004621_pt1 | contig 10682 bp, 9 predicted proteins | sample GuaBasSedimGuay6_FD_113737 | JGI IMG/M metagenome (GOLD analysis project Ga0164315, IMG submission 113737) | Subseafloor sediment microbial communities from Guaymas Basin, Gulf of California, Mexico - Guay6, Core 4569-2, 0-3 cm | ecosystem: Environmental > Aquatic > Marine > Hydrothermal vents >...
CGGTTCCGATCTCGGCCCACGTTTAGTAGTCACAGCTTTTGCGGATCTACATCACCCTGAACTGCGTACGCATTTTGTTGCCAATATAGATAATGATGCGCTGTCTTCCGTACTGGCTCAATGCACTGCCGAAACCACCCTGTTTATCGTTTCTTCGAAAAGTTTTTCGACATCAGAAACGCTGACCAACGCTGACGCAGCAAGGGCCTGGCTGTGCGACGAAGGCATTCCCGAAGCAAAGGTTAATCAGCATTTTGCCGTCGCCACAGCCAATAATGCAGCGGCGCTTGCCTGGGGCATTAACACGGAACAAGTATTTGCCGTGGGTGATTGGGTCGGGGGTCGTTTTTCCCTGTGGTCAGCTATCGGCCTGCCTATCGCGCTAGCATTGGGGCGAGATGTTTTTCTGCAATTGCTCAGCGGTGCCCGAGAAATGGATAAGCATTTTCGCGACACTGCTTTTGCCGACAACCTGCCGGTACTTCACGGCCTGCAAGCTATCTGGCATATCAATTTTCGCGGCTCCGAACATGGCGGCTACGGGAGCCGCGCAGTCTTACCCTATATCCACCGACTCAGGCTGCTCCCCGACTACCTGCAGCAGTTGATGATGGAAAGTCTTGGTAAAAGCACTACAAAAACCGGTGCGCCGAGCACTATAGCCACTGGCCAGGTGGTCTGGGGCAGCGAGGGGACTAATGGCCAGCACTCCTTCCACCAACTCTTGCTGCAGGGCTCCGAGCTGGTCTCCATCGACTTTATTGCCACCGGCACGGCACACTGTAAAAAGGAAGCCCACCAGCACCTGGTCGCAAACTGTCTGGCACAAAGCCAGGCCCTGATGCAGGGCAAATCAACCGACCAGGCTTACCATGAGTTACTAACCGAGGGCATGAGCAAAGCGGCAGCTAATGAACTCGCTGCCCACAAAGCCGTACCCGGAAACCGGCCTAGCAATATACTCTTAATAGATCAGTTCAACCCCCAAAGCCTCGGCTCACTGCTGGCCTTTTATGAGCACAGCGTCTATGTACAGAGCGTGATCTGGAATATCAATCCATTCGATCAGTGGGGCGTAGAATTAGGCAAGAAAATGAGTGGTGAATTATTGGCATTACTTAACGAGGTCAGCGAGGATGCACAATCATTTGATAACCTGGACAGTTCAACTCGCACCTTGCTGAGCCGATTGCGCGATCCTGGCGCCATCAGAAAAAGCTAGAAAAACTACAGAATATTATCGCTTTTTTTATCAACTACTTAACACTTCCCCCAACAACAAATTGGCGTCTGTTCTTTTATCTTTGTTTGGGGTAAGGTTGCCGACCTTTTTTATATAAGCGCGGTGCCATTATGGTGCCAACCCGCTCATTACAACTTCCCATTACAACTTACTCATTACAACTTATTGACAACTGAGGGATATACATTGTGATTATAGGCATACCCCGGGAAAGCAAACCCGGTGAAAACCGGGTTGCAATGACTCCCGCCAACATACAGGTATGGACAGAAAAAGGCATTGATTTCCTTGTCCAGAACGGGGCCGGAGAAGCCGCAGGTTACCTGGACGACCAATATGAGGCTGCCGGCGCATCGCTGCAAAGCGATCGAAACACAATTTTTGCCAGTGCAGATATAATTTTTCAGGTTCAGTCCTTTGGCGCCAACCAGGTTAATGGCGATGATGACCTGCCTGCGCTAAAAGCCGGGCAACTCGTCGCCGGCATGATGGATCCATTCGGCGCACCTGCTAACGCCAAAATAATGGCTGACACTGGTGCCACCGCCATTGCCATGGAGCTGGTACCACGTATCAGCCGCGCACAGAGCATGGACGTACTATCTTCCATGGCCACACTGGCAGGCTACAAAGCAGTGCTGATTGGCGCCAGCCATTCACCGCGGATTGTGCCAATGTTGATGACTGCGGCAGGCACGCTGCAGCCAATGCGCACGCTGATTATGGGCGCTGGCGTTGCTGGTTTACAGGCCTGCGCCACCGCTAAACGTCTGGGTGCCGTCGTACAGGCCTATGACGTGCGTGCTGCAGCCCGAGAGCAAATCATCTCTGTAGGCGCCAAACCTGTGGAACTGGATCTGGAAACGGAATCATCAGAAGATAAAGGTGGTTACGCCAAAGAACAAAGCGAGGAATTCCTGGCACGCCAGCAGGAATTACTGACCCAGGTACTCGCTGAACAGGATCTGATTATTACTACCGCGGCCGTACCGGGAGCCAAGTCGCCAATACTGGTCACTGCCGCAATGGTAGAAAGAATGAAACCAGGGACCGTGATTGTCGATCTGGCTGCTGAACGCGGCGGCAACTGTGAGTTGACCAAACTTGGCGAAACTGTAGTAGCCAACGGTGTCACCATACTCGGCCCTGAAAATCTCGCATCGACAATTGCCACCCATGGCAGTCAGATGTTCGGTAAGAATATGGAGACCCTGCTGGGTCACCTTCTCGACGATGATGGCAACCTGAAACTGGATTTCGAGGACGAAATTATTTTTGAAACTGTGATCGCTCACGACCGTGACGTCCCGCATAAAAAAATGCGCGAACTAGTCGGCCTGCCAGCCCTGCCGGAACCGGTGGAAGAGCAGACAGCAGAAACTACTGAAGAATCTTCTGGGGAGGCTTCCTGATGGACTTAATTATCATGCAACTGGCGCTCTTTGTGCTCTCGCTATTTCTTGGCGTGGAGCTCATTACCAAAGTGCCACCCACGCTACACACACCGCTGATGTCGGGCACCAATGCTATTTCCGGCATTACTCTGGTCGGTGCAGTACTGGCCGCAGGTGCTGGCGAAGCCTCCATGCTGGTCCACGCCCTGGGGTTTATTGCAGTGGTTATGGCCACCCTTAATGTCATTGGCGGTTATCTGGTCACCAACCGCATGCTCGCCATGTTTAAAAGGAAGGACTAAGCCATGAATGAATCTATTGTGGATATCATCTACCTTGTGGCAGCAGTTCTTTTTGTGCTTGGCATTAAGGGACTGACCAAGCCGAAAACAGCGGTTCGCGGCAATACACTTTCAGCCCTGGGTATGCTGGTGGCAGTGGTCATCACCCTTCTTGACCGCGATATTGTCAGCTTCGAATACATTATCGCCGGTATGGTAACTGGTGGCGTGATCGGTGGACTGATGGCAACCCGCATACAAATGACTTCAATGCCACAAATGGTCGCATTGCTCAATGGTTGTGGCGGTGGCGCCTCCCTCGGCCTGGCCGCAGCCAGTTATCTACTGGCCATGGAAGGGAATGGCTACAGCACGGATATTATGGGTGTATTGGCCGTCTCTTTTGTCATGGTTACGGTGCTCATCGGTGCGGTAACCATGTCTGGCAGCCTGGTGGCCTTTGCCAAGTTACAGGAATTAATATCGGGGCAGTCTATCGGTTTTGCCGGCATGAAGTTCCTCAACGGCGCTATTTTCCTTACCGCCCTGGCGCTTCTGGTTATGCTGTGTATCAACCCCGCAAACACGCCCCTGTTCTGGGCGCTGGTAACGCTAGCTATAGTGCTTGGGCTGACACTGGTACTGCCTATTGGCGGTGCTGATATGCCCGTGGTCATTGCCCTGCTTAACTCCTACTCTGGTATCGCTGCTGCCGCTGCGGGTTTCATTCTCGGCAACACGGTATTGATTGTGACCGGTTCACTGGTCGGCGCTTCGGGCCTGATTCTCACCAATATCATGTGTGTGGCCATGAATCGTTCGCTGACCAATGTATTATTCGGCGTCATGGCGGAAGGCAGCGAGGATATCGATGCAGACGAGATCTATGCCGGCAAGGTCAAAAGTGCTCAGCCGGAAGAAATCTCCATGATTCTCGAAACTGCACGCAGGGTAGTCATTGTGCCTGGCTTCGGCATGGCCATGGCACAGGCCCAGCACGCGGTACGTGAACTGGCTGATGTAATGGAAGACCATGGCATCGAGGTCGAATACGCTATTCATCCAGTAGCAGGACGAATGCCCGGCCATATGAACGTACTCCTTGCAGAAGCCGAAGTTCCTTACGACCAGATGGTTGAGATGGATCGCATCAACCCGACTTTTGAACAAACAGATGTCGCCATCGTTATTGGCGCTAATGACGTAACCAATCCCATGGCCCGAGACGACAAAGGCAGCCCCATTTACGGCATGCCGATCCTCAATGTCGATAAAGCCAAAACAGTGGTGGTTATAAAACGCTCAATGAGTCCCGGTTTTGCTGGCCTACCCAACCCATTATTTGCTAAAGATAACTGCCTGATGGTATTTGGCGATGGCAAAAAAGCAGTCATTGATATCACTGCAAATCTGGATCTGTCCTAAGCCCAGATACGCTTGCTCTGTGAGCAAAGATTTTCAGAGTATAAATTCTACGTAGAAAAAAGCCCCGTAAAGGGGCTTTTCTTTTTTCCTGGTTTGATTCTTTAGCGTATTGACTGTATTAAACGGTTTTTAAGCCAGCGCTCTATCCACCGGATTCCCTGTCAAGCAAGGTAAGAATTTCAGCCGTTTTGGCGTTCATTAATTGACTGTCGGCACGACTCTCAACATTGAGCCGAACCAGAGGTTCGGTATTTGACATACGCACATTGAAACGCCAATTGGGGAACTCCATGCTGATGCCATCAGTTTTATCTACGCACAAAGCTTCAGAACGATAATGGGTTTCAATGACTTTTAGCACCTGCGCAGCATCAGTTACCGAGCGGTTAATCTCACCGCTAACCGGATAGGCTGCCTGCCGCTCCGCTACTAACTGCGCAAGCGTCTCGTTAGCTGTCGACAGTAATTCGGCGACCAGTAACCACGGGATCATGCCGCTATCACAGTAGGCAAAATCACGGAAATAATGATGGGCACTCATTTCACCTCCGTAGACCGCATCGTGATCGCGCATCACCTGCTTGATAAATGCGTGACCCGTTTTACTTAGTACCGAAGTACCCTCTAATTGCTCGACCAAATCTATGGTATTCCAGGTCAGGCGCGGATCATGCACGATGGATTGCCCCTTACGCTTACTTAAAAACACCTCCGCCAACAGGCCGACCAGATAATAGCCTTCAATAAAGTCGCCGTTCTCATCAAAGAAAAAACAACGATCAAAGTCACCGTCCCAGGCGACGCCAAGGTCTGCTCCACGATCACGAACCAGCTGCGCTGTTACCGCCCGGTTTTCTTCAAGCAAGGGGTTGGGTACACCATTAGGAAAATGGCCATCGGGTTGATGATGAACTTTAATAAACTCGAATGGCAGGCATTTCTCCAGCAAATCAATCACCTGCCCGGCACCACCATTGCCGGCATTGACGACTATTTTTAGCGGTTTCAATGTGTCTACCGCAACATAGCTTAATAAATGCGTGATATAGGCAGTTTTGTCCTGACTTAGCTGCATAGAACCTTTACGGGCTGGTTCGACGAACTCACCGCGTTCTGCCATTGCCCTGATTTCCGGCAGGCCCTGGTCACCACTAAGCGGACGTGACTGTTCGCGGACAAATTTCATGCCGTTATAATCCATGGGATTATGGCTGGCGGTGACCATCAAGCCACCATCAAAACCACCATTAAAGGTGGCGAAGTAAATCTCCTCCGTACCACATTCGCCTATGTGCGTGACATCGCTACCAGCATCACAGATCCCTGCTATAGCGGCAGCACACAGTTCAGGACTAGTGAGGCGAATATCATGGCCGACAACGATATTTTTAGCGTTGAGGTATTGACCAAAAGCGCGGCCAATACGATAGGCAATGGTTTCGTTGAGTTGGTCGGGCACCCGCCCACGGACATCGTAGGCTTTGAAACAGCTGTATTTTTCGCTCATCAGGAGAATTTATCCTGCAGGTAGATATTCTTATAAACATAATTGGTGGCTTCAACATAGCCATCAACACTGCCGCAATCGAAACGCCGTCCCTTAAATTTATACGCCAGCACTTTGCTGGTTTTTGCCATGGTCAATAGCGCATCAGTGAGTTGCACCTCACCATTTTTTCCGGGGGGTGTATGACGCAAAATTTCAAAGATGTATGGCGTGAGAACATAACGCCCTATAATGGCAAGATTACTCGGCGCATCTTTTGCTTCAGGTTTTTCTACCATATCCGTTACCGCGTACAAACCGGGCTCCTCCTCAACTCCCGCGATAACACCAAACTTGGACACTTCCGCTTCGTCTACTTCCTCAATGGCAATCACCGAACATTTGGTACGGCGATAAATCTCTACTAGCTGAGCCATCACCCCCTGCTCCTCGCAAACACACAGGTCATCAGCCAGAACTACACCAAAAGGTTCGTTACCTACCAGTAATTCACCAGTCAGGATTGCGTGACCCAGGCCCTTCATCTCCGACTGACGGGTGGTTGCAAATTTACCGCGGGCAATAACATCGCGAATACTGGCCAGATACGGTTCCTTATCGGTGCCCGCTATTTGATGCTCCAGCTCGAAACTGATATCAAAAAAATCATTTATTGCCCGTTTGCCGCGTCCGGTTACCAGACATATCTCAGTAAGATCTGCATCAAGCGCTTCCTCAACGCCATATTGCACCAATGGCTTATTGACGACAGGGAGCATTTCTTTGGGCATAGATTTTGTGGCGGGCAAAAACCGCGTGCCGTACCCAGCCACTGGAAACATACATTTTTTAATCATCAATCACTTCCTTTTTTTGCTGACCGCTTTTTCGGCACACATCAAACACCGCCATTTTTCGCTTAAATTGTGGCCTGCATTTTACCCTCTAACAGCACGCCTGTGAATCGAGCTCCCTCGCCACTATAAGTCCAATTTATAACCACGTTTATAAATTGGACTTATAGGGACAGTAAGCTAAAATGGCGCGTCTTTTCAGCGACCGGCTTTCTGCTCGTCGCGGTGATTCTCGGATGAGATAGGGGTTCCATTGAAAGAAACAGATGCCCACAAACGCAGCAGCTTCGATTACAATGACCTGATAGCCTGTGCGGAGGGCCGCCTGTTCAACAAGAACAGTGCTCAATTGCCACTGCCAAACATGTTGATGGTTGATAGAGTAACCCACATCAGCACAGATGGTGGTGCCCACGGCAAAGGTGAGATCATCGCAGAGATGGATATCAAACCAGATCACTGGTTTTTTGGCTGTCATTTCCAGGGCGATCCGGTCATGCCCGGCTGCCTGGGGCTTGATGCGCTCTGGCAATTAACCGGTTTTTTCCTGACCTGGCGGGGCAATGACGGGCACGGTCGAGCACTAGGCTCTGGCGAGGTCAAATTCTTTGGTCAGGTACTACCGACCGCCAAAAAGATAACCTACCGTCTTGATATTGCAAGGGTTATTGAGCGAAAATTGGTCATGGCCATATCAAACGGCACGGTTTACGTTGACGACCGAGAAATATACACCGCAAAAAGTTTGCGGGTCGGTCTGTTTCAATCCACTGACAATTTCTAGTGGAATTGAGTAAAATGGCGCCGCTATAGCGCTATAGTGGGTTTAACGATCACATGCAAAAGGGGTTAGTATGAGACGTGCTGTAATTACCGGTATGGGCATAGTTTCCTGCCTGGGTAACGATACTGCCAGTGTGCTTGAGTCCCTCCGCAATGGTCGGTCCGGCATACGCGCCCAGGAAAGTTATCGGGAAATGGGCATGAGAAGCCAGGTCGCCGGACAGATCGACATTGACCCGAAGGACTTTATCGATCGCAAGCAGCTACGCTTTATGAGCAACGGCGGTGCATATGGCTATATCGCCATGCAACAGTCAATTGACGATAGCGCATTGAGTAATGCCGATGTCAGCAACCCTCGCACCGGCCTCATCATCGGCTCGGGCGCGATTTCCGGTGAAAAATTCATTGAGTCGGTAGACACTCTCCGCGACAAGGGTGTACGACGCATGGGGCCTTACCGGGTCACACAAATTATGAGTAGCTCAGTTGCCGCCTGTCTCGCCACACCCTTTCAAATAAAAGGGCTCAATATCAGCATATCATCGGCCTGCGCTACCAGCTCTCACTGCATTGGCGCAGCGGTAGAACAAATTCAACTGGGTAAACAGGACATATTATTCGCTGGCGGTGTAGATGAAGAACACTGGACTATGGCCAGTATGTTCGATGCAATGGGCGCTCTGTCGACCAAATACAACGACACACCGGAAATAGCTTCGCGTCCTTACGATGTTGACCGCGACGGTTTCGTTATGTCTTCCGGTGGAGGCTGCTTTGTGGTCGAGGAACTGGAACACGCGCTGGCTCGAGATGCCAAAATTTATGCCGAAATCGTCGGTTATGGCGCCACATCAGATGGCTACGATATGGTTGCCCCTTCCGGTGAAGGCGCTATACGTTGCATGCAACAGGCGCGGGCGACGGTCGAAGGCGACATCAATTACATCAACACTCACGGCACCAGCACACCGGTCGGAGATATCGCCGAGATCGCCGCCATTCGTGAAGTTTTTGGTGACGAAGCACCACCTATCGGTTCGACAAAATCATTGTCTGGGCACTCTTTGGGAGCCGCTGGCGTACATGAAGCAATCTATAGCCTGCTGATGATGGAAAACGATTTTATTGCCGAGTCGATCAATATCGCCAACCTGGACCCGGCAGTAACTGATATGCCCATCGCAACCAGTCGTATAGACGGGGTTTCTCTTGAGCGGATCATGTCAAACAGCTTCGGCTTTGGCGGCACCAACGCCACCCTGGTATTACAAAAATACCATCAGTAATATGCCTGCGCGCCATTGGCGCATAAGGAATTTCTAATCGGGTATCGCCACAGGGCGCTTAGCACAAGGACTGATTTGCCCCGATCAACACTCGCCAGGGTTTTACGTAAAAAAACAAAGCGTTAAGAGAACCCCTCTCCTGCTCAGAGCCTTCCAAGTCAAATCCCTGGTGACGGAGAAGTATTACCGAAAACGACAGCCGAAAGCGACAGCCGAAAAGTATTCCCGAAAACAATACCCAGTAACGATACCCAGTAACGATAACCGGGCAAATACAGGATAGCATTACCCTGTTTTACCCGGCTTTACTAGGCGGTTAATCGCTAGATATAACGGTTCTCAGTCAGATAGTTTACCAGTTGTTCAGTGCAGGTCTGGATATCATGAGCCCCGGTATCGATAACCAGTTCTGGTTTTTCCGGCACCTCGTAGGCTGAATCTATACCGGTAAAGTGCGGGATTTCCCCGGCACGAGCTTTCTTATAAAGCCCCTTTGGATCCCTTTCTTCACATACCTCCAGAGAGGTAGACATGTGAACTTCAATAAACTCATCGTTCTCAACCACATCTCTGGCCAATTTCCGTTCGGTGCGAAATGGCGAAATAAATGCCGTCATCACAATCAGACCAGCATCGACGAACAACTTGGCCGCCTCGCCAATACGACGAATATTCTCTACACGATCCTCGTCGGTGAAGCCCAGATCACCATTAAGACCCTGTCGCACATTATCGCCATCCAGTAAATAACAGTGATGTCCCCGTTCAAACAGCGCTCTTTCCAGCGCATTAGCCAGGGTTGATTTGCCTGATCCACTCAAACCAGTAAACCAGATTACACAAGGTTTTTGCTCTTTCTTGTCGGCCCTTTCCTGTTTACTCACCACAGAATCATGCCAGGTCAAATTTCTATTCAAAACAACTCCTTAACGTTTTATGTCATGCACTAATGAACTTCAACTCACTGCTCTGCCAAAAGCTATAGCAGTTTCTCTTCACACAAGGCCTGTGCAGGAAAGTCCTCTAAGGAATCTCCCATCGTGCACAAATCTCAAAATGGAATATCATCATCGAAATTATCGAATCCGCCCGCTGGTACTGCTGCTGGCCCGCCTCCGGCAGCTTGCTGGGGTGCCGACTGAGGTGCCGATTGAGGAGTCGCCTGAGCAGCAGGTTGTTGCGACGGCTGTTGTGACTGCTGTTGCGACGAGGCAAAGTCGCCACCCGCGCCACCACGGCTATCCAGCATTTGCATTTCGTTGGCGACAATCTCGGTAGTATAGCGGTCTGTGCCGGTATTTTTGTCCTGCCATTTACGGGTACGTAGCGAACCTTCGAGATAAACCTTGCTACCTTTGCGTAAATATTCACCCGCTATTTCAGCCAGGCGGTTAAAGAAGACCACGCGATGCCACTCGGTACGCTCCTGTTGCTCGCCGCTCTGTTTGTCTTTCCAGCTCTCACTGGTAGCCACAGTAATGTTGGTCACCGCCCCTCCGGAGGGCATATACCGGGTCTCAGGATCCTGTCCCAGATTACCTATCAAAATGACTTTATTGATACCTCTGGCCATGCTCTTCTCCTGTCTTTGACAAGCCCCATAACAACTTGAATCGTTGAGGATGGGGCTTACAGTTTTATCAGATTTACACTTATCCTACAGCTGCGAGTGTAACCCTTTGATCACGACTAATAAATCTATCATGCAGGAAAACCCCGGTTCAACTTAGATTTATCTAGGAAACCTCTGAATAAGTCAGGAACTTGCATTTTGCGCTCAGAATATCCAGCTTCTTCGTCGCCTTAATAGCGCCTACTGTTGGTGCAAATTTTCGCAATAGCTTGCTAGAGCCTGCCCCACGAAGTGTTTTGGGCATTACGTGCAATTTGCACCTCGCCTAAAAGCGCCTACTGTTGGTGAATCTGA
>Ga0164315_10004622_pt1 | contig 10679 bp, 7 predicted proteins | sample GuaBasSedimGuay6_FD_113737 | JGI IMG/M metagenome (GOLD analysis project Ga0164315, IMG submission 113737) | Subseafloor sediment microbial communities from Guaymas Basin, Gulf of California, Mexico - Guay6, Core 4569-2, 0-3 cm | ecosystem: Environmental > Aquatic > Marine > Hydrothermal vents >...
AATGTGCGTCAATATTAGTGTAGCGCAGGAAAAAGCAACGCAGACATAGCACCCGTTCTGGTGAGTAGGTTTTTTTGAGCATTGCCAATAGTGGCGTGCAGTATGGCTTTGCAGTAGAAGATGTTTGCGGATTTAAGGTACTACAAATGTAACCTTACTACTTTGCTCAAAAAAAAACAAAAACACTCATCAAATAAAGCTCATCTCCCAAAAATGTATAAATTAGCCATTCAAATATTTACAATATGAGATGTAAAGTTGACTTCTTAGTAATTGGATCAGGTATAGCAGGATTAAGCTATGCATTAAAAGTTGCTGAATTTGGAAAGGTAGTAATTGTTACCAAATCAAAGGCTGACGAATCTTCCACAAAATATGCTCAAGGAGGGATTGCTGGAGTAATGTACTCTCCTGATTCATACAAGAAGCATATTGAAGACACTATGATTGCTGGAGCAGGATTGTGCCAAGAAGATATTGTGAGAATGACAATAACAGAATCTACTGAACGCATTAAAGAACTAATTGCTTGGGGAACATCATTTGATAAAAAATCAGACGGCTCGTACAAACTTGGAAGAGAGGGTGGACATTCCGAAAAACGAATTTTACACCATAAAGATAATACAGGAAAAGAAATTGAACGGGCTTTATTATTAAGCGTTAAAAAACACCCTAATATAGAGTTGCGGGAAAAAAGATTTACTTTAGATTTAATTACCCAACACCATTTAGGACATGTTATTCGACGTGGCCAAAGTGGAATTGAATGCTATGGGGCCTATATCTTGAATCCTAAAACAAAAATGGTGGAGACCATCTTGGCCAAAACTACTCTTATTGCCTCTGGTGGAGCAGGCAATGTTTACCGAAATACCACAAATCCTCCTGTTTCAACTGGTGATGGTATTGCAATGGTATATCGAGCCAAAGGTTTGGTCGAAAACATGGAATTTATCCAATTTCACCCTACCTCATTATTTAACCCAGGTGAGAAACCCTCCTTTCTCATTTCTGAAGCATTACGAGGATTTGGAGCCATTCTAAAAACTCAAAAGGGACAGCCATTTATGGAGAAATACGATAAACGTGGCAGTTTAGCACCTCGTGATATAGTGGCTCGTTCCATTGATAAACAAATGAAGAAGAGTGGCACTAACTTTGTCTATCTAGATGCTACATTCTTAGATTCTAATGATCTAATACAGTCATTCCCTGGAATATTTGCCAAATGCTTAAGTATAGGAATTGATATCCGAAAAGAAATGATTCCTGTGGTTCCAGCAGCACATTACACATGTGGAGGAATTAAAGTTGATGAATTTGCTCGCACTACAATTAAAAACCTATATGCCTCAGGAGAAAATTCATCCACGGGGCTTCATGGTGCCAATCGCCTAGCTTCGAACTCTCTACTAGAAGCCGTAGTTTTTTCACATAGAGCTGCTCAAGATGCCATTGAAAATATTGCAAACAATTATTTTAATGATGATATTCCTGATTGGGATGATGAAGGAAAAAAACTTAATGAGGAAATGCTATTGATTACGCAAACCCAACGTGAGTTACAGAGTATTATGAGCTCCTACGTGAGTATTGTACGCTCCAATTTACGTTTGCAACGTGCACTTGATCGACTAGGTTTAATTTACCGTGAAACGGAAGAACTTTATATTAAATCAATTTTAGATGAGCAATTATGTGAACTTCGAAATAGTATTAACGTTTCTTACCTAATTGTAAAAATGGCCATGCAACGTAAAGAAAGTATTGGCTTGCATTATTCTATTGATTATAAACCTAAACGAAAGAATATTAAGAGGTTAAAATCAAAGGAAAAAGTGAGAAAGTAGTATCCAAATTTAGTCTTTCATGATTTTATGGTAATACTGACCTTCATTACCAAACTAGAACATATCGCAAGTCAGCAAACGAATTTCAGAATCATTAACACTTAGTAGATGCTTTTTTTACTACTTTTGCCGACCAATATTACACATATTTAAAGCATTCGTATTATGAATTCTACACTTTTAAAATCATTTGTATTAGCATTTAGTTTTTTAATTCTCTCGAGTGGAATTAAAGCACAAGGTCTTGCTGGATTAAGCACCAACGAAGTAGTTGACCCTGTCAGTTGGACTCAAGAGTCTAAGAAGATTAGTGATAATGAATACTTACTTATTTTTAAGGCTACGGCTGATGAACATTGGCATTTTTATTCGCAATATACTGAAGGTACCATGCCAATGGCATTTTATTTCGATGATATTGAAGGGTATAAGTTAGTAGGAAAAGTTTCTGAATCGCCTAAGCCAAAGGAGGAATATGATGATCTTTTAGGAGGGTTGACCAAATATTGGGACAAGACTGCCACATTCAAACAGAAGGTAAAAATTACTTCTGCCAATGAGGCTGACATCCATGGAGCAATCGAATTTCAGGCATGTATAGATGGAGCCTGCACAATGCTGACGTATAATTTTAAGTTTAAGCTTGCAAGCATAGCTGAGAAAACTCAGGTTGAAGAAGCTAAGCCTGTTCCGGATATTGATAATAAAACTCATGCTGGGGAGGTAGAGAATGATACAACTTCTGCTATTACAACTTCAGCAGAAAGCACAAATAAAACAGAAGTAACAATTGATGAAGATGAATGGAAAAAGATGTTGTGGGAACCCATTACAGAGCAATTATCTCAATATGGAAATGCAAATTCTATTACTGATAAGACCTTTATTTTTATATTCATTTTAGGTTTTATTGGTGGATTAATTGCACTGATGACGCCTTGTGTTTGGCCCATGATTCCCATGACTGTTAGCTTTTTTATTAAAAAGAAAGAATCAGGAAAAAGAGATGCTATTATTTATGGACTATCCATTGTAGTAGTTTATGTAGCTCTTGGATTAGGTGTAACTGCCATTTTTGGAGCTGATGCTCTAAATGCAATGGCAACTAGTGCAGTTTTTAATATTATTTTCTTTGTTGTTTTACTCATTTTTGCAGCCTCATTCCTTGGTGCATTTGAAATACAATTGCCCACTAAGTGGACTAATAAAATGGATGAAAAAGCAGATACAACTTCTGGTCTTATTAGTATCTTTTTTATGGCATTCACTCTAGTTCTGGTTTCATTCTCATGTACTGGACCTATTATTGGAACTTTATTAGTGGAATCTGTAACAAAAGGAATGTGGGGGCCAGCTATTGGAATGACAGGGTTTGCCATTGCTTTAGCTATGCCATTTACTCTATTTGCCATTTTTCCTTCCATGATGAAATCAATGCCAAAATCAGGGGGATGGCTAAACTCTGTAAAAGTAGTTCTTGGATTCTTAGAATTGGCCCTCGCACTGAAATTCTTATCTGTAGCTGATATGGCTTACCATTGGGGGATTCTAGACCGTGAAGTATTCTTAGTACTTTGGATTGTTATTTTTGCCTTATTGGGGATTTATTTATTAGGGAAACTCACTTTTAGCCATGATTCTAAAGTGGAAAAAATAAGTGTAACACGGCTATCTTTAGCTATTATTTCACTATCATTTGCATTGTATATGGTTCCAGGCTTATGGGGAGCTCCATTAAAAGCGATTAGTGCATTCTCCCCACCCCAAGTAACTCAAGATTTTGATTTATATGATGGAACAGTTCATGCAAAGTTTGATAATTATGAAGAGGGGATGGCTTATGCAAAAAAGCATGAGATGCCTGTACTTGTTGACTTTACTGGCTGGGGTTGTGTAAATTGTAGGAATATGGAATATTCAGTTTGGTCAGACCCACAGGTAAAAGATATGCTAGAAAATGAATATGTGTTGATTTCGCTTTATGTTGATGATAAAACACCTCTTCCAGAAGAAGATATTCATATATCTACATTTTCAGGAAATAAGATTCGCAATATTGGAAATCTATGGAGCGATCTCCAAATGGGTAAATTTGGGCAATCATCTCAACCATATTATTTCCCAATGGACTATGATGGCAAACCTCTCACGGGTCCATCGTCTTATGATTTAGATATTGAAAAATATCGAAAATTCTTAAAAAAAGGAATTAATGAGTTTAAGAAAAGACATAAAAAATAAATAAGCATATAGATTCTAAAAAAGCAGTTTTACATCAAAACTGCTTTTTTTTATTTCTAATTATTATCAACCCCTAGCTCCTTTTTCATTTCTTTTAAGAAATCATCTTTCAATTCTTCCATTGAGGAACTAGCCATTGATGCCATGATTGGATTCATATCTGCTTTAATTATCATCTTAAAATTAGTGCGATTCTTTCCAACATCAAATAGTAGGAATTCCATATCAAAATCAACAGTATTGACTCCATATGTGCCAATGACAACCTTCTCATTTAGTAGCTGTTCATACATCTTTAGTTTTGTATGTGTGGAACCATCATAATTAAAACTACATATATCACCATTGAATTTCCAATCGCAAGTATGCGCAGCAAGAAGTTTTGGGTAACTATCGAGCTTACTCAATAGTGTATAAACCTCACTTACATCGACAAAAAGTAGAATGGTTTCCTCAGCTAGATTCTTCATATTTTCTTATCTATTAAGAATGGCAAGATACAAAAAAAGCGGCATTAGAGCCGCTTGATAATATTTAATACGGAGTTCTTACTTACCCCATTCAGCAGGATCCAGTCGCCATTCTTGTAAAGAAGATACATCCTCCTTTTTAATACTCTTTGAGTCTAATGCTTCTTCGATCAACATATTATAAGATGTCAATGTTTCTAAACGAACACGCGCATTTTTGAAATTTTCCTCTGCAACTTTAAAACCATAAGTAAAAATAGCCACCATTCCTTTCACTTCACAACCTGCTTCACGTAGGGCCTCAACTGCTTTCAAAGAGCTTCCTCCTGTAGAAATTAAATCTTCCACAACAACAACTGTTTGACCTGCACTTATCGCTCCTTCAACTTGGTTTCCCATTCCATGCTTTTTCTTATCAGGGCGAACATACACAAATGGTTTTCCTAGCTCTTCAGCAACCAATGCACCATTAGCAATTGCACCTGTAGCAACTCCAGCAATAACATCCACATCACCATAGACTTCATTTATAATCTTCGAAAATTCTTGACGAATATAAGTACGAATCTTAGGATATGATAGCGTTTTTCTATTATCACAATAAATAGGTGACTTCCATCCCGATGCCCATGTAAAAGGCTCTTTTTTGTTCAATTTAACGGCTTGTATTTGCAGGAGCAATTCAGCGGTTTTTCGTGCAGTGTCTTCTTTATAATTCATTTATATTGTCTTAAAAAAAATTCGTTGATTGTCCTATTTTTATTTTAAATAATCGCTATCTTAGCAATCTTACTTCATTTATTTTCAGTGCTGGCAAATGTATAAAGTTTTTATCAATAATAAGCGGCTAATTTTAGCAAATAGTAAAGAAATAATTGACTATGAGGGTGCGGCAGTTATATGCCTAAAAAACCCTTCTACTGTCAACGCAGTTATTCAGAATCACATCCTTAAACCTGATCGTGATGATTTTATCATTCTATCTCCTCACCATCAAGATTTAATAAAAACTTTCGAAAGTAATTATGAAACCCGAATTGCAGCAGGGGGTTGGGTATGGAATGAGAATAATGAACTTTTAATGATACTCAGAAATGGGTATTGGGACATCCCAAAAGGTCACCTTGAGCTAGGTGAGGAAATAGCTGATTGCGCAAAACGTGAAGTTAGTGAAGAAACTGGAATCTCAGAGCTTAGCTTGAAAAATAATATTGGAATAAGTAGGCATATATATGAACATCGAGGTAAGATGATTCTTAAACTTACACATTGGTACAATATGAGCACTCAATCAGCTGAGCAACTTATTCCACAAACCGAGGAAGGAATTGAGGGGGTGAAATGGGTTCCAAATAATGAAATCGATAGTTATCTGAAAAAATCATGGACTTCCTTACGCGATTTTTATAAAGATTCTATTGGAAATCCATAAAGCTATTTTGTTTAAATTTGCACATAATAATACACGTTATTAGTTTACAATTTACTAATGAAATACATATTACCCATATTAGTTCTATTACTAAGCATGTTTTATCAAGACAGCTCTGCTCAATGTCCTTTGGATCTTGGTCAAAGTCCAAATGTAAGCACAAATGGGTTAACCATCTATTTTCCATTTAATGGTAATGTGACAAATCAAGGTTCAGGATCTTATACGGCAACAGTCTCAGGTGCAACCTATAGCACAGGCATATGTGGTCAAGGAATGTATTTTGATGGCATTGATGATAATATTCAAGTAAACCCATATGTTCCACTCACTTCTGATTTTACGATTGCAGCATGGGTATATGTGGATAGTTTAACTCAAAATCTAGCAGTTTTCGCAACACGGGATCAATGCCCAACCACATACAGAGGTTTTTCTCAGGGGGAATTTGGTATTAATTATTATACAGCGGCAGCAGGTGGTTCAAATAGGATTCGATATGTAATTAATACGCATCAAAACTGTACTGGTTGGTCTGCAGGAGACCGTTATTACGTACAAAACTATACTTACTCATCTGGAAGCTGGCATTTTGTGGCTATAACAGTTCAAGGAAATATAACCGATAGTAGGATAATAAAGGTTTATGTTGACTGTCAACAGTATTCTATGTATCAATATTATAACTATAATACTACACCATCTTTTAGTCCAAACAATAATAATAAATCATTTATTGGAGCAGCTACTGATATCGCTCCTTGGAATTATACTTTTAACGGTACTATAGATGAGTTCCGAATTTATAATCGAGCGATTACTAGTACTGAAATGTTAGATCTGTACTACCAATGTAAACCTTTAGAAGTTACAATCAATAAGCACATTGGAATCTGCAGCGGTGACTCTGCAACAATAGAAATAATAAATGCACAAAAGGGCATATCCTATCAACTCTTCGATTCTACAAATCAACAACTCCTTGGCATTGCTCAAACGGGAGGATGTAACAACTTGGTATTTAACACAGGCCTTGTTACAACTGCTACCAACTTCTATATCAAAGCAATAAATGCAAATTGCCAAATTGTATTAGACACTGTAGTTAGTCTTAATCCAAGTGCTGGAAGTGGTTATACTATCTACGATTCTATCGAACTTTGCGATGGGGATTCTATATTTCTTAAAGGACAGTTTTTTACTGCACCTACAATAGTCTATGATTCTTTGCTTGATATCAACTATTGTGATAGTGTGATTATTACTTCTCTTTTATCCCTTCCATTGCCACTCATCGATCTTGGAAATGACACTACTTTCTGTGATGGGGATAGTGTATTATTAAGTATTTCAAATAATTACTATTCTGTATTATGGAGCAATGGCTTAACAAATAATAATATCTACATTAATACGACCGGAACTTACTGGGTTGAGGTAAGCGATAGCATATGCATTAACAGCGATTCCATTGATGTAATTAATCTCACAAACACCTATATTCAGATTAACGATACCTCATTCTGTGATGGAGAAATATGGACTATTAATCTTCCAACTTACAACTCCTATTTATGGTCGAATGGAAGCACTGGGTCTCAAGTTACAATCAAAGATTCTGGTCAGTATTGGGTTACAGTTACTGACATTTGTAAAAGCTATACAGAAAATTTCGGTGTTCAAATTATAGACTGTTCTTGTATGATGGCTGTACCCAATGTTTTCACGCCTAATAGAGATGGCATAAATGACTATTTCTTTCCCGTAATCAACTGTATTTTCGATGAATATCATATTGTGATTTATAATCGTTGGGGACAATTACTATTTGAGAGCTCAAATCAAAACGAAAAATGGGATGGCAACTACAGAGGAGGTGAAGTCCCTGATGGTGTATATTTCTACCTTATTACTTATAAATATTTACTTACCTCAGACCAAGAAGGTCAGCGTTCGGGGAGTATTACAATTTTTAGGTAATAAAATAGTATTTACGTCAGTTGACAAATGTAAAGATTAAAATAACTCTATTAATTTTTTGGTAAGACTTTCACGAGAATATTGATTTCGCTTATTCATATTTGCCTTCGAAGAATCACTACGAGCAGTATATTCACTAATAATATACTGTTTAAGACTTTCCTTATCTGAAAAATCTATCATTACCCCTGCCTTTGTTTCCTCCATAATTTCAGCTGCATCACCTTTTGGGTGTCCAATACCCAATATCGGTTTTCCTGTAGCCAAATATTCGAAAAGCTTACCTGATAAAATCCCCTTTGCATTAGGCGTATTATTAAGTGGTAGATATAAAATGTCTGAATCAAAAAGAAAAGCCTGTACTTTGTTGTGAGTAACATATTCAATTTGCTCAAATTTATCGCTGAGCTCATATTTACCAACACTCTCAATAACTGAATAATCAAGCTTGCCTATAAATTTTATTTTTAATGATTTCCTAAAAGCAGTATTATCATCACATATTTCTTTTAGTCCTTGCCAAAAAATTTGATGATTACGGTCTGCATTGATAGAACCAACATGAACAATTCGGAAATAATCACTCTTCTTTTTATCGATTACATTAAAATCATCAGAATCATAACCATTTGTAATTACATTTACTTCTTTGCCTCTAACTTCCTCTAACTCACAAGCCATGGTTTTCCCAATTGTAATCACTTCATCGGCAGTTTGTAATACTTCACGCTCCAATCTATGATGTTTTCGGTCAGAAGCTTTAGTTAGCATTAAGTCTTTATAGAAATCAATATTTGTCCAAGGATCACGAAAATCAGCAATCCACTTTATACCCAACTGCTTTTTCAATCCTAATGCAATCAAATGCATACTATGTGGTGGACCAGTAGAAATAATAGTATCTATTCCTTTCTTCTGGATATAGTCTTTCAAAAAACGAATGGATGGTTTAATCCAAAACTTACGAGCATCTGGGATAAAATAATTCCCACGTACCCAAATTGATAATTGCTCTGTTAATTTCTTCCGTGAATCTTTATTCTCCGACAGAAAGCCTGCATTTACACTCTTCTTATTCCCAGTAAATTTCTTATAAAAACCATAGGGCTCAAATATTGGCTTCTTAACAATCACAGCTTCCTTAGGAATATCTTTCATAAGCGATTCATCCTTTGCAGGAGCCTCAGGATTCTCAGGTGTATACACATGAGGTTCTATATTAAACTTCGCCAAATACTTTACAAACTTCAACCAACGTTGAACCCCTGCCCCACCAGAAGGTGGCCAATAGTATGTTATGATAAGCACTTTTTTCATACTCCTTTTCTTAACCGCAAATTTCGATAATTATAATAATTAGCACAGATATTCAAATTAACAACCATTTGCGATAAAATATTAGTCTTCTTTTTCTTTTCTGAAAAAGCCCCAATAAATTCCACCAATAAAAAGCAAGAGAACTAAAATAGAACCAATCAAAGAAATCGTTTTACCAGTATAATAGGACTGTGGCTCAAATTTAAATTCAATAATGTGCTTACCTGCTGGAATCTTCATGGTTCGCAATACAAAATCAGCACGAGCATAATCAACCTTCTTACTATCAATAAATGCATCCCAACCTTCGGCATAATATATCTCAGAGAATACTGCCAACTGATCGGTCGCAGCATCCGTTTCATACTTCAAATAATTTGGCTGATAATGCAAAAGTTTAATAGTCCCACTTGGATCAAAAGTATAATTATAATCTTCGAGATAACCTTTGAATTTTTTGTCAATTATAGCAGCTTGCGAAGGTCTAAAACTAAATATTACTTGACCTTCAAATTGTTTTTTGGCTAAGGTTTTACCCCCTGGCAAAGTACTTAGGTCAATAAAATTTGAATCCGTATTCAAAGGGTCATTCCCAAATACATAAGATATTCCCTGCTGCAAATTAAATTTCCCTAGATCAAATTTAGTTTTTCCACTTGGCAATACTACAGCAATATCCGTATTTTGAATAATTGTATCTTGACTTTCAATAGGACGTCCAAACACTTGAATCGCATCATTAGTTGTAAGCATTTTTATAGCCATTACATTTCCTAAGTGAATTATTTCTTGGTCAGGACTAGGCACCCATTTTATATAATGAACAAACCACGCTGGACCCAAATGCTCTGGGTTTTGCTGAGCTACAGGACCTTGTTCTCCGCGAACAATAAAATACTTTGTATTCAACATATTGAGAACGGCCATATTCCCTTTGCTTAAATGATGGTCAATCAAGTCTTGATAACGACGCAATTTAGCACCATGATAACCCCCAATAGATTTGTGATAATAGGAAGTAGAAGCATCATTGAACGGTCCGAGCGTAGTGTTAAATACACGAAAATCCAACTCCTTATCCTGTAATATTTGCATATCTGCTTGGGTTGGAGAATAGGGTCTTGTGTTGAAGTTTTGTCGTTTAAAGTTGTCATCTTTAAGGTAGCGTTTGCCTACAGGAACCATATCCATCAATATCAAAACAGCAAATACTCCAATTAAAGCAGCCTTTGGGATTTTCTTCATTCCATAAACAAGGATAGCCAAAGCTGAAAAAAGAATAAAGAAGAAACTTCGCAGGGCATCACTTTTGAATACAGCAATGCGTACCTTTTCAATTTCTCCAAACAACTGAACATATTCTGGTTGCTGAGCTTGTAAATCAAT
>Ga0164315_10004623_pt1 | contig 10678 bp, 9 predicted proteins | sample GuaBasSedimGuay6_FD_113737 | JGI IMG/M metagenome (GOLD analysis project Ga0164315, IMG submission 113737) | Subseafloor sediment microbial communities from Guaymas Basin, Gulf of California, Mexico - Guay6, Core 4569-2, 0-3 cm | ecosystem: Environmental > Aquatic > Marine > Hydrothermal vents >...
CCAATATTAAACCCGATACCAAAAGTATCTTGTTTGCCCCAATAAAACTCTGGAGAAAACTTATCTAAATAATCAGCTGAGGTTTGCCCATTTAAATCATATCCTTGAATATTTGAAATGGTATAATACATACGAATATATACTCGATTCAATAACTCATAAGTGGCATAAAAACCAAGAGTAGTATTATCCCAGGTTTTATTTTTTAAGACAGGGATACTAACTGCACTATAGCCACTGTAATTATTATAATCATAATCATCGCCATGCATTGCGTAGAAATATTCCGCTTTTATATAAAGGCGAGAAATCGGTTTTATACGAAGTGCAATATAAAATTCTTCAGAATTATCAATCAAATAATGACCTAGATTAAACTTATTTGATGCATAAGTAAGTCCAGAAACCGTGTGTTTATAGGTCATTGGATTTGTTCGAGTATATTCAAATGTTAAAGATACATTCTTCAAAGGCCAATTGCTCAATCTAGCTCCTACTTTATACGAAACAAAATTATGAAGAGTATCTACACTAATCCGTTCCTTTTTAAACTCATCAATAAATACAGACCCATATAGATGCAAATGTTTAATTCGTCGAATACTTAGGTTTGCAAACATCTGTGAATTTTGATTTTCCACACCATGGTTTAATGTATGATCTATCGATTTAAAAAACATAAATGGGATTAAATAAGCGGCATGTACTCCACCAACATCTGTATATATAATTGAGTTTCCGAGCCCAAGACTAATACCACGCCAGGGGATAAAAGTAAACATATTAGATGCAATATATTTTGGTCGGAAGACCTCCTTATAAGTTCCTGCAGTGGACCAATAAGATGCATTACTATCCACATCTTCTGATACTAGCCAACCATGATGATAATTAAAGTCAAACCATTTTACTGGATTCAAATGCAGTTTAATCATTGCATAACTTGGCGATCTACCCGAAAGAATATTTGCACCATGGTAATTATCACCCACTTGTAGATGGTCCTTTATCAATCCTACATCTCCCCAATTCCATGTATATGTTATTCCTCCACGCATCTCAGAATAATCTCCTCCAGGACGACCTCCTTCACCAATCTTATAATTACCACCAGCTTCTTGGGTAAAATAATTGGGAAAGGCCATAATCTCAGTAATGGAATTATCACGAAGTGAGGCATACATTCCCCAGTGTTTTCCCATATTAGCATGCGCTTCCAATCCTCCCCAAAAATGACGCACAGCTCCAGAATTATTAGTTCTATAGTCAATCCCCCAGATAGGCTTTACATTAAACATAAAGTTCTTATCCTTATATATAAACCCCAACTGATCCAATTGCACAGCTGACTGATTAGTCCATTTTTTAACGATATTGTATTTGGAAGTTCCATAAGGATTAATTGTATCCTTTACCGACTCCATTTGAAATTCTCTCAAATAAAACTCAATTTGTTTATTCTGTCGTTTGCTAAGACCTTCTGTTCCTTGCGCTTCAGTAAGCCAATAATAAACTTGTTGACGGGAGTATGGTTTAATGGAAGAGTTAATATCAATAATGTGCTCATTAGCCAATTCATCCACAAAATCATATATTTCGGTATAAGAAATGTGTAAATAGTTGGTTTGAGCCTTGACAAAACTCAAGCTCAACAATAAGCTGAAAAAAAGTAGCAATTGCTTCATAAGGCCTTTTCTAGATAATTTCATTAAACGTGCATACGTGAATAAGTCAATTTAGTTGCTTCGTGCTTGCTTAAAAACAATATTATTAAACGCCAACCAAAAATATTTCCAATCAGTACGCAAAGGATTCTTATCGTAGGAATCAAGATATTTTATTTCTGACTCCATTATCTCTTCTAAAGATTTTGGAAGATCCACATAAAATGGTGGTACCAAACCAGGCTTATACTTAATACGACGCTCACGCACCTCTTCTGTGTAAAGGTTAAAATAATGTTTACTCAATGGTCTGACTCCCACAAGCTTCATATCACCTTTTAGCACATTCAGAAACATTGGAAGTTCGTCAATCCAGAACTTTCTCATAAGCCGCCCCATTGTAGTGACCCGAAAATCATTCTTAAACTTCCCACCTTCTTCTAACTGGTTTTGGTCATATACATACCCTTGCAAATACTCCGAATAAGCATGCATAGTTCGCATTTTATGAACCTTAATTATTTTACCTGATTTCCCATAACGCTTTAGGCTTATCATTGGGCCATATGTAGGATTATAATCAAAAGCAGGTTCACCAACTTTTCGAGTAATAAAAAAGAGATGCCCGTTAATGGTTTTCTCCTCTACAATCTCAAAACCACAAGAGTACAATCTCCCCAGAGTTTCCGCTTTAGAGATTACACGGTTTTGGCCTCTTGTAACAAAGAAATACACCTTTTTCATTCCCCAAACTTTGGGGCTTACCCTTTTAGCTGCAAAATCTACCGTATAATACATCCAGTTTAATACAGGAGGAAATTTCTTTAGGATTCTTCTTTTTCTTAAAGTATAAGTTTCAGCACTTGAAATGAAAATACTGCCATAATCCAATTTGGCATTAACCACTTCAAAGAATTTATTCATCCAACGGATATCATTTATTCTTCTTAGATTAACTATTGACTTAAATGTAGGTTGAGGTTGCTTTTCAATATTGAAAGCAGTAGTTGTGGCAACAATCAAAGTATCAGGACTACTTACATCGACATACTTCGACATAAAATCATATACTTCTCTTCCAGATTCTCTAACTACAAGCTCCCGCATTTGTACTTTTTTGTGACGCACAAAAATAGGGAAATAATATTTCTAATACAACATACTCTTTTGCTTGAAAAACATATTATAACTGAGGCTAATATTTTAATACTTTTGCAGCATGGAATCAACACGACAGCAGAAGATATCGAAGCTCCTTATGAAAGACCTAGGTGAGCTATTTCAAAAGGAAGTCCCTGAACTCATTTTAAGCAAATCAATGATTACAGTAACCAAGGTAAGTATTACTCGAGATTTATCCTTTGCACGGGTTTACTTAAGTATTTTTGCTGCTCCAAATAAGGACGATGTTATTTCAAAAATAGGGAAAGCAAATAAGTCTATACGAATGCTTTTGGGTAAAAAAATTCGCCACCAAGTGCGTATTATCCCAGAATTAGCATTTGAATTAGACGATTCGTTAGATTATATTGATCGTATCGAAGAGCTCTTAAATGATTAGTCCATTAGAAATACTTTATTTCCATTTTTACCGTTGAGGAAAACAAAGAAAAATATTATTATTATGAAATATGACCCTATAAAACGAAGCCTTGGAGGTGTGTTCAATAAAACACCAATGCTACGTAAACTATTTTATACTCTTCTTGACTTATTATTACTACGTACTTGGCACGTAAAGAGTGCTTTCAGAGAGTGGGCGAAATCACATCATGGAAAAGAGGCTAACATTCTTGATGCAGGTTCTGGTTTTGGTCAGTATTCTTATTTTATGTCAAAGATGGACCTTAAGTGGAATATCAAAGGAGTGGATGTTAAAGATGAGCAAATTGCAGATTGCAATCAGTTCTTTAATCAGATTAATCGTAATAATGCCCACTTTGAAGTTGCTGACTTGGTTACATTTTCTGAGCCAAACAAATATGATTTTATTCTATCTGTTGATGTAATGGAGCATATTTTGGAAGATGTGCAAGTGTTTAAAAACTTCTATACTGCCATGCGTCCAGGAGGGACTTTATTAATTTCTACTCCTTCGGATCAAGGAGGCTCAGATGTGCACGACCACGACCATGATCACGAAGATGGAGATCATTCTTTTATTGATGAACATGTACGTGATGGATACAATATTCAAGAGATTCAAGATAAACTAAAAGAAGCTGGGTTTAGCAATACCAAAGCATCTTACACCTATGGAACTCCAGGAAAAATCTCATGGAAGCTATCTATGAAATATCCTATCCTAATGCTAAATGCTTCAAAAATATTCTTTATTATTTTACCTTTTTACTACCTTTTAACCTTTCCTATTTCGTTGTTATTGAACTATATTGATTTGAAATCAAACCATAAGACTGGAACTGGTTTGAATGTGGTTACACATAAAGTATAGATTATAGGAACTGTGATTTTTGATAGAAATATTCAATAATAGAAATATCAACCATCAAAATCTTTCATCGCAGATCGTATATCAGATTTATTTGGTATTTTTGAATCCTAAATTAACACAATAGTCTGTGAATTTACCATTCTTTATAGCTAGGCGATATCTATTCGCGCGTAAATCGCATAATGCGATTAACATAATTACTGGCATTTCAGTATTAGTTGTTGCTGTTGGTACGATGGCATTAATTAGCATCATGTCAGTATTCAATGGCTTGGAAGATTTAGTAGGGTCTCTTTATAACGCTTTCACTCCAGAGCTTAAAATTAGTCCTAAGAATGGAAAATACATTGACATAAATAATTTTCCACAGGATAAGATTAAAGGAATCTCAGGTCTTGCTTATTACACAGAGGTTTTAGAAGATATGGCTTTGCTAAAATATGATGCCTACCCAAAAGGCTCAGCAGCGCGGCAATATGTTGCACAATTGAAAGGTGTAAGTCCAAACTACGACCAAATGACTGGTGTAGATACTATGATGATTGATGGAGATTTTATTCTCAAAAACGACTTCGGATACTATGCAATATTAGGTAGTGGTGTTGCTGCTCGGTTACAAATTAGACTGATGGATTTTGAGAGCCCAATCAATATCTACTTCCCTAATGCAGAGTCAGACATGGCAACCAACCCTCTGAATGCCTTTAATATAGAAGCCATTTCTCCTATAGGAGTTTTTAGTATTCAGCAAGAAATTGATGATAACGTAATAATCGTACCCATTGGCTTCGCTCGAAAATTAATGAATAAAAAAAACGTTGCCACTTCCATTGAGTTAGGTTTAGGTAAAGAAGCGGATTTGAATAAAACACAAAGCCAAGTACAAGATGTTTTAGGCAATAACTATATCGTAAAGAATAGAATGCAGCAAAATGAAATGATGTATAAAGTCATGAAATCTGAGAAATGGAGTAGCTTTTTGATTTTAGGTTTTATTCTTTTGATTGCTATTTTCAATGTGGTTGGGTCAACAACAGTACTTATTATTGAGAAACGAAAAGACATTCAAAGCTTAAGCTACCTTGGAGCCGAAACCAAACTTATTCGTAGAATATTTCTTTTTGAAGGAATGCTCATTTCACTTTTTGGAGCCATTTCAGGCCTAATTTTGGGTCTAGCATTAATACTACTTCAAAAATATTTTGGCATTGTACCTATGTCAGGGGGATTTGCTGTTGACGCCTTTCCTGTTGCAATAAAACTAACCGATTTCTTAGCTATTTTTGGCCTAGTACTTTTTATTGGCTTTGGAGCTTCGCTTTATCCCATTCGAAAAATTGATAAATTATTGGACAAATAAACCACTATGGACTGAGAGTACAATAGTTTTGAATTACGTATGAAATTTGATTTATGAAATTAAAAAGGTCAGAAGCTTGAAGTCGGAAGCCCGAAGCCTTTAAGAATATATTTTTAGAAGCTGAAAGCAAAATGCACTAAAAGTGCATGGTTTTAACTTCTTATGAGACCAATAAATCTCTTAAAATTGTTGATTTAATTGATAAATTTTATCAAGAATTAGGTAATTCATAAATTATTTCTATATTTGTACTATAAATAATTGCAAATGGAAGCAACCTTTTTCGATTATTTTTGTTTAACATATAATCAATTCAATTTAACAACCAATAATAGGAGGAGCAATATAGACTAAACTTTACCATTTTTTATTAGGAACCAAATCTATTAGAATGGACTATAAGAAGTTTAGTGATCAAGAATTGATTCGTGCCTATATCTCTGGTAAAGAATCTTGTATCAACGAAATTATTCTACGTCATCAGCCGCGTGTACTTGGCTATATTATTATGTCTGTAAAAGACCGTGATATTGCTGAAGATATTTTTCAAGACACATTTATTAAGGTAATTAATAAACTCAAAGTAGGTGCTTATGTGGAAGAAGGTAAATTTATATCCTGGGTTCTGCGCATTGCACATAATCTGGTTATTGACCACTTCCGTCGAAGTAGCCGAGTAAGAATGGTACGCAGCAATGATGAATATGATGTTTTTAATCAGATCGAAGTATTTGATAAAAATGCTGAGGATGAGATTATTGAAAAGCAAACCCATGAAAAAGTTCGTCAGTTGGTTGAGATGCTACCCGAAACTCAAAGAGAAGTACTTAAAATGAGGCATTATTCCGAGATGAATTTTAAGGATATTGCAGAAACAACTGGTGTAAGTATTAATACTGCATTGGGTCGTATGCGCTATGCATTAATTAATCTTAGAAAATTAATAGAGGACCATAATATCATTTTATCAGAATAATTTTTCAATCTAAATAATAATATGGCTGTTTGGTTCGTTAAGCTTTTAGTATTAACGACAAAACTGCCTATGAACAGACACTCTACTTTATCAAACTACATTTCCGAATACCAATTTAACGAAAGAATCTCTGATGAAGAGCTGATTAGAGTTACCAATGTATTCGCAAACTTGAAAGTCAAGATCTCTAAGAGGATTTTGCAAAATATCCTAAGCTATTCTAAAGTTATAGAAGTGCATCGCTTAGAAGGGCTGCAAAGCCATATAATACTTAATTAATCAAAAAAGGCTATTCAGAAGAATGGCCTTTTTTAGTTTCTAACTATTTCTTTTTAGTTTTTCCGTAATTTTGCAACAAACAAAACAGATATGACAAAGAAAGAGCGTTTCGAAAGATTTATTGATTACTTCTCAAAAAATCAACCCATAGCAGAGTCTGAACTGGATTTTCGAAATACCTATGAGCTTATTGTTGCAGTTATTCTTTCGGCACAGTGTACCGATAAGCGAGTGAATATAATAACTCCTGATTTTTTCAAGGCATTTCCTACTGCAAACAAACTCGCAGAAGCTCCTGTAGAGGAAATATTTGAGTATATCAAATCATGCTCTTACCCAAACAATAAGGCCAAGAATATCTCTGGCATGGCCAAAATGTTGGTTGGAGACTTCAAGGGAGTTATTCCAGAAGATATTGACGAACTACAAAAATTACCTGGTGTGGGGCGCAAAACCGCAAATGTAGTTGCGTCAGTAGCTTTCAATAAACCTACTATGGCTGTAGATACTCATGTTTTCAGAGTTTCAGCCCGTATTGGACTAACTACTAATGCTAAAACTCCCTTAGAAACCGAGAAACAATTAGTTAAATATTTTCCTGAAGAAATAATTCCCGTGGCACACCATTGGATTATTTTGCATGGTCGATATATCTGTTTAGCACGTAAACCCAAATGTGATATTTGTCCTATAACTGAAATATGCAAGTATTATCAGAATAATAATAAAAGTTAGACAAATGAAAAAAATCATAGTTTCGATATTCTTCTTATCAATTAGCTTTGGAATTATTGCCCAAAGTTATATTGTCCAGATAAAACTAATTAACAAAAATGAATGGGGATATATCGATATAAATGAGAATCCTATAGGAACAGATTATTATCAAAGATGTTTTCCATTTACTGAAAATGGATATGCAATAGTAATAGAAGAAAAGCAGCTTTTCTTTATTAACAAATTTGGTGAAAAGCTTGAAACTGAGATTCAAAATTTCCGTTTGATACAATTCGCTGGCATATTTGGAGAAATTCAAGGTTATCATAATGGGTTAGTAGCTGTCATGAAAGACAATAAGTGGGGCTACCTTGATATTAGTGGACACATTTTTATTCCTCTAAAATACGACAAAGTAAGTATCTTCAATGGAGGCTTTGCTGTGGCTAAATTAAAAAATGATTTCTTTGTGTTAAACAACTCGGGAGAGGAGAATAAAATCATAAGTAATAATATTGTTAGTATTAAGCGTTTCTCAGAGGGGCTTGCACCATATAGTAATAAAGATAAGCTATTTGGATTTATTGACACCAATGGAAGAGTCGTTATTGAAGCCAAATTCAGAAGTGTTGGGTTTTTCTCTAATGGCATAGCATGGGCAAAAACCACTGACAACATAATAGGCTATATTAATACAGAGGGTATCTGGCTTATTCAACCCCAGTTTCAGACAGCCAAAGATTTTGATAAAATTAGTGGTTTGGCTAGAGTAAAACAAAACAACAGATGGAATTATGTAAATATAAGTGGCAACATTAGACATATGTCAGATACAGAACTCTGGGGTGATTTTTATGATGGCTTAGCCAAAGGAAGAAAAGGAGGATTAATTGGTTTCTATGACAATACTGGTTATTGGGTTATTAATCCTAAGTTTGAGGCTGTGCGAGATTTTCATAATGGATATGCAGCAGCCAAAAAATCGGGTAAATGGGGCTTGATTAACAATATTGGTGACTGGGTTATTCAACCAAAATATGCAGTTATTAGGGATATAGAACGAATAGATTAAGATATTATTTAGCTTTTAAACAAATATTGAATTATGAATAAGTCCGGTTTTTGGGATTATAATTTTAGGGTTCGTTCATTTGATGTGGACCAGAAAAAAAAGATGACACTTACTTCAATTAGTGAGTATTTGCAGGAGGTTGCTGGCGACCATGCCAACACCATGGGTTTTGGATATAGACAAGTGATTCTTGAACAAATGGTATGGGTGCTCAATGGAATCAAGATTGAAATTGAGCGATTACCTATATGGGAAGAAGAGATTCATGTAAAAACGTGGGTTGTAGAGAATAATCGCTTTCTTTCTCGTCGCGATTTTCAATGGTTTGACCAAAAAGGAAATGTCATTCTAAATGCCTCCACAAATTGGGTTCTATTTCATACTGAGAAACGACGCCCTCAATTAGTCGATTCAATGAATTTTTCAGTTAAGATGCATCCTGAAGCTAAAGCAACTTCATCGGAAATTACTAATATTCGAGAGAAATTTGAAGGTATTGAAGCAAGTGAATACAAGGTTCGGTATTCTGACCTCGACATGGTTGGTCATATGAATAATACTAAATATATTCAAGTCCTCCTCGACCACTATAGTCCTGAGTTCCATAATAATCATAAAGTAAAGAGCCTAGAAATAAATTTTAAAAATGAAGCCCGCTATGGTGATATTTTAGAATTAAGAAAAAATATGGTTGACCTTAATTCTGACCTAATTGAGCTAAAACGAAAAATCGACGACAAAGTGAACTGCCTGGCTAAAATGAAGTGGATATGAAAATTAAACCTTAATCTATTTCACTGCAAACCGTAAAACCAGATTTTGATTACCTCCTTCAAGATATAAAAAATACATACCAGCAGATAATGAACCAAGACTAATCTTTCCAAGATAATATTCATCTATATCAAGTTGGGCATCATAAACCTTCACCCCTACAACATTAAATATCTTTATCTTATATTTCTCTTTCTTTTTAGATTTTATATTGACTTCAATATAAAAAACCCCATTATTCGGGTTTGGTAATATTTTTATATTCAACTTATTATTATCATTTTTTGCAAATCCAATGCTTGAAGGTTTAAAGCTCTTCTGGCTCGAAAAATCGGAGCCAACAAAACCATTATCAATAGTTTGAACAGACCAAAAATAAGTGGAGTCGTGATAATTACTATCAATTTGCAGATAATAACTACCTCTTTGGATATTTCCTATTGAAGCAACTCTACGAAATCCTGTAATTAAATCAGACTGTGGCGATGATACTTCAACTGTACTAGGAGAAAAACCTACTTCCAGATTATAGCTTAGCCCGTCCTGTGAGGTATTATTATCAGAAGCCAAGTCCCATGAAAATAGAACTATACTATCTCCAATAAATTGAGATTTAAGATTCTTAGGAGCTACTGGTTTATTATTCTTATTAAAACTGTTGTTTCTATAAAAAACAATTGATCGTCCTAAATCATTTCTACCCATAAAGATAATATCCAAATCACCATCATTATCATAATCAGCCCAAGCAGTACTACCAATATATGATCCCAAAAAACCAATCTCCTTCTGTTCTACAAAATTATTTAGACTACCTAAACCTCTATATACCTTAGAAATAATGTGATTAGAATTTGAGTTACCTGTTAGTGTAATATCTAGATTGCCATCATTATCATAGTCAGCCCATAAAGCACTACCACCTTCAACACCGATTAAAGAAAACCCTGTTTGCTCAATAAATATATTATTACCATTATTCTTGTATACCTTAGAACAATTTCCCAATCCTGTTTTTCCCGCTAATAAAATATCCAAATCACCATCATTGTCATAATCACCCCAAGAAACCGAACTTTGATATACAGGTGTTAAAGAAATATTAACTTGTTCAGTAAAACCAATTCCGATAGGACCGTTATTCTTATATACTTTTGAAACATATATGGTATTAGAAAAATCCGTTAAACCTGAAAGCAAAATATCTAAATCTCCATCATTATCATAATCGCCCCAATCAACATCCCCTCCAGAAACACCAGTTAATGAGAAACTATTTTGCTCAGTAAATCCTAAAGAACTAGGTAGATTATTTCTATAAACCTTACATATACTAGTGTTTGTACTATTTGCTCCTGCCAATAAAATATCTAAATCTCCA
>Ga0164315_10004625_pt1 | contig 10676 bp, 3 predicted proteins | sample GuaBasSedimGuay6_FD_113737 | JGI IMG/M metagenome (GOLD analysis project Ga0164315, IMG submission 113737) | Subseafloor sediment microbial communities from Guaymas Basin, Gulf of California, Mexico - Guay6, Core 4569-2, 0-3 cm | ecosystem: Environmental > Aquatic > Marine > Hydrothermal vents >...
CAGGAATTTCAGAGATGTGGAAATTCTTTCACAAACTGATAATATTATAAGAGCATTTGATATTTTATATATATATCATGATGAAAGCGGTGCTACTGCAGAGAGTAATTTTGATGTATCAACTACCAGATATAAAGAGATATACAATGAAATTGATCCATTTTTTAAAAAATATATAAAAAGATATAGTTTTGAAGATATTTTCCTTATTTGCTCAGATCATGGGCATGTAATGTACACAGCATCAAAGGAAGAAGATTTGGGAACTAATTTATCAAAGGGTAAATATCGTGAAAGTGGGTTAGCAGAATTATGGAATAAAGTTATCAGCAATAGAAAAATCGTAATGGTAGATTTTTCTTATTATGGCCCATCAGCAGAGAATGCATCATTTATTGGAGCACCGGTTTTTGACGCGAATGGTAAATTAATTGCTGTAGTTGCCTTGCAATTCAGTCTTGAAAAATTAAATGAAATCTTACAGGAAGCAACCGGTTTGGGTAAAACTGGAGAAACTTATATTGTTGGTGATGACTATTTAATGAAATCAGATTCAAGGTTTGATACCGAATCAAAAATTATTAGGCAAAAAATTGAAACGGAAAGCGTTAAACTTGGCTTACAGGATAAATCTGGAACACATATTATTAAGAATTACAGAGATAGATCTGTTTTAAGTTTTTATAAAAATATTGAATTAAATGAGAACTTTGGAATTGATTTCAAATGGGTTGTTATTGCTGAGATTGAAAAGGATGAAGCATTTTCTCCGGTAACAAAATTGGTTAGACGAATATTAATGATAGGAATTTTATTAATGATTCTTGTTATATTTGTATCAATATATTTTTCAGGTACTCTTTCAAAACCCATTAAGAAGATTACAAAACTTGCTAACTCAATTGCATTAGGAGATTTGAATCATAATTTTAATATTAAACGTAAAGATGAGATAGGAGATCTGGCAGAGTCATTTAAAGATCTACAAAATAATACACTTGCAATTGTAGATTATTCCAAATTAGTTTCTGCTGGAGATTATACAGCAAAGTTAGAACCCAGATCAAAAAATGATGAGTTAATCATCGCATTGAATAAAATGACGAGTAAAGTTAATGATGCTTCAATAAAAGGGAATTTAAGGAATTGGCTCAAAACCGGGCAGAATAAATTAAATGAAAAGATGCATGGTGATCAGGATCTTATTAGCTTATCCAGATCGATCATTACATTCCTTGCAAAATATATTAATGCCCAGATAGGAGCTTTATACTTGGTTGAAGAAGAATCGAATGAACTTAAATTAACAGGTAGTTATGCTTTTACTGTCCGGAAAAATTTAAATTCCAGAATTAAATTTGGAGAAGGTTTGGTTGGACAAGCTGCTTTTGAAAAGGAGATGATTAAGCTTACCAACATCCCTGAAGATTATATCAGAATCAATTCTTCTTTGGGTGACGTAGTACCGAAGAATATTATAGTTGCCCCATTTATTTTTGAAGATAATGTGCTCGGCGTGGTCGAGTTAGGTTCTATTAAAGAATTTTCTGTTGTTGAAATGGATTTTGTTAATTCTGCTATGGAGAATATTGGCATTGCAGTTAATACATCTATATCTCGTATGAAACTAAAAAAACTATTGAACGTTACCCAAAAGCAATCTGAAGAATTACAAATTCAGCAGGAAGAGCTTAAGGCTTCCAATGAAGTATTAGAAGAACAAACAGAAGAATTGAAGGTATCAACAGAAAAACTGAAGAATCAACAAGAAGAACTTCAAGTAACGAATGAAGAACTGGAAGAAAAAACCGAATCTCTGGAAAAACAGAAAACTGAGATTATGGAAAGAAATAGATTGATCGAGGTTGCAAGAAAAGAAATTGAAAAGAAAGCAGAAGATCTGGCAATAGCAAGTAAATATAAATCAGAGTTTCTGGCAAATATGAGCCATGAACTCAGAACTCCGCTCAACAGCTTGCTAATACTTTCCAGAGATCTGGCTGATAACAATAAAGGAAATCTTTTAGAGAAACAGGTTGAATCTGCTGAAATTATTTATGGTAGTGGAAATGATCTGCTAAACCTGATAAATGAGATTCTTGACCTTTCAAAAATTGAAGCAGGCAAAATGACTCTAAATATTCAAGATGTATTTTTGGCAGATCTGGCTAGAAGTATTAATACAAATTTCCTACACCAGACTAAGTTAAAAGGACTAGAATTGAAAGTTCATATTGCAGAAAATCTGAACGAAAGCATATTATCAGATCAACAGAGAATTGAGCAAATAATTAAAAATCTACTTTCTAATGCTATTAAATTTACTGAAACAGGTAGCATAACGGTAAAATTTGAACAACCTGATCCTGAGATGGATCTTTCTAAAAGTGGACTTAAATATCAAGATTCGATAGCAATCAGTGTTACAGATACAGGTATTGGTATTCCCGCAGATAAATTAAGTGCTATTTTTGAAGCGTTCCAGCAGGCTGATGGTAGCACTTCCAGAAAATTTGGCGGAACTGGCCTTGGACTTTCTATATCCCGTGAGCTTGCAAAACTGTTAGGTGGTGAACTTCAACTTAAAAGTAAAGAAGGAAAAGGATCAACTTTTACATTTATTATTCCGAAAATCATGAAAGAAGCTGTTATAGGTGATATTGTTGATAGACGAAAATCTAAAGAACGTAGAGTAGAACATACAATTCCAAAAGTTATCGAGCGCAAAGATAATAAACCAGCTCCATCTATTGAAGATGATAGAAACGATATAACCGAGAATGATAGAAAGATATTAGTAGTTGAAGATGATCTTAATTTTGCAAAAACTTTACGTACTTTTTGCAGAGATAAGAATTTTAAATTTCTACATTCCGGAGATGGTGAAACTGGATTACAATTAGCAAAAGAGTATATTCCGGATGCCATAATTTTGGATATAAAATTACCCGGGATAGATGGATGGTGTGTATTGGACAGTTTAAAGGAAAATCCTCACTTGCGTCATATTCCTGTACATATGATGTCTGCAATGGAAGAAACGATTGATGCTTTTCAAAAAGGTGCTATAGGCTATTTAATGAAGCCAGTGAGCAAAGATCAGCTTGATAAAGCCTTCAATAAAATGGAATCCTTCTATGCTAAAGATATAAAAGATCTACTGATTGTAGAGGATAATGAATCAATGCAGAAGGCTATTATAACTTTATTAGGTGAAGATAAGTTAAAAATCACTGCTGTTGGGTTAGGTAAGAAAGCAATTGAAAAAATTAAAAAAAATAAGTTTGATTGTATCGTGCTTGATCTTACTCTTCCGGACATTACCGGATTTGAAGTTCTTAAAGAACTGGAAAAATTGAAGGTAACAATTCCTCCTGTTATAATATATACAGGAAAAGATATTACCAAAGAAGAAGAATTCGAATTGAATAAATATACAAGTTCTGTTATTATCAAAGGCGTAAAATCGGAAGAAAGGCTGTTGGATGAAACTGCCTTATTCCTACATCAAGTTGTAGATGAAATGCCTAAAAATAAACAGAAGATAATTTCCAGGATTTATGATAAAGACACACTTTTTGAAGGTAAAAGAGTGCTGGTAGTAGATGATGATATGAGAAATGTATTTGCAGTTTCTCATATTCTGGAAGAAAAAGGTATGGAAACTTTTAGTGCTGCAAATGGTAAGAAAGCTCTGGAAATACTGGAAAAAGAAAAAACGTTTGATTTGGTTTTAATGGATATTATGATGCCTGTGATGGATGGATATGAAACTATGAAAAACATCAGAAAGCAAAATAAATACAGAGATCTTACGATTATTGCTCTTACTGCCAAAGCAATGAAAGGAGATAAGGAACAGTGTTTAGCAGCAGGAGCTAATGACTACCTTGCAAAACCGCTGCAAATAGACAAGTTGCTTTCGTTGATGAGAGTGTGGATGTATAAATAGAGTTTTTTTTTAAGGATATAATAAAATGAATAAACCTAAAATATTGATCGTAGATGATAAATTGGCAAATCTGATAGCTCTAGAGACTTTGTTACAAAATATTGATGTCGATTGTATCAGAGCATTATCCGGCAATGAAGCGCTGCAATTAACTCTGGAACATGAATTTGCTCTGGCTTTGATAGATGTACAAATGCCGGATATGGATGGTTTTGAAACTGTAGAATTGATGAGGAACGTAGCAATTACAAAATACCTCCCCGTAATATTTGTTTCGGCAATTTATTCCGATGATTTTTACAAAATAAAGGGTGTAGAAGCCGGAGCTGTAGATTTCATTACGAAGCCAATCATTCCAAAAGTTCTTTTAGGTAAGGTAAAGATATTTTTAGAGTTATATTCTCAAAAGTTACAACTTGAGAAAACTGTTTCCGAACTTGAAAAAGCACTTTCTGAAATTAAAACCTTGAGTGGTTTGATACCGATCTGCTCTTCCTGCAAAAAAATCCGTGATGATTCAGGTTTTTGGACAAACGTGGAAAATTACATTGCTGCAAGATCTGATGTAGATTTTTCACATGCAATTTGTCCTGATTGTATGAAAAAAGAATATCCTAAAATATATGCTAAATTAAAAGCAGAAGGAAAAATCTAAAATTTATTTTTTTACCATCCCATCCAATCTCATACACAAAAATGAAGAATTCTAATTTATTCAGTATCAAACTTTCGACACTCTCCTAATTAGAGGATATAGTCAAAGTCATTATTTGCAGAGGCTTCATACATCGTGCAAAAATCGTCAAGATAACGCATCTAAGATGTGGTAGATAGAATGAGTTTGAAAATCTGAGATTCTTCCGTCTTCACTGAAGCTACGCCGCGACAAGTCGTCGAATATCTTTGTAAGTTCATCCTCAGAAAAACAGATTTTCCCCATTTCACTTTTTCCATTTCCCATTGAAAACGTTTACAACGTTTTTAGCAACTCTTCCACAGCTTTTTTAAGCTGAACATCATCATCGTTAATTATCTGTTCAGGAGTTGGATCAACAATAATATCAGGAATTGTTCCATTTCCTTCCATATTCTTACCTGTTGGAGTAAACCAACCGGTGGAGGGCATTCGCATACTTGACCCATCCATAAATGTATAATGTCCAGTTCCAATAACTGAGCCACTAGTAGGCATTCCTATTACAATTCCTAAGTCTAATTGCTTGAATAATGTAGGAAAAATTTCAGCATCAGAAAATGAATTTTCATTTATCAATAGAGCCATTGGAACATCTACAGTATTGCCTGGATTTTTATATTTTACTTTGCCATCATAACCTCTGTACGTACTCAGGGCATAAGGCTTTTTGGTAAGGATTTCCACCAGCCTGTCATGAATATAGCCACCACCATTATTTCTCACATCAATTATCAAAGCTCTCTTATCAGCATTTTCCGCAAATAAGTCCTGAATAAATTTTTGATAGCTTGTATTATTCATACTTCTTATATGGAGGTAACCAATTTTTCCACCGGATAATTCTTCAACTCTCATTCTTCGTTCTTCCACCCAGTTATCATATTGAAGTGCACGGTTTTCGCGGCTACTTAATCCTTTTATTGTAACAACTTTTATACTATCACTGCACATTATCTCCAGCTTGATCTTCTCACCAATTTTGTTTTTGAAATTTGCGATGATATCCATTCCTTTTCCGATCTCTTTTCCATCAACAGAAAGCAGAACATCTCCCGCTTTTATATTGTGCGGTTTATTCAATTTAGATTTTTTATAGATCTTCTTTATTCTAATTCCGTTTTTAGGAAAATTTTTGTAATCAAGTTCAAATCCACAATAAGCAGTTGTATAAGTTATATATTTGGAATCACTTCGCGGATAAAATCCGGTATGAGAAGCATTCACTTCACCTATCATTTCATCAATTATCTTTTTTAGGATTGATGGATCATCTGCAAATTGGAGATATTTGGAAAAATCATGCTTTGATCTTTTCCAATTCACTCCGTGCATATCAGGGTCATAAAAACCTTTGCCAAACTCAACCCAAACTTGCTGGAAAATATCATTATTTAGTTTAAATTTATCATAAGAGTATTTGTAATCCATTTCAATAAGTTCGGCCTTTTTCCCTTTTTTCGGAATAATTTTGTATAATTTATCTTTGATGATATAATAGAAAACTTTGTTCTCTTCATTGAATTTTATATTTTCCGGTTCTTTAGAAATGGAAGTAATCAGCTTATCACTATCACCGGTATAATCTGCTTTTCTCAAAGTGATTTTCTTATTGTTGTAATTCATATAATAAAGTGTTGAATCATCTTTTATATGTGCTATTAAGTTAGTCCCAGGTTTGGAAATTATTGTGCTAATCCTGCCAGCAAAACCTTCTGTATCTATCTTCAATAAATCTTTTTTCTTTTCATTTTTATCTTTTTTATCCTTGTCTTTCTTATCTTCGTCCTTTTTCTCTTCTTGTGGATTAATAATATCTTTCCAGTTATCTTCTTCATTATAGAAATCTTTCCGGGCAAACAGATCAGCTTTTCTAATTTTTCCACTCTCTGTAAAGAAAGCAGATTTATTATCCTTTCCCCAGAAGAAACCAGTTATCCAGCCATCAAAATTGTAAAGCAGCTCTTTTTTACTATTTTCAATATCATACAAATAGATGTGTTGAGTCCACTCTTCAGGAAGTGTTTCACGGTAAAGAATGTATTTTTCATCAGGGCTAATTTTTATATGATCGGATACATATTGATCAGAAATAATTGTATGGATATTATTACATAGGCTATCTGCAAGTGCAACCTGATGCTTTTTTCTATCATCGGAAAATCCTATTGCCAGTGTCTTCCCAGTACGTTCGATCCAATCGATATATTTATCCTTGCTCCACTCGATCTTCTCAATTTTGCCAATGTCCTTAATGTTAACTCTGTATAATTGCAGTTGACCATCCATTCTTTTAGTAAAGAGAAAGGTTTGATTATCGTTTAAGATTTCAATATCCCCAATCCCTTTCTGATCATACGTTATTTGTTTTACATCTCCCCCTTTTTCGGGAACTGCAAATAGATCAAATTTATATGAGAATACAACAAGTTTTCCATTATCTGATATAGAGTAATTAGAAATTAAATTCTTCACATCTTCTCTTACTATCAGGTTCACATAACAATCCTGATCTACTTTAATTTTAAGTTCTGAAGCTTTATTTGTAACTGGATCGTATTTCCATAAAGTATCAAAATGCTCGAACACAATGCGATCATTCAATTTTGCAATCGCAACGTTCCGAGCTGACCATTTTTTGAATTTTGTGAGCTGCTGTCGTTCTTGAAAATTACTATTACTTACTTTATAAAGTTGGAATACTTCACCGTCTGAAGCCACAAAATACACATTGTTGGAAATGGAGGAGTAAACTGGGTATTTCTCGCTAAATTCGGTTTTGGTTAATTTAGTAAATTTGTTCTCTTTTATATCATAAACCCATAATTCACCATTATAACTTCCTTTATAAGATTCGCGGTAAACATCACCTCTTCTATCAAATATTATTCTATTCCCATCTTTAGAGAGATTTGCATTTCTGCCCGCAAATGATGTGATTTCCTTATAAGAACCATCTAACTCCACTTCATAAAAGATATCCCCTTTACCGGTCTCATAACCACGAGCAAGTAGCGATTTACTGTCTGGAAACCAATCTAAAATATTTAATCCCTCTTTATTTACAACTTCAATTTCTCCATTCTCAAGTGTATAAAGATAGATACCAGTCCATCCATCTCTATTAGAATTAAAAGCAATTTTTTCACCACCAGGTGAGAATTTTGGATGCCATTCCTTTGCTTCTGTAGAGGTTATACGCTGAGCTTCTCCACCTGTAAAAGGAACGAGCCACAAATCATTTTTATATACAAAACATACCTTTTCACCATCAGGCGAGATGGCAGGCCAATTCATAAAATGCGGTTCTACAGCAATAAGTAATGTTGCAAAAAGCAAACTTAGAATTATAATTATTTTTTTCATTTTCTCCCCTTATATCATTTTTATAATTTCTTTAAACTAAATGCAGGATGTATTATTTCGATGCATCCGAAAAATTCCGATTCAATCTGCAAGATTGAACCTGCTTCAAATTTTATCCGTGCTTTTCCGTGTTCATCTGTGAGCTGTCTTATCCTTTTTAATAATTTCATCATAAGCAGCTTTCACAAATGGATTCTTTTCTTCTTTCATTAAATTCTCAAGCCACTTTTTTTTCTTATCATTACAATTTAAATAAATTGCTTTTACGGCTTCTGCACGAATGCGTTCATCCGAATTTTTTATTAGTTGGATAAATAATTTCTGCGATTTTTTACGCTGCTTTTTATATTCGACCTTTGTGCTATCAGCAAATTTATGTTCGATATTAGATAATGTTTTAACTGCTAATTCAGGATAAATTAACTGCTCATTTTTTATTTTTTCATATAACAATCGTGAAGAATTCAGATCTGCCAAATTAACGAGAGCAGTTATTGCAGCAGAACGAACCGTGAACATTTTATCATCAAGCGCATTAATAAGTATTTCATTTGCTTTTTTATCTTTTAATTTTTTCAAAGCACCAATCACACTTAATCTGCAAAGTTCATCTTCATCATTGATAAAACCGGAGATAATGCCGGTTGCATTTTTGTTGCCGATACTACCCAATGCTCCTATCAGGCTTCGTTTTAAATAATCATACTCTGCTTCTTCAAGCATTTCAATAAGTGGATCATAAGCCGGTTTATATTTTGCAATTCCTAAAAGTCGTATTGCATTTTTCTGAACTTTTTTATTTTCGTCATTAATATTTTTTAGTAATAATGGTGCAATTGAATCGGGATATTCTTTTGTGATCGTATCTATTAATCTTATTTCTAAACTACTATCAGTTCCCAGTTTGTTATCACAAATATATTTTACTGCTTCCATCTCTCTCTGTAAGAATGCTATCTTAGCTCGTGCAACTTTTTTCCGATTAGAACCCACTTCCCACAAAGATGCTTCTTCAAATAATTCTTCAGTAGTCTTCAACGAATCTTCAGCAGTTAGTATTATCTCTTCCTCTGCTTCCTCAACAGATTTTGTTACAATATTTCTATCCAGATCAATTCCAATTCCCCAACCATTATGCGTCCACAATCCACCATCTTTGGCAAGTGTATTACGCGAATATCTATCTCTTCCTTCTAGGTCCATAAATATTCCGCATCCTGCAAAACCTCGCGCCCATCTCACAGAACCAAAACTATAATTTTCCCAGGTTGAATACATATCGTTTCCTAATTTATCGATAAATAAAGCAAATGAATTTGTGAGTGATACTCCATAACCACCGGATACAATGTAGTTATCATCACCACTTTCATCAACCAGCATAGCAATAGATAGATCATGAGCAGTTCCACCTACTACACCGTTACGGGAATGATATTGATCATCTCCACCCTGTTCCCACAAAGCACCAACCGCAAGATGAATTCCAGCACCTTGAGCATATTGGACAGCATTATAAGAATCGTTCCCACCGCCATCTACCAAAATTCCAAGTGAATACCAGTAGGCAGAACCTTCACAAAAAACTTCACCATCATAAAAGTCATTACCATTTTCGTCATATAAAACACCGATCCCACCACCTGCTCTGGGTCGCCATCCCATTCCAAAGCCATGACTGAACGATTGATAATCATTAGGTAATAGCGGTGCATGAAGATATTCTCCTCCAGTTCGATATGTGTCATCTCCACCGGTATCATGAAGTAATCCGTAACCAAAAGTAGAACCGAATCCCTGCGCCCAGAGTTTTGCTAAATATCTATCGTCACCTTCTCCAATATCTCGTAAAATCCCGATGCCGTAATGACCAGAGCCTTGAGTGAAACAACCTCCGCGGTAATCATCTTCTCCCAAACTATCAATCAAGATTCCAATACCACAAATACCTGCACCTTGTGAATAATGACCTCCGCGATAAACATCATTGCCATTTTGGTCATACAAAATTCCTATTCCCAAGAATCCTGAACCTATGCTTACTGATTTTTCTTCGCTAAAATAAATATCATTCCCATCAAAATCGATTACAAATGAATAAGAATTCTCCAGAGTTCCTAAAGCTCCTCCAGCACGGCATCTATATGTATCGTCTCCACCCATATCAATGATAAAGGCAAAATCACGTGAGTAAACATTATCACCATTTCCACCAATAATAAAATCTCCATATTTTGTTTGAGCATAATGCAAAATTTCACCCTCAGCACCTTCGATATTTCCAATATTATTCAATTCTAAACTATTAAAATCCTTTGATTTCAATTCTTCAATTAAATTTATAAAAAATAATCCTGCAATATGCAAAGAATTTCTATCAAATTTTTTCATAATATTAAGGAGCCTGTCTTTATCTACCGTGCGTGATGTATCTGCAATAACATTGAATTCCCGCTGCCAGCTTCCCTTTAGAGTTTTATCTTCAGGATCATCTTCGCCACACCTTAAATTTGGTGCTGACATTATAAGATCATGTAGTTCAAGAGTATCAAGTTTGGAATAAAATTTCTTTAAATATGGTTCCGCTTGATCAAAAGCATTAATAATTATCTCTTCTGGTTTATCTGAATCTATTAAATGATAAATTAAGTTTTCATCAATCTC
>Ga0164315_10004626_pt1 | contig 10673 bp, 6 predicted proteins | sample GuaBasSedimGuay6_FD_113737 | JGI IMG/M metagenome (GOLD analysis project Ga0164315, IMG submission 113737) | Subseafloor sediment microbial communities from Guaymas Basin, Gulf of California, Mexico - Guay6, Core 4569-2, 0-3 cm | ecosystem: Environmental > Aquatic > Marine > Hydrothermal vents >...
TTAAAATTGAACTGGAAGAATGTTGTTCTGAATTGGAAGTTATCTGCGAGAATAAAGGTTATATGGCATTAAATAGAATTATGACTGGAGGTATCGATCTTCTGCTTACAGATATTGCCATGCCTGATATGGACGGCTATGAACTCTATTCTCGCGCTAAAGAATATAATGAACATTTGCCAATAATTATGATGACTGGCTTTGGATATGATCCTGATCATGTTGTCGTAAAATCTAAACAAGCCGGATTACGAGATGTAATCTTTAAACCGTTCGACATAAAAAAACTCACAGATAAAATAACAAAACGTATTCTGGGAGAATAACACGTTCAGGCTAAAATACAAACTTAATTTTCTCATCTTATTTTGTTTTCTCTCCTCATTATCAGCCGTAAATATCCAATATGAAAAGATCCAGTTTCAGGATATTATTTTGTTTGCAGAAGCTAAGGATACAACGGCAGCTTTCCAATTTATTGTCCAGTTGGATAAAGATATTCAATCATTTCAAAAAAGAGTAGGTTCATATCTTGATATTCCAGTAAATGTGGTGATAGCACCAGACAGCAAAGTATATGAAAGTTGGATCAATAAGCATTCTGCAATTATGGAATTCAGTTCAGGTTTTTATTATAGAAGGAATAAAACCATTTTTTTGAAAAATCCAAAGTATCTAAAAAATATCTCTAATATCCGTAAATTATTGCTGCATGAATACATTCATCATTTTGTTGGTTCTTTTTGGAAAGATCCACCACTCTGGTTTAACGAGGGTATGGCTGTATTTTTTTCTAATGATATGGGAATTGAACGTGAATTAAATTTCGCAAAAAATTATATTTTAGGAAATTCTCTTCCACTTGAAAAAATGAAAAAAACCTATCCAGAAAATATGATTGAATGGGAATCATTTTATGCAAAATCTGGTTTAGCAGTTAAATATCTCTACTCAAAAAAAAGGGAATCATTCTATTTGCTCTGGGATAAAGCCGGAACTACAGGGAACTTTGAAAGAGCCTTTTTAAATAGCTTCTTCATGACAACCAGAACATTCTCAGATCAATTTGAAGATTATTCCAGAACTCATTTCAGAGCAGAGATATTAATGGCTTCGTCCGGATTAATTTGGGGCATACTTCCACTTATTTTGATAGTGGGTGTGATACGAAAAAAAATAAAGAATAAAAAAACAGTTGAAAGCTGGGAAGACAATATTGATATTGTACCTAAAGAAATAAATGGTGAAGAAAAAGAATCCGAATTTGAGGGAAAATGAAAGAATTTGATGAACTTATAGATGTTATTAAAAAACTTCGTAATAAAGAAAATGGCTGCCCGTGGGATTTAAAACAAACTCACGAATCCTTAATTCCTAATTTTATTGAAGAGCTTTATGAATCTGTTGAAGCAATAGAAAATAAAGATTATCTGCATCTATCCGAAGAGTTAGGTGATCTCATGCTGCACATTGTGATGCAGGTGCAAATTGCCAGAGAAGATAATAAATTCAAGATGGAAGACGTACTTACACAAATTAATGATAAATTAATTCGGCGCCATCCGCATATTTTTGGAGATGGCCATGCTACTGATGCTGAAGGCGTAAAGATGAATTGGGAGCGGATAAAACTGGAAGAAAAAAAGCAAACCCGTACTTCTGTAATTGATGGAATCCCGCAAAAAATGCCGGCACTTATCGTAGCACAAAGAATGCAGGAAAAAGCTGCTTCTGTAGGTTTTGATTGGCCGAATTTGGCTCCGGCAGTAGATAAACTGGAAGAAGAAGTTAAGGAATTTCAGGAAGCTTATGAAAACAAAGACATCGAAGAAATGCAGAATGAACTGGGTGATATGCTTTTTTCAATAGTTAATATTGCTAGGAAATCTGGATTTGATACAGAAACCGCATTAAGGAAAACAATTAAAAAATTTGAAAGCCGATTTAAAAAGGTAGAAAGTCATTTTATTAACAATGGCAAAAAAATGCTTGATGCAAGCTTGGAGCAATTAGATGAAATCTGGGAAATTGCAAAAGAAAGCGAGTAAAAGAAACCTTATTCTTAAAATATATTTTATTGCTGGCAGCGTGCTTTTGCTTGTTCTATTCATTATTTTTACAAATATTGTTATTAATAATGTAAAAAAAGATGTGCAGATCGTACCGGATCTTTACTCAAAATTTGTTGGTATGCCAGCCGATGTGAACATGGAACACTTTTTGTTCCAATATTTCATGGAAGAAATTTTACCCGGAATTGATTATCCGATTATTCTTACCGATAGTCTAAAATTACCATTTTCCTGGGAAAACATAGATATTCCAAAAGATGATTTTGATCAATTGGAAACACGGCAACAGAACATACTGATAAAGATGGTAAAAAAAATGGAATCAAAACACTCGATGATCCCGCTTAAAATTAGTAAGGATGATGATAAAATTTACAGTTACGTATTTTATGGTGATTCTCAAACTATGATTCAGTTAAAAATGATGCCTTATGTAGGCATGGCTTTTATATTTCTTTATATTTTTTTGGGAATGTATGGAGTTTATACAATAAAAAAAACAGAACGTGATATTCTCTGGATAGGCTTGGCAAAAGAAACTGCGCATCAATTTGGAACACCACTTTCGTCATTGGGTGGATGGATAGATGTGTTATATCCTAAAATGGTAAATTGCAAAAATGGAAAAGAACTTCAGGAGATGCTGAACTTTATGCGTGGTGATGTGGAAAGGCTCAGTAAGATTGCTTCACGTTTTGGTAAGGTAGGTTCTGTAATGAAGTTTCAATCCTGTAGTTTACATAATATCATTGAGGAAACCATTGAATATTTTGAACAAAGATTACCTACGGTTTCCAACAAAATTGAAATTAAATTTGAAAGTGAAATTAAAGATAAAAAAATAAACTTGGATCCAGATCTAATAAAATGGACTTTAGAAAATATATTTAAAAATTGTATTGATTCGATGAAACAAAAAGGTGGAATTATTGGCGTAAAGGTTTTTTCATATAAAAATAAAACATATATTCATATTGCAGATGAAGGAAATGGAATGCCGAAAAAAATGTTTAAGAAGATATTTCGTCCTGGAGTTACTAACAAAGAACGTGGTTGGGGCTTAGGACTAAGTTTAGCTCGACGTATCGTAGAAGAATATCATAATGGAAAAATAAGAGTTTTAAAAAGTGAAATAGAAATTGGAACAACATTTGAGATCGTGCTGCCAGAAGTATAATATAAATTTGCTTATAGCAGCAAACAGTTTTTCTTGGATATTGGGTATTCAGTCTTTTGCCTATTTGTTGCTTTGAACTGCTAAAATTAGAGAGGAATTAAAAATGTTTGTACTTTCCCGTGAAGAGATGTATGCAATTGATAAATATACAATTGAAAATATTGGAATTCCCGGACAAGAACTTATGGAAAATGCTGGGAAAAAATGTAGCAAATTTATAAATGATTTAATATCACCGGAAAGTAAAATTGCAATTTTCTGTGGAAGTGGAAATAACGGTGGAGATGGATTTGTGGTTGCCAGATATTTGCATAATTGGAAGCACTTATCTAAAATATTCCTGATGGGCAGCACAGATAAGATGAAATCGGAAGCTCTTATCAATTATAATAGATGCAAAGAGCTTGGTATCTCAATAACTAAAATTGAAAAAGAACCTGATGATCTCTCTGATTATAATCTGATCGTTGATGCGATCTTTGGAGTTGGATTAAAAGGCGAGATAAAAGGCTGGCGAGCGAATGTAATAAATAAAATAAATGAATCTGAAAAAACTATTGTAGCTATCGATATTGCCAGTGGGATTGATGCGAATACAGGGCAGGCAAAAAATGCCATAGAAGCTGATTTTACACTCACAATGGCTGCCATGAAGTATGGTCAATTATTGGGAGAAGGAAGAGAGAAAAGCGGTGAGGTTCTGGTTATTGATATTGGTATTCCCGAGGATGTTTTTCTACAATTTCCTTTAAAAGGAAAACTTGCAACATATGATAATGTTATGTTTCCTTACCGGAACAAATATTCTCACAAAGGAGATTATGGAAAGATCGGAATTATTGCCGGTTCACCCGGATTTACTGGTGCTGCAATTCTATCATCAAGAGCTGCTCTTCGTGCAGGTGCAGGATTAATCACACTTTTTCACTTACAGGGTTTGGAAACAATTTTTGAAACGCAACTCTTGGAAGTAATGACATATCTACTCCCCTTCGCAAGGGGAGTAGAATCCAATTTATTGGATTCAGAGGGGTTTCCCAAATTCTTTACAAAACTTAATTCAATGGATGTTCTATTAATTGGTCCTGGAATTGGGATATCTAAAGAGATGCATGATTTATTAGATCAGATAACTATTTCATGGAATAAACCCCTGATCATTGATGCTGATGCGTTAAATATTATTGCTGAAAATAAAAATATTCTTGGAAATATTTCCAGCAAACAAGTAATTCTTACTCCGCATATTGGTGAGTTTGCACGACTTTGTGAAGTTTCCACTGAAGAAATTCTAAAAGATCCAATACAATATTTACAGGATTTTGTAGCAAAATATAAATGTAATGTTCTACTAAAAAGTGCAACTTCTATATATTGTGATGAAAACGATTTAATTTTTAATATTACAGGAAATGATGGGCTCTCTACAGGTGGGAGTGGTGACGTACTTGCTGGTATTATTACTTCATTTGCAGGGCAACAACTTTCATTAAAAAATGCCGCAGTATCGGCTTCATTCCTCATGGGAGAAACCGCAGAAAAACTTGCAGAAATTCGCAAACCAGCCTCTATTATCCCTTCGGATATTATAGAAAATATATTTAAGTATTGACAGGGTAATTAATTATTCACTTTTTTTAACCAGACATAAAAAATCAATAAATTTAATTTCTGAATAAGCAGGCTCATAATGGTTGAAAAACAGTATTGAAATACAATAATTTGGAAATATAATTAAAATATTTAATAAATATTCAATCATTTTTATCTGATCAAAGAAATAAATCTCCATTCTGGAGTGAAATAGAAACTACAAAAAGCCTTCTAATTTTGCAGAGGAATAAATTATGAGAATTTTATGGTTTGTTTTGTATTTTATGTTGTCTGTATCTCTTTTGGCTCAGAATATTGTTATCAATGAAGTATTATATGATCCTGATGGTGCCGACACAGGTTATGAATGGATCGAATTGTATAACAATTCAAATCAGGCAGTGAACTTACAGGATTGGACAATTGAAAAAGCAGGACCTTTATTTGAATCAATCTTTACTTTTCCTAATATTGAAATTGAACCAAATAGTTTTATACTTATTGGTGAAGAATTTGTTTCAAATACTGATCTTTCTACTGATCTTGCCTTCCAAAATGGCGGTTCGGAGACAGATGGTATAAGAATAGTTTCATTTGATGGTTTGTACACCGATACTGTTTTATATGACTCTCCAAATAGTAATCAACTTCCCGATGATATTTCAAATCCGGGAGAATATTTTGCAATCGATGTAAGTAGCGGAAATACTCTTGCTAGAAAACACGATGGAGAAGATTCTGATAATTGTGAAATTGATTTTTTTGAATGCCAAGTTCCCACTCCAGGAGAAGCAAATTTCTATCCGATAGATTTGGCAATAAACAGTCTGGAAATATTTGAAAATGATGGTGAATACTGGCTTGAAATAGAGATCGAGAACTTATCCACGGAAAATGTGGATAACCTAACTTCCAGTATCGAAGTAATGTTAAATGACACACTTTATGGGACTTACGAACTTCCAAATATACCTGCAGAAAGTACAATTGATTTCTTATGTCAAATTGGAGAAATATCAATAGGATACCATCAAATTGCAGCAGAGCTTATCTATTTGTATGATAATGAGTTAGAGAATAATTATGCCGGAGGTTCATTGTTGAATGGCACTTCACCTTTTGTTCTGAATGAAATCATGTTTAAACCGCTCAGCACTAATCAGGAGTGGGTTGAGATATTCAATCGAACAGATTGTGGATATAGTGTGGATAACTTCAGAATAATGGACGCATCTGGTGGTACAATTAGCTTTTACGGAAATATACCACCATTAGATTTTATTGTTGTTTGTCAGGATACTATTTTGCTTTTACAAACCTACCCTGAAATTGATCCTGAAAAAGTTATTTTTGCACCACAATGGACATCACTGAATAACACAGAAGAAACATTAATTTTAACTGATGAATTTGAGACTAAATTCGATTCAACATCTTACAATGGGAATAGCTGCCCTTCAGATTTTTCAATTGAACGAGTTAACCCATTCGATGATGAAAATATTCAATGGAGTATTTGTACAGATAGTCTTGGAACTCCAACTGAGATGAACAGTGTTCTTCCAAGGCAATATGATCTAAGTTTAGAATTTACCGAATTGCAAATAAATGAGAATTCAATCATTCATTCTATCATAATTAGAAATATCGGTTTGGAAAATATCTTCGATGCAGTTATATCGTGTGATTTGATAATTAATAGTGAATATCCTTCAGAAAATATTTTTACGGATGAGATAAATTTATATGATTCCCTATATTACGAATTTACAACTGATATTATGGAAGGAGGATATTTCAGTTTTCTATATGAAGTGATCTCTGAGGATGATTTGAATTCTGTTAACAATATCAACTTCAGTTTTTATAATAGTAGCTCTTTGCCATTTGTAATAAATGAGATCATGTACGATCCGAATGAACATGAGCCTGAATGGATCGAAATCATAAATAATTTTCAAATTCCAAATTTATCTGAAATCATTCTCGTGATTGATGAAGATACTCTTGAAATTCCATATTGCGATGAAAACTATTATCTGGTTACAGGTACAAATAACAATGCTGATTCTTTAAGAACTAAATATGATCTTGATGACATTCCAATTTTTACTGGATTATCTAGTCTTTCTAATAGTGGAAATCAAATATTATTGATGGATGAATGTAGAAATTTGATTGAAGAATTTTTTTATCTGCCTGATTGGAATGATGAATTAGATGGTGTTTCAATAGAGAGAGTAAATCCAAAAATTTATGCTGATGCACAGAACTGGGGACCTTCTACGAATGTTTGTACACCAGGAAGAACAAACAGTATTTTTGTGCAGGTGCTTCCCAATAATATGAAATTGAACGTTGCACCTAATCCGTTTTCACCTTATCGAGAAGAGCGAACGATATTTTCTTTTACCCTTCCTGAAATTTTGAGTACAGTAACTTTGCGTATTTTTGATCTTAAAGGAAGAATGGTAAGAAGATTAATGGATCAAGTTTTACAATCATCTAGTGGAAATATAATCTGGGATGGTTATAATGATGATGGGAAGAAATTACCTGTTGGAGTTTATATTGTATTGATGCAGGCAACAGCACGGGAAAGTGAGAAAGTGTATTCGAAAAAAATAACAGTTGTAATTGGAAAATAAAACCTTGCGAATGGTTGCCAAACATCTTGCTTTTCTCAACCTTCGCAATGGTTAAATTGCTGATAATTTAAAAAATGTGTCTTTGTGAGTTTTTCTTCATGCAGTTACAGACGAAGCAATCTCTATTGAGAAAAGAGAAAGAAATGATTGCCACGTCGTTTCACTCCTCGCAATGATGATTGTGGCATAAAGAGATTTATTTAAATTTAATAGATAAAGGAGCAGAAAATGTATGGTAAAACAATTTCGTATGCAATTCAGGGAATTGATGCACAACAGATTACAGTGGAAGCTGACATAAAAGGAGGATTGGGAAAATTTTCTATTGTCGGTCTGCCCTCGAACTCAGTTAAAGAAAGTAAGGATCGTGTTTCTGCTGCAATTAAAAATTCAGGCTTTCGTTTTCCAACTCATAATTATACTGTGAATCTGGCACCTGCAGATATTAGGAAGAATGGAGTAGCTCTTGATCTTCCTACTTCATTGGCTCTGGTTTATGCATTAAATCAAATGAAAACCGCAAAATTAGAAAAATATGCTTTCATTGGTGAACTTTCCTTAGATGGTAGTTTGCGTCCTGTGAATGGTGTTTTGCCAGTTGCTGTTGCTTGCTGGAAAGATAAACTTGATGGACTTATTCTTCCGTATGAGAATGCTAAAGAAGCAGCAATTATTGATGAATTAAATGTATATCCAGCATCTTCATTAAATGAGGTTGTAAATTTTCTGGAAGATAAACTAAAGATTGAACCTTTTAAAGTCGATAAAAATGAGATGTTTTCACATTTGGATGAGAGTCTTGTTGATATGTTCGATGTAAAAGGACAATTTCATGTAAAGCGAGCCCTGGAAGTTGCAGCAGCAGGAGGACATAATGTTTTAATGATTGGACCTCCTGGATCAGGGAAAACCATGTTAGCTCGAAGAATTCCTACAATATTACCCGGATTCACACTTGAAGAAGCTTTAGAAACAACAAAGATTCATTCGGTAGCAGGATTTATTGGAGCGCAGAGAGGAATTGTTACCAGTCGTCCATTTCGATCTCCTCATCATACGATTAGTGATGTTGCCCTGATTGGTGGAGGGAGTTATCCCAAACCAGGAGAAGTGTCACTTTCCCATAACGGAGTTCTTTTCCTAGATGAACTTCCAGAATTTAAAAAATCGGTTTTGGAAGTTTTACGTCAACCTTTGGAAGATGAGGTTGTTACCATCTCTCGTGCTACTCAAAGCTTGGAATTTCCAGCAAAATTTATGATGGTTGCTTCAATGAACCCATGTCCTTGCGGATATTTTGGAAGTGAAATGGAAGGACATACTTGTTCTTGTTCAATTGGTGATATTCAAAGATATCGTTCACGGATATCAGGTCCACTTTTAGACCGCATCGATATTCATATCGAAGTCCCAGCTGTTAAATATGATGAACTTAGTGGTATGCCTACAGGAGAAAAATCAGATGTAATTAGAAAACGAGTAAATAACTCACGAGAAATTCAGCTAAAGCGATTTAAAGATAATACTATTTTCAGTAATTCTCAAATGAGTTCCAAGCAGATTAGGAAACATTGCATTCTTAATGAAGACAGTAAATCCATTTTGAAAATGGCAATAGAAAAAATGGGATTATCAGCCAGAGCTTATGATAGAATACTAAAAGTTTCACGCACTATTGCCGATCTTGAAGGAAGTGAAAATATCGCAGTAGAACACATCAGTGAAGCTGTTCAGTATAGAAGTTTAGATAAAAAATTCTGGGAGTAAGAAAAGTAAAAAGTATTTCGAATTTTCATTTTAAACAATAATAACAAAACTAATACTTGTATAAGTATAATGTATAACCATTACAAAAAGGTTCTTAGATTCTATTTCCATTACTTACAATTTATTAAGAATATATTGGAATTTATTGTTATCAATTATGGTATAATGAACAATTATTGGAGCATAGATTTGAAATATATAAAATAAATAAAAAATTAGAAGTATTTTAATAATATCTTGTCCTAAGATAATAAAGAGTTGGGAATTTTAGATATCTTCAATTCTTAGCAGAAGATAGTTCTAAACAATGAATGAGGAATTTGTATAATTAGAGTTTACAAAATTTTTCTATATGTGCAAAAAGACAATAAGAATCCTTTTCTGATGTATCATGTTACAGCAGGAAATAAAATGGAACAATAAATGCAGGACTTGAAAAGATAAAAGGAAAAGAAATGATTAGGATAATTGAAAACTTGCTGATATTGTATTACGTTTTCTATTTCATAATAGATTGGATGTTTTTATTGATCTTTATGATATTTGTCCGGAAAGAAAAATTAAGCATACATACAGATGATAAGTTTGCAAAATATCCAGTATCAGTTATTGTACCTGCTTTTAATGAAGAAGTCACGGTTTTACACAGCATACAAATGTTGCTTGCTCTCGATTATCCAGATTTTGAAATTATTGTAATAAACGACGGTTCTACAGATAATACACTGAAAACAATTTTGAATACTTTTGAACTGAATAATATTGATTTGGACATATGCAAAAACAATACAATACCGACGAAAACTGTAAAAAGAATATATGGTAAGAATAATTTAATTGTAATCGATAAAGAAAATGGTGGTAAAGCAGATGCGATTAATGTTGGAATAAACTATTCTTCCAAAAGACTTATTTGTACAATAGATGCAGATTCTGTTCTGGATAAAATTGCTCTGAAACAAACGGTACAACCAATGCTGGATAATGAGAATGTTTTTGTGAGCGGAGGTCAGCTTGCTGTAGTTAATGGAGTTCAGCTAAAAGATAATAAAGTAGTCAATTCTTACCTTCCCAAAAATATTTGGATTCAATGGCAAATTATTGAGTATCTGAAATCGTTTATGATTGCTCGTTACAGTATGAGTAAAATAAATTCTATAATGATAATGTCGGGAGCATTTTCTGTGTATAAGAAAGCTGATCTACTAGCTGTTGGTGGTTTTCTTACAGAAAATAATGATAGCGATTTTATAAAACAATTCGGTGGGAACGGTTTGCAAACTGTGTGTGAAGATATGGAAATTGTCGTACGAATGTGGCGATATTTCTATGGAAAAGGCAGGACAGCAAAAGCCGTTTTTCTCCCGCATCCGGTTTGTTGGACGGAAGTTCCCGATAATTCAAATTTCCTACTAA
>Ga0164315_10004627_pt1 | contig 10672 bp, 8 predicted proteins | sample GuaBasSedimGuay6_FD_113737 | JGI IMG/M metagenome (GOLD analysis project Ga0164315, IMG submission 113737) | Subseafloor sediment microbial communities from Guaymas Basin, Gulf of California, Mexico - Guay6, Core 4569-2, 0-3 cm | ecosystem: Environmental > Aquatic > Marine > Hydrothermal vents >...
CTTGTTCATCGAGTTCCCAGGGCGCTGCCCTGGGCTTTAATAAAGCGCCCTTTCAGGGCTGAGTAGTTACGTTTTTTGTAAATCGTTGAGTTCAAAAAATTTTGGCGCTTAAAAAACTTCAAAACGCCGATCCGCTCTGCTTGAGCATCGAGTTCCCAGGGCGCTGCCCTGGGCTTTAATAAAGCGCCCTTTCAGGGCTGAGTAGTTACGTTTTTTGTAAATCGTTGAGTTCAAAAAAATTTTGTGCTTAAAAAACTTATTTATAAAAAATCAATGAGTTGCATGTCTAAACACTCAAAAATTGATTGCCGCAAAGCTAAATAACCTCAAAAACTTGAACATCAAGTGAAATAATATTCAAAGTGTTGTTGTATCATAGACGTTTGTTCTTGAATATTTTTAACCGAAATTATTTTATTTATCTGAAAAACTATATGAGACGTTGTGAAACTGATAGATGTTAAGTTATAGATATCCTAAATGATTTGTGATGTGGTATTCATTTAACGGAAAAGTCCCATCGATAGAAGGGATGCAAGGGTGTGTTGTGGATTATTTGTTGGAAGCACCTAAATTTCTTCTTATCTACAATCCTTGTCGTTATTGCATTTTAAATTGATAGGTTCAATTCAATGAGTTATACAAAAGAACGTCAAAACCTTCCTACGGTTAAAGGCGCATTGCAAAGCCAAACTGTAGAAAGCCTCAAAAAACTTGCTCCTCTTGTGAGCGCAGCGCAAAAGCCGAATCGAAAAGCTGATTTGGTGGAATTCATTTTACCGTATCTCCAAAAAAGTCAACTGCGTGCCCTTTGGAAAAAATTAGATAAACTCCAACAAGCCGCTGTTGCGGAAACCGTTCATAGCACCGATTCGTTTTACCATCCGGAGCAATTTCTAGCAAAATATGGTGAAGCACCAAATTGGGAGGAACGCGAAGAAGGCCGATACTCGTGGACTCATACACTATTGGCTTTGTTTTTCTATAATGAAGTGATGCCCGATGATCTAAAACGGGCATTTAAAGCCTTTGTGCCCAAACCAAAGACCGCAACATTGGCTACCCAAGATGATATTCCCACAATATTGGAGCAGTCTTGGCAAGTTTGGGATGAAAAGACTAAGAAATACCAAACCCTTGACATCAAAATCCCGGTTGTCCTTTGTGAAACCGAACGAGCGGCTTGTCATGAACTACAGGCCGTCTTACGGTTAATCGAAGCCGGCAAGTTAACCGTCAGTGATAAAACCCGTTTTCCCACGGCAGTTGGCATAAAAGCGATGAATCCGATACTATTGGGGGGTGATTTCTACGAAGAAGAGAGCAAAGATGAGGGAATTGTGCCGATCAAACCGTTTGCTTGGGCTTTGTTGGTGCAAGCCGGTGGACTGGCAGAATTAAGCGGTAAACGTTTGCAACTCACTAAAAGTGGGCAAAAAGCCTTAAGCGTGCTCCCCGAAAAAACCATTGTTAGCCTGTGGAAGCGTTGGCTTAAAACAACTTTGATAGATGAACTTAGGCGTGTTGACTGTATCAAAGGGCAAACTGGCAAAGGTAAACGCGGGCTAACCGCGGTAGCAGGACGGCGGCAGGTGATTAATGAAGCATTAACCAGTTGTCCGCCCGGCAAATGGATTGACATTGATGAGTTCTTTTGTCAGATGCAAGCGACAGCCACATTTGAAGTTACCCGCGATCCGGGACATTTGTATATTTCTGATCCAAATCACGGAAATTTAGGTTATGGCGGTTTTGGTGGCTGGCATATTCTCGAAGCGCGTTATAGCCTTTGTTTATTGTTTGAATATGCCGCTACTTTAGGTTTGATTGATATTGCCTACATTTCACCTCATGGCGCGCGTGAAGACTACGGTGAACTTTGGGGTACGGATGATATGGTTTTTATCAGCCGCTATGATGGATTATTATATTTCCGCTTGAATCCGTTAGGTACTTATTGCTTGGGACTGGAAAGCAAATACGCGCCGGCACCTTTAGAAACCAAACCGGTACTCAAAGTCTTGCCTAACTTGGAAATCGTGGTGACTGGAAACTCTCTGAACCCAGCCGATACTTTTTTGTTGGATAGTTATGCCAAGAAAATTTCCGATGCTGTGTGGAAACTGGAGCAAAACCGCTTGTTGTCGGCACTGGAAGCGGGTAGTAAAATATCTAATCTACAAGAATTCTTAGAAGCACGGAGTGGACAAAAGTTACCAAAAACCGTGGCACAGTTGTTAACTGATATCAACTATCGCAGCTGCCGTTTACAAGATAAAGGTACTGCTCGTCTGATTGAATGTGCTGAGGCTACTTTAGCGATCTTAATTGCTAATGATGCACGGACAAAGCCTTATTGTTTACTGGCAGGGGATCGATATTTGATCATACCTGTTGAATCTGAAACACGGTTTCGCAGTGCATTACGCAAATTGGGCTACAGTTTCCCCAAATGAGTGCCGATATATCGTCCTATGACTGACGGAGATAAACAGTAATATGAATTCATCTATTCGCTAATGACGAATTGTCAAAGCTGCTATTATATTCTATGTCTATGTACAGGACCAAAGTTGATGAATCCGTGATGCTATCGCTGGTTGTGGCGTATGTATCACTTTCGGGGTTACGCAGCTGTTTGAGTTCCAGGGGCGTTGCCCCTGGCTGTTCTGGCACAACAAAAATAGGTAGTCCTGTTCCAGTCGTGATGGTGTTCAAACGGATACTATCCCGGCAAGGGATAGCATCCGTAAACTCACGACATGTTTAGGACTACCCAAAAATAAAATATGGTTATAACGGATTTTGGGGAAGCCCATGGTTTTTGGATTGGGTGCGTTATTTCCATAATAGTTTAAAAGTTTAGGATTCAAAATTTATTCAAAAAAATTAACGGATACTATCCCATCGAGGGATAGCATCCGTTTCGTTACATTATTTTTCTGAAAAACTATATTACCCATTACCAATGTTCACCCATGACAAACGATAAACAGATCGATTCATGCCTAGAACAAATTTGTGGGCAAGGTTGCCGATCAGTCAACCACGTTATTCAACAGCTTGAACAAGGGCAAATCATTGATGCTGCCCGGCACTTGAGTGCCGCACAGCAGAGGAAACTTTTGCAAGAATTGCAAAATATTATGGCAGTTTATGGAAATCAATCATGCGAGGTTAGGTAATTTATGTCAATAGAAACAGATGAAAGCATAGAAGAACGCATTTCTATGGAAATTATTGTGGATGCCCACGAGGCGGAAGAGCAAGCGATGGGCTGGTTTTATTATCTACAGGATACGATAACTTTCCCCTTTAAAGCCAAGTGCATCACCAAAAGGAAAACATCGCCAATCAAATTCGAACAAATCGTCGAGGCGATTGGGATGGCTGATGAAGAAGATTGTATGCACGAGATGTTTGTTGAGATTTACTATGAGGATGATGTACTGAGCATCCCACTGGCTCAGATAGAGCCGATTGACGGGGATGACGAAACTCAGCAAGCGATAGGGGACTGGCATTACTGGGTAAGAAGTGAGCGCGAATTGTAGGAAACGTGGTAGTTATCAAGTACAGCGGATTGACGAATTTTTCGGATTTTTTTATTGTTATCAATCACAATCATCGAGGTTAACGGATACTATCCCTAAGAAGGGATAGCATCCGTTTCGTTTATTTTTCTGAAAATCTATATCAATCACAATCCGTCACATCCGGAAAGAAGTTGTACTATATATTATCAATCCGTCACATCCGGAAAGAAGTTGCACTATATAACTGATAATGAAAGCAAAACCATTTATTAAATGGGCCGGCGGCAAATCTCAACTGCTCAAACAACTGAGAGTGAAATATCCTAAAGAGTTAGAACTCGGCTTCATAAAAAATTACTATGAGCCTTTCTTGGGTGGCGGCGCGGTTTTTTTTGATATTATCAATTCTTATCCAGTGGAAAATTTTTATTTATCTGATATTAATGAAGAATTAATCTTGGTTTACCAAGTGATTCAAAACGAAGTGGAAACTCTGATTGAGTTATTACAGGCTTATCAACAAAAATATAGTGGTTTAGATAACGATAAACGAAAAGCCTATTTCTTTCAAATCAGAGAGGAATACAACCACAGTCGTTTTCATATCCATGACAAAAATCTATCACCAGATTGGATACTTCGCGCCGCCCAGATGATTTTTTTAAATAAAACCTGCTTTAACGGATTATTCAGACTGAATAAAAACGGCGGCTTTAATGTGCCATCTGGCAACTATAAAAATCCGACCATTTTAGATAAATCTAATTTAATTAACGTGTCAAAACTGTTGCAACGTGTCGATTTAAAAGTGGCTGATTTTAGCCAGTTGGAAAAAGTTATCACCACGGCAGATTCCTTTGTCTATTTCGATCCCCCTTATCGCCCCCTGAGTAAAACTTCCGCTTTTACAAGCTATAGTAAAACCAGCTTTGATGATCAAGCACAAATCCGGTTAGCCAAGACTTTTAATATCTTAAATGCCAAAGGGATCAAGTTAATGCTCAGCAACTCTGATCCTAAAAATGTTGATAAAACGGATAATTTTTTTGAAACACAATACGCCGGTTTTCGCATTCAGACTGTCTCCGCCAACCGAATGATAAATAGTGTTAGCACTAAAAGAGGTAAGATAACGGAATTATTAATGACGAATTACCCTTAAACTATTGAGGCGGGTATGGATATGCGCGTAGCACTCAGTACCAATGTTTTAGTGATGTTTTAGTGATGTTATTTTATTGAACTTTGGTTATAACTCTTACTTTAAAACGCCAAAACCACAAAAACGGGTTTTGGTGTTAAACTTAAGGAGTAAGCTCCCTTGGGTAATAAACCATCTATCACCTTTGTTATTACCTTTTTAATCGGTAATGTCTGTAACGACAAGGATTTTGAAGCTAATCTATCAGTTGAAGTAAGGCAAATTATAGTACAACTAATTATTGTTTGTCAAAATTTCATTTTTTGATTGGCTTTAATTTTGTGGTTTTGGTGTTTAATGCTAACTGTAAATAAATATTTTCAACGTGTTCAGATTTAGCACGCGATTTTAAGCACTAATATAAGAGAGATGAGGAGATTGTCAATGACAAAGGCTTTTAATAGCGAGTTTCAGGAGAACCCACTCGCTTTCTTCAAGAATCTTTAACTAGATGATCAAGTTTTTGGTAAATCATTGATTTAAAAATAAATATTATTTTGGTGCTTAAAAATAATTATTCTTAAAAATCAATAAGTGGCATTTCAAAAACCCAAAAATTGATTGCTTTAAGCCAAATAACATCAAAAACTTGAACATCGAGTTTAATCTCATCACGGCGGGAAAGCCGATTTTTCCCCAAAATCGGATTTCAAATATCGAGCTACTGTGAGATTTATAATGGAACAATCGTTTGGTGAAAAAAACTGAGCAAAACCACGTCAGATTTAACACCCCAGTTTGCAACCCCGTCCGTAACGTTTAAATTATCGAAGCGACAGAAAACGTGGTTTCGCCGGTTGCCAACTAGCGAAGCCCTGATATTGTCGAAACGATGATCAAGGTCTACCTTTGATATACCAAGTTTCTGCCAGAAACTTTGTCCCCGCAGTTCACAGCAATAACACTGCGGGGACAAGGTTTAGGCCTGTGCAGTGTTTTAGCAGGGCGGAAATGAGTTTCTTTTTATACTTACCACCGTCATTGTGAGCTTTTTTAATTTGGATAGCTATAAAATAAGTCTTTGAATTTTAATTAAAAATTAACAAACTCTTGTGTAACTCTGTGTAACTCTGTGTCCTGTGTGTGTATAGAATTGTAGTCGTGGCAAAGTTTTTGTGCATAAAAACTTTTGCTACAACTGGTATTTGATTTAACCGCTTCACCCTAATCACTGTTTTTTGGCTTTCACTCTAGTACCCTGTCAACTTGGTTTTGACGGGTAAAATAGTTGACTCAGGAGTCCAAACGGAAGGAAGGAAAGTTCCAAGATAAATCTTGGACTCCTGCTACCGGTCAATAGAACATTGACAGAGTACTAACACAACAGTGCCCGTTGGGTTATACTATGCGAGATTCATAACCATTGATAAATCCGATTTTTCCAAAAAATCGGATTTCTTGGCTCTCTTGCCTCATTGAGTGTGGTGTGGAGGGCAATTTCGCGCCAAATCTTCAAGGTTTGCCAAACCTCGAAGGTTTTTACCTGAGGGGGAATAAAATTTTTCTGGACTAAGGAACGTGCATGAAACAACTTAGTCAACTTTAGGGCAACCACAAGGGATTGCCCCTACAAATCATAGCAAAACGTAGGGGCAATCCTTTATGGTTGCCCAAATTATTTCATGCACATTCCTAAGTATAGTGGTGTATTTGAAATCAATGAAAATATTGAACCCTCATTTCAAACTGGGATTTGAAGTGTGCACATTTTCATGGGACAGCACTATGCACAAAGGGACTGCCCCTTTATTCTCTTGGGATCCCGCCGGTACTGTGAAATAATGATCACAAAATGCTTGTCATTGCTGGTGGATTATGGCATCCTGTTGCGGTTGATTTATTCGTACACGGTTGTGTTGTATAAAAACAACAAATAGTGTTGTGCGTTTGATTGAGTTATACTTAACCTTGTATTTACATTATGCATTATAAGCAGTGGGGGATGGTGCAAACATTTTAAGTTGCCATTTGATGCTTCCAAAAAGCGACAACCCTGCCAAACATCGTTATTGAACGATAGGTGTAACGCGATGTGCAACTTTAGTTCGATAGGTGGTTAGGAATTGAGCCTTTAGGCGGTAAACATCAAGTCGCCCTTTAGCATTAAAGCTTGATTCCTATAGGCTTTCATACGTTTCCCATCACGTTGTTGTGTGTGAACCAACAAAAATTAATTTATGAACAAAATAAATCAATACTTTAATGATCATCCACTTGAATTTGTTATTTTGGGCGCGCTGTTCACAAGCATATGGGCTTCATTTGGTGAATCTATATTGAACTTCTTATTACAAGTTTTGGTATCGGTGGTCACATTATTTTCTCAGTCGTCCTATATTGATTTCTTACATTCTGATATAGGTAAAGGTATTAGTGGTCAAATACCTTTCTTTGGGTTGCTATATCTAGTCGTTATGTTTATTCTTTTGGTGCCAATTCTTAAAATTTTGGGCGGGTTTCTTTGGAAAACGAAAATGAACCCCAACAACCAGCTACCACCTCCTGGTGATGGAGAATTTCCAACCAAAAAACATTTATGGCATAGGATTCCAATAGATATTAAGAATGTCAGTTTGATTGTTGCAAGTGTGGTGGGAATGATATTTTTCACTTCATATTACATAAAAAGCAGTTATACCAATAACGCAGTTAATTTTATAGAAAGATCTATAGAAATAGTTTCTCCCTATGTTGATGAGACAGAGAGACTAAAGTTGCGCTCACAATACCGTGCTGTAGATAATTTTTGTAAATTTAATAAATTATATAATGATTTATACTCAATCACTGACAAAAACCAGGAACAACTGAAAACTGATAAGGTTAACCTTCCTATTTTTCAGTCATTTTCATCATTTTCTGATGATGTTGATTGTAATTGATGAACTAGGTTAATCAAATAGAGGATGTCTGCAATGGAGTGGCATATCATTACGAGTAGTAAAGGAGGAGTGGGAAAGACTATTTTGTCTTTGATGCTTCTCACATATTATTTAAAGGATAACAACACCAGATCAACTTTTGCTATTGATCTAAATGGCATGAATTCTGATTTCCAAAAACTGATTAGCGCGGGAGGAGAAAAGCAAAACTTAGAAACGTTAATAGAAGCTGGGTGTGGAGAAAAACGTTTTGACTTGGTGTGTTATAAAGTCGATTTCTGTGACATGAAATATATTCTTGCTTGGCCTCAAGATCCATTTAAAATGTTATGTGGTGCAGATGAATTTTTCAACTTTCTGTGTAAAATAAAAGATTCTGTGCCTGCCATAGCTAAGAAATTTCAACTTCAACCTGGTACTGTTATCGTTGATACCAATTTCCATTTCTGTAATGTTTTTTCAGATGATTCTGAAGTTTATGGGAGATTTGATATCTTTCAGAACCAAGACGAACAATTTTTTGTTTGGTTTATATGGGTGTTTAGACAACTTGACAATTTGTTGAATCTTCTTTCATTGGAAAGAGGTTTCATTTTAGAAGATGGAAATGGTAATGTTGCTGACGAAAGATTGCGTCAGATTGCTGAAACAATGCAGAGTTGTGTCAATGATCAATGCATCAACCCGTTTGTTCATGTTTTTAACACTACCACGGTGATAAGAGCTTCCCGTGCGGCTAATCTCTTTCAACAAATATTTCCAAGAGACTCAGAAGTACCAGAGCTACGGAATTTAAGGGACCAACCTGCGGGGCAAATGATTGACTTTCAAGGACTACTAGAAAATTTTGAGAAGTTAAAACCTGACAAAAAGGATGTTTATGTTCAAGACATACATGATAATAGAGTTTTTCTAGATTTGCTTGGTAAGTATGCAGACGAATATAAGAGTTGTCCACGGAATGTCGTTCCAATAACTCACCATCTAAAGGTGTTGGAATCTTATACTGAAGGTACATACAGCAGATCAGATGAATTGATTAACTGGTTTTATAAGGAGTCTGTTTACAAGAATTTTGAAACAAGTTTTAAACGTTTATTAGATGCTCATCGTAGTGTTGTAAACAACTAAACATTTTTTTGGTATTTTTTTTGGTAGTTCAGTAAAAGTAGTGATGATATTGTCACTCCTACTCTCCCTCTGAGGGAGAGTATCCGTCAAATCACTACATGTACAGGACTACCTGTGGGTCTAAATAATGGTGTACACGATAATACTTATCCCCTACACATCTGAAAAATCTGTTGCCCCAGAGCAAACTATATTGCAACTTCATGATGGGCTTTCCGTGCCTTCTAACTATAGAGTGTTTCTCGTATCTAACAGTAAATGGGATGAGGGGGAAGTAGAGAAAGCGAAAAACAACAGAATTGGCACTACAAAAATTTTTGTTGTCCCTCAGGAAAAAGTCGAATTATTTAAAAACTTTCATGACATATCCTTTAAACGGTATGATATGGAGAGTAAGGATCGTAAGAACTATGAACAAGTCAAAAAAGGTGTACATGTACGATTAAAAGACACAGAAATAGCCCTGCACCCTGATGAGATAAAAAAAGCAACCCAAGAGATAAATTCTCAACCCCAAAGAAAGCCAGATACAAAAGAAGATGAACCAGAATCACTCATAAATTCAATATTACCCACCGCACTTCCAGTGGGGGGGTTGGTAGGATTATTTTTGGTTGGTTATGTGATATTGGGATTACCGTCTCTTGTAACTTTACAGCAAACACAAATGACCGCTGTGTTGGATCAAGCTAAGGCTGCATTGAAACGTAATAATCTCGAAGATGCTAGACATTGGGCGGAAATTCGAGTGTTAAAGTTTTATAAAGGCCATCCACCTATGAAAATTACCGATTACAAAAATCGTCGCGATGCTGAACAGGTTTTGGTGGCCATCGATGAGATTGAACATGCAAAACGTCATTTAAAAAATAACGCACAGAAGGAAAGTGCATTAACACTTTAAGCCGTTGAAAAAAAAGAAATTTGGTGAGCAACGCGACGGAAGTTAAAAAGAACAAACCGGTGAAGCCAAGGATTGATGAATGTGAGCAAACCCGTAAAGAATTTGAATATTATTGTAAAAGCGCACAAAAATCAATCGAACACAAGCCTTGACTACCACCAGTAGAAAAAACCAGCCCGCTTTGCAGCTTATAAAAAAGATGTTTGAGATAGCAATAACCGAGCAAGAAAAGAACATTGCTAAAAACTTTTTAAAGCAGATGATTGATCTTTATTTAAAACCAGTTAATTTAAACATCACCAAACCAACAGCTTGTTCTCGTTTACTGGTACTGAAGTCAGCAAAAAAATTTCAATACAAAGAAAATGAAATCAAGGCAATGTGTCCTAACTCACGCACTCAAACATCTAACTAACTGATGTTACGCACTGAATTTCCAAGCCTAGGGCTAAAGCCCAAGGCTAAAAGCGAAAGTCACCTAAAGGTGACTGAAAATCTCATGCAAGTCGGCTTTAGCTGACCTTAGCTATTAGCCTTGGGATTTATCCCAACAAGGCTTGTGGAAGCTGAGTGCGTAACTTGAGTTATTAAATCCCAGGGGCAACGCACCTGGCTGTTCTTGCACAACCAAAATTTCTATCGTGCGTGCCATTAGTGAATGGACCGAGTATTTAAGTGTTGAACGCAACGCAATTCACGAATAACGAATTATCAACGGCCGTTATATTTTTTTTGTTGAATGCAATGCAATTCACGAATAACGAATTATCAACGGCCGTTATATATTTAATAATTGGTTGAACGCAATGCAATTCACGAATAACGAATTATGAATGGCAGATATAGATCTATGTACAGGACAAAAAAGTGTTCAAGCCGTTAGCTCACGCTTTTTTTGTGGCGTATGTATCACTAAAACAATAGCACTGGTTATTACAATGATATTTTTGACTAAATAACTGATGTTACGCACTCTGCTTCTTTAAGTCTTGGGATAAATCCCAAGGCTAATAGCTAA
>Ga0164315_10004628_pt1 | contig 10672 bp, 5 predicted proteins | sample GuaBasSedimGuay6_FD_113737 | JGI IMG/M metagenome (GOLD analysis project Ga0164315, IMG submission 113737) | Subseafloor sediment microbial communities from Guaymas Basin, Gulf of California, Mexico - Guay6, Core 4569-2, 0-3 cm | ecosystem: Environmental > Aquatic > Marine > Hydrothermal vents >...
CCCCGAATCGGCGTTACCGCCCCCTTGATATTGAATTTTTCAATGCCATTGAGTGTAACAATATACACATCGCAAACAAAATAGTAAACCCCATCGGAGCAATTGGTATTGTTGTTTTGGTTTTTACCGTCCCAGTTAATTTCGGGGTCTTCGGTGGTGTACATGATATTTCCCCAGCGGTTGAATATGGTCATGTCGATACGGTCAACATTGGCTTTCGGATTGGCTGAAGTTCCTGTTTTGGGGATAAATAAATCATTGAAGCCGTCGTTATTCGGAGTAAACACATTGGGCAATTCGTAAGGGGGGCAGGCATCGTATCCCACGCAAACAATATTGCTCAACTCGCTGATATTTCCTATTGAGTCTACTGCATCCACTGCATAGCAGCCAACAACCGATTCGAGATTACTATGGAGGAAGTAGGTAGTGTCAGGTTCGGCACTTTCGATGGAATCAATCAATTGCAAATCCTGGCTTCCGGGTGGTGAATAATAAATGCGGAAATAAGAAACATCGCAGTCACAATCTTCATAAAAGTCACAAGTGTCCTGTAAGGGCATTTTAATGATTAGCTCATTGGCAATTTCTTCACAATCGGTTTCAACACGCAGTAACGGCTTGCAAGGTGGCGTATTGTCGTATGGAATATCGCAAAGTAGTTGGGAAAAATTAATAATTGGATCGATTAATCCGGCCAGGGAATAATGCCCGATGGCTTTGATGTAGTAACAATATTCTTCCCCATTTACCAAATCCTCGTCCTTGTACGTAGGCAAGTTACTCAGCCCGATGGAATCAAAATCTGTTTCTCCGGGACCTTTTCTGAAAATAATAAACTGTTTATTTTCCCATGGAACTTTTGGAAACCAGGCCAGGGTGATTTTGCTATCGGAGGGCTTTGTTTGAATAAAAATGGAAGAGGCTTCCTGTGAACTTCCAATATAGCCAACCGTCCCGCTTTCCAAATCCACACGATAACTGTATGGGCCATCGTGTGTATTCAGATTAACTGATTGATCCAGATAAATGGTGTCGTTAAAATCATTGAATTCTGCAATTTTTTCCTCAGAACCCCAAACTATCCCATCATTTCTATACAGTAAATATTTATAAGGACCCGGATATTGAATTGTGTCCAGTTCGGTGGGTTTCGACCAAATAACAAGTGCATTGCCGCTATTCAAATCCAGGCTGTCGTTGCTAACATGTGTAATAATGGGGACATCCTTCTTCAGACTGGCACATGCTTCATTGGATGCAAAACTTTCTGCACCATCAAAAAAAGTAGCAGTTACCCGGTAGCAATATTTAATGCCATGCACCAAACCGTCATCAAAGCCTTCATCCCTGTAATCGAGGGTGTTTATGCCTTCTGCTTCATGAATAAGATGAAAGCCGGTATAAGGTGGAACGCCTGTTTCACAAAAACCGGGATCCCAGCCTGACTCACCACTTCTGCGGTAAATTTTATAACCAATGGCATTTTCACATGGGCTTTTTTCCCAGGTCAGATTGGTTCCATTTCCGAGTGCTTCGACCTCCAGGTTTTCCGGAGCGGGCGCAGTAACCAGGATAAATACCGTTTTAAAGTCGACAAGCTTTACAGGAAACCCATTGTCTTTGGCTTTAAATACCGTTGTAAAAGGTTCGAACCTGACGTGATCGCAAGTAGTTTCCCAATAAAATGTTGTCACCACTGTATCGTTGCCTGTCGCCGGATCAGGGGTGATTTTTGCGGGGTTCACCGTTTGTTCAAAAGGCCCGCCAAAGGCAGTTAATTCTACATTTGTCCCATCGGGGTCGTATGCCATTACATCAAATTGCAAGGTGTCACCTGCCATCACGCAAGTGTCATCAATGCTGACGATGATGGGCGGTTCATGATCGCAAGCCACAATCTCAATCTGCATATCGCGTCTTACACTCCCAATCTTAATTCCATGCCGCCATTCTTCAATAACGAAAGCCACATTGTATTCACCCTGCAGAACTGGAGTTTCCCAAAGCAAGTTGCCACTGATGGAATCAATCTCGAAAATATCAGAAGTTTTGGGGTAGGTATATCCCGGAATATCAAAACCTCCACCTCCTTTGCAAACGACAAGGTGATAAGAAAGGCTGTCGCCATCAACGTCATAAGCTCCCGGATTATGGATGAATTTTTTCCCGACACAGCCCTGATCGATAGGTGGGCTGAGTAATTGTACAGAATTATTATTGCCCAAAAAAGGGTTAATAACCAGGGTTGTTTCGATGAACATGGGAATATTTACCGAATTGGGAATGTTGACCACTCCGCCGTTGCGGTTGGGGTCTTCAACAGAAACCGTATAAGTGCCGGGTGCCGGAAAAGTATGGGTGCCTTTGTAAATGTTTAGGGTAACATCAACAACTCCCACTAAATCTTCAAAAGTAGTCCGTGGAATTTCTTCTCCTGTTTCATCTCCCCAATAAATGGGCATAACCCCCCGTGAATCGTCAGCCGGACTTGGTGTATAGGTGTACATTGTGATGGTAAAATCATAGGTCAGGCCTTCGACGTGCCGGTAAGTTATTTCAGCAGCTCTTTGGTGAGTAGCAAAAGCAATATTTGCTGCAAAAGAGAAGATTAAAAAAATAAAAAATACTTTCTTCATTCAGGTCACGCTATGAAAATCAAAACTACGAATTAATTGCAAACACAATGCCAATTTGCCTGATTGTTAAATTGATTCTTTTAAGCATTGCAACGGCATTTTTTTCTAATTTTGTAAAAAATGCTTTCAGATGATTGTGCAAGCCTCGGTACTGGAACAAGAAAGGCTGGAGATACTCCGGCGCTATAAGCATTTGATCGAGGTTTGGCATACCCGAAAAACAGTTCAGGATAAATGGATGGTGCGCAAAGCCTTCCAGATTGCAGCCGATGCCCACAAAGACATGCGCCGAAAATCAGGCGAACCCTTTATTTTTCACCCCTTAGAGGTTGCCACCATTGCAGCTGAGGAGATTGGGCTCGGCCGGACTTCCATTATTTCAGCCTTGCTGCACGATACAGTGGAAGATACCGACATGACCCTTGAGGATATTCAAACTATGTTTGGGGAAGAGGTTATGCGGATTATTGACGGGTTGACAAAAATTGAAGGTATTTCAGAGACCGCGGTTTCTTCACAATCAGAAACATTAAAGAAAATTCTTTTTACCCTTTCGGATGATGTCCGTGTTATATTAATAAAACTGGCCGATCGTTTGCACAATATGCGAACGCTGGATTCGATGAGGCGCGAGCAACAGGTAAAAGTAGCTTCTGAAACAAAATATTTATATGCACCGCTGGCTTATCGTTTAGGACTTTATCTGATAAAAAGCGAACTGGAAGATCTTTCGTTCAGGTATTCGCAGCCGCAGGTTTATCGTGAGATTACAGAAAAACTAAAAGCAAAAGCGGAAGAAAGGCAAGCATTTTTTGAAGTATTCCGTAAACCGATAGAAAGTGCTTTGGAGCAAATGGGTCTTCATTTTGATATCAGGTGTAAAACAAAAACAACCTATTCCATCTGGCAGAAGATGAGTAAAAATGAAATGCCATTTGAGGAGGTTTATGATGTGTTTAGCGTAGAGGTTATCCTGAAGGAGGAAAACGAAAAGGAGGTGCTCGCTTGTTGGTCTGCTTATTCAGCTATTACCTCAATTTATACACCAAATAATAAAAGCCTTCTCGATTTTATCAGTGCGCCCAAAGCCAATGGCTACGAGTCAATTCATATTACGGTGATGGGCCAAAATGGCCAATGGGTTGAGCTACAGATTCGCAGCAAACGAATGAATGAAATTGCCAGTAAAGGTTATCCGGCATACTTGAAATACAAAACCCAGGATTCGATAGATACCGGATTGGATGATTGGCTGAACAAGACCAAAGAACTGCTGAACGAAAATGAATTAGAAACCGTCAGTTTTATCGACGATTTTACCAGGAATCTTTTTTCGGATGAAATTGTCGTTTTCACGCCAAGGGGCGAAATGGTTAAACTGCCACTTCATGCTACGGTACTCGATTTTGCTTATGCTATTCACTCTGATCTCGGTAATCATTGCATTGGCGCTAATGTTAATCGCCGGCTTAGGCCTGTCGATTATGCTGTTAAATCAGGTGATCAGGTTGAAATTATTAATTCACGAGTGCAACAGCCCAACGAAGATTGGTATAAATACGTTGTTACGGCTCGGGCGAAATCCCGTATTAAAATTGCCATTAAAAATGAACGTAAAAAATACCGCAGCGAAGGTGAGCAATTACTCGAAAACTATTTTAAGCAGTTAAAGGTTGAAAACTCCAAACCCAATGTGAGTAAGCTCATTACGCAGCAAAATCTAAACGGTTTGGTAGACCTTTATTATTACATCGCAAAAGGGGATATTGGTTTTAAAGAGGTGAAAGAGGTGTTTAATCCTCCTGAAAGTGCGATGAGTTGGATTCGTAATTTTCGTTTTCCCTTTGTCAAACAAAAGAGTTTGCTCGATGATGATGGTCTGCCATCTGATACAACGGAAAAAGATGCTGATGCCAAACAGAAAGCGGATAAAACCACTGAAGAGTTTTCTGCCCTTGAGTATTCGGTTTCAAAATGTTGCAACCCCATTCCTGGCGACAATGTAATCGGGCTTATGTTTCCCGACGAACCCATTCAAATCCATAAAACAGAATGCGATACGGCCATCAGGCTGATGTCACATTATGGAAAAAACATTGTCAAGGCCAAATGGAAGCAAAAAGAAGGGGTGACTTTTTTAGCTGGTTTAAAAGTAAAAGCAGTCGATAAATTGGGATTGTTACAGCAAATTGCCAACGAAATTACAAGTGAATTCGGGCTTAATATCCGCTCGTTTAATTTGGAAAGTATCGAGGGCCTGGTCAACATCAATCTGACACTTTACGTGAACAATACGGATAAATTGAAAAAACTGATTCAAGGCCTGAAAAAAGTCAAAGGGGTGATGAAAGTATCCCGCTACAATAAAATTGATTGATTTTTTCGATAAAAATATTATTTCTATTTAATCCCATTAAAAATAATAATGTATTTTTACGCTTTAATTAAATAAGGGGCATGAAGTTGAGCAGTCAAAAAGAAACTTTCGAGTCGGTAAAGAAATTATTTACTGAATATCTCGAATCCAGAGGTCATCGTAAAACACCCGAGCGCTATACAATATTGAAGGAGATTTATGCTACCGAGGGGCACTTCGATATTGAGACCTTATACATCCGCATGAAAAATAATAAGTATAGGGTAAGCCGCGCTACTTTGTACAATACCATCGAATTGCTGTTGGATTGCAATTTGGTCACCAAACATCAGTTTGGAAACAATTGCGCACAATTTGAACGTTCTTTTAAATTCAAACAGCACGATCATTTTGTATGCGTGGAAGATGGGAAAGTACTGGAGTTCTGCGATCCGCGAATCCAGGAAATTCAACAATCGGTTGAAGAACTACTGGGTGTAAAGGTCAGCTACCACTCACTTACTTTTTACGGAAAGTGTGCCCCTCATGACAAAGAAGTTATTGTAAAAGTTAATGGTAAATAATCTTTCAACAACTATTGTTGCCCAACAATTTTATTACATTTGTTTCAATAATCCAAGCCTGTAAATTGCAGGCTTTTTTAATGTAAATAGCGATGAAGATTGATGTACTTCTAGGCCTTCAGTGGGGCGATGAGGGAAAAGGAAAAATTGTTGATGTCCTAACTCCAAATTACGATATTGTTGCACGGTTTCAGGGTGGACCCAATGCTGGCCATACCATTGAATTCGAAGGAAAGAAATTCGTTTTGCACACTATCCCTTCTGGTATTTTCAATAAAAATACGATCAGTGTAATAGGTAATGGGGTAATTATCGATCCTTTTGTCCTGAAAAAAGAATTGGCCATGTTGGCCGATGGTGGTATTCAGGTTGGAGACAATTTAATGGTGTCACGCAAAGCCCATCTTATCCTGCCGACACATCGTTTGCTGGATGCCGTTTTTGAGAAAGCCAAAGGCAAGCAAAAAATTGGCTCAACACTCAAAGGAATCGGACCTGCTTATACCGATAAAGTGAGCCGAAACGGATTGCGTATCGGAGACCTGGAAGGTGATGACTTTAAGGAAAGGTACAATAAGTCCAGGGCAAGGCACATTAAAACGGTTGAGCAGTACGAAAAGGAATACGAGAAAATTCAAATTGAGGGCGTATCATTTCTTGAATACGAAGCCGCCTGGATGGAGGCCTTAACAGTGCTTGAACAATTGAAAAAAGTAAATAGTGAATACTATTTAAACAATGCCCTGAAGGATGGAAAAAAGATACTGGCAGAAGGTGCGCAGGGAACATTACTTGATATTGATTTTGGTTCCTATCCTTTCGTTACTTCCTCCAATACAACAACAGCCGGGGTTTGTAATGGCCTGGGAATAGCTCCCAAAAATGTAGGGAAAGTATTTGGTATTTTTAAAGCTTATTGTACCCGTGTTGGTAGCGGTCCTTTTCCCACAGAGCTGTTTGATGCCGATGGCGAAGAACTCAGAAAAATAGGGCGTGAGTTTGGTGCCACAACCGGACGCCCCCGAAGGTGTGGCTGGCTCGATCTTCCTGCATTAAAATATGCCATCATGCTCAACGGTGTTACCGAATTAATCATGATGAAAGCCGATGTACTGAGTGGTTTTGATGACATAAAAGTAGCGACAACTTACAGCTACAATGGGAAGCTTTCTGAAGAAATTCCCTACGATGAATCAAGTACAGAAGTTGAAGTTATTTATACCTCCAAAAAAGGCTGGCATCAGAATATAGAAGGTGTTAGCTCTTATAATCAATTACCGGATGAACTGCATGAATATGTGCAATATATTGAAGATGCTGTTGGTGTACCAATTAAGATTGTTTCGGTAGGTCCAGACCGTAGCCAGACGATCAAGGTTGATTAAATCAAATTGCTAAAGTTCTGAAATTGGAATAGTTTTTCAGTAAATAAAAAATACCCTGTCAGGATTGAAAGTAATCAATGCATTGGCCAGAAAATTCCAAATGGTGACAGCACCGATGGCAAAGATTTTTGCGAAGTAAAAATTCAATTTAAATCGGCTGACCAGTATCCATAAAATGAGGGTGTTTAATCCCAATCCAATTAAAGAAATCAGAAAAAACTCACCAAATTCAACCATAATTTCCGGATTGGTACTCTTGAAAGTCCAGATGCGGTTGAGGTAATAATTGGTTGTCGCAGCGGTGATAAAACCAATGGCATTGGCAACGTACTTTGGAATACGTAACTTCTCTTTTGCCAGGTAGGTAATGCCGAAATCGACAAAAACTCCGGAAAAACCGACTACCCCAAACTTCAGGAATTTTAAAAAGAAGGCTTTTGAAAGGAATTCACTCATTGTTTTTCAAAGGGATTTTATCACCAATACAGGCCGAAAATATTGAAGGGGCAAAAGTAAGGTTTTTGAAGTAACGAACAACCTTCCAGCGTCTGCAAGATATGGAAGCGTTGTGCTGTAAAAGTCCTTTCAGATTAGCAGACGGCATCCGGGAATCTAATAGTCGTCTGACCACTATCTTGTCACGGTTTATTAGTGATCGGACGACTGAGCAGATTCTGCTCTTCCAGATTTGTAATCTGGAAGTGGTGAGCGCAGGATTTATTATCCATTGAGATGAATCAATGATGTGGGATATTGTTGTGTGGGATTTGTAATCCCGTACTGCAATAGGGCTAATTTTTCAAAAACTTCCTGGTACTTATCTGTCCACCCAAAGTTTGCACTTTGACAAAATAAACACCTGTTTTTAATGAGGAAACATCAACAAAAGCTCTTGGTTCCGATTCTTGTTCAAGGCTAAGAATATTTATTCCCAACATATTGAATACTTCAATATTTTTTAACGGACTGTCTGCCACAATTGTCAATTGATTACTAACAGGATTTGGGTACAGTTTTATTTCGTGCTTTCCCTGAATGTCGTTTTCCTCAACATCGAGATAAGCAGGATCATCCAGTTTTTTACTCGTATAAATTTTGTACTCGCCTGCTGCCAGCGTTATGGCTGCATTTACATTGCTTACTTCGATGGATTCACCACTAAAATAGTCGTACCAGGTTCCTGTAGAATGGAAGTTCGGATCAATATTCCCCTCAACAACATTCCAGTTTCCTACAATTACCACCGATAGCTCAGCGGATGTAAGCCTGATTCTTTTCATTGCCTGGTTAACAAACAAATCGTAATCACTTGTTTTGAAAACATCTTCGCTGAGCCTCAGGTTTATCAATGCACTCCAGATGGCCATCAATTTCTTGCGGTTTGGATTATTAACATATTCCCAATGTGGAGGTTTTTCGCCAACACGACCATTGAAGTCAATGGAAATGTCGTAGCCCCTTTCGCCAAACTGCCAAATCATTTTTGGCCCGGGTATGGTGAAGAAAAATGCACCGGCCAACTCCAATCGTTGCAATGCTGTTGGAGTTTCTTTTATCTGGTAACTACCACTTCCATTCCCCCAGCTGATATTTTTGACCATCAATCTTTCTTCATCATGGCTTTCCATATAACCCACCAGGTGCGGATCGTCCCAACCACGCTTTCGATATGAAACTGATGAAAAATCTGACTTACCATTTTCATTCCATCCCATAGTACCTTCGCCATAATTGTGGGTTATATTTCCCCAGATCAGCATTCCGTTATTGCTTAGTTTTTTTTCTTCGCTATTGGGAGCAAAATGTTCCAGTATCACATATGCTTTTGGATCATAGGACCAGATTACATCGGACATCCGTGTTAAAATATCGATACGCGACTGATCGTAAGCGCCACCATCTCCGGGGGTGTTTGTGAAACCTTTGGTGAAATCGAAACGGAAGCCATCCACTCTGTATTCTTCTATCCAATACCGGTTTACCCTGTCAATAAAATCTTGGGTGTCGGGACTTTCGTGGTCGAAATCGCTTCCCCAGGAAAAAACAGGATTGGGTGAAACAGTATTGAACCAGGGGTTATTGGCTGCCGGGCGGTTGTTTGCGTCATCCCAATACATCATTACCAATGGGCAGGTGTTGTAGGCATGGTTAAGTACCATGTCCATCACAACGGCAAAGCCCTGTTTATGACATTCGTCGATAAAAGCTTTCACTGTATTTTTAGGGCCGTAATATTTATCGGTTGCAAAATAGTAGTTGGGATTATAGCCCCAACTTGAATTGCCTTCAAATTCGTTGAAAGGCATCAGCTCGATAACGTTTACCCCCAGCTTTTTTAAATAATCAAGTGTATCGCTCAACACTTCAAAAGTGTGGTCTTCGATAAAATCGCGTACCAGTAATTCGTAAATGATCATATCGGTAACTTCCGGGCATGAGAAGTTTTCGATTTCCCACGAATAGTCGGTTTGTGCCGTTTGGAAAACAGTGGCAATTCCGGTGGTTTTTCCATCGGGATAATCCAGCATATTCGGATAAGTTGTCTCTTCAATCCATTTATCGTTCCATGGATCGCTTACTTTGTCGGCATAAATATCGCCAACACGGACAGTGCCGTCAATAAAATATTGGTAGATGTACTCTTTCCCGGTTTCCAGATTATTGATTTCTGTCCAGTAGCGGTCGCCATCCACAGAACGTTTCATAAAATATTCGTCTTCGATTTCCCAGTCGCTGAAATCGCCAATGGCAAAAACATATTCTTTTTCAGGGGCATAAAGACTAAGAATCACCGTTTGCTCATCAATATAATTAATGCCGTCGATTGTCCCGGCCGGTGGATTTTCAACAGTAACAGGTGGCCTTACGAAATAATAAAACGAATCGGCAACAGTTTGAGTAGCAGTCCAGCCAATGGCTTTCATCCAGGTTTTTCCGCTATTTTCGACAGTAATGTCATATGTGAAGGTGCTACCGATACCGGCATATACTTTTTGGTTGTCAACAAACAGAAATGTAGAATCGGCATTGCTGCTGTTTCCTTCAACGTGGATGATGTCGTTTTCCTGTACGATGACCGGCCTTTCTTCCGGCAAGGTAATTTGAATAGCCAGTCCACTTCCTTCATAAACATCGTAAAAAATATCGGGCGAAGTTTGTTGGCTGCCATCGGCACTTCTGAAAACAAAACTCATTTCATTAATCGTTCCCGACCCTTCAACAGTGTAAAATGCCCGTATTGTTGGCGTAATGATCAACTCATAAAGGCCAGCCCCTAATTTGGTTAACTTGGGTTGTGAACCATTGTCGCCCCAGCTGCCAATCACGTTTTGCCAGTTCGCGCCATTAATCGTCAAACCGGTGTGGGCATAAACATCACCCGTATAACCTTCGAGGCCGGTGCCGCTGGTATTTAAAGTAACAGTTACCACTTCATCTGCTGTCGGGAAGGGTGGGTCAACAACAATCACCTGTGCATTTGCCAGGTTTAAGAATAGAGAACCAATTAATATTGCCAGTATTTTTTTCATGATATAATTATTTGTCTGATGAATTTGATTTGCAAAAGTAGTTGAAAAACAGCATGGAAGTGAGCTTTGATTGATTCCTTAGTCTGTATTATTGTTAAAAAAATGAAAAGAGTTGGGAGGAATCTTTGCAAACGTTTGTGGTATTTTTCACCAACAATGCAAAACTTCAATCCGCTAA
>Ga0164315_10004630_pt1 | contig 10668 bp, 9 predicted proteins | sample GuaBasSedimGuay6_FD_113737 | JGI IMG/M metagenome (GOLD analysis project Ga0164315, IMG submission 113737) | Subseafloor sediment microbial communities from Guaymas Basin, Gulf of California, Mexico - Guay6, Core 4569-2, 0-3 cm | ecosystem: Environmental > Aquatic > Marine > Hydrothermal vents >...
AGCTTTGCCTGTTCTTGGGGGAGAGGTTGCAGTAGGTGTTCCAGAATATAGGATGCCGATAGATAGATACAATCATGATATAGCGCTTATAAAAGATATGGGTGTGAATTTTATAACAAATAAAAAGGTAACAGCTGACGATATGAGAACTTTTGAAAAAGAATATGATGCTACTATGATAGCAGTAGGGACTCGTATATCAAAAGCTGTTCGTTGTAAAAATGAAAGAGCAGAGATTAGTGGATATTGGGGCGCTATTGATATGCTTGATCAAATTAATCTTTGGGATAAATATGGTATCGGAGAGAGAGTAGATTTAACTGGTAAAACAGTTGTTTGCGTCGGTGGTGGATTTACTTCTATGGATGTTGTAAGATGTGCTATAAGAGCAAATGCAAAAAAAGTCTATATGATTTATCGTAGAGATGAAAAAACTATTATCCGAAATACTACTTATGAAGAGTATCACGAAGCAGTAGAAGAGGGTGTTGAATTTTTATTTCACTCAGCGGTAAATAGTATAAATGATAAAGATGATGTCTTAGAATCTCTTTTGATAGATAAGTATGAGTTGGTTCCAGATGAAAATGGAGGTCGTCCTCAACTTGTTAAGATAGAAGGTGAATCATATACTTTGGAAGCGGATTTTTTGATTCCTGCTGTTTCTCAAAGTGCAAACTTAGATCTTCTTCCACCAGAATGGGATATAGCCATGACTTCATGGGCTACTATAAAAACCAATGGTAAAGATTATATGACATCTCGTAAAGGCATTTTTGCATCAGGGGATTGTGAATATGGACCTATGACTATTGTAAATGCTGTTGGACAAGCAAAACGAGCATCAAGTGTTATGAGCAGATATATTAAAACTGGTGAAATAACTTTAAGTGATGATGAGATTATGGAAGACCATCTTCGTAAACTAAGAGTTTACTCCAAAGATGAAAAAGTAACAGGTTGGCTTCCTGGATTGCCAAGAAGTGTGAGCCAGAAACTTGAGGCTGATGAAAGAAAAGATAACAACAAAGAGGTAAATTTAGGCTTTAGTTCAGATGAAGCCATAAGTGAATCTCAAAGATGTATGCGATGCTATTATATCGCTATGGTAGTAACATAGGATGGTATGAAATATGGATAAATTAATAAATTTTAAAATAAACAACATATCAGTTCAAGCGCAAAAAGATGACACTATTTTAAGTGTGGCTCGTAAAAATGGTATCTATATACCTACTATGTGCTATCTTTCAAAAACATCGCCAGTTGGGTCTTGTCGTATGTGTATTGTAGAAGCTAAAAATGTTGAGGGATTTGTTCTGAGTTGTAATACTGCACCTACTGAGGGTGCAGAAATTATAACAAACTCTAATAAACTAGAGCAAGAAAGAGCAAATATTGTTCAGCTTTATGATGTAAATCATCCTCTTCAATGTGGAGTTTGTGATAAATCAGGTGAATGTGAATTACAAAATAAAACTTTAGAGTTTGGTGTTTCATCACAGAATTTTTCAGCAAAAGACCAAACAAGACTCAAGCAAGATTGGGGTATAATAAATTATGATCCATCCTTGTGTATCATGTGTGAAAAATGTGTAAGAGTATGTAATGAAGTTATAGGTGATGATGCTATTGAGGTTAAATTAGGTGGGTATAGTTCTACTATAATCCCTAAAAATTCCCAAACACTTGATTGTACTTTTTGTGGAGAGTGTATAGCAGTTTGCCCAGTTGGTGCATTGGTAAGTTCAGATTTTAAATATAGTGCGAATGCTTGGGAGCTAAAAAGAGTTCCAGCAACTTGTTCACACTGTTCTGGTGGATGTTCGTTAGAGTATGAGACAAAGCATACAGCAATAAATGGAGAAGATACTATATATAGAGTAAAAAATAATTTTGAGTTCACATCTTTATGTGGTGCAGGTCGTTTTGGGTTTGATTTTGATAATAAAGGTACTAAAGATGAAGAGCTTTTAGACAGAGCCGTCAAAGCCGTAAGTGGTGCTAATGCTATTCGTTTTTCTTCAATGATTACAAATGAAGAAGCCTATATATTAAAGCTTTTAAAAGAGAAGATAAAGATAAAACTTTTTAATGAAGATGCCAGAAAATTTCAAGAATTTATGAATGTATAAAGTTCTGTTAGTGGTAAAAAACATCACAGTGGTTCACTTGATGCTATAAAACAGGCTGACGGAATTGTAATTTTGGGAACAATGATAAGCAGTGACAATCCAGCTGTTAGATATGCTATGACTACTGCTTCTAAACATAATGGTGCGAAAATAGTATATGCTCATCCTATTGAAGATTATCTTTTACAAAATACAATCACGCAGTTTATGAAATATGAAGTAGGAACCGAAGAGGGTGTATTGGCGCTTCTTGCACAAACTATACTTAAAGAGGCTGATTTGTCTCAAAGCGAAAAAGATTTTTTTGATGATTTAGATATTGGTTATCTTGGTGCTGAATGTAATATTGGTGAAGAAGAGTTTGAAGAGATGCAAAGCTCATTTACTGGCACAAAGAAACGCATTTTAATAGTCGGAAATGATTTGATAGCACATCCTAGAGCTAAAAATATTGCAAAACTTGTAGCTATAATAGAAAAATACAGTGATTTTTCTTTGATGGTGGTTCCAAATGAAGTAAATACACTTGGTGTTTCTTTGATTTGTGATTTAGATAAAGATGAAGATATCTCAGATGTTGTGGGCTATAATGACAGAGGAGATTTTGTTATTTCATCATTAAAAGAGGATTGTGATCTGTCTGTTCCGGCTTTAAATCAACAAGAGGGAACTTTTGTAAGTTTAGAAAATAGAGTTTTACCAACAAATGTGGCACTCTCTTTTGATGGCTATAATCTAAATGATATAGCTTGTAAATTGGGAGTTGTTGCTGAACACAGCATAGAGTACACAAAAGAGCTAAATAAAGAAGCCGGTTTTAAAGAAGTGGCTTTTGATGATTTAGAAAATTTTATTTCATCAACAGGAGAAGATGCGAGAGGCTATCTGCTTGATGAAGTAGAGTGTAAGATGGATGGTGAGCTAGAAGAGATAGATGATTTACCAGAATTTAACGGTACAATCATCTATAACTGCAATCCTGTTTTACAGTTTAATGAGTATACAAACAAAACAAAACAACTTGAAAAAGATAACACTTTAAGAGGTTCTGCTCAATTTGCAGCTGCTGCTAAGATTTCTGATGGAGATAGAGTTGAAATAACTTTTGGTTCAAAAACTATTCAAAGAGATTTTAAAATTGACAGTGACTTAAAAGGAACAGTTGCATTAAATCCTACTTTTGATGTAGGCTCAGATGCTAGTAGATATAGATTTGAAAAATCAAAAATAACGAGAGCAACAAATGAGTGAAATTACTATAAATATTGATGGTAAAGAAGTTAAAACAAAAGAGGGCGAGTTTTTATTAAATGCTGCTCGTGCAAACGATATATTTATTCCAGCCATATGCTATTTAACTAGATGTAGTCCTACATTAGCTTGTAGAATCTGTTTGGTTGAGGCTGATGGTAAACGAGTATATTCATGTAATGCAAAAGCTAAAGATGGTATGAATATTACAACGAAAACTCCAGCTATTGAAGCAGAGAGACGAGCGATTATGGAGGTTTATGATGTAAATCATCCTCTTCAGTGTGGTGTCTGTGATCAATCTGGCGAATGTGAACTTCAAAATTATAATCTTGAAATCGGTGTTGATGCTCAGCATTATGCTGTAAAAGACATCAAAAGAGAAGCTAGAGATTGGGGACATATCCATTATGATCCGGGTTTATGTATAGTTTGTGAAAGATGTGTAACGGTATGTAAAGATATGATAGGTGATAACTCTTTTAAAACTGTTCCTCGTGGCGGTGATGCTCTTGAAGTTGAGTATAAAGAAAATATGCCAAAAGATGCATATGCAATGTGGAACAAACTAAATAAATCTCTTATTGGTCTTACCTCAGGTGGCGAAATGCTGATTGTACATCGTGTGGAGAGTGTGCCGCTGTTTGTCCGGTAGGTGCTTTGGTCGATACTCACTATATGTATAAATCAAATGCTTGGGAACATAAACAAATTCCTGCTACTTGTGGACATTGTAGTGCTGGATGTCAAATTTTTTATGATGTAAAACATGATAGTATAGACAATACTGAAGATAAAATATATCGTATTAAAAATGAGTGGAATTATGTTTCGCTTTGTGGTGCAGGTCGTTATGGATTTGATTATGAAAACAGAGTTGCTTCAAAAGATGAACAAGCTTTTGAAAATGCCATCGAAGCATTTAAAAAAGCCGATACAATAGCCTTTACATCCACTATTACAAATGAAGAAGCTTATATACTTCAATCTTTAAAAGAAAAATTTGGTTATAAGTTAGTAAATAACGAAGCCAAAAGTTTTCAAACATTCTTAAAAAATTATAGTGAAATCAGCGGAACAAATCTTTACAGTGGAGATTTAAAAACTACTCATAAATCAAATTTTGTTATTTCGGTAGGTGCTGCTCTAAAGAGTGATAATCCAAATGCTAGATATGCACTAAACAACTCAATGATAGTAAATAAGGGTGCAGGATTGTATTTTCATCCTGTAGGTGACCCCGTAATTGAACAAATGGGCAAAAGTATCATGAGTGTAAAACACGCTCCACTTCAAGAAGAGGCAGTTTTATATCTAATTATGGACTTATTTGCAGATAAGAGCAGACTTCCATCAGACATAGTAGAGTATTTAGCATCATTTCATTCTGAAAAAACGGTAACAATCGAAGAGGTGGTAAAAGAAAAAGTCACAGAAATAGTTAAAGTCAAAAAACTAAATGAAGAGACTGGTGAAGAGGAAGAGATAGAAGAAGAAAAAACCAAAATGGTTTCTAAAAAAGTACCTAAAGATATACAGGTAGATGAGAATCGCCTTTTAGAGATAGTAGGTGCTGATGCTAAATTTATGGAAACTTTAGAGAAAAATCTTAAGAAAAAAGATACATTTTCTTTAATTGTTGGCGCTGATTTATATACTCATCCAAACTCTAAAAATTTAGCTCGTTTAGTTGCATTGATGGAGAAATACAGTGATTTCTCACTTGTTATTATCCCTCCTTTGACCAACTCTTTGGGTGTATCTTTGATTTGTGAACTTGATGATGCAAGAGGTTCTTATACAGTTGGTTATAACACAAAGGGAGATTTTACTCTAAGTGCATTGGGTGACGGTGATTTGGATATGCCAGCTATGAACCAACAAGAAGGAACACTAACAAGCATTAACAAAAGAGTAAATCCGACAAATGCTGCGTTAGGGTATAAAGGTTATGAATTAAATGATATTGCAAACAAACTAGGTTTATACTCTAAATTTACTATTAATTATACTGCTCTCTTGCCACAAGATAGTGGATTTAAAAGTCAAGATTTTGATAGTTTGCCAAACTATTATGAAAATGATGGCACAGAAGTTAGAGGTTATCTGCTAGACACTAAGCAAGTTCAAACAAGTGAAAATGAAAATGTTGAAAAATTTAGCGATAAAAAACTTGAGGGTTCTTTGATTTATCTTGCAAATCCGGTAAGACAATTTACTCCTTTTACAAACAAAGCCACAAATCTTAATGAGATTAGTGGTATCTATATGAGCGAGGAGTATTTAAGCAAGTCAGAACTAGCTGAGGGAGATAGTGTAAAAGTTATTACTCAATCGGGAGAGTTGACATTAAATATAGTAAGTGATAATAAAATCAGTGGAGATATAGCACTTATACCAACATTTGATTCCAAAATAAATTCAGAAGTTCTTTTTAGCTCTTATCGCTTTGAAGTAGCTTCAATTCAAAAGGGGTGATAAATGGATACAGCATTTTTAATAGAAACAATCATAAAGATTGTTATAGTAATGGCTCTGTTTTCTGCATTGGCAGGGATTGGAACTTATTTTGAAAGAAAAATTCTTGCATTTATGCAACGCCGTTTAGGACCTATGAATGTGGGTCCTTATGGTGTTTTACAGTTTGGAGCTGATGCTATAAAATTATTTACAAAAGAAGATATTATACCAACTGGTGTAGTAGCTCCTGTATTTAAAATAGCACCGGTTATTACAGCATCAACAGCTTTTATTGCTGCTGCTGCGATACCATTTATGCCACAATTTACAATATTTGGATATACGGTTCATCCTATAATTGCTGATATAAATATAGGTATATTGTTTATTTTAGGTGTCATGGGTGTTGGTCTATATGGTCCGCTACTTGGTGGTATGTCATCTGCAAATAAATACTCACTTCTTTCTGCTGCAAGAGCTGCGGCTGTATTTATTTCATATGAAGTGGTTTCTGGCTTGGCTATTTTAGCACCTATTATGATGGTTGGTTCTTTGTCTTTGATAGATTTTAACAACTATCAAGCAGGTGGTATTGGAAGTTGGATTGTATGGTCTCAACCAGTAGCATTTGTGCTTTTTTGGATAGCAGCATTTGCTGAAACAGGTCGTACACCATTTCATCTTATAGCAAATGACCATGAAATTATTGATGGTTTTGGTACAGAGTATTCTGGAATGAGATGGGGACTTTTCTTTATCGGTGAGTATGCAAATATGTTCTTTATCTCTTTTGTAATTCCTCTTATCTTTTTGGGTGGTTTTGGAGATGGAAGTGTATTTGGTGCTTTAGCCTTGTTTGGTAAAGTTGCATTCTTCTTTTTCTTCTTTTTATGGACAAGAGCAGCTTGGCCAGATGTAAGACCAGATCAGTTAATGTGGCTTTGTTGGAAAGTATTGATGCCATTAGCAGTGATAAATATTATTATCACTGGTATAGTAATGATGTAGGGGGTTGCAATGAAAAACGAACAATTTAACAACAGAAATGTAGATAATGACTATTTCTTATTAGATATAGAGGATTATCCTACTGATGGTTGGAGTAAATTTAAAAGAGTTGTAAAAAGATCATTACGAATTGAACTTTTTGTAGGTCTTTGGGTAGTTCTAAGAGAGATGATTGTTTTTAAAAAACATACTATTAGTTATCCAGAAGAAAAGATGCCGATAGGTCCTCGTTATCGTGCTGTACATGAGATGAAAAGATTGTGGGAATCTGGTACAGAAAGATGCATAGGCTGTGGGCTTTGTGAAAAAATCTGTGTAGCAAACTGTATTAGAATTGACACTAAAATAGATGAAAATTCTCGTAAAGAAGTTAGTGAATACAGCATCAACTTGGGAAGATGTATATTTTGTGGTTATTGTGCTGAAGTTTGCCCAGAATTGGCTATTACTCATGGAGGAAGATATGAAAATGCATCAGATCAAAGAGAGCATTTTACTATTTTTAACGATATGTTAACTCCTCTTGAGACTTTTAAAAATGAAAGTCAGGTAGAGTTTGAAGGCTTTGGTGCAATTACACCACATGAAGATGAGCGTGTTAAAAAAACACCTCTAGCATACTAAGGAGTTGGGTTATGTTTGAAGCGATTGCTTTTTATATGTTTGCTTTTTTGACAATAGCAATGTTTTATATAGCTGTGACTACATCACAGGCCTTGTACGCTTTAACTGCGTTAGCATCAGGGATGATCTTTATATCAGCATTTTATTTTATTTTAGGTGCTGACTTTTTGGGCGCAGTTCAGATAGTTGTTTATTCAGGTGCTGTCTTGGCATTGTATGCGTTTGGTATGATGTTTTTTGATACAACAAGAGATATTAAAGAGAAGCAGGGAAATAGATATGTTGTAATAGGGTTAAGTGTATTATCAGCGCTATTGGTAGTGGTTATCTTTGTGACTCCTTTAATATCTAGTAATATTACTGCTCTTTATCCAATTGCAGAGGGTGTTGGAAATACTCAACAAGTGGGTATGGTTCTTTTTACTAAATATTTGGTTCCTTTTGAAGTAGCAGCAATAATGCTGTTGGTTGCTATGGTTGCTGGTATCGTTTTAGCTGGTAAAAAGATGGATTTATCTCTTACTCTTATGAGTGATGCTGAGATTAGAACAATCAAAGAAGAAAAAACTAAAAAGGTGCTTTCATGATGGAAATAGGACTTAATCATTATCTTGTATTATCAACTATTTTATTTGCAATTGGATTAGTTGGTATTATGCGAAGAAAGAATCTTTTGATGTTGTTTTTTGCAACGGAGATATTACTAAATTCTGTAAATATATCTTTTGCTGCAATTTCACACTATTACGGTGATTTAACAGGTCAGATGTTTGCATTTTTTGTAATTGCAATAGCTGCATCAGAAGTAGCCGTAGGACTGGGTCTTTTAATAGTTTGGCATAAACGCCATGGAAATATTGACCTTGATTTAATGTCAACAATGAAAGGATAGAAGTATGGAATTTTATTTATATCTTGCACTGTTTGCACCACTAACGGGGTCGTTATTTGCTGCACTATTTGGCGCTAAGCCAAAGACTTTATTAACTGGTATAGTTACAAGTTCTTTACTTTTTGTATCTTTTGTTAGTAGTTCTATCCTTTTAGGAAATTTACTAATGGGTGGCAAAGTTGTTCATGTAGAGATGATGACTTGGATGGCTACTGGCGATTTGTATATTCCGTTTGGATTTGTTGTTGATCAGGTATCTGCCATCATGATGTTTACGGTAACTTTAGTTTCTACTGTTGTTCATGTTTATGCCATAGGATATATGGATCATGATAAAAGTTTTAATAGATTTTTCTCATATCTTTCAGCATTTGTTTTTTCAATGTTGATTCTTGTTATGAGTGATAACTTTGCAGGTCTGTTTATCGGTTGGGAAGGTGTTGGTCTTTGTTCGTGGTTGCTTATTGGTTTTTGGTATCACAAAGAGAGTGCATCATGGGCTGCTAATGAAGCGTTTATTATGAACCGTATCGCTGACCTTGGTATGCTTGTAGGTATCTTTTTGGTTTATTGGAACACTGGAACACTTCAGTATAGTGAAGCTTTTGCAAATATGAAAGGCTTAGATAATCATATTTTAACACTTATGGGTAGCTTCTTGTTTATCGGTGCTATGGGTAAATCGGCACAATTTCCACTACATACTTGGTTGGCTGATGCTATGGAGGGTCCGACACCTGTTTCTGCACTTATTCATGCGGCAACAATGGTTACGGCCGGTGTATATCTTGTAGTTCGTGCAAATCCTCTTTATGATTTGATTCCTCATGTAGGTCTGATGATAGCAAGTGTTGGTGCTTTTGTTGCTATTTTTGCAGCTAGTATGGCACTTGTAAATCGTGATATGAAAAGAATTATTGCATATTCTACTCTTTCGCAATTGGGTTATATGTTTGTTGCTGCTGGTCTTGGTGCATATTGGGTTGCACTGTTTCATCTTATGGCTCATGCATTCTTTAAAGCTCTTTTATTTCTTGGTGCTGGTAATGTTATGCATGCTATGGATAGTGAGCTTGATCCATTTAAAATGGGTGGACTTAGAAAGGTTATGAAGGGTACATTTATCATGATGACTCTTGCATCAGTTGCATTAGCAGGGATTTTCCCATTGGCTGGTTTCTTTACAAAAGATATGATTTTAGAAGCTGCTTTTGTTGAGCATCACTATATCATCTACTCTGTGTTGCTTTTTACAGCAGGTTTAACAGCATTTTATTCTTTTAGACTTGTTGCTCTTATTTTCCATGGTGAAGAGAGATACAAACTTTTTGGTATTCATCCTCATGAAGCATATAAATATATGTTGGTTGCTATGAGTCCTCTTTTGCTTTTAGCTATCATAGCTGGTTGGTTTAAAATGACTTACTTTGAAATGGTAACACAGTTGCTTCCTGCTACTGAGTATCATATTCATAGTGTTGCAACTTATTGGATAATGACTATCGGGACTCAACTTTTTGTAATCCTTGCTATTGTTTATGCATATAAAAAATATCAAGTTGCAAAACAGGATGCTGAGTTTGAGAAAAGACTTTGCTATAAAATATTGATAAATCAATACTATATTCCATATCTTTATAACAAAGTTCTGATTGAGCCGTATAGAGCTTTATCTGCGTTCTTTTGGAAAAGTGTTGATCAGAAAATTGTTGATGCAAGTGTAGATGGCATTGCAAATATTTTCTATTCAACTGGTGAAAAAACAAGAACAATGCAAAGTGGTAACTTATCTACTATGCTTAAATGGATGGTAGCAGGTCTTGTTGCCTTATTATCACTTGCTGTTGTTTTTGCAATAGCAGTTAGATACTCTGATGGGGTTAATCCACTTCTGTCAGGTTTAGGAGTTCAATAAATGTTAGATAATATTTTATCAATTTTAATTTTCTTTCCAGCACTCGCGGCAGTGTTTGGATTTGCAATTCATAAAGATAGTATTCGCTCATATGGTGTAGCAGTTTCATTAATTGAGTTTTGTTTAGCTTTATGGCTTTGGTTCTCTTTTGATTCTAGTGCTTCAGGTATGCAGTTTATGGAACATATAGAGTTTATTCCTGCATTTGGTATTAATTATATTTTAGGTGTAGATGGTATTTCTTTGTTTATTGTAATATTGTCAACATTTATTACTTTGATTGGTATTGCTTCTTTAGGTGAAGTAAAAAATATCAAAAATATGATAATTACTCTTTTGTTTTTACAAATGACTATGTCTGGTGTATTTGTTGCTCTTGATGC
>Ga0164315_10004632_pt1 | contig 10664 bp, 11 predicted proteins | sample GuaBasSedimGuay6_FD_113737 | JGI IMG/M metagenome (GOLD analysis project Ga0164315, IMG submission 113737) | Subseafloor sediment microbial communities from Guaymas Basin, Gulf of California, Mexico - Guay6, Core 4569-2, 0-3 cm | ecosystem: Environmental > Aquatic > Marine > Hydrothermal vents...
ACACATCCACAAATGAGGCATGGAGGGAGAGTTTAGTCGCAAAAATGTCATCAAGATAATCAACAATTAAGTATGAGTTTTTAGTAGTATCTAATTTTGAACCAAATATTGGAATATTATTTTTTTTCGCTAAAGCTAATAATTCTGGAAATGGCTTTACATTATTTGTTATTACTATACAAGGGATTTCAAATTCAAATATTTTAGAGAATATTTTTTTTCTTTTATCAACTGTAAGGCCATTTAAATAGCTTATTTCAGTGTTTCCGAAAATTTGTATTCTATTATATGTAAATAAACCAACAAACCCGGCTAACGCTAAACCGGGTCTGTGTAAATGGGGTTCTGTAATAAATTTTTCAAACCCAATTTTTCCTGTATATGATTTTAGTCCAAAATTTTTCTTGGCATGTTTAAAAAAGAATCCGATACTTATTTTCTCTTTACGCGCTATATTTTTTTCATTTATCCTCATTTATTCTCACTTTTGAATTTTTCTCATTTTGAAATTCTTTTCGACTTCTCCTTAATAAGTTGTCGTTTTAATTTGTCTAATGCAATAGTTGCCGATTTAGAGAACTCTTCCGAATCTTCAGAAACATTGAGAATTTTACCTGTAATTTTTACTGATACTTCAGCTGTTTTGATACTATCTTTATCATGAATATAACTCAGAACAACATGAACATCTTGAATACCATCATGAAATTTTTCCAACGATTTTACTTCCTTGTTAATTAATTCTTTTAAAGAATCTTTTGCCTTAAATTTTCTAGAAGTAATTTTAATATTCATTGAAGCCTCCTACGATTTTGGATGAGATGTTTTATAAGTTTTTTTTAATCTTTCAATACTTACATGAGTATATATTTGTGTAGTGCTCAAATTTTCATGTCCAAGAATTTCCTTTACTCCTAACAAATCAGCCCCTCTATCCAACATGTGTGTAGCAGCACTATGTCTTAGAATATGAGGTGATTTTTTGGAAATATCACTAACCTTCTGAATCTCTTCTTTTACATATTTCTGAATAATTCTTGGGTATATTCTCTTTCCATTTTTAGCGAGAAATAGTGGTAATTCTTTTGATAATGATTGCAGACTACCTAAATATTTTTCTAATGCAGCAATTGATTTTGTTCCTATAGGAACATATCGCTCTTTCGAGCCTTTCCCCTTAACTTTGATACTTTTACTAATCAAATCAATATCACCTATGTTTAGATCACATAACTCAGAAACTCTTAAACCAGAGCCATACAAAAGTTCCAATATTGATATTCGTGTTAAATTATTCTTCTCTTCCTCCTTGTCCGATAATAATTTAATAATTTTCTCGTAAGATTCAAGTGAAAGTGTTTCGGGAATTTTTCTTTTAATTTTAGGATTTTGTATATCCTTTAGAGGATTTTGCTCAATAATACCATTTTTAATCCCATATAAAAATAGACCACGAAGCGCGGTTAATTTACGAGCTATAGTTGTTGTTGAATTATTTTTTAAATTGAGATTAACAATAAATGATCTGATATGTTTTTTAGTTACACTCGTAATTGCACTAATGTTTTTTAATTCTAAAAATTCATGGAATTGTCTCAAATCTCTATTATAAGCAGATAGAGTATTGTTGGAAGCATTTTTAATACCTTTTAATTCACTCAGGTATTGAATAATAATATTATTGACTTTCACTTATGTTCCTTTATAAAATCTTCAATAATAGAATTCGAACGAGTAATTGTTAATTAATTGTGTCACTAGAAAAAAGGGTTGCTCTACTACCTGGAAGCATTTTTGAATCATAATCAACAAGCGAAACTAGAATCATCCAGTTAATATCTTCCAAAGTAATTTTATTTGTAGGAAATAATAATATTTGTTCTAATAATATTTCGAAATCAGAGGCATCAATTAATCCAATATTTTGAAGATGAATTAGATAATTGTAGTATTCAACTCCAATTACATCAAATTCTACTTCACTCAAAATACGAATGTTTTTACTTGGTTCTTTTGAATCTAAATTCTTTTCAATTCTATTTTCAACTATTTTATCATAGACCAAACTAAAAGCAGCAGAAACAGTTTGTTTATCAAACTTATTTTCGCTTGTAAGATTTTTACTAACATCTTCAAGTGAGTACTTTTTATTTAGTCCATCTAATATTTTTGCCAAAACTTCAACAACTTTAGGAGTCATATTCTAGTAGTATATTTTTAATTTCGTTTTCAAATATTCCTGTTAATCTATTCTCTTCTTTTTTCATTTTTCTTTTGTCAGATGCATTTTTATCATCAAGACCGACAAGATGAAGTATTCCATGTATCACTAATCTAACTATTTCACTTCCAAGATCTACATTATACTTAAGAGCATTCACTATTGCTTCGTGAATTGAAATAAATATTTCACCATCTAAATCATTATTACTCCCCGAATAATTAAAAGTAATAATATCAGTATTGTAATCGTGGCTTAGATATTCCTTATTAATCTGCAGCATATATTCATCAGTTACAAAATTTACGTTTAATGAATTTACTCTAAATTTAAGTTCTTTCGATAATTGATTAACTAATGAGTGGATAAATCTTTTTTCAACTTTTATTTGATTTGATGTAGAAACAGAAAGATTTTTCAATAGTATTTTCTCATTGTTTGAAAATCAATATATCTTATTATCTACTTATTATCAAGAAATTTTATCGAATATTTATTTTTTTTCAGTCGCTAATTATTAACGAGAATGAATAAAAAATCAAGCTGTATAATTAACTATTATTAGATAATATCCATGAAGTTTCGGTCGACTTGAGCTTCCCTCCACTTCATAGATACATCACTTTCAAAAGATCTACCCCAGACTGTTTAATAACCATACAAATTGATAGAAATAAAACTATTTACCTTCACCTGGTTCGGGAATACTTTTAGGGATATCAACTTTACTAAGAGCATATTTATCAGGTCCCAGCTTTAAGTCTGAATTCATTACTTCATCCCATGTAACTTCCTTGCCAGTGTACGATGACATTCTTCCCATTATTGCACACATAGTAGAAATTGCTGTATTTTCAGCTTCAACATAAGGCTTGTTTTCCCTAATAGCTTTTACCAAATCAATGTGTTCCTGAACGTATGGACTCACTTTTACGCGCTCACCTTCCGAACCATCTTCTTTTGGAGGATACTTATATTTCCAAACTACATTATTTTTACTATCATAAATTTCATTTCGACAATTGCTGGATCCCTCTGTTCCCATTACAAATTCGGAAACATTATTTACACATCCGTCAATTTGACGACACATACTGTGCACATGCATACCATTATCATAAACAAAATCTACACTAAAATTATCGAATTGATCTCCAGTAATTCTTCTTTGGCGGGAACCAAATCCAACAGCTTTAGTAGGATGTTTTTCTGTAAACCAATTAATTACATCAATATTATGTACGTGTTGTTCAACAATATGATCGCCAGAAAGCCAAGCCCAATTAACCCAATCACGAATCATATATTCCATTTCACTCCACTTTTTCTTAGGAGTCCTATACCACAACTGGCTTCCATTCCAATAGCAATTAGCAGAAACAAGCTCACCTATTTTGCCTTCATAAATTTCTTTAAATGTGGCAACATAATCTCTTTGATGTCTCCGTTGTGTACCGGTTCCAACAACTAAGCCAAGCGCCTCTGCTTTTTTTGAAGAAGCAATTATCGAACGTGCCCCAACTGGATCAACTGCAACTGGTTTCTCCATGAAGACATTCTTTCTTGCTTCTATGGCGGCAGCAAAATGCTCCGGTCGGAAATGTGGTGGTGTTGCAAGGATAATTATATCAACACCTGAATCTATAACTTTTTCAAATGCATCAAATCCAGTGAAACAATTCTCTTTGGGTACAGTAACTTCCTTCTGCTCATTAAGTCTTTTATTACAGGAATCTATTCTATCTTGAAAAACATCTCCCAATGCATGAATCTTAAGATTAGGTCCAGCATCCAAAAAATTTATTGCAGCACCTGTACCACGGCCTCCACAACCTATTAATCCAGCTTTTAGTTCTTTTCCATCTGGAGCTTGGTCCAAAAAATTAATGGACTCCATAGATCTGGTTTTACCACCTTTGCTATTACAGCCTATCATTAACCCGGCTGCAGCAACAGTACCAACACCGATAAATTTACGACGATTAAATTCATTTGACATTCTCAACTCCCTTCACTTATAAAAGAAATATTTAATTAGTTTCGCACACTACTCTAAATCCAACATCATTACAATCAGAATACCACCAAATACTTTTAGGAATTTGTGGATCAGTCAGACGCCAGGCATCTTCTTTGGAATATTCTCTTTTTGCAATTCGTAATTCTGAAGCATCACTCTTAAATGAACCTCCACGAATGACAAAATCCTTTCCACTTGCGGGTCCAGTAGGATTTATGATTTCTGTTTCTTTGGAATATTTATTATAGATATCATCACTAAAATAATCAGAGCAAAATTCTCGTACGTTCCCCAGCATATTTTTCAATCCAAATGGATTATCGTTTATCGCATCTGGTATAGCAGTTTTGTTTTTACTGTTTTCTTTATAAATAACATAACTTGAAATAACAGAAGTATCTGCGCCGAAAATTGAATTCCAAAATCCAATGGATGTATAATCTGATGGTTCACCTTCAAAAAAATATGCGCCTTCCGAATTTGCTCGGCATGCATATTCCCATTCAGCTTCAGTTGGGAGACGATAGGTTTTGCCAGTCTTTATTGATAGCCATTCACAATATTTTTGAGCACCATAATGAGTCATTGTAATTGCAGGACGTTTACCTTTCCCCCAGCCCTGTCCAGGGTTTCCATAAAATGGAGTAGGTCCAGTAATTGCATCAATATTATTTTTTTTATTAATTTTTTCTACTTGGTCTTCCGTTCTTCCCTCTTTCCCAGTAACTCTTATAAATGCTGAATATTCATCCCATGTTACTTCAATTTGTCCCATCCAGAATTTATTAATTTTGATCTCTACTTGTGGACTTTCATTCTTGCTGAAAAATTCATCATTCACAGAACTGCCAATTTTAAATGTTCCACCAGGAATTGCAATCATTTTAAAATCAACTCTTGAGCCAGGAATAGTTTCGGAAAAGTTAGTAAATGAATCAACAATAGCGGCAGAAGTATATATTTCCATATTCGAAATTCGCTTATCAATTATATCATCTTTAGCTTCATGGTAATGTCCAGATTCGAGATGGCAATTAATACAGCGCAGTTCATCTGGCTTTTGGTCATAATATAGATGAGCATCTTCTCCTTTTTTTGAAAGCTGCGGTGGGAATAAATTTTGATGACAACGAAGACAAGCAGCTTTATAAACATGATGCTTAGCAAATTCTCTTGAAGATTTTTCTACCCAATTAAAATCAGATGAATCTTTAAAAATGTATCCATAGGCATCTCTAAGACCAGTTGATACTTTTGCTGAAAATCTTTCAATTCCGCTAGGTGGGAGATGGCAGTCAACACAATTAACCATTACCCCACTTGGATTATACACATGCGAACCAAGCTTCCAAGACTGTGTGGCCTGTGGATGAACATGGCACGATTCACAAAATTCATTTGTGGATGTTACATTCATCATGTAATTTATTAAAACTAAAAAAATCATTCCTAAAGCAAAAGATGCCAGGTAAAGATTAAGTAGTTTGCTCCACTTTTTTTTCATCAAATAACCTTGACTCGAATTAGGTTAGAATTTATCAGAAATCTTATAAGCATCAATTACTGCAATTTCACCCTCTTTATCTGTCTTACTGTTGCCATGCTCCATACCAAGAATACCTTTGAATCCTTTATCATGAATATGTTTAAAAACATTATTATAGTTAATTTCACCTGTTGTTGGTTCTTTTCTTCCAGGATTATCTCCAATTTGGAAATATGCAATTTCATCCCAAGCCAAATCAATATTAGGAATCAGGTTACCTTCAGTAACTTGCTGGTGGTAAAGATCATCTAATATTTTGCAGGAAGGACTATTGACAGCTTTACAGATTTGAAATGCTTGAGGAATTTTTGTTAAAAATAATCCAGGATGATTGTAAAAATTAAGAGGTTCAAGAACCATAATCAATCCATGCGGTTCAAGAATTTCACTTGCTCGTTTTAAAGATTCAACAACATTTGCCGTCTGATAATCAGCATTGAGTCTCAGATCTACATGACCGGGAACTACAGTCATCCATTTTGCATTTACTCTTTTAGCAACTTCAACAGATTCTTTAATTTCTTTTAAAAATTCATCCCTTAAATCTTTTTTACCACTGGCCAAGTTTGGTTCTTTCCAATAAATGGTATGTGCAACAAAAACCCCCATTGCTATTTCAAGTTTGGTCATTTCAGAAGCAACTTTTTCCTGAACATCAAGTGGTCTTCCTTTCATTCCATTATCTTCAAGTGCTGTAAAGCCTTGATCAGAAATAAATTTTAGTTGGTCGACAAGCGATTCACCCGCGTTGTTCTTGAACATACCAAAATGTGGTGCATATCTTAAATTGAATTTTTGCTTTTCATTTGGTGAGATGCTAGATGTAACTCCAAAAAGTTTATTTGACCCAAATGATAGTGCTGCCGCAGAAAGTGTAGCTGATTTAATAAAATTACGCCGTTCCATATACTCTCCTAATGGATTAATTATGAAGTATAACTCAAAATATTATCTTACTAAAGTACTATTTATCTTTATCTCTTCTAAAAAACGAGAGTCCACCAAACCCACTTATTATTGCCATGTAATATCCAAAGTCGTACCACCAACCAGTATTATGAATTTCGTAAATTCTAATCTCTGGATTAAAAAATCCCATAATAAGAGATAGTGGAGCAATCCATCCATGCCAAACACCCATAAAGAAACCTGCTGGGTCATCATAACTATTAGCCCCTCCACCTGGAGTACATGAAACAAAAACTAAGATTATTAATAATAGTAATATTGAATTAAATGCTTTTTTTCTATTCATAATTTACCTTTTTAATTTGAATAAAATTCATTTGAAGATTCGCTAAAATTATCAGAATAATATTTATCTAATATATCATGAATTTCTTTTTCTGTCTTACATGTCAAACAAGTTTTTACAAAACCTGATATTTCAGAATAATTTAATGCACGAATAATTTCTTTGGCATGTGGGATTACTGACGCACTAACACTTATAGAATCAAGTCCTAATCCAACCAATAAAGGAATGGCTTTATAATCAGCGGCCATTTCACCACAAAGACTCACTTTAGTATTAGTCTTTTTTGCTTCACTAATAATAAAATTTAATGTTCTTATTATAGCGGGATGAAACTCTTGATATTGATTTGTAACAATATCGTTACCTCTATCTACTGCAAGCATATATTGAATTAAATCATTAGTACCAATGCTGAAAAAATCTACATACTCTGCAAAATCGCGAATCATTAAAGCAGCAGAAGGGACTTCAATCATAATCCCCAATTCTAAATGTTCATCGAACGGAATTTTTTCTGATTTCAATTCATCCATGCATTTTGAAATTAGTTCTTTAGTTAATTCAATCTCACGCATTGAGGAGACCATTGGTATCATAAATTTAATATTTTTATGTACGCTAGATTTTAATACGGCCCTTATTTGTGTTCTGAAAAGCTCCTCATTATCCAATAAGAATCTTATGCCTCTCCATCCAAGCATTGGATTGGGTTCCTGCACATCTACTGGAAGAACTTTATCCCCTCCAATATCAAATGCTCTTATTGTTAATGGAAGTGGGTATAACTTTTGAGAATAGTTTGAGTATACTTCAGTTTGTTCATCTTCGCTTGGGAAAGAATCGTATTCCTGAAATATCTGTTCCGTACGCATTAATCCAATTCCCTCACCACCGTTCTGAATAATCGATTCAAATTCCTCGTTAAGATCAAGGTTTGCAAGAATATCAATTTTCCTTCCATCCAATGTTATTGCTGGTAAATCTTTTAATTTTGCTAACTCTAAATCAACTGCTTCAAGCTTTTTTAATTTTTTCTGGTAATGTAAGAGTTGTTCCTCATCTGGATTTACGATAACAATTCCATTAAATCCATCAATTATTACTATATCTGAGTTCTGAATAATTTCAGTTGCTTCATGAAGGCCAACAATTGCGGGGACATTCAGCGAACGAGCAACAATTGCTGCGTGTGATGTTAATCCGCCAAAATTTGTGATGTAACCTGTGACATCCATTCTTGAGAAAAGGACAGTATCGGCGGGCGTAAGTGAACTTGAGACAAGAATGACTTCACCAGTTGATAATCTAGATTTCCATTTTTTCTTTCTGATATTTCTGATTATTCTATTCTTAATATCTTCAATATCTTGAGAACGTTCTCTCATATATTGTTCGTGAGAGAGAGTCATAATATCTTGATATTTAGAAATCTCATCATTTACGATAAATTCAGGATTCTTTTTCTCAGTTTTTATCCTAACTATAATATTATTAATTAAAACCGGATCGTCAAGAATCATTATTTGTGCTTCAAAAAGTGCTGCGCGCTTTACACCTAATTTATCAACAGCAAGACTAAATACCTTTGCCAATTCTTTTTTTGATTTTGCAAGAGCATCATTAAAATTCTCAACCGCCTCATCAACATTTACAATTTTCTCATCAGTAACCGTTTCTATCTCTTTTTTAAATAAAAAAGCAGAGGCAATTTTGATACCTGGCGCTGCCGGAATACCTTTATAAACATTTTGTTTTTCTATATCAATCATAATTCATCAAAACCTTTATTGAAATACTCTAAAATTGCTTCTGCCATTTTTTCTTCATCGGGTCCATCAAAACTTAATGCTAACTCTGAACCTTTTGCAGCAGCAAGAGTCATAACCCCAATAATACTTTTCCCATTAATATTTAATTCATCTTTCAGAATATAAAATTCAGAATCAAACTGAGCTGCGATTTTCACAATTGTGGCAGCAGGACGTGTATGCAGACCAGCATTATTTATAATTGTTACTTTTTTTTCTAGCATTATTTAGTTCGATCCATTAATGAATTTGCTAACCATTTTAGATTCTCTTTTCCTTCTGAATCCTTAATATTATTCAATGATTTCAGAGCAACCCTTGTATACTTATTTATTTCATTCTCAGTAATCTCCAATATATTAAGTTTTTCATATAACTTTTTATATTTATTTATTTGGTTCTTTCTAATACCATTATTTTTAACAACTTTCTTGAGATCAAGCTTATCTGTACCTTCAGCAATTTCTAGAGCTTTTAGAAACAGAAATGTTTTTTTACCTTCAACTAAATCACCACCGACATTTTTTCCAAAATCCTTAACGTCTCCCATGATATCAAGTAAATCATCTTTTAATTGAAATGCTAATCCTAATTTTTTTCCAAATACTTCCAATGCTTTAATTTCATTTTTATTACCGCCGCCAATTTGTGCACCAATGGAGCAACACATTTCAACTAGTGCTGCTGTTTTCTTTTGAATCATTTTTTTGTATTCTGGAATAGTGACATCACTTCTAATTTCAAATTCTTTATCTAGACTCTGCCCTTCACAAATATCCAATACACTTTGGTTGAACGTATTAAGAATATTTAATGTGTTTACTTTTGAATCTTTTAGAAGATATTTATACGCGACGGCGATTAAACTATCTCCAGCCAAAATTGCAGTGCTTATATCATATTTAATATGCAAAGTATCTCTTCCACGTCTCTTTTCAGCACTATCCATGATATCATCATGAACAAGTGTAAAATTATGTAAGATTTCTACTGACAGAGCTGCATTATAAGCTTTCGAAAAACTTCCACCTACCACTTTTGCTGCTAATAATACTAGATAAGCTCTCAAATGTTTTCCACCACTCTGTAAAATATAACCACAAGGTTCATAAAGTGATCTAGGTTCTTTTGAATCTAAAATCTTTGCTAACTTAGCATCAATTTTTTTAGCCTCTTTACTAAAATTTGCACTATATTTTTCAATATTATTCTTTTTCAAAATAAATCCTCTTTTCTCATGATTCTGTTTTCTTGAAGTTCACTTATTGAGGAACTTCCAGTTAAAAACATAATTTTTTTAATTCCAACAAATAAATTAATAATAAAATCGATAACTCCCCCAACACCATCAGAATCAAGTGTTTTTAGAATTGAGCTAGCAGAAGCAACCATGTCTGCACCAAGTGCCAATGCCTTTGCAGCTTCATCAAAGGTAGTAATTCCCCCAGAGCCAACTAATATAAATATTTTTTTATTTTTTAATTTTGAAACTTCTCTAATTGAATATGAAGTTCTGTAACCCCATTCTCTGAAGTAATAGTTTCTTTCATCATCATTTCTCTTCAATTCAACTGCGGCCCAACTAGTGCCCCCTGCTCCAGCTACATCAATTACATCAACACCTGCATTTAATAATTTTTCAGCAGAATGGTAATCAAACCCTGATCCAACTTCTTTCACAATAAGTGGGATGCTGAGCTTGTTTTTAATCTCTTCCAATTTATTCAAAACACCAGAAAAGTCTCTATCACCCTCTGATTGCAAAAGTTCCTGCAAAGGATTTACATGGACAATTAATCCATCAGCTTCTA
>Ga0164315_10004633_pt1 | contig 10663 bp, 13 predicted proteins | sample GuaBasSedimGuay6_FD_113737 | JGI IMG/M metagenome (GOLD analysis project Ga0164315, IMG submission 113737) | Subseafloor sediment microbial communities from Guaymas Basin, Gulf of California, Mexico - Guay6, Core 4569-2, 0-3 cm | ecosystem: Environmental > Aquatic > Marine > Hydrothermal vents...
AACAGCAGATAACCCCCCATCACGAGGAGCCAAGCTGAATAGATGAGCGCGGTGTACACGTGGTAGCTCGCTATGAGCTTCTTCTCCACCCTCTCAAGGACGTTCTTAAGCTCCCTAACCTCCTCCATGATCCCACCATAAGAATATTGGACAAGGAAGTATTTATACTGAGGAGTTATTCTGGTTTACAGAACTAACTTTTTATTGATATCCGGCATAGCGAGGTTCCACACAGATCCAAGCACGTTTAGATGGTGCTAGCTGAGTACGGAATACATGCTGGATGTCTTAAGGATCCTTACAAATATTTCTGCCCACAGTGGTCGTTGGATTGCCTCGAGGTTCATCTAAGCTCCCCAGGGGAACTAAGAAGGAATTTCCACAAGGGCTTCACTTCTATCTCTTTGCCTTCCCTGCTTACGTCAACAACGTAAATCTTAGGCAGGCTCTTCTCAACTTTCTTTAAGCTGTACGAGAACCTCTTCAGCGGAAATATTACGTACGCATCGCTGAAGTATTTAAGGTAGTTGTGGAGGGTGTTCTTACTGACCTCTATTCTGAGGGTCTTCATGTAGTTCGCACTCCTGTTTATGGAAAACTCCTTGGAAAAGGAGGTTATCAGGAGCTTAAGAAACAATCGAACAGCCTTAAGGTTCTTTATTAAGTGTCTTTCAACAACATCACGGTAAAGCATGACATCCACGTACTCCTCCAAGGTCTTTCTTTTGAGGTACTCATCATCCATGAGGGCTATTTCTGGAAAACCCCAAATTCAAGATACTCCCTTAGAAAAGCTTTTATCCTCGCTTCCTTTTTAGTTGAGATGTACTTTTCAACCTTCAAGCCCTTAGCTTCCAGAAATTCTCGAAAACTGAAGGGAAAGAGTTCAAAAGTCAATGTTCTGCCCCTCAAGCTTGAGGCAATCTCCTTGCTTAAAAGTTTTGAAGAGGGGCCCGTCAAGAAGACAAAGAACCCTTCCCGCTCAACTGCTCTTTTAGCGAAAAGCTCCCAGTTCTTGACTTCTTGAATTTCATCGAGGAACAGATATTTTTCATCGGCATCAGGATAGAGTTCATAAAACACCTTTATAACTGCCCCCAGGTCTTCCAAGGATGGAGGATAAAGCCTGTCATCGTCCAGAGGCAGAAAAAGAGTCGCTTTTCCTTCATCCCTAAGTTTCGTAAAGAGGGAGAGCAAGTAGAATGTTTTCCAGCCCTCCTAGGCCCAATTATTGTGATTGCCTTTCTAACGGGTAATCTAGTGGGGGCTTGGAGTTTCCTCTTAACGCCTTTAATTTGGATCTCAAGAAAGTCCTTAGCGATCTGCCCAATGGTATCCTCGCGACTGATGTTAAGTATGTAGGTAAAAATTCTCAAAAAGTTTCCCTCTATGAAGGGAAAGTTTGGTGGATTTAGTTTGACACTGTGAGAAACTCTTATAAACTATGTCCGACAAATGGGGATAATAGGTGGATAAAATGGCGACAACAGTTAAGGTTTCAGCGAGGATACCAAAGGGTCTTGTGGAGAAAATGGACAAGCTGGTAGAAGAGGGTCTTTACTCGAGCCGAAGTGAAATAATAAAAGAAGCTCTTAGGGACTTTCTGCTTCGAAGGAGAGTTGTAGAAGATTTTGAGCTTATAGGATACCTCAAAAGCGTTGAAAAAATCCTCAAAGAAGATTGGGAGAGCGAAGCAGACGAGTACTGGGACGAGATTGGGGGAGTAGCATATGAACCAAAGGAATGAGCTCCTTCAGTGGGAGATAGTCCTCCTTGATTTCCCCTTCGTTGATCTTATTGGCAAAAAACTTCGTCCTGCCCTCATTGCTTCAAATAATAATCTCAACAAAATTTCAAACGCCGTTATAGCTCTTCAAATCACGTCTAATATTAGAAGTGGTTTCACTGAGTACAACATTAAAATCACCGATAACGATGTTATACGTTATCCTGGGACGAAACCCTTAAGACCAAGCCTGATAAAGCCGTACGTTATTTTTACGATTGAAAAGTCTTTGATAAGAAAACGAATTGGTATCCTCAAGAGAGAAAAGGTTATAGAAGTCAAAGAAAGCCTCAGGCGAATCTTTGATCTTTAGCTTCTTTCGACTTCATGATCTCCTAAGGACAATGCCAACAACAGGATCAGTCAACTTGTACTCTCCGTTCTCTTCCCCAACCCACCCCATCTTTTTCAGGTTCTTGAGTAGCTCATAAAGTCTCGGCTCGGGAGTTTTCATGCCTTTTAAGGTTAGATAATCCCTTATAAGGCTCCACCTATTGTACCCGAGTGCTATTGCCCTCAAAATTTGAACGTACCTTCTGCTCCTCCTCTCCAGCTCTCTTAACTCCCCCCACGAGGAGGCCCCTAGCAACATCGAATGTCGCCTTTATTGCCCTATCAAAGTCTTTAGTTTCCATGTACTTGACTCCAAATAGAACGAGCCACCCAGGAATACCATCAAGAGTTGATACTGCCTTTTCTACCTCCTCCTCCGAAATTTTAGTGCCTGCTTCTTCGAACCCGGCTTTTAGGAAGGCTTTCGAGGTTTCTTTATCGAATGGCCCAATGTGGATTTTCCCTCCAACTCTCCCGTAGAGGGGGCTCTCATAGTCATCTATACCGAGAAAATCATGGAGTAGACCAACCTCTGAGCCCGTGAGGATTATCCTCAGGTTTGGCAGACTGTCGTAGGCATGAGCAAACAATGCTAAAAGCTCCTTCCCACCCCGTGAGCCGTAGAAGCGCAGGTACTGGGCCTCATCGAATGCTATTATAAACCTACCTGTTTCCTCGCCAAGCCTGTCCAGCTCCCTGAAAACTTCTCTCAGTGATGCTTCCTTTGGTTCTACCTCAAGGAATCTCATGTTTAGTTTTATCCTGAACTTGGCAAAGAGTCTTTGGAGTAGTCCTTGGATATTCCTTTATGAGGTCTTCCCTCGTTATGTGCCCGCTCTCCGCATAGAGCTCTCTGCAGTCTATCAGAATCCCAGGATTTTCATTGAGATATGCCCTGAGTATGGAGCTCTTGCCTACTCGCCTCATTCCGAGGATGAGGGTTAAAGGATACCTCTCGACATTTTTCTCAAGCTCTTCAAACTCTTTTTCCCTGTCAAATGGCTGTCATGCGGATCTTCATCAGAAACTACTTTCTCCCCTGGCTCTTAATCATTGTCTTTTGGCTTGCCCTCTGGCTTCTCAGTTCTCAACTCAGGGAAAGCCTTAATGTCGTGAACGTTTTCGTTGCTTTCCTTCTCCTCGTTCCATTCCTCCTCGTGGCGCTTCACTTCGTTGGAAAGGCCCTCGAGCGCTACGGCTACTCGCGGGAGGATATAAAGCGCCTTCCGAAGATAATCGAGAAAACTCACGGGAGACTCTACATCTCAAAGGAAGTCTTTGATATTGTTGGCAAAGCGCTGATATTCTGGGGATTAATGGCTACAGCCGTTGTTATGACGAGGGATCCATTAAAGGGGCTTCTCAACGGGGCCGCAATATTTGCCAGGATCTTCGCCCTCTTCATTATCCTCGTCTCAATGGTCATCTGGGTTATGGCCTTTCCTCATGGCCTGTATAAGCTTCTTACCGGGAATAAACTCAATAGGGACTTTTTAGTTGAGCTAATGAGGCAGAACATCTTTTATACGGGGTCTTCTCCACGTGAGTTTTTGTGGGCTCACGTGGGGGTTCATTCCCCGAGGTTCTGCGGGTGCCCGGACTTAGACCGCCCCACCCACTGTTCTCTTAAGCCAGTACACTATGGCGGAACGGGTCGCCCGAACACCCGCAGGGTTCAGCCAGCCCTCCACCTCGCCTAGCTCACCGACTTCACCGGACTGACCTCACAACCAAAAACTATTTAAGTAAACAAGTATTTAAGTATTTTGGTGAATACAGTGGGAGTTATTACAGTGAAGATTCCGGATGAGTTAGAAGTTAAGTTCCGGAAGAAAATCCTCGAAGTTTATGGGCCGAGGAAGGGGGCCCTCGGAATGGCCATAACGGAGGCTATTGAGCTATGGCTCGAAAAACACGAAGAGCAGAAGTGAACTACGTCACCATCAAGACAAAACTCGAACCAGAAAAGCGAGAGGATTATTTGAAACTCGCCCTCTTGGCGGAAAAGTTCAGAAGAGCAGTTGAGCTGGCGATAAGACTCCAGCTTAAGGGCGTTAAGAAGAGTGTGGGTGTAAAAGAAGTCTCTCGGTTAGTTCTTAATAACTGGTGGTATTCTGATAGTGCATGGGATTATGCGAAAATGTTGTTGAGAGGAGCAGAACAGAACGGTGGAAATCCAAGGCACATTCACCTGAAGTCAAAATTCCTCATCAGTAAACCTAAGGAGAATGAGAAGGGGAATAGGAACGTGAGGATTGAGTGGCCGAACGTTAGAATTCGCTCCAACGGAGAGTGGTTGGAGTTTAGAATGAAGACTGCCGAGAAGTTTCTCCCAGTTATTCTTGATGTCCAGAAGTTCAAATACGGTGCTCAGGTTGTCCTGAAGAACGGGAAGATTTACCTGCACGTCCAAGTGCTCTTTGGAATTTATCTGAAACATCTCGGAAAGATCACTAGGGGTAGGCTGTACGCCGGTTTCGACTTGAACTCTGATAGGGTGAATATGGTTATTCTTGACGAGACTGGTATTATCAGGGATGTTAGGGTTGAGCACTTCCCGGAGGTCAATTCCTCCGGGTTCTCAAGAAGGAAGGCGAGGGATTTGAGGCTGAAGGCTCTTGCCCAGTTACTGGACTATGCCTACCACCACGGGGTAGGGACTGTATTCTTCGAGGACTTGGGTAAGATAAAAAGAAGAAATGGTAAGGCGGCTGGTTCGAGGAAGGGGAATAGGAAGGCCTCGAATTTCGCCAAGAAGGAGCTCCTTGAACACGGGATTGTTATGGCGTCGAAGAGAGGTTTCAAGGTTTACCTAGTTAATCCTGCCGATTCTTCGAAGTTGGGACGAGAGCTGGCCCGGGGGCTGGGGCTGGACGTCCATACTGCATCAGCGTTCGTTATTGGTTGGTGGGGCGTTAATTCCCTGAAGACTCACGAAAACTCACAAAAAGAGGAACAGTTTGGATAGGCGATTCTTATCGCGGTCAGAATCATCGGACTTCACTCTGGCTATCTTGCTGGCGATGATCCCATAGGGGAGCTCATGGCCCTTGGCAGAAGTAGCAATATTGTAAACTCACTTCTTGAACTTTCTGGCCTGAACTTCCTCTTTGGTCTCGTGGGCCTCTACGGGCCGAGGAAAAGCAGAAAGCTGACAGCGTTGGCTTTAACTCTAATCGTGATTAGTCAGGTGTGGATTGTGCGGGTAATAATTTTTGGATGAGCAAGGGTTAAGTAGGAAAAGAGTGATATTCAAAACATGATGAACAAGGAGCGTGCTTCAGGACAGGAGAAAAAAGGCAATTTTGATGTTCTAATGATTGCATTTGGGAGCATGAGCGATGAAGAAGCTGAGAGATTCAGGAAAACATTGAAAGAAGTTGAGGAATGGATGAATGAGTGGACTCCCCGAAGCTTGCGGAGGAGTGACTCTTAATTCTTCACATATGTCTCAAAGTACTTCTCCATAGCTCTGTAACAGATATCCTTAACATTAAGTTTGATTAGCTCAAGCTTCTTTTCTTTCAGCTTACTATCATCTCTAAAGTTGTAGTAGTTGAATTGGGGCTCCAATCTTAGGTATACCTCTCCATCGAACACAGAAAAAGTGAGTGTTTGCTATGATTGCTTTACTGCTTGGATTGTAGCTGATTGAGACGTATATGTCACCAAAGATCCTCTCCTTTTTGCTTACTCTCTGCCTTAGTTCTTTAAGTATGTCGTTAATGTTCTCAATCGGGAATATGTTGGTAAACAGTCTCAGAAATCCTTTTCTATCGAACCTAAAGAAAACGTTTTCGCAAAAGTTTTCTGGTTTTCCTTGCAGTATTTGCGGAGCCGTTCAAGCTCCATGGACACCATATCGGAAAGCCCTTCAGGGTCGTAAAAATAAAACAGCCTATCATCCTTTATTAGCTTATCAAAATCCCCAACGACTTTTCCTTTGTTTAATATTTTCTCGACTTCTTTCATAGCTCTCTTAATGTCATCGCTCCACGCTCTTAGGAAAAATATGGTGGTAACCATGAACGTCCATTTCTCGAATTCCTCATCAGAGAGCTCCCCGAATCTCTGCTTAATTGTCTCTTTGAACTTCTCATTCGACTTAAGTGCACTTAAGTAGTACTCTACTGGGTCTTTTGGCTTGTCTCCCTGCGTGAGCAACATATATGATGCCCATTTTGAGTTCAACATCTTAGTAGTTTCCTTGATATAGTCGAGGAGCTTCTGAGTTGTCAGCTTCTCTTCCAAGTTGAGAAGTATATAGCTCACATCAACACCTTCCCTGTAAAGGTTCCATACGGCTTCGCTTAAGTCCCGATATTCTTCGGTCTTGGGAGTCATTGTGATTACGAAAACCTTTGTGTTCATTGGGCTCGAAACTCTAATCAGTCTTCCGAGCCTCTGGTAAAACCTTAGTGGGCTCTTAGGAACGTCAGTCATCACAAGAACCCCTGCCTCGGGAATATCAACACCTTCTTCTCCTACGAGCGTCGAGATTATTATGTAAACATCACCCTTTTTGGCCCTAGAGATTAATTCCTTTCTCTGTTCTTTCGAAAGGTCGCTTGTTAGGACTTCAACCTTATTAGATGGCACGTCAAGCTCCCTAATTATGGCGTCTTTGAACTCATATGCGGTGGCCTTTCGAGAGGTAAAGACAATAATTGGCCTTAATTTAGGGGTTTCTTTGGGATTATATACTGTCAAGATATCAAGCAGTGCACGGGCTTTGTGGGAAAGTTGCTCACTTCTGCAGAAGTCGCTAATTTCATCTGCATATTTGGATTTTGGAATTTTTCCTTTCTCTATTGCTCTGAAAAAGCTCTCACAGAATGCCTTTTTCCCATACCTTGAAAATGTTCTCTCGAGAAAATATATTATCCTTACTTCTCCCGGTAACCTTCCGAAGTACAGTAAGTCATACACTCCTCTTTCCCTTTCGTCTAGTTCTGAGTCAAAAATATCAACGAGTGCCTTTGGAGGATTGAATTGAGAGTCAATACTGATAAGCTTTTGAAAATCGTAGTGAAGCAGTTTTAACTCTCCAACAACTTTCCCAATCTTGCTAACGCTTGCCCTGTAAGCCTTCTTACTCGGTAACAACGCTGTGAATCCAACGACGACTTTTGGTCTTAGCTCTGCGATAAGCTCATTGTAGTACTTCCCAGTGATCGCATGGTGAACCTCATCGATTATTACGGCATCAAACTCTCCCTGAAGGGTTGAAACACACTTTAGAGCTGTTTGAGGGGTTGAAATAACTACTTTATAATTCTTTAAAAAAACTCCAGCAGTTTCCTTCATATTCTTTGCCAGTTTCAACTAATTGTTTCCACCTTGAGTGCATCTGGTCACAGAGAAAGCGAGTTAGTTCCAAGACAAGTATCCTTCTGTATCCTTTGCTGAGCAGATATTCTGCTGTCAGCATTTCAAGAACTGTTTTTCCACTTCCAGTTGGCATTGACACTGTGATAAATCTCTCTCCATGCTCCAATTGATCTATAAGCTCTCTAGCAACCGCTTCTTGGTACTTGTGAAGGGTAAATCCAAATGCGTTTTCGAGCTTTCTATTAAACTCGGAGATAAGATCCATGGCTATCACTCACCACATGACATGACCACTAGAGAAACTCTATGCTTTCTGGTGTTATAATGATAAAATTAGATGAGAAAGTAAAGGGTCTCAGCTCTCCACCTTCTCAATCCCTATCTTCGCGTTAACCTCTGGCCACTCCACCACGTATCCCTTCGCCTCTCCAAAGATTACTTCTGTAGCCCTCGTCTCCCTCTTTATGTAGTCGAGCTGCTCCTCGAGTAGCTCCCTGTTCTCCTCGGTTGTCTCTATTGTCACCACTATCCTGTCGTTCACGTCGAGGTCAAGCCTCTTCCTCATCTCCTGTATCCTCCTTACGAACTCCCTGGCGAGACCTTCTGACAGCAGTTCCCTGGTTAGGGTCTTGTCCACGTATACCCTTCCGCCCTCGAACTCCTCCATCACGAAAAACTCTGGAATCTCCTCTTCAACTATTATGTGATCCCTCGTTAAGTGGAATGCCTTCCCTTCAATCTCAACGTCAACTTCGCCCTTCTCGTAGAGCTCGAGGCCGTGCTCGCTTATCCACTTCGCTATAACCTTTGCATCCCCCTTGAACTCCGGCCCGAGCTTTGCGAAGTTGGGCTTGACGATTATCTCCCTCTTTACGGTGTCTAGCACTACCTCCTTGGCGTTGAGCTGATCCCTCAGTATTCTGTTCAGCCTTTCAACTGCCCTCTTTACCGTCTCATCCTGGGTTTCTACTATTATCCTCCTCACTGGATACCTAAGCTTGATCCTGGCCTTCTGCCTTGCAGCTGAGCCCGCCTCGACTATTCTCCTCACGTACTCCATCTCATTCTCGAGCTCCTTATCTATGGCCCTCTCATCTGGCTTGGGCCAGTCGAGCATGTGGACGCTCTCCACTCCAGTAAAAGGCCTTATTAGGTTCTGATAGATCTCCTCGGCTATGTACGGCGTGAACGGGGCCATCAACCTCAGGAGAACATCAAAGACCTTCCAGAGCGTGTAGTAAGCAGCCAACTTGTCCGGATCATCCCCCTCGACCCACATCCTCTTCCTGATCAGCCTAACGTACCATCTGCTCAGGTCCTCAACTATGAACTCGTAAAGGGCCCTAGTTGCCTTCGTGAGGTAGAAGCTCTCTATTCCGCTCTCGACCTTTTCTATTAGGTTGTTAACCCTTGAGAGTATCCACCTGTCCTCGTCCCTGAAGGGTAACTTCTCTGGATTCACTTTAGTTGGATCGAACTTGTCTAGGCTCATGTACGTTGACGCCAAGACGTAGACGTTCCAGAGTATGTTGAGCATCCTCCTTACCTGCTCAACTCCCTTCCAGCTGAACTTGAGGTTCTCCCATGGGTTGGTGGCCCAGAGCATGTAGAACCTAAACGTGTCCCTTCCGGCCTTCTCAACGACTTCCTCAGGCCTTATTATGTTTCCAAGGCTCTTGCTCATCTTGTCTCCTTTCTCGTCCAAAACGTAGCCGTGCATTGCGACCCTTAAGTAAGGAACTGTGTCGAAGGCTATAACTGAAGCTGCCTGCTGTGAGTAGAACCACTTGGTTACCTGATCCTCTCCTTCAACTATAAAATCAGCTGGCCAGAGCTTCTCGAACAATTCCTTGTTCCTGGGGTAGCCCAGGGAGGCCCAGCTGGCTATTCCGCTGTCGAACCACACATCAACTACATCTTTAACCCTTCTCATCTCCTTGCCGTGGACCTTTATTATGAATGCATCGACATAGGGCCTGTGGAGGTCTTCCGGCCCGAGCTTCTCCTCGATAACCTTGAGCTTCTCCTCGTAATCCTCTGGAAGATCAATCCTCTCGCCGTTGACCTCTATCGCTACTGCCAGCTCAACTAACTCCTTCCAAGAGCCGACAACGTAAATTTCCCCGTCCTCGGCTTGCCATATTGGGAGCGGGATGCCCCAGTACCTCTGTCTGCTTATTACCCAGTCCCCGCTGTCCCTAACTCCGTTGTCGAACCTTATCTTAACCCAGTCCGGATACCAAGTAACTTTTTCATCGTTCTCCTTGATTATCTTGTCCTTGACCTTGCTGACCTTGAGGAACCACTGGTCTGTGGCCCTAAATATCAGGGGTGTCTTACAGCGCCAGCAGTGCGGGTACTTGTGCTCTATTTCTCCAGCCTTGAGGAGGTAGCCTTTCTCCTTGAGGTGCTCTATTATCTGGGGGTCAGCTTCCTTGACATAGATCCCCTTCCACTTGCCCTCCGTGTACTTTCCTTGGTCGTCAAGCGGGCTGTAGACAGGTAAACCGTACTTCTGTCCAACTTCAAAGTCTTCCTCACCGTGTCCTGGGGCGGTGTGCACTAAGCCCGTACCTTCCTCGAGCGTCACAAAGTCGGCCAAGATTACCCTGTGGGCCCACTCATATTTTTCCCTGAATTCCTTTTGCCTCGGATACTCATCCATTAGGATGTGAACGTACCTCAATCCCTCCAGGTCTTTACCCTTGAACTCCTCAACGATCTCTCCCTTGACCCCTATCTCTCCCAAAACCTTGCCAACTAGGGCCTTGGCGAGTATCCAGTACTCTTCTCTCCCTTCCCACTCGACCTTGACCTTAACGTAGTCATATTCTGGGTGAGCGGAAACCGCAAGGTTTGCGGGCAAGGTCCATGGGGTCGTCGTCCAAATTAGGAGGTACTCGTTTTCCTTACCCTCAACCGGGAACTTGACGTATATGCTCGGATCCTTCCTAAGCTTGTACTCTCCCCTAACTTCATGCTCGGCCAAAGCTGTCTCACACCTCGGACACCAGTGAAGAACCCTCTTGTCCTTCTCGAGAAGGCCTTTCTCCCAGGCCTTTTTGAGCGTGAACCATGCTGATTCAATGTACTCGTTCTTTATCGTCATGTACGGATTATCCCAGTCCATCCAAACGCCAAGCATCTTGAACTGCTCGGTCATTATCCTGAGGTTGTTGAGTGCAAACTCCTTACACTTCTGTATGAAGTTCT
>Ga0164315_10004634_pt1 | contig 10663 bp, 8 predicted proteins | sample GuaBasSedimGuay6_FD_113737 | JGI IMG/M metagenome (GOLD analysis project Ga0164315, IMG submission 113737) | Subseafloor sediment microbial communities from Guaymas Basin, Gulf of California, Mexico - Guay6, Core 4569-2, 0-3 cm | ecosystem: Environmental > Aquatic > Marine > Hydrothermal vents >...
ATACAAAAAAAATGTTGAAATAGTAACTAATTATTATAATTCAAGCATTGATCATTATAATTATTGTATTAATATTTTTAAGAAAATCAATCAGGACAATCTTAAAATAAAAGATATTTATATGACGGCTGATGAGGATTTTTTAATGGAACTTGATAAGTTGGAAAATTCTTTTGACTCAACTATTTATTATCTTCAAAATTATCAAACAGCTATAAAAAACTACCCGATAAAAGAGCATAAGCAAAAATATCAATTATATCCTATTGAAACATATCGGTTACAAGGGTTAACAAGTTCAGATTTTTTAAAAGATAAAATACATTTATGGGATTATGGAACTTGGGTTAAAGACCAAAAATCAATTTTAAATACGGATATAAAAAAACTTAGGAAGGATGCTGATAAGGCTAACAGGGATTTAGACAAGCATATAAAAAATATTACAAATAGTAATAAGTATAAAATTGACTTTAAAAAGTATAAAGTTGATGAAAAACTAGTTAACCGGATTGGTAAATATGATTATAATTCATTGTTGGTATCCCTATTCCGTTATAAAGAAGCAAAGCAAGACTTTTTATCAAAAAGCAAAGATCCTGTAAATGACCCTACTGATACTTCGAATATTTTCACGGTGCTTCAAAAGGCTAAATACTATGATGAACTGGTAAAAAGCAAGAATTTTGCTGACAGTATGAATACCGATTTCTTAACAAGGATCAATAGCTATGATGTGAATAAATATAAACAATTTTTTGAGAATAATTATAGTAGTGAAACGGGTTTAAAAAACTCTTCTCAAAATGAAACATCTTTTCTTAATTCAGAGCTTGATAATGCTTTTAATAATTTCAAAAATTATTTATTAAGAGATTTGTTGTATGAAAATAGGATTGTTACATTACCTTATAGAAAGAATAAAGTTGAATTAAAAATTGTTAATCAGATATTTCCGGAGGTTAAACCGGGCAAATTTTATATCACAGCATTTAATAAAGATAATACTGGCAATTATTATGCTACGGGATTTATTAAACAAAGAACCCCGGGTGTTTCTGCCTTTGTATTAAAAACTACTAAATTAGATAATATTGAATGGCTGAAGATTTATCCAATCGGGAAAACATCGAATGATTTTGGTTCTTTTATTCAAGCCACAGAGAATGGGTGTGAAATGCTTGTTACATCAATTAAAGGTACTGAAATAAAAAACCATATTTTCCGTATGGGGAAAGATGGTAAACAAATTAGCAAAAAGGAAGTAAAAACAGGACTAATTCCCCGTTATTTTAATTATGATGAAATAAACGAAAATTACCTGATTGCTTTTAAAGGTTTAAATCTTGATGAATTTGAAGATTTATCTGATAATTTAATAATTAACGAATATAATGGAACTACTTTGACTGAAAAATGGGCAACAATATTGAACCTTAAAGGCAACCTTGTAGATATTATAAAAATGAATGAGTCATTTTTTGTATTTACAAATTTTACCAAATTTGCTTCGGGTAGTAATATCATATCCAGTAAAGCAGGTGTTCAAAGCAATGAAACAAATTCATTACTTTTTATTCTTAACAATTTGGGAAAAGTGCAGAAAACGGTTCCATATATATCTAAATCATCCTTTTTTATAGCCAGGGCATTAAAAATTAATAGTAATAGCATAAATTTGGTTGGATTTAATCAGCCACTGATGAGTATAAAAACTGCTACAAAAGAGCAATTTTATAAACCCGTGTATTTATTGGTTAATACAAGTGGTGAAATTTATTATGATAATCGCAAAAATTGAGTAATATTAATTTTGACAATTATAATAGGGTTTTAAATTTTGTAGTGAACTTAGTCTTCAAAACAAGCAAGACTCTATTGTAATAGTAGCTTAAATAATGACAATTGAAAATAGTTAAAAATATACAGATGAAGAACTTATTTATTGTCTTAGCATTCCTGATGCAACTGCCTTTTTTGGTTAATAGTCAGGTTAAAAATAAAGGTATTCCATATATTATCAACTATTCTCGTGATGATTACAAAGCCGCTACTCAGAATTGGTCTGCTGTTCAAGATCAACGTGGGGTTATGTATTTTGGTAATACCAGGGGAGTTTTGGAGTTTGACGGTCAAAACTGGAGTTTAATTCCGGTAAAAAATAATTCATTGGCCAGATCCCTTTCAGTTGACCAATCAGGTAGAATTTATGTTGGTGCCAGAAAGGAATTTGGTTTTCTCGAACCGGATAGCATTGGACATCTAAAATATGTTTCTCTTATTGATAGGATAGAAAAAGAAGAAGATAAAAATTTTAAAGATATAGGACGAATCTTAGTTTCAGATAACAAAATTTTCTTTGTTAGCCAAGGTGTAATATTTAAATATGCTGATAATAAAATTGAGGTAATAAAAAATAAAGCAATTCGACAGGCTTATGAAATTAATAATAGGGTATTTATAAAAGAACATAAAAAAGGAATTACAGAATTAATTAATGGAGAATTTAAAGTAATCCCGGGTGGAAGCTTTTTGAAAAACTCTAGTATTCGTGCAGTTTTACCGTATAACAACAATTATTTATTCGTTACCCTAGAAGATGGCTTATTTTTATTTAATGATAAAAAATTTGAAAAACTTGATGTACCTATTGATGGATTTTTGAAAGGAAAGAAAATTATTACCTCGATACAATTAAAAAATGGTGAATATGTATTTGGGATGTTCTCTAATGGCTTGTTAATAACAGATAAGCAGTTTAATCCTATCCAACATCTTAATACAAAAAAAGGTTTACAAAACAATCAGGTATTTAGTGTTTTTCAGGACAATAGATCAAATATTTGGTTAGGTCTGGCTAATGGGATTTCTGAAGTCCTAACTAGTTTACCAGTAAGCCTTTTTAATGAGAATTATGGTTTATCAGTAAAAGTGAATTCTTCTATAATTTATAATGATCAGCTATATATTGGAACTTCAAGTGGTGCATTCTCGAAAAAATGGAAGGATTTTGAAAATAATTTTGATAAGAACAACCAATTTCAAATGATAGGTGATCCGGTACAGGTATTTAATATCGATACAGGAAACAATAAAATTCTTATTGCACATACACTTGGAATTAGAACTGCAACTCTGAAAAAACATAGAAACCTAAAGTTAGAAAAAACAACATATTTCCGTTTTTTAAGCGTAAATGGTAATTCTAATCTTTCAATTGTAGGAACTAAAAAAGGACTTAGCCTGCTTGAATTTAAAATTGAAAAAAGAGTTTTGCCAAGATTTAAAAATTTTAAAGAATATAAGGAGTGGATAAAGGATAATAAGAAGAAAGAAGGAGAATGGGTGTTTAAACATAAAATAAAAGGTTTTAATGAAAGTTGCCGACACATTCAAATTGATGAGAATAATGATATATGGTATCCAGGTAAAACAAAGGGTATTGCCAGGCTAAGTTTAAATGATGATATGGATAGCGTATCAGTAAAATGGTATGCTGAGGAAAAGGGTATCCCGAATTTGTCAGGCAATCAGGTTCTTAAAATAGGAAATAAAATATTGGCTGGTACAGAAAATGGATTGTATATCTATATCCCTGAACTGGATAAATTTAAAAAAGAAGAAATATTTAATGGTATATTGGGATCTGATGTAAAGATTGATTTATTTATTGAAGATCAGCTTGGTAATATTTGGTTTAAGCAAAAGAGAAAGTTAAATAATTCAGATACAGAAGTTTATGAATTAGGAGAGTTAATCAGACAGGATGATGGTAGTTATTACCTTAATAAAACTCCTTTTTATAAGTTAAGGAACAAAGTTCATTCAGTTTCACCTGTGAATGACAATGAAATTATTATTGGTGCTGAAAAAGGTTTTGTTCATTATGACACAAGGATACAGAAAGACCATTATCGCCCTTATTATGCTTTATTGAGAGAAGTTAGATTTGTTACAAATGATTCAATAATCTTTGATGGAACCAATATGGACTCTTTGGGTATAGCATCATTATTTCAGAAAGAAAATCAAATAAAACAAGTCCCATTTATTCTTAATGATATACGATTTTCGTTTGCTGCACCTTATTTTGATGAACCTGAAAAGATCAGGTTTAAGTTTTTACTTGAAGGTAATGATAATAGTTGGTCGGATTGGAAAGAGGAAAACTATAAGGAGTATTCAAATTTGAGGCCCGGTGATTATACATTTCATGTAATTGCTAAAAATATTTATGAAGTAGAAAGTGTTGAGGCAACTTATAAGTTTACCATTTTACCACCTTGGTATTTAACAGTTTGGGCTTATGTGCTATATGTTATTGCTATCGTATTGATTATTTGGGGGATCGTTAGGTTAAGTGTTAGGCGGTTACGTATACAAAAAGAGCATCTTGAAATGGTTGTTAAGGAGCGTACGGCAGAAATAATTCAGGCAAAAGAAGAAATAGAAGCAACAAATGAAATGTTGCAGGAATCGAATGATAAAATCAAAGATAAAAATAAAAGTATAACAGCTAGTATAACATATGCGAAGCGTATTCAGGATGCGATGTTACCTATAAAGGATAGGATAGGCCAGTCATTGGACAGGTATTTTATTTTATTTAAACCAAGGGATATTGTAAGTGGTGATTTTTATTGGTTCGCTGAAAGAGATGGTAAAATAATTATTGCTGCCGTTGATTGTACAGGACATGGGGTTCCAGGTGCCTTCATGAGTATGATCGGTAGTGAAATATTAACCACTATTGTTAATCAGGGTATTACTCAGCCATCCATAATATTGGATATGAAAAATGATTATGTTCAAAAGGCGTTAAAACAGGATCAAACCGATAATCAGGATGGTATGGATATGACTATTTGTACTATTGACAAAGAGAAAAAGATAGTCGAATTTGCAGGGGCAAAAAATCCCCTTATCTATATTAAAAATGGAGAACTGTTTGAAATTAAAGGTGATAAGCAGTCAATTGGTGGTCGAAAAACAACGAGGGATAAGCCGTTTATTAACTATGAAATTTCTTATGCAGAGCAAGAAATTTTTTTCTATACTTTTTCTGATGGTTACCCGGATCAGTTTGGTGGACCAAGAGATAGAAAATTTATGGTAAAAAGAATGAGAGAATTGTTTATGGATCTTTATACGAAAAGTATGAGAGAACAGGAAAAAATACTGGACTACACTATTGAAAGTTGGATGAAAGATACAGAACAAACTGATGATATAATTGTTCTGGGATTTATTTTAAAACCCTAATTTAAGAGCATAAAAAAAGGAATCTGAAATAAACAGATTCCTTTTTTTAGATTATATGTTGATTTAATAAACTTTATTAAGATTTGTTTCGACCTGAGTAGACACTGAAGCACTTTCTTTTACTTGTAGCACTAATTTGTATAAAAACCTTAATGTAAAAACAGCTACTATTGGGACAATAAAAACTGCAATTGCAATTAAAAACAAAATGTTCGTAACTGCAGATTCCTTTCCTTTAAGAAATATCATATCTTTTTTTGTTTCCATAAATTTCACTCCCTCTAATACAAAGTTAAGTACTTTTCAAATATTATGCAAATATTTTATCAATTATTTTTCAATGAATGAACGTTTTTGTGGGATAAATATTGCATATCTTGTGACGAATTGTTGCTTATTTGTGATAAGAGCGAAGATAATGATACTTGGTTTTAGAATCTTAAATCTATTATAAGTTACAATATGTGATCTTAATTAATCTCCAAATTACTAATGTGTTACAATTTTTAATGTGATAGAGTTTATATGCAGAAACCAAAATTCATATATCCTAATTATATTTGTAGTTTTATAAGATATTTTCCTTAGCAAGGTGAAAAACTCCTGTACTTTACTAATCAATTTTTGTAATTATATTATAAACAACCAAAAATACTAAGTACTGAACGCTTTCTTTTTATACTTTTGTTAAAAAAATAGTTGTTTCATGGATTTGGAAAAGAAGATTGAATCCCAGGGTAATATTGTTAAAGATTTTTTGTTAGTGGCAAATGAATATTGCATGCTGATAGAAAACATAACAGAATATTCAAAGAAAGAATTATTGGAAAAAGCACAAAAGATTCTTAGTCTTATATACATAAAAGCATCGGTATTGCCGATACCTGGTGAAGAAAATGATCTTTATGTAGAGAAATTTGTTCAAGAAGAAGATTGGCAGTTTATTCAAAATGGGTTGGCTGCTAAACTGGGCTCCAATGAATCGTTTTTTGAAGTTTTCACACCTGATTCGCTGGAAACTGATAATACTGAAAGTATTGGGCTTTCAGAAGCTTTAACAGACGTTTATCAGGATATGAAAGATATTGTGACTTTATTTCAACTTGGGAATGAAGAAAGTTTGGAAGGTGGATTGTTTGATTGTAAATTAAATTTTGAGAGATACTGGGGTCCCCGTTTACTTGCTGTTTTGTCCGTGATTCATAATATTATTTATGGAACAGGAAACCTGGAAGACGAGGATAATAATTCTACTGATGAATCTATTAAAAATGGAAAACAAAATACGGATAACTGGTTGATAAATAAGAGATTTGATGATTATGATAATTGATTTAAAAATAGAATTTAAGAAAAAATGATGCAGTTTGCAGAAAGTATTAGCAAGGACGATATGAATAAGCTACCCCTAAGAGCTTTTGAGGGTGAAATATATATTGTAGAAAGTGATTATGACGCACAAAAGGCAATCTCTATTTTGAAAAAAACTGATATAATTGGTTTTGATACAGAGACAAGACCTTCGTTTAAAAAAGGAAGAATTAACAAAGTTGCATTATTACAGCTATCAAGCAGCAGTCAGGCATTTTTGTTTAGGTTAAATGGAAATGGCTTACACAAAGTTGTTGCTGATTTACTGGCAGATGAAAAAATAGTTAAAGTTGGTGTAGCTATCAGGGATGATTTAATTGCTTTAAAAAGAATTAAAAAATTTGAGCCACAGTCATTTTTAGAATTGCAAACCTATGTTAAAAATTTTGACATTCAGAACTTTAGCTTGCAGAAGCTTGCTGCAATTGTTCTGGGTTTTCGAATTTCAAAATCAAAACGTCTTTCAAATTGGGAAGCTGAAACTTTAGATCCCGGGCAAAAAAGATATGCTGCTACGGATGCATGGGTGTCCCTGGAGGTATATAAAAAACTCCTCAACAATATTTAATTATTTGGAGACCATTAATAGTATTTATTTGGATTAACAAAATGATCAAAAAAAGAATATTTGTTAAGGGTCTAATGCTATTATATTTAGTATTGTTTTCAACCCTATCGCATTCACAAATAATTGATTATATTGTTTATGAATACGATTCATTACCCCTGTCTGGCAAACGTGTAGCACTGGTTATTGGTAATAGTTCATATTCAGACATTAAACTCAAAAATGTTTCTGAAAATGTCGATAAAATGAGTTCTAAATTAACAGAACTTGGCTTTGAAGTTTTGTCGGCTATTGATGTAGACAGGAAGCAAATGCTAAAGAAAATTATTGAATATGAAGAAAAACTTAAACAACAAATAGAAATCAGTTTTATATATTATATCGGCTACGGTTTTCATTATATTAATAATAGCAATAATTATTTACTACCTGTAGCAGCAACTATAAAAAAACCGCAGGATATAGAACTTGAGGCGATAAATATAAACAGGTTTTTTCAGACAGTTGAGAAAAATAATACCGGAATTAATGTCTTTATTTTTGATGCATCTTATGATAAAGATTATTCTTTACAAAATATTAGTCCGTTTTTGATGCCGGATACCAGGATTCCGACTGGTTCTTATTTACTCATTTCTAATACCAGCTCACAAAAAAGTCAATCTCAAAATACAAATTTTTTCACTGATGAGTTTATTTATGTTTTAAAAATTCCCGGACTTCCTATTGAAGATTTTTTTAAACAATTAAGGATAAATATTTATAATAAATCCAACAAAACACAAATTCCCTGGAATACCCAATCGGTTGATGGTTTGTTTTATTTGAACAGGAAACAGCCAATTTTTATTTTCAAAGAAACAAGGCACAAATTTTGAATTATATAGTTTAAGGGTTATATTTGCTATTTATTACGCTTGAAGGTTATATTTGTCAGTTATTATATTAGAAGGATATAAATAATTTTTACTTTTGTCTATGATTAATCAAAAATTTGCAGTCATTACTGGTGACATTGTAAAATCTCAAAATATAAAAGATTTTGACAGGCGAATGCTTATAGAAGCCCTTAAAAACTCTTTTGAAGAAATTAATGCTCAATTTCTTCAGGAAAATGAACTTCCGTTTGAGATGTACCGCGGGGATAGTTTTCAGGCCGTTATTAAACAAGTTCATCTTGCATTGGAAATAGGCCTCATGCTAAGGGCAAAAATTAGAAGTTTGACACAATTCAAAAGAAAAGAAAGTACTTATTGGGATACACGTTTGGCAATAGGCATTGGTAATATTGACTATTTTGCAGACCGGATAGTCGAATCCGATGGCGAAGCATTCAAATTCTCAGGAAAAATATTAGATAGTATGAAAAGAGATGAACGATTAAAAATACATACGCCTTGGAACGAAGTAAATGAAGAACTAAAAGTCGAATGTACATTTGCTGATGCAATTATCAGTAGGTGGTCAGTTAACCAGTCTGAGGTTATATATAGGTACTTATTAAAAAGGGAAACACAAAAGAAATTGGCTGAGCAGTTTAATATAAGTCAGCCTGCATTGCGTAAAAGATTGGTGGTTTCAGGAAATATAGATAGTATCAATGTTTTTGTTAATAGATATAGAAGTTTAATTCAATCAAAGTTGATATGATTTTTTCAGGAATTGATATTTTATTCAGATTATTTGCTGCACATATTCTTTCTGATTTTGTTTTTCAGCCCAATAGTTGGGTTAGCGATAGAAAAGAGAACAAAGCAAAGTCAAAGTATTTATATATGCATGTGGCTGTTACGGGTTTGTTGGCCTACATGTTCATGGGACATTATACTCATATTTGGGTACCTTTGATAATAAGTGGCATGCATTTGTTGGTTGATATTATTAAGGCATATATAAAAAATGATAATCTTTGGTTATTTATTCTTGATCAGATTATTCATTTGCTGGTAATTATTTTATGCTGGTTAGGTTTTACTGAACAATTTGGAACAATCTTTTCCCTAATAAATGACTTTTCAGGTAATTCAGTGCTGTGGATAATAATTTTGGGATATATCCTCATGACGATACCTCTTTCAGTACTTATTACAAAAATTACCCAAAAATGGAGTGCTGAGTTAAACGATGATACAGAACAAAGTCTGGAAGATGCCGGGAAATGGATTGGTATTTTAGAAAGGATACTAATATTCACTTTCATCATTATCGGGCAATTTGAAATTATTGGCTTTTTACTTGCAGCAAAATCGGTTTTCCGTTTTGGCGATTTGAAAGATAAGCAGGACAGGAAAAGAACAGAATACATTTTGATAGGTACGTTATTAAGTTTTTCAGCAGCTATTTTTATCGGGATGTTTGTTAAAATGATGATTGAAGGGTAGCCTTTAGCCACATATAAATAAATAAGGTTGCATACCTTTATTGCAACAAAAAAATGTATTTTTACCCCTATGTTTTTATCAGAGAATAACGAAGCGGCAGCAACAGCTTTGCAGTTTGTGAACAGCACAAACCGGCATATATTTTTAACAGGAAAGGCAGGAACAGGTAAAACTACTTTCCTGAAGGAAATTATCCATCTTACTCATAAAAACGCAATTATAGCAGCGCCAACTGGTATTGCAGCAATTAATGCTGGGGGTGTAACTTTGCATTCACTTTTTCAGCTACCTTTTGGTACATTTATTCCCAGTAATGAACTTGCTTCAAGTCAAGATATGTCTTTCAAAATGAGTACGCCCCGCTCAATAATTGAAAATTTGCAGATGAACAGTACTAAGCGTAATATGCTAAAAGAATTGGAATTGCTGATTATTGATGAGGTTAGTATGCTAAGGGCTGATATTCTGGATGCCATTGATGTTGTGTTAAAGCATATCCGGCGAAGGAGGAACATTGCTTTCGGAGGAGTTCAAATATTGTTTATTGGTGATATGTTACAACTTCCACCTGTAGTGAAAGATGCTGAATGGGGATATTTGAAGAATTACTATCAGGGAATGTTTTTCTTTGAGGCACAGTCGCTTAAACAAAACAAACCCATATATATTGAACTTGAAAAAATATTTCGTCAAACAAAAAAGACGTTTATCTCAAATTTAAATAATTTACGAGAAAATAAAATATCAGAAGCAGATATAAATACGCTTAATTAATATTATAAGCATGATTTTCAACCCAAACCTGATGATGGATATGTTTTTTTAACCACCCACAATTATAAGGCAGATAGTTTAAACGCTGATGAATTAAAAAAAATAGACAAAAAAATCTATAAGTACAAGGCGGAAATTATGGGTGATTTTAGTGAACATATGTTTCCGCTTGAAGAAATTCTGGATCTAAAAAAAGGTGCACAGCTTATGTTTGTGAAAAATGATTATTCTGGTGAAAAGCGATATTTTAATGGTAAAATTGGAACGGTAAGTAAATTATCAGAGGATTCTATTGAAGTTGATTTTA
>Ga0164315_10004635_pt1 | contig 10662 bp, 7 predicted proteins | sample GuaBasSedimGuay6_FD_113737 | JGI IMG/M metagenome (GOLD analysis project Ga0164315, IMG submission 113737) | Subseafloor sediment microbial communities from Guaymas Basin, Gulf of California, Mexico - Guay6, Core 4569-2, 0-3 cm | ecosystem: Environmental > Aquatic > Marine > Hydrothermal vents >...
AATCCGAGATAAAATATAGAACTTGCAATGGCAGAAAAGAGAGAATCCAAATTAAGGGATATGTTACAACGTAAATTAATAACTGCATTTGATCTTATTTATACAACAAATATCGTATATAATTTTATCTTTGAGCATAATATTTTAAGTCATGGATGAAGTAGTTTTATTGATCATTATTGCCAATGTATTGTTTTCAATGAAGGGTTTTAAGGATAGGTTATTTTTTGATAAATACAAATTTCAAATAGGGCCGATTCGCAAAGGAGAGAAAGTAAGATTATTATCTTCGGGGTTTTTACATGTAGATACATCCCATCTGCTTTTTAATATGTTAACATTGTATTTTTTTGCCAATGCAGTTATTTTCCATCTCGGAATGATTAAATTTTTAGTTATTTATTTTCGAGCTTTGATTGCAGGAAATTTATTGGCATTGAATTTTCATAAAAAGGATCCATATTATAGTGCGGTTGGAGCTTCGGGTGCAGTAATGGGAATTATTTATGCATCGATAATGCTAAATCCCGGAATGAATTTGTATATGTTCTTTATTCCGATACCAATCCCGGGATATATTTTCGGGGTTGCCTATTTGATGTATTCCATGTTCGGTATGAAAAAGAATTGGGGAAATATTGGGCATAGTGCGCATTTTGGTGGTGCGATAGGTGGCTATGTCTTGACCCTTCTGCTATTTCCACAAATAGCGGTTCAAAATACCATGTTGGTTGCCTTATTGGCCGTGCCAATTATTTTGATGTTTATTTTTAAAGATAAACTTGAAAGAGACTAATATTTTCCTTGTTTTTACTACATTTGCCGAATGTTTTAAAAAAGATAAAACAAACTTTTTAGCAAGATAATTTATATAGATGGAAGAAAAGAAATTTGACCTTAACTCATTGATTGGATTCATTTTACTAGGCGCAATAATGCTATGGTACTTTTATACGAACCAACCGACCCCAGAAGAGTTAGAGAAACAAAAAGCAGAGCAAGTCCAGGATTCAATTCAAAAAGTAATTCCAACCGCAAATTTTAATGAAGAACCCAAGGATTCGAACAACTTGAATCAGCAAGTGTCCGATTCATTGGCATATATTCAAGCGCAAAATAGTTTGGGAGTGTTTGCATATAGTGCAAGTTTGCCTTCGGCTATTGAAAATGAGTCTGTATTAGAAAATGATTTGGTAAAAATTAAAGTATCTAATAAAGGAGGTCAAATAACGGAGGTGTTGATGAAAAAATACAAGACCTATAATATGGAACCCCTTTATATAATAAAGGATAACAATGCGTCATTTAATTTGTCTTTTGCCACACAGGACAATAGAAACTTACAGACCAAAGATCTATATTTTGAACCAACGCTAACAAATAATGGAGATAACCAGGTATTATCGATGAAATTAAAAATTTCTGAAAATAAATATTTGGAATACAAATATGAGTTAAAACCGGATGATTATATGATGGATTTTGCTATTCAGTCACAAGGATTGAATGGCGCAATAAACACCTCACAAAACATAAACTTAGATTGGAACATCAAAAGTTTCAGAACAGAAAAAAGTGTAAAATATGAAAATCAATATACTGATCTAAGATACCAGCACAATGGAGGGGAATTTGAATATATGAATGCCATGAGTGATGAAGATGAAGAAGAAGCTTCGGATGTGGATTGGATTTCTTTTAAGCAACAATTTTTTACTTCTGTGCTTTTGACAGACAAACCTTTTGAAAATGCTAAATTAATTTCATTGAATTTAGTAGAAGATGAATTTATCGACACTGTTTACACCAAAAAATTCCAGGCTTTAATTCCTCTAAAGTCAGAATTTGGGGAACTTAACTATAATATGAACTTGTATTACGGTCCTGTTGATTATGCCGTTCTGAGCAAATACGAAGGAAAAAATTTAGACCGAATTGTAAGTTTAGGTTGGGGAATTTTTAGATGGATAAATAAATTCGTATTTGTTCCGGTGTTCGCGTTTCTTAGTTCCTTTATAGGCAATTTTGGTATTGTTATTATTTTATTGACCATAGTAGTTAGAATTGTTATGTCGCCAATAGTTTATAAATCCTACCTGTCAAGTGCAAAAATGAAGGTACTGAGACCGGAGATGCAAGAGATCAATGATAAATATAAAGGGAAAGAAAATGCAATGAAGCGCCAACAGGAAACGATGGCATTGCAACGAAAAGCAGGGGTTAATCCCTTATCGGGATGTATACCCGCCTTATTACAAATGCCGGTATTCTTTGCGTTATTCAGGTTTTTTCCCGCAAATATTGATATCAGGCATAATGGATTCTTATGGGCAGATGACCTCTCGGCCTATGATGAGGTACTCAAATTACCATTTAACATTCCTTTTTATGGCGATCATGTGAGCTTATTTCCAATATTAGCCTCTGTGGCCATATTCTTTTATATGCAAATGACCCAAAGTCAGCAAATGGGTATGCAGCAGCCTGCACAAGAAGGCATGCCGGACATGCAAAAAATGATGAAAATGATGTTGTATATCTCTCCTTTGATGATGTTGTTTTTCTTTAATAGCTACGCAAGTAGTTTGAGTTTGTATTACTTTGTTTCCAACTTATTGACATTGGGAATTATGTTGGTAATAAAAAATTATATTATAGATGAAGATAAGATCCATGCACAGATTCAGGTAAATAAGAAAAAACCTGCAAAGAAAAAAAGTGCATTCCGGCAGCGCTTGGATAATGCAATGAAACAGGCGCAAGATCAGCAATCACAACAAAAAAAGAAGGGAAAAAAATAAACTCAATTTATCGTATTTAACCAAAAACCGGCAATAAAAATATTGCCGGTTTTTTTTTAGGCATTATTATTGCGTAATGAATTATGTCAACCGAGGGTCGAAATGAAATATCAATTGTGAATTATCTCTCAAACTCAAACAATGGTTATATTTACAAAGTCATTGTAAACATATAAACTTAAACACATTATCATGAAAAAATTATTTGCATTGCTTTTTGTCTCTTCTTTATTATTTGTTTCTTGTGTAAGCGAACCGGGACCTCCCGGACCTCCGGGGCCTTCCGGCGAAGATGGGATAAATATTCTAGGACAGGTATTTGAGGCAGAGGTAGATTTCCTTGCTGTAAATGGTTTTGAAGAGTTGATTCCTTTTCCAAGTAATATAGAAGTATTCGATACAGATGTCGTGGTTGCGTATATTTTGACCGATGTTGTCGATGGTTTAGATGTTTGGGAACCGCTTCCACAAACCCTGTTCTTCGGAAGTGAAATTTTGTTATATGGCTTTAATTATACAGTAGGGGATATCCTTTTCTTTTTGGATGGAACTGTAAACTTTAATAATCTATCGGATGACTTTACCCAAAATATTATTTTTAGAGTAGCCATTTTGCCGGCTGATATGGCAGAAGATGTTAACATTAGTAGTATGGAGAGCGTAATGAAAGCCATGCAAAACAGAGAAATTATACAATTGAATTGATTCATTATCATAGAGGTATACTATTTTTAACGCCTCTATGATAAAATTATATCACTATCATTTTTTATCTTGTTATAATCTCTTTGATTTCATTAAAAACACACCATTATATCCCTGACTGTCATAGGATATGATCCATCAAACCCTCTCCAATTTAATAGGATAAGTTTTATTTGCATTCCACTGGCAGACATATAAGTTCTTATCATTATCCACACAAACATCATGACAGTGATTAAATAGTGGAATATCTTGTGTGATCAGTTTTAATTTATCGTTTTCATAAACCGGTGCTGTTCCACCCGGATTTGAAATTACTTTGTTATTTTTATCTAAAATGGTAATAAAACCGGAATCGGAAGTTCGGTTTAAATATTTTAATCGCGACCAACAGACACCTGAATACAAGATATCTTCATCCAGAACAGCCCTGCATACGTAAGCTCCAGGTAAGAATACAGTATCTAAATAATCACCTTCAAGCGTAAATCTCTTAAAAGAATTATGCCCTCTGGAGGTACACATCAGGGTAATATTATCCGGGTCTCTCTTGTCTATCGCCACACCATGTGCGGTTGCAAATTGATCATCATTATCGCCGGAACCGCCCCAATGTTTTATATATTCACCTTCTGCATTGTATTGAATGACATACTGAGATCCATAGCCATCCGCCACATAAATATCTCCATTATCTGCAATTGCCGTCTCTGTAGGTTTGAAATTCTCAGAATCAGTATAAATTCCGATTTCCCTTGGGTTTGGCAGTGTTAACATTACTTTTCCTTCTGTTGTTGTTTTGATAACCTTACCTGTATTAGGGTCAGTAATAAACAATACTTCCTGACCGCCTTCATCAAATATGGTCAATCCATGTGCCGAGTCTAAATCTAAGGTCCATGAATGCAACAATTTACCCGATTTATCATAAATAATAATATTATTTTGGGGCTCATCCGTAGTCATTATTAATCTTCCTTTTGAATCCATCACCATTTCATGGCAATTATTTACCGGGGTTGTGGAAGGGTTTAAATTTCCCCACTCCTGATGTACCCTGTATTTAAAATCGCCATGACCGATGATCTGCTCACTCAGAACAGATTTATTAATAATTCCAAAGGAGTGAATAGTTGGAGTAACGGCCAGGGCACCAAGTGCAATACCAGATGTTTTAATGAATTTTCTTCTGTTGGTTTTCATGAGTTCATTGTTAGTTTAAATTTGCTACTATCTCAATATCAGGATATTTATTAGATACTTCTTGTATTTTTTCTTTCGAAATACCGGTTTTCCAAATAAATAATTTGGTTAGTGACGGTAAAGAAACCAATTTTTCCAAACTTGTATTTGTGATGTTCGTATCGTATATGTTTATGGAACTAAGGTGTTTGAAATTTTCAAAATAATCCATCGATCCATCGGTAATGGGATTAGAATGAATGTTTATCCGGGTTAAGTTCTTAAAGTCAGTAATAAGGCCCAACATATCATCCGTTAAATTACAATTGCTTAGATTTAACCAGGTGATCTGATCTTTGGCCAAAAGCAATTTCTCCATTTGTGATTTTCTTATAGAATCTCCGTTATAAGTTACGGAAATCATATTATTGGTTTCTCCCATAAAATCAATTGTAAACTTATTTTTAAGTAGTTCTGTTATTATCATCCCGGTTAGTGAATCTACTTTTACTTTTTCATAATGGGCCTTGGGATTATAGTCTAAATTATAATCACGCATAAGAGTACTGATCAATTTTTGATCTAAGTCCTTCGAAGAAGTGAATTTAGAGATGCTGTCCGCCCCATTTCTCATCCACCATTCGATAATTTGGATCTCACCATAGGTCATGGGCTTTCCTTTTGGTGGCATAAATTTTTTATGGCCTTTAGGTAATGTTACACGGTTGATCCATTCACTTTTATAAGGAGATTTGGTATTGATTATTGTGCCATTATCTCCTCCTTTGATAATTTCCTTATAGTTGGTTAAAAGCAATCCACCTTCCAGTTTAATTGGATTATGACAACTCGTGCATTTTTTATCTAATACGGGTTGAATCAAATATGGGTATACAAGTATGGAATCCGGGTGTGCGCCAACCAGAACATCATCTATATTATCAATTTCCACACCTACTATTTTTTTTATAAAATTTGGCGCATACTGGGTTAGGTAGGTGTCGCCATGTGTTAAATTACCACCCAAATGCCCGGTAATTCCTACCAATGCGATGACGAGGCTCAGAATTATGTAAAAAAAATATTTTTGCAGCCTTATTTTATTGGATTTGACGGACCAGGCGAAAAAGGTTAATATTGTAAGTAATATTCCAAGCCATTTATGCCAAAAAAGAGTATCATCGTCATATCCACCTTGCAAAGAAAGTAGCCATCCAATAAAAATAGCACCTATAGAGGAGATTCCTCCCCAAAACAGGGTGAATGATATTGCCACATTTAACGCTTTCGAATTATTCTTTCTCCTCAGGGAAATTACCTGCATTAAACCGGCCAACAGTAATATCCCTATTGGTAAGTGTACAACTAAAGGGTGAAACCTCCCTAAAAACGCCACTATATTATCGTCCATTTTTTATTGCGTATTAATAGAGGTTGCCTTAGGATAAAATATCTTTTACAACATTCCCACTAACGTCTGTAAGACGAAACCTTCTGCCCTGATATTTATATATTAGTCGTTCGTGATCCACTCCCATAAGATGAAGAAGAGTTGCCTGAAAATCATGTACATGTACCGGATTTTCAACGATATTATAACCAAATTCATCTGTGCTACCGTATACCATTCCCTTTTTTACACCGGCTCCAGCCATGAAAATTGTAAAACACTTGGGATGATGGTCTCTTCCATAATCAGTTGGGGTTAGGGCTCCCTGTGAATAATTGGTTCTCCCAAATTCACCTCCCCATATTACTAAAGTATCTTCCAAAAGACCTCTTTGTTTAAGATCTTTTATCAAAGCTGCAGTCGGCTGGTCTGTTTCTTTGCACTGTCTTTTCATTAATTTAGGTAATCCTCCATGCGCATCCCAGCCCTGATGGTATAATTGTATGAATTTCACATCTTTTTCCACCAGTCTTCTTGCCAACAAGCAATTTGCTGCATAGGTTCCCGGTTTTTTACTGTCCGGTCCATACATATCATAAATATATTCCGGCTCACCTTCGGTATTCATGATCTCAGGAACAGAAGTTTGCATTTTAAAGGCCATTTCATATTGTGAGATTCTCGCTTTTATTTCAGGATCTCCATACTCATTATATTGCAAATTTTGTAATTTCTCCAAATAATCCAGTTGGTCTTTTCTCATCTCAGAAGAAACACCCGGTGGATTTTGTAAAAAAAGTACGGGGTCCTTACCAGGTCTGAATGGAATTCCCTGGTGTTCAGAAGGAAGAAAGCCGTTACCCCAAAGTCTTGAGTATAGCGGTTGCCCAAATTTATCTTTGGTAACCAACACAACAAAATTTGGTAGATTTTCATTGTCGGATCCAAGTCCGTAACTTACCCATGACCCTATGGATGGTCTTCCCGGGAACTGGGATCCTGTTTGGATAAAAGTTGCAGCGGGGTCATGGTTGATAGCGTCCGTTTGCATGGACTTGATAAAGCACAACTCATCGGTGATCTCAGCTATATGAGGCATTAATTCACTTATCCATGCCCCATTCTGCCCCTTTTGATTAAATTTGAATATCGATCCTGCCAACGGGAAGGATGTTTGGCCTGCCGTCATCCCGGTTAATCGCTGTCCTTTTCTTACACTTTCGGGAAGTTCTTGTCCGTTTAACTTTGTCAATAAAGGCTTGTAATCAAAAAGATCTAACTGTGAAGGAGCACCACTTTGAAATAAATAGATCACTCTTTTTACCTTCGGTGGAAAATGCGGTGTTCCAATCGCAGGGAATCCATTTGACCCTCCTAATGAAGAAGCAGTCATGCCTAACGGATTTATCAATGAACTTAAGGCTACCGCACCAAGTCCCAGAGATGTTTTGGTTAGAAAATCTCTACGGGAATAATTTTTATTTTGACGATCACACATGTTGTAGTTTTTATCTTTTCATATACATTTCATCCATATTGAATAAGGTATTGGCAACAACTGTCATTGCCGCCATTTCAGGAGGATTATATTGATTAGGAATTCTATAATCTCCAACAGTTAGATAGGCAACAGCGCCATTTCTATCTTCATTAAATTTTTCATATTCTTGCTCATATAAGGCGGACAATAACTGTAGCTCTTTTTTTGAGGGTTTTCTGCTTAATGCAAGTTGAAACCCTAAGGATATTTGGGCATCTAAAGTATCTTTACCTTCTGTTTTCATCCTGTAGGCCATAGCCCTTGAAGCTTCAATAAATTGTGGGTCATTTAGTAATATAAGTGCTTGTAATGGCGTATTCGTTCTTTCTCTGGTGACCATACAAATATCTCTGGAAGGCATATCAAAAATTGTCAGATATGGAGGGGGGGAGGTTCTCTTTATAAATGTATACATACTCTTTCTATATTGCTTTTCGTCATGATCCTGCACATATTTTTTAAGATACTGTGAAAAATTACCTTTCTCCAACCAAAGCCCCTCCGGTTGGTAAGGTCTAACCGATTCTCCTCCGATCTCATTATTGTATAAACCGCTTGATTTTAAGGCATTATTGCGGATAAATTCAGCTTGTCTTCTATAACTGGGTGATCTGGCAAGAAGCAGATTATTTGGGTCCAGATCCCTGATTTCCTGAGAGATTACAGAACTTTGCTTATAGGTATTACTCATAACCATTTTCCGGATTAATTTTCGAACATCCCATCCCGACTCAATAAAGTCAATCGCCAGCCAGTCTATTAATTTTGCATGGCTTGGTGAGGCTCCTTGATTTCCAAAGTCATTGGCCGTTGCTACCAGACCTTTGCCAAATATCATTTGCCAGTAACGGTTAACAGTAACCCTTGCAGTCAGTGGATTGTTTCTGTCAAACAGCCATTGACTTAAGCCCAATCTGTTTTTTGGATATTCAGATGAAAATTCAAGTATCGTTGCAGGGGCAGCCCTGTAAACTTCTTCCTTAGGCTTATCATATTCACCGCGCTCCAGAATGTAGGTTTTCCTTTGTGGTGACATTTCTTCCATCACCATCATTTCCATAATAGAATCAACTATCTGTAACTTATCTCTATTTAACTGCTTCAAGGCAGAGGTCCGTTTTAGATAATTAGCTTCATTCGGTACCCAAATAATTGGTTCTTTACCTAGCTTGGATTGTTTGTACACCGAAGCAACCTGTGAAGAGAATATCTCCATATTATAAATCGATAACTGATCCAGCATTCCAATAAAAATACCATTATCGCCGGACTGTCCCCGAGGAGATTTTCCGACAATTAAATCACCTTTTTTCCTGGGTATGATACTTTTATACAAGTGATCGTATTCTATGTACTGCGGTATATCTTTACCGTTGATATAAATATGCAAACCTGAGGCATTGGAAGAGCCATCATAGGTCAATAGAAGGTGTGTCCATTCTCCAATTGCTATTGTATCTTTTGTTTTTATCTGAATATAGTTACCGGGAAGTGCACTTATCAAACGTGAGGACACGTGCCCTTCAGCATCGAGATGTATATCCCAACCTCTATAAACCTGAGGTTTTCCTGAAGAATTTCCAATGATCGTCATAGTCTTACCTGTACTTGCTCTTTTATCCGGATTGACCCAAATTGAAATGGAAAAGGGGTTGTAAACTTCAAATGCTTTCAGCTCCGTAAGATCAATTCTATCATACTGATTGTCAAATTTTGGAGCCAAACCAAATATGCCATTGACCAGATCGACATCTTTTCCGATTGTAGAATTCGGAATTCCATCGATATATGTTATTTTTTCCTTTTTTGTGGTATTCTCAAAGGGATGATGCAGCATTGATTTTGCAGGTTTGAATTTTTTAGAATTTTTGAAATCCGGGTTATTTACAAATTGCTCTTTCTTCGGGCCGATACTCCTCTGTAGGGAATCAATTTCGGAATTAATCATTGCAATAGTATTATCTTCTTCATCACTGCTAATAAACATTAAAGGTCCAAAATCCCCATCATCAGCCGTCATTCCCAATTCCCTGTTATTATTAAAAAATGCAAACAGACTGAAATAATCCTCTTGAGATATTGGATCAAATTTATGATCATGACATCTGGCGCATTCCATTGTTAATCCTAAAAAAGCGGTGCCAAAAGTGTTTGTTCTGTTGGCAACATAATCTACTCTGAACTCTTCATCAATGGCACCACCTTCTGCTGTCATAGGATGATTTCTATTAAAACCTGTGGCGAGTATTTGCTCTTTTGTCGCATCCGGTAAGAGGTCGCCGGCCAATTGTTCTGTTATAAATTCATCATAAGGTTTGTTCTCCTGAAAAGCCTTAATTACCCAGTCTCTCCATGGCCACATATACCTTAAACCATCTGCATGATAACCGTGTGAATCACTATACCTCGCCAGATCCAACCACTCTAAGGTCAAACGCTCAGCATAAGCATTTGATTTAAGCAGGCGATCCACTACTTTTTCATAGGCATCAGCACTGTTGTCATTCAGAAAAGAGTTTATTTCATTCAGAGTAGGAGGTAAGCCTGTCAGATCAATGGTGACCCTTCTTAGTAGTTGTTCTTTATTAGTCGAAGGATTGGGAGCTAAATTATTCTCAAGTAATTTTTCAAACACAAATAGATCAATTTCATTTTCCGTCTCCCAATTTTCAGATAATATTGGAAGGGCAGATTTTTCTGGGGGAATAAAAGCCCAATGCTTTTTCCAGATAGCACCTTGCTCCACCCATTTAACGATAATTGCCTTTTCTCTTGGCTTAAGAGATAAATGAGAGTTTGTGGGAGGCATAATATAATCCGGATCGTCACTTAATATTCGATGGATTAATTCACTTTTATTTAAATTACCCGCTTTGACAGGAAAATTTCCCTTTAGTGTCTTATCAAAAAGACCATTTTCCGTATCAAAACGCATTCCCGCTTTTCTGGTGCCTTCATCAGGGCCGTGACATAAATAGCATTTATCAGAAAGAATGGGTTTTACATGAATATTATAATCTATTTGCGCAGGAAGAGCATCATAT
>Ga0164315_10004636_pt1 | contig 10661 bp, 7 predicted proteins | sample GuaBasSedimGuay6_FD_113737 | JGI IMG/M metagenome (GOLD analysis project Ga0164315, IMG submission 113737) | Subseafloor sediment microbial communities from Guaymas Basin, Gulf of California, Mexico - Guay6, Core 4569-2, 0-3 cm | ecosystem: Environmental > Aquatic > Marine > Hydrothermal vents >...
CAATTGCCCATAAGAGGCCTGAATCAATATAGTAGATTCATTATCGGCAAGCCATTTGTCATTCTTGTCTGTTTTATTAGTTTTTTATCATATAGTTTTATGATGGTTTTTTTTCATTTTTAATACATGGATACCGGATCCATGTCGTGAATCACGTCAACGCCCCTGAATCCCTCTTTAAAGCTCCTCAGGCACTCCCCCAACCACTCCTTTTCCTTCTTGCCCAGTGTTCCCTTGACCAGGATCTGGAATCGGTACCGGTCCTTCAAACGGGGAAATACCGCCGGCGCGGGGCCGAGCACTTCCAATCCAGGCCCCACCAGATTGGCGCGGATCGCCTCGGCCAGCTGACGCGCCGCTTCTTCGGCGTGACCCGATCGACGGCTGACGATCCCCAACCGAAGCAACCGATTGAAGGGAGGATAACCCAGGGCTTTCCGCACGGGAGTTTCCGCGGCAAGGAAGGCCGCGTAGTCATGGGCTGACGCCGCCTGGATGACTGGATCATCGGGCCGCCAGGTCTGAAAAATGACCCGGCCGGCTTCGGTTCGACCCGACCGGCCGGCCACCTGGGTCAACAGCTGGAAGGACCGTTCGGCCGCCCGATAGTCCGGCAGGCCCAGGCCATCGTCGGCCGCCATGACTCCCACCAGACCCACTTTGGGAAAATGATGACCCTTGGCCACCATCTGGGTTCCCACCAGGATGTCGGCCTCCCCCTTGGCGAAGGCGGTCAGGATGCGGCGGTGGCTGCCGCGGCGCCGGGTGGTATCGTGATCCAGGCGCAGGATCCTTGCGTCGGGGAAATTTGCCTGCAGGTTCAGCTCCACCTTTTCGGTTCCGCCGCCGGCGGGCAGGAACTCCTCGGCACCGCAATCCGGGCAGGTCTTTGGAATCTGACGAGAGAAGCCGCAATAATGACACAGGAGCCGCCGGGGCCGCAGATGGTAGGTGACGCCGATATCGCAGTGGGGACACATGACCACTTCCCCGCAATCGGCACATTGCAGGACCCTGGCGAATCCCCGGCGATTGTAATAGAGGATGACCTGCCGGCCCTGATCCAGGGTCTCGTTCATGGCTTCGGTCAAGGCCGGCGTGAAACCCTCGGGGTTCCCGCCACCCCGCATGTCAACCACCTCGACGATGGGCAGGGTGCCACCCATCCGGTCGGGTAGTTCCAGCAGTTCGAAACGACCTTCCAGGGCGTTGACCATGGATTCCAGATCCGGGGTGGCCGACCCCAGCATCACCACCGCCCGGTTTTCCCGGCCCCGGATCAGGGCGGCGTGCCGGGCGTGGTAACGGGGCTTTTCATCCTGTTTGTATGAAGTCTCATGTTCCTCGTCGACGATGATGACACCCAGGTCACAAACTGGCGCAAACAGGGCCGAGCGAGGTCCGACCACCACCTGGATTTCTCCCCTGGCCGCCTGTTCGTGCACCCTGCAGCGCTGCCCGGCCGACATTCCGCTGTGGATGGCCGCCACCCGGTCCCCGAAACGGGCCGAGATCCGGGACAGGGTCTGCGGGGTGAGGGCGATTTCGGGCAACAGGTAGATGGCGCCTCGGTTAGCTGCCAGGGCCAGGGAAATGACGTTGAGATAGACCTCGGTCTTTCCGCTGCCGGTCACCCCGTGAAGTAGCAGGGCGCCGAATGACCCGGACTCCAGAATCCTTTCCGCAGATTGAATGGCCCGCCCCTGGGCTTCGGTCAGGGTGATGTCCTGGGGATCCACGGAGGGATACGGGCTCTGCGCTGTATCCCTTCCTTTGCCACGTGCACGAGTTCCCGGCGAGGGAGGGTGAAACAGGGGAATTACTTCCCCCAGGGGCAGGACGTAATAGGAGGCCATCCAGCGGGCCAGTCGCATCCGGTCACCGGTGATCCTGTACTCCGGGGGATGGACCCGGGTGACGTCCCGCAGCTTGACCCCGTCGACCTGGCGGACATCCGGTGCCAGATCGGCCACTTTCACGACCAGGCCCGTCACTTCCCGACGCCGCCCGAAGGGCACCACCACCAAGTCACCCGGAGCCAGGCCGGCCTCTTCACCGGAGTCCTTCTCAGGATGGAATCGGTAGGAAAACCCCTGAGCCAAGGGCACGGGCAGAACGATTTCGACAAGCTGTGTCAAGGAAGCCTCAAACCCCATGCGGGAATTCACCGGTGGTCGATCTGTCGTCCGGGTTGATCAGATGCGGATTCTACAGCGCCCCGACCGGCGAGTCCATGGCCTATCGGTGGCGTCCTCAGTCACTGGCCACGCCGAGCAGATCCTGCACGGCGTCGGTGACCTTCTTGGGGCTGAACGGTTTGGTGATGTAGGCGTCGGCTCCGGCTTTTCGGCCGGCATCGCGGTCTTGCTTGCCCGTCAGGGCCGTCAACAGGATGACCGGTATGGAGGAAGTGCGCTGGTCCGCCTTCAGGGCCCGACAGGTTTCCACGCCGCCCTGCCCCGGCATCATGACGTCCAGGATGATAAGATCGGGATCCGACTCGACGGCCAGCCTGAAAGCGTCTTCCCCGTTCAGGGCTGAGATGACGAGAAATCCTTCGGCGTGAAGGCTGAAATCGAGGATATTCCGGATGTTGTGTTCGTCGTCGGCTACCAGAACCTTGTACAAGGTCAAACCTCTCGTTGTTGAATGCAGACCCGTTTCAAATCAGGATTGGAACCCGCGTGGAGCGATCCAGGGCCATTCTGTTGGGATCGGCGGACGCGCCGTTCTTGGCCTGAAGATCCATGATGCGCTGCCGGCGGGCTTCGGTTTCGGTCAGGAAGACATCGGCCATCCGGGGACAAAATTCCCGCCCCAGGCCGCCGCGGATCACGTTCATGGCTTCATCCAGGTCCATGGCCGGACGCCAGGGACGCGGACTCAGCAGGGACGACAGCGTGTCGGCCAACCTGATCAGGCGGGATCCCAGCGGGATGGACTCGCCGGCCAGGCCGCCGGGATAACCGGACCCGTCGTAGTTCTCGTGGTGATGCAGGATGAGTTGCCGGACCTTGGCGTCGAGCTGGAGTGATTCGAGAATGCCCAGTCCCGCATCCACGTGTTTTTCGACCTGCCCCCGTTCCTCTTCGTCCAGCCGGCCGGGTTTGCTCAGGATCTGGGGAGGCACACTGTCCATCCCCACGTCGTAGAACTGAAGGGAGAATGCCAGATGTTCCAGCTCATCGCCCGGCAGCATGATCCGGCGGGCCGAAGCGAGACAGATTTCCTGGCATACTTCCAGAAGGCTCTCATGGCGCAGATGTCCCACGGCGGTGGTTGAACGCAGGGTGTCGCGAATGGCATTGAAATCCCGCGCGCCGTCCTGCCAGCTCTTGTAACGGGTCAGCAGGCGGGTGATGCGGGGCGCCAACGACTCCAGGAAAACCTGGTCGTCGTGGTCCAGGGCTGTCCCATCGATCTTGTTGTTGACCGAGATGACCCCCACCAGATCCTCGCCGTCCTTCAGGGGGACACACAGCAGGGAAGCCGTGGAGTAGCGGGGCTCGTTCAATTCACGACTGAAACGGTTGTCGCTGGTCAAGTCGTCGACCAGAAGGGTTTTCCCATCTTCCCAGACCCGGCCCGCGAATCCCGATCCCTTGCGGACCCGGGCGCTCTGGACCACCGATTCCGGCAGGCCGATGGCCGCGCGGATGGTCAGGTTGTCGCCTCCCTTGTCCGGCACCATCAGGGTGGCCACCTGGATGCCGAGACTCTCGCTCACCCAGTGCATCAGCCGTTCCATCAATTCTCCCGCCTCGAAAGGCAGGCTCGTCAACGAATCCGGGTCAGCCGGCTGCAGGACTGCCGGCCGCCGCGGCAACAGCACCGTGATCCGGGTCCCTTGAGGTTCGATGTTTTCCGCCCAGATACGGCCGTCGTGGTGGACGACGATATCCTGGCAGATCGCCAGGCCCACCCCTTGCCCGTTGTGCTGGCGGGTGGCCGAGGAATCGACCTGATAGAAGCTCTCGAAGATGTCACCGAGCTTGTCCTCGGGAATACCTATGCCCGTATCCTCCACGGTCAGGCAGACGGCCGTACCGGTCTCCTGGAACCCGACCCGGACCTGCCCCTCTCCGGGAGTGAATTTGAAGGCGTTGCCCACCAGGTGAGTCATCATCTGCTGGATGAGCAGCGGATCCAGAGGCATGTTGATGGCTCCCTGCCCCGCGTCGAGGGAGAACTCGATGTTCATCTTTCGGGCGCGGTTCTGCCAGGAGTCCTCCATGTGCCGCACCAGACCCACCAGATCCGTGTCCACATGATTCATGGAAGGACGGTTGTTCTCCATCTGGCTCAGGTCCAGGATGTCGTTGATGATCCCCGTCAGCTTCACGCTTTCGCCGTGGATGACTTTCAGGAACTCGTCCAGGGATTCGGGCGACAGCGTATCCAGGTTCTTCTGCAGCAATTCCGAGTAGGCCGAAATCGAGGTCAAGGGGGTGCGCAACTCGTGACTTATGTTGGCCACGAAGTTCTTCTTCATGTCCGCCAGGCTTTTCAGCTTTTCCGAAGCCACGGACAGTTCGGTGTTGTTGCGGGCCAGATGGTCGTAGACCTCGGCCGATTCGATGGCGGTGGTGGCCAGGCGCGTCAGGAACTCGAGATGGCGGATCTCCGACGGAGAAGGCACCAGTCCTGAAGCTGGTTCAGCCAGGTCCAGGAAGCCTGCCATCTCACCCATTCCCGAAGCCAAGGGAGCAATCAGACGATGGCCCGGTTTCCAGCGGCGGGTATCCGGCAGCAGGTCCAGGTTGCCGCCAAAGGCGGGGCTGCTTTCGCCCATAGCATCCAGCAGGTAACAGTTGGAATATCGGTATTCTTCCCGGATCAATTCGTCATAGTCCGAGGCCAAAACCTGGGTTCCGGCCAATTTGGCCTGCTCCTGCGCAGAGACGCCTGCCATGGATCGGGCCTCGAAGGCCTTGGTGGTGTCGGACCACAGATACAGAACGATGCGATTGAACCCACTGACCTCCTCCACGGCGGTGATCACCTTGTCGGCCAGTTCGGACAGGTTGCGCGTCGCGTTGATGCGGACCGATACCGCCAAGATGTTCTCCAGGGTCCGGGTCCGCTGGCGCAGGACTTCGGCCTTCTGGTGCAACCGGCGGCGACTTGCCAGGATCCTCAGCCACATCATGAGCGCCCACACCCCGATGGCCGTGATGGCCACCAGCAGAACGACCACCGGCGCCGGAACGGTCACGGCGGCCACCATCCCCGTGAAGGGCTGGGCCAGGGTCGGTGTGGTTGTCGTCAGCAACATTCTCGGTTACCTCAGCGCGATCCCGAACGGATTTCCAGCATGCGCGAAACCCGGGCCAGAAGTTTGGCGATGACGAATGGTTTCCTCATGAACAGGTTGGCCCCGGCTTCTTTCATCCTGCGGCGGGTCTCCTCGTCCGACTTGGCCGACAGGGCCACCACGATGGTGTCGCCATAGCTGCGGTTCCGCCGGATGAGCCGGGTGGTGTCCACCCCGTCCAGCTTGGGCATCATGATGTCCATGATCACCACGTCCGGCCGGAAGGTGGCCATCTTGTTCATGCAGTCGATGCCGTCGAAGGCGTTGGCCACCTCGTGTCCCTCCTGCTCGAAGGTCTGGGCGAGCAGGGTGGAAATGGGTTTCTCATCGTCAACGATGAGAATCCGCGGGGAATCATTCATGACCTCTCCTCAAGAGCCGGACCGGGCTGGTCCGGCGGCAGTGGGTGCGTCGGTCAAAACGCCCTCGTTGTGTAGAACCTCGGTGAATTCGGTGACAACCCGCCCGTCGAACTGTGTCCCGGTATGGGCGAGGATTTCCTTGTGGGCCTCCTCCACGGACATTCCGTCGCGGAAGGGTCGGGGACTCGTCAGGGAGAACCAGGTATCGATCACGGCCATGAGCCGGGAACCAAGGGGGATGTCTTCTCCAACCAGGCCGTCGGGATAACCGGTCCCGTCGAACTGTTCGTGATGATGACGGATGATCTTTTCGATGGCCTCGTCCGACAACAGGGGCCCCAGCAGATCCACGATCTGATCCACGTGGCAATTCACCTCGTCCCGTTCGTCCAGGCTCAGCTCGGATTCCCCCAGGACGATCTCTTCCTCCACCTGGGCCATGCCCGCGTCGTGCAGCACGGTGGCCAGTTGCAGATTTTTTACCTCGGCCTTGTTCATGCCCAGCCTGTGGCCCAGTTTTTCGGCCAGGGCCAGCGACTGTGCCGTGGCCGTGGGCACTCCGTTCCGGCGGATCCGGAGCAGGAGCCTGACGGTAGCCGTCGCTCCGGCAAGACCTGTTTCCAGATTACCCAAGGCGGTCGTGACGATCTCGGACAGGACCGACAGCTGGATCAGGTCGGTCTTGTCATAGGTGTCCAATCCCCGCCGGCGTCCGAGGATGACGCAGCCCAGGGCGCTTTCCCCGGCGCCCAGTGGCGCGTACATCCGACTGCCTTCCGACACGCACCTCACCGGGCACCAACCCAGGTCCCTGACCAGGGCACCCGGATCCGTCACCGCTTCCCCGCTTTCAAGAAACCGGGTCCAGCCCGGGGTTTCAATCATGGGCAGGGGTTTGGCCGCCTCCAGGTCCAGGCCCAGGACGCCCACCGGCACCATGGCTCCGTTGCCGTCCCGCAGTAGCATGACCACGGTTCGTGAACCGGTCATTTCGGCCAGGAAGGACAGAAGGCTTTCCACCAGGCGCGCACCCTCTTCCTGGTCTATCGGCCGATGAAGCACGTCGGCCAGCGAAGCCATGGAACCCATTTCCTTGGGAACCATGAATCGAAAAACAGATCCGCCTTCGGTGCGCCGTTCGACCTGGATATGCCCTCCGTGGAGATTGATGATATGCCGGGCGATGGTCAGGCCGAGGCCGGTTCCTTCTTCGGTCGATGCCCCGTCATCGGCCCTGTAGAATTCCCGGAATATGCGCCTGATATCCTCCGGGGGAATGCCCGGCCCGTCGTCCATCACGCTGACCGCGACTGCCGATTCCTTTTCCTCCAGCCGGATGGTGATCGTTCCGCCGCCCGGCGTGAATTTCACGGCGTTGTGCATGAGGTTCACCAGCACCTGCCGTATCAGGTCCGAATCCACTTCCGCCCGCGGCAGGCCCACGGGCGCATCCACGGCAACGACCAGCTCCTTGCGGGTGATCATTGGATTCAGGGACCGAACCGTATCTTTGACCAGGGATTCCATGTCCACGGGTTTTTGATCCAGCAGACGGGACCCGTGCTCCATGCGCGTGAAATCGAGGATCCGGTTCACCATCCGCAACAGCCGTCCAGCTTCGTTCCGGATGACGCCGAGGAATTCCTCGGCATGAGGAAAATCCGTGTCCGTAAGCTGTTCGCCAAGGACGTCGGTGTAGGCGGTGATCGAGGTCAAGGGCGCCTTGAATTCGTGGCTGGCCATGGCCACGAACCGCCCCTGCAGGCGGTTTAGCCGGGCCAGGGCCTTGTTTTCATCATCAGCCTGCCGCAGGCGTGCGGTCAGGGCCACAGCTTCGGACCATACCGCAGCCACCGGTGACAAGGCCTTCACCAGGCGAACCATGGTTTCCTGGACCTGGGGAAACTGGTCGGGACTTCCTTCCAGGCCCAGCACGAAAACGATCTTCACCTGCCCGCGCAATTCGATCGGAGCGGCCAGCCAACCGGCGCAGGACACCGGTTCGAAACCCTGGTCGGCTTCAGACCATGGTTCACCCCCGGGCAGCGGGCCCGTACCCTGAAAAATGATCGAGTCGGGGAGTCGGTCAGTCGCCCAGGCCTCGGCCAGATCAGACCAGCAGCCGGCCAGATCCACCCGGCGGGGCTCGGCCGTCCGGGCGACCAGTTTCCGGGTCGTCATCAGCCAGGAGTCACAGTTCCCGATGCAGCTGTGATCCAGCAGGACCGTCCCCGCGGGATCAGCCGCAACCGCCGCGGCCAGCACTCCGGGCTGACGGGACCAGGCCGTCAGGAAGGCTTTGGCCAGATGCGCCAGGTCGGGCACCCCCTCGGCGGAGATGACCATGGACATGACACGGTCGACCGGGTCGTCTGTCCGGGACATCGCGGCGGCGTTGTCAACGTATCGGCTCATGGTTCCCATCCGGTCAGGAGGTCGGATCGCCGGCAGGATCGTCGGTGGGATCCTGGTCCACATTGATGGTGATCAGTTCCGGATTATTGTCCGTTGACCGCCGTTCCTTCACCACCACGCTGTGGGGTTTCATTTTTCCGAATCGTTTCAACTCGACCATGGTGTCGCTCAGCTGAGCCGGATGTTCGAAACGACCCTGGCATTCGCTGACCAGGGCCAGGGTCAGGGTGACGAGCGGGAAGCGTTCGACCTGCCCGTTGCGGCTCTCGATTTCCAGGTAACCGTTCTTGAAATCCTCTTCCTCGTGGAGATCTTCCTTGCCCTCGTCGAATTCATGGATGATCCGCCGGGCCAGCCGTTCGGCGTCCTTCGAAGTGGTCACCACCACGAAGTCGTCGCCACCGACGTGGCCCACGAAATCCTTGCCCGAGCCGTATTTCTGGGTGATGCCGACCAGAACGCCCGCAAGGAAGGATATGGCCCGGTCGCCCCGGGAGTAGCCGTACTTGTCGTTGAAACTCTTGAACCGGTCCATGTCGATGTACATGAAACCGAATTCCTGGCCGGTGGCGATGCGGTCCTGGATCTCACGGTCGATGGCCCGGTTGCCAGGCAGGCCCGTCAGGGGGTTGGCTTCGCGTTCACGCCTGGTGGCCTCGAGCAGGTTGGTCACCCGCAGCAGGAGCTCATCGTGGTTGAACGGTTTGACGATGTAGTCGTTCGCCCCGCCGGCCAGGCCCTTGACCTTGTCCTGTTCCTCGCCCTTTGCGGTCAGGAGGATCACCGGCAGACGGGCTGTCTCGAACCCGGCGCGGACGATCTCGAGAACGGCAAAACCGTCCATGCGTGGCATCATGACATCCAGCAGAACCAGGTCCGGCTGGAAGCTGGCCACGGCTTTCCAGGCCTCTTCCCCATCCTCGGCCATGTGGACCTCGAACCCCTCCTGTTCCAGCAGGAACTGCAGGATCCGCCTGATATGCGGTTCGTCGTCCGCAATAAGAATGCGCGCTTTCGCGGTCATATTCTCCCTCTTCGTCTGAAGCAAGGCACACCACCCCACCAAGATTCTGCTTTTTTATCGGCAGAATCAGGGCAAACCGTATGCCTTTTTTCGGTTTGGAGGGGAAAACCGGAGCTCAGAATCCGGGCTTAGCGCCAGGAAGTGAGCGGTTTGCGCGGGAAGCTGTCCAGATCCAGGCTGTCGCTCCGTCCGGCGGCAAAATGGCACCATCCCGCGTAGGCGATCATGGCCGCGTTGTCGGTGCAATAAACCGGTTCCGGAGGGAGGAAATGAAGGTTCAGGCGGCGGGCTTCTTTGGCCACCCGTTCACGCAGGCGGCTGTTGGCGGAGACACCGCCCGCAAGATAGACCGCCGGCACGTGCTTGCGTCGGGCGGCCCGGAACAACCGGTGGCAGAGGGAATCGACAATGGCCTCCTGCAACTCGTAGCTGACATCGGCCACCGTCTGTTCGGACAGGGGACGGGGAAGATCATCGACAACGACCCGGACGGCGGTTTTGAGCCCGCTGAAACTGAAAACCGTACGGGGATCGTTTTTCAGGGGTCGCGGAAAACTGAACCGGCCGGGATGACCCTGGCGAGCCATGCGGTCGATCTGCGGTCCGCCGGGATAGGGCAGCCCCAGCAGCTTGGCCGTCTTGTCGAACGCCTCGCCCGCGGCGTCGTCCAGTGTCCCGCCCAGCAGTTCGTACCGGCCTACCTCGGGCATGTATATCACCTCGGTGTGGCCGCCGGAAACCACCAGGACCACCGCCGGCAGGACCAGGTCCGAAGTCAACGCATTGGCCAGGATGTGGCCTTCGATGTGGTGGATCCCCACCAGCGGCAGATCAGCGGCCGCGCACAGGGCCTTGCCCGTGGACAGCCCCACCAGCAGGGCCCCGATCAGTCCGGGACCGGCGGTGACCGCCACCCCGTCCAGATCTTTCAACGCAACCTGCTGGCGTTCGAGCAGGTAATCGACCAACGGAAGCAGGTTGACAAGATGGGCACGGCTGGCCAGTTCGGGCACCACGCCGCCGAAATGGTCGTGAAGATCCACCTGGGACGACACCAGGTTTTCGGCCACGCCTTCGGTGCTGTCGTACAACGCCACACTCGTGTCGTCGCATGAAGTTTCGATGCCGAGAATCTTCATGCCGTCCCTTCCTTAACCTGCGGTATCCGGGTTGACGGGCCAGATCATTTCCCGCAAGGGCGCGGTCGAACTGGCTTCCTTTTCCATCTCCTCGAAAACCGGGCCGATGGCCGCGGCGATCTCCCTGACCAGCACGCTCCGGTTGCTGCGGCCCCGGGCCGCGACGGTGCCCGCCTGCCCGTGGATGTACGCGCCGAGCAGGGCAGCTTCCAGGGCGCCCAGCCCCTGGGCAAGCAAGCCACCCACCAGTCCGGTCAGGACATCCCCGGAACCACCCCTGGCCAGGGCATCATCCCCGGTGGGATTGATGAACACCCGGCCGTCGGGCGCTGCGATCAACGAGGGGGATCCCTTGAGCATCAGCACGACGTTCCAGCGGGCGGCCAGTTCCCCGGTCAACTGAAGAC
>Ga0164315_10004637_pt1 | contig 10661 bp, 4 predicted proteins | sample GuaBasSedimGuay6_FD_113737 | JGI IMG/M metagenome (GOLD analysis project Ga0164315, IMG submission 113737) | Subseafloor sediment microbial communities from Guaymas Basin, Gulf of California, Mexico - Guay6, Core 4569-2, 0-3 cm | ecosystem: Environmental > Aquatic > Marine > Hydrothermal vents >...
AACACAAACAAACCGTTCAAACTTGTAACACCAGGATAACCAATACCACCTCCTGCATAAGCATAATTTCCACTCACAGCCACATTGTTGACATCGATTGTGTCAATAATGTTAACTAGTTTTGGGTGATGCGGATTGGATATATCCACATTGGTAAAACCATCAAGATTTGTCCCTAAATAGGCAATATCACCTTGCATGCTTAGCACCCAGCAATTGGTAGAATCAAAAACAGCAGCTTCAGTTGGGTATGCTGGGTTAGAAATATCAATAATAATCAACCCCTGGTATCCTGATGCTACATAAGCATAGTTACCACGGACAATGACTTCCTTTGCAGACCCCCTTGTATAGTCTGAACCATAATTTTCAATATTATAAGAACCTAATTCTGCCGGATTACTTGGATCTGAGATATCAACAATGCGCAACCCTGCATAACTAGAGGCCAAGTAAGCAATATCACCTGCGATAAAAACATCATTCACCCAACTATCTGTTTGAAAAAATGAGATATCAAATGGATTAGTCGGGTCACTTATATCAAGAATTGCCATACCAGCTCGTCCATCAGCTACATAAGCATAATTCCCGTTTATGGTAACACCTCTGGCCGTGCTGGCTGTAGCGAAAAAACCTATTTCTTGAGGACTAGCTGGGTCGGCAACCGAGACCGCCCGCAAGCCAAAATCCGAATCAGCAATGTAAACCTTGTCTCCGCTTACCGCAACATCTGCAGGCCAGCCTGACGTTTCCAAAGACCCAACAGGGTTCAAGCTGTCAGGATTGGAAATATCAAAGATTTGCATCCCATAAAAACGTTCATTATTCTTTGAGCTCCATTCCGCATGTAAAAGATAGACATGATTACCATCAGCCGCCACACCTGTTGAAGTACGCTGTACACCAACATAATCAACTTGTGCAGGGTTTTCCGGATCAGAAACATCCACGGCGATCACCCCGCCATTTTGGATTGAGACATAGGCATAGGCGCCATTTATGGCAACGTCTTCTGCCGGTTCATAGTAACTGCCGACTTCAAAAAGACTGACTTCGGCTGGATGTCCCGGATCGGAGATATCAATGATGCGTAATCCTTTACTACCATCAGCCACGTAGGCGTAATTTCCGCTGATCGCAATGCTTTGACCGTAGCTGATATCGTAAAAAGTACTTTCCCTTTTTGGATTAGCCGGGTCGGAAATATTAATAATGTACATCCAGCCACTGGTGAGAACATATGCATAATTTCCCTGCACAGCGACACTGATGAAATCAGCATCACGTTTAATTGAACCCATTTCAATAGGTTGTGTTGGATCAGAAATATCATAAATAAACAAACCCGCGCCACCGGCAGCGACATAGGCATAATTACCACTAATCGTCACATCTCTTAATGGTGCTTGCAATTCAACCTTTGCAAGTTCATTTGGGTTTGCCGGATCAGAAAAATCGACAATCTGCAAAGATGGACCATTGCCAAAATAAACGATGTCGCCATCAACTGCGGCAGCATAGCACGGTCCTTTTGCCCATCGACCAATTAAATCAATATTTTCGCTTTCCTGAGTGTAACATATTGAAGAGAATAGAAATATTAAAACTGATATGTAATTAAAAAGTGATCTTGTTTTCATGGTGACTCCAATAATTTAGTAATGAATACTTTTTCTGTCTGTACTTTTACATGCGCAAAAGAGAGATGGAATGGCTCATCAGAAATAAAAAAAGATAGTATCAAAATTTTGGAAATAAGTTTCATTTATCCCCATAAATGATAGTATTTAATGTTTAATCATCAATCCATAATACAGCGTACGCCAAAACCGGTTTGCTTATCATGATATCTGCGGCTAACGGTTGATTTTTGACGATGCAGTGAACGCCCCCAAGCGAAATCCTTTGGCTGTGTACTATTATACTCAGTAGAAGCCCAGAAATGAGCTTGGTAGGTGATAGTGGAGAACTCGCTGGATTTATTATTACGATATCCGTTTGGGAGTGCAGTGAAGCCGCTTTCATTAGTAGCGCCTTCATTTGGGTTTTTCCAATGCATAAAATCTGCTTCCTTTAATTTCCCTCCTTCGTTTGTCCCGCGCCAGAAATCATCGTCCACTTCGCTCTGCTCCATACCTAGGAATATTTCCAGTTCCTTCCACTCATCATCTGTAGGTATATGCCAGCCTACTGGTGCAATACCACGGTTGTCATTCACGGCAAACCAATTGTATAGCAGACCATAAGTGTCAATGTTCAATCCCGCATGGTCATAAATTGAATAAGCTCCACTTTTAATAACAGGCCATTCAAGATCATCAGGTACATGATGAATCGAATCACCATTGCGGTATCTAGTTACTTTAAGGTTTTCAACCAACCACCATTGGCTGCCAATTTTAATTGTTTTATAAATATTGTCGTCAATATCTTTTACGGTTTCTGGTGGATCTTTCTTTTCGTTGGGCTTATCTTCCGGGCTTACTGAGTTTTCAGTGCACGATATACAAAGTAATATTGAAATCATTATAATTACTAAAAGTGTTTTTTTTAACATTTTACTCTCCTTTTTATTTTTATTTGATTTGCTTATACATGCGTAAAAGAGACCGAAACTAGCTCATTAAAAATGAATAATTTGGGCTAAGTTCTAATTGTCTCAGCAATTTTAGACTTTCTAAAAGCCCAACTTTTTCTAGAATTATTGAGTTTATTTTCAACTCAGTATTATTGTATTTGAAAAAATGCCAATGGCGTACAAAAGTCGGGCTTTTAATTTCAACCGTATGGCAAGAATGCTGAATTCATTAGAATTTAGCATAATTTGCAAATAATATTTCCTCAAGTATTTTTGTTTTTAAGTAAATTCTATTTAAAATTTAGGTCAAATGACCATAGGAGTTCTTAACTCACTATGGTCATTTGATACTATTCCCTTATTTCAACAACATCAATTTTTTAGAAGCTGAAAAATTTCCAGCAATAATTCTATAAATATATACTCCACTAGCTAATCCACCATGAATTGAAGAAACATCAAAAACAATTTGATGTGTACCCGCATTTCTAACGTCATTTAAAAGTACCGCAACTTCTTTGCCGAGCATGTCATAAACTTTCACCGAAACCGCTGTACGTTTTGGTAGTGAAAATTGGATTTTAGTTGAAGGATTAAATGGATTTGGATAATTTTGACTTAAACTATAATTTTTTGGTGTTGGTGATAATTCATTAACATCGGTAGATAAAACTGTTGTAACAAATATACCACGACCATGAGTTCCTACAGCAATTCTTCCGTCAGATTTTCTTGAGTCTATATGATTTACAACAACATTCCCCAAAGTATTTGCACCCTCCAATATCCAATTAGTTTGATTTCCATTTAAATTTGAAGTTGAGTAAACCCCCGTGCTGGTTGCAACCAAATAGAATGTTCCGCTAGTTGTTGGAATTATTGTTGCTGCTCTAATTGAAGGACCTGGATTTTGTTCGGTTCCTTCTAGATTTCCTTCGATTGCATTAAAATTACTCCCGCCATCTGTTGAATGATAAATACCAATTACATTATAGTTCGACACAACAACAATTACTTCATTTCCATCATCTGGGTTTACAGCAATGTTATGGATGTAACTTCCATATTTTAAACTATCAATTGAAATATCAACAGTACCGGTTGTGGCAGTATCTGCATTGTCCAATCTGTAAATTATTGGCGCTCTTCTATCTTGCGACCAATCAACGGCACCATAATAAAGCCTATTGGCAGGATTATTATTAGAAAAAGTTAATGCAGTTATAGCATAATTATATGGTGCCGAAGCATTCCTTAATTCATCAAAAGTTTGGTATTGCTCAAAGTCAGGTAATGAATTTAGCTGATCAATCCGCATAAGCTCACTCCAACTAGGAAAAATCATAATATTTTCATTACTTGGATTAATAGCGTACGGTTGAATGAATAAATAACTCCTATTACCGGAATATCTTGGAGCAATTATACTCCAACTAATTTCTTGAGACGGATTTCCCTGTGCGTCGTATCCAACTCTGACGACATTACCGTATGGTCTAGAAATATAACAATAGCTGCTACCCCAATACGCATAACCTCCATCACCCCTACTTACATAGTTTGAAGCAGTTGAACTAGTACCATCAAAATTAAAATAAGGGCTTCCGTTATCCTGAGTACCCCCAATTATTCTATTATCTCCAGAACCCCTCGGAATAGCAACCGTATAGAATTGTGTTACATTATACCCATTATTTTTGTTTTCCCATGGAAATGTACTCGCATAACTTGTATCTGTTATATTAGAGGTATAGCTTAATCCACCATCGTGTCCCCACCACATTGCATTTGGGTTATTTGGATCAAATGCAAATGAATGAACATCCGGATGAAAATTCGGGTAGAAAAATTCTGTTGGATGATAACCGCCAATCCAATCGTTCTTTTTATTTGATGGCTTGGTAGAAAAACCATCTGTTGAACGGAATAAACTAGTTCCACCAACTAAAACAAAATTCTCATCATCAGGTTTAATAGCCAACACCATGTTGTAATTAGATTGACTATTAATTTCACCACGCCCATTATTTCCAAATCTAGGTTGGTGCCTATACTCGGAAGTTCCATTTGAAATATTGATTTTAGAAAATCTCATATACCCACCTGCAAATGTTAAAACATAAGCGATGTTTTTATTTGATGGAGCAACAGCAATCACGCTCCTTTGATGAGTTTCTGGGAATAATTCAGGGGTAATATTTACCCAGTCTTGACCATCATTAGTCGATTTATAAACACCAGGTGTATTTGTTGGTGTAGTACCACTAAATGGTGATGAAACAACCACTATAATCGTTCCATCAGAAGCTACATCAACATCACTAAATATATGGTGGTTTGTACCCCCAATAGATAGAGCAAATGATTCTCCGCCATCTCTCGATATTAGAATACCAAATGCGTTAGAGGCAGCAAACACACTTCCTGTTGTTGGACTGACTACAATTTTTGAAATAAAATCATATTGTGAACTCCATTTTGTAATATCGTTGTCTGAGGTACTAGTTAACAAATTCCACGACTCCCCATTATCAGTGGACTTATAAATGCCTCCACCAGTAAAACGATGAGTATACCCCTGATCGACTGCTGTATTACCCCTATATTCTCCTGTAGAATAATACCAGTTGTTTGTTTGTCCGGCTCTTGGGTCTTGTGCAATAGAAGTAACATTGAGAACTTGATTTGAAGAACTTTTAATTTGCCATGTAGTTCCGTTATTTATGGATTTCCAAATCCCGCCGGATATTCCACCAGCAATAATTGTATTAGAATTATTTATATCTACCGCTAAAGCCCTTGTTCTTCCGCCAACATCGTTAGGTCCTGCTTCCTGCCAATTCATAGTTTTTATGGATGAAGATTTTTCTAGTTGTAGATTTTGCTTTTGTAATTCATGTGCAAATTTTAGCTCTCTACTTCTTATATTTCTAGGTATTTGTTCTGTCGCTGGGTCCTGTAATAATCTGTGAAAATATTCAGATCTTCCTTTTTTAGCTTCTACCGATGCTTTGGGAGAAGATGTTGACCTTACTCTTTTTAATGGTACACTAGTAGTATTTTCGATTGTTGCAATGCTCAAATAGCCTATTAAAACTACCAAAGTCAGAACTATAATATATGTTATTTCTCTTTTCATAATATTCCTCAATTTATTTTTTATTAAAATTATCTTCCTTTTAATTTGTGTAAGATTGTTCTTCCAACATCTTCTGATTGTATTTTTATTTCCTTATCTGAGTAAAATCATCTTTTTAGTTTGCAGAAAGCTGCCTGCCTGTAATTTATAGAAATAAACACCACTTGTTAGCTTAGAAGCATCAAACTGAACTTCATAATAACCCGGTTTTTGTTGTTCGTTCACTAGCTCAGCAACTTCTCTTCCGAGAATATCGTAAACAACTAGTTGTACAGACGCATGGCCATACGTCTCTACTGATGGAATGGAATATTTTATTTTTGTGCTTGGATTAAATGGATTTGGATAGTTTTGTAAAAGTGTATAATTGGTAATGTTTAAATTATCTTCTGAAATATCTGTAAGTGTACTATAAAACAGTTTTATTTCTGAACCAGAAAAACCAAAATATTTACCAAAAGAATCATAAAAGGAAAAGTAGTTTTCTGACAATATCCATTGACTTTCATACCATTTTTTATTCAAAACCAAAGTGATATTGCCATTAGGATCATAGGTGTAAGTAATTCGTAATGAATTATTCCATTGTTCACTACCCCACCATTCACTTAATTCCAAAGTCATATTATCATTGGTATCATAAGAGTATGTCTTTCGTTCATCATTCTTCCATTGAGCTTCTTCACCCCACCATTCACTTAATTTCAAAGTCAAATTCCCATTGGAATCGTAAGTGTAAGTTGTTTGAGAATCATTCTGCCATTCGCCATACCACATTATTCTTAATTCCAAAATCATATTATTATTGGAGTCATAGGTATAAGTAGATTGACTATAATTCTCCCATGGTGCATCACCCGGATATTCCGTCAGATACAATATCATATTTCCATTAGAATCATAGGTATAAGTATCTCGCCTAAAATTATACCATTTGCTCCCACTCCATCTTTCATTTAAACTCAAAGTTGTATTTCCGTTGGGATCATAGGTGAAAGTATATCTATACGATTTTACCCACTGGCTTTCATTCCAGTTCTCAGATAAGATTGAAATCATATTTCCATTAGAATCATAGGTGAAAGTATCTCGACTATCATTAACCAATTGTTCTTCAACCCTACGTTCATATATCTGCCTGGTTCTAATTCCGTTGGGGTCATAAGTGTAAGTATATCTATACGATTTCACCCACTGATTTCCATCCCAGTATTCAAAAAACTGTGAAGTCATATTCTTGTTTGAATCAAAAGTGTAAACCGTTCGTAAATAATTCACCCATTGGCTTCCATCCCAGGTTTCACTTAATTCCAAAGTCATATTACCATCAGCATCATAATTATAGCTAAATTTTACATTGCCATTTTCTCTAGTTGCCAAAACACTATCAACAACAGAAGTTGAATTTAAGTGAATTGCTTGTGACATAGGTCCCGATCTATTCTCTTTTAAGTATCTATTATCGTTATTCTTTTCGAGATTGTAAATTGGTTCATTCAAATGCTCATTCGAAACTTCCATAAAATCTCTATGTTGAGAAAATATCATAGAAGAGTTAAACGCAAATATCACCAACGAGAAAAATATCAGTTTATATGTTTTCATAATTACCGCCTATTTGTTATTTAATAAAATATTTATTTTAATTGTATAATTACTTTTTCTAAACTGCTTTTAGATTTCTTTATCTCAGCAACAACATTTTTTTTGTTTGAACTAGAGTACCGGCATGTAATGTATAGAAATAGATACCGCTAGTTAAGCCGGAAGCATTAAACTGAACTTCATAATATCCCGGTTTTTGTTGTTCATTCACTAGCTCGGCAACTTCTCTTCCAAGAATATCGTAAACTTTCAAGGTAACCAACCCACCCCTTTCGTCCCCTCCAAGGAGGGGAGACTTTGCGATAGTGTATTTAATTTTTGTACTTGGATTAAAAGGATTTGGGTAATTTTGAGATAAAGAAAAACTATTTATTTCATTCGCTTCGGAATTATCTAAAGAGGTAACGGAGCCATAAAACGCATTCAGCTCTTCACAGACAAATTGGTATTTATAATCTAAATTATTAATAATAACTACGCTTCCTCTAGCTTCCCATCCTGACCCAGACCATGATTCACTTTTAGTGTATATTAAATTTCCATTGTTATTATAAGTGAAAAAACTGTGCATACTTTCCCACCATATCTGATCATTACTATTCCAATAATTCCATATAGAAGCAAGTAAATTTCCAGTTTCGTCATAAGTATTATTAATTAGATATCCATTCTTCCAATACGTATTGTCTCTCCAATCTTCAAAAAAATCAGTTAGCATATTGCCACTGCTATCATAGGTATAGGTGTGCCGTTCATCATTTACCCATTTACTGGAATCAACATCCCAGTTTTCAGAAAGATTTGTTAGTATATTTTCGTTATTGTCATACGTGTAAGTTTCACGATCAGAGTTTTCCCATGTTTCGGCATCACTATCCCAGCGTTCAATTAGATCTGTTAGTAAATTTCCGCTTTCGTTGTATGTGTTAGTAGTAAGCGATTTTATTTCCCATATCCCGGCAATGTTTTCCCAGGTTTCAGCCAAAAGAGTCAACAAACTACCAGCGTTGTCATAGGTAAAAGTTCGGCGCCAATGGTTTATCCAACTCCCGTCATTGCTATTCCAGTCTTTATCCGAAGAGGTCAACATATTCCCATTTCCGTCGTAAGTATATGTTACACTCCAATAATTTGTCCATGCTCCAGCATCGCTGTCCCATTGTTCATTTAAAGATGTAAGTTTATTTCCATTGTCATCATAGGTGTGAGTACGGTTTGAACTATTTTCCCATATTCCTTCGCTGCTATCCCATTTTTGGTACAAACTTGTTAAAATATTTCCAGCATCATCACGAGTGTAAGTCGAGAGCCGATAATTTATCAATGACCCGATATTATCATTCCATTTTTGATATAAATGAGTTAGCAAATTTCCATCGTCATCATATGTGTCAGTATAACTTTTGTCATTCACCCAATTTGTATCAAAAACCGTCTTGCGCTTTTTAATCCATGTCAGCCTTTTATTGCTGCTATCATAAGTGAAATATTCTTTATACTCTACTTCATCGTCAACATAAACAACACTATCAAGCAAATCTGTTGTAGTTTGAAATGTATGAATAATCGAGCGTGAATCACTGGAGTATTTGTTTTTTCGATTTAGGAAATACTCTGGATTTATTGGCATTTTAAGATTTTCTCGCAAATCATCTTCACTATAACTATATCCCTCAGAATTCCTAATATCTTCCTTCCGAGGAAATCCATCTTGAGCTGCAAGATTTAAGCTGAACAGTATAAAAAACATAACCGATAAAAGAATTTGAAATTTGTATTGATTTCTCATAGGGACCTCCACTATTGTTTTACATATAAAATTATTCTTTATACCTTTACATGCGCAAAAGAGATAGAAACTGGCTCATCAGAAATAAATAAAATTTTAAAACCATTCTTAGTTGAAAACTGACTTCTGCTGTTAAAACACTTACCAAATACCTTACTGATTATTTCAAAAGTGTTCTTTTATTAGCGATTCAGAGCCAAAATTAAGGTCAGCAAAAACAACAAGTTGTGGATATACGAAAAAATATTTTTTCAGTTAATAAGAACTTATAAAACCAGTAAACTGGTTAATTTATTCATGTGTTTCCATTAACCAACGACTTAAGAGGCTGTGTGAAAAGTCAAAGGAAAGACAAAAAACAATGATATAAAATTAATATATTTGTCACAAAAAAAACACAAATATAAGACTTAATATGCAGTATATACAACCAGAAGATCGTCATCAGTTAAGTATGATAAGTAGTTTAGATACATCAATAAGTCCAGAAAATCTAGTACGGATAATAGATATTTTAATTGAGAAAATTTATACTGGTCAACCAGATAGCTTTCAAAAAATAAAACGAGAAGAAATAGGTCGTCCAAGATATCACGAATTAACTTTTCTTAAACTTTATCTCTATGGATATTTAAATGGCATAAGTAGTTCAAGGAAGTTAGAATCGGAGGCCAAGCGCAATATTGAAGTAATGTGGTTGTTGGGTAATTTAAGACCAGATCATTGGGTAATATCCAATTATCGTAAAAGAAATGGAAAATCGATAAAGCATATAACCAAAGAATTCCGAAAATTCTTAAAATCAAGTGGTTATATAGAAGGAAAAACAGTAGCAATAGATGGGACAAAAATAAAGGCATATACGAGTAAAGATATGTTAACGGTAAAAAAGATTGAAAAACGGTTAGAAAAATTAGATAAAAAGTTAGAAGAATATTTAGAGCAATTACAGTCTAACGATATCATAGAATCGTTAGAAGAAGAATTCTCCTTACAAGATTTAGGTGAAGGGATAAACAAAGTAATATTAGATAAGTACGTAGCAGCACAATCAAAGATAGAAAAGCTGGAGGAAGCAAAAAGATTTTTAGAAAAAGAAAACCGCTCAAGTGTAAGTATGGCAGATAAAGAAGCTCCACTAATGAGAAGTAGAGATGGATGGATTCCAGCATATAATGTACAATCAACAGTTGATTTAAAACATAGAATGATAGCAGACACAAAAGTTGTAACAGATGCGAATGACTTAAATCAATTAGAACCAATGGTAGATTCTATGGAAGAGGAATTGGGAGAAAAGCCAAGTGAAGTATTAGCAGACAAAGGATATTACAATCCAAACAGTATTGAGGAAGTAGAATCTGATGGAACAGTAGAATGTTATGTGGCAATACCGAAAGAGAAAAAAGAAGTAGCCGAGTTTGAATATAACAAGGAAAAAGATGAGTATATATGTTCAGAAGGGAAACCATTAGTATTAAAACAGAAAAACAAGGAAAGAAAAAATGGTTATGCTGATATGTATCAAGGGATAGGATGTGATGGAT
>Ga0164315_10004639_pt1 | contig 10659 bp, 8 predicted proteins | sample GuaBasSedimGuay6_FD_113737 | JGI IMG/M metagenome (GOLD analysis project Ga0164315, IMG submission 113737) | Subseafloor sediment microbial communities from Guaymas Basin, Gulf of California, Mexico - Guay6, Core 4569-2, 0-3 cm | ecosystem: Environmental > Aquatic > Marine > Hydrothermal vents >...
AGGTCATCTGTCTCACTGGCAACCCCCGACCAGAAGTCGGACGCTGGGTAACGAGACCTTGGCATCCAGGTAATCGTCAAGTCTAACGCACTGTTTCTGGCCCCACCGATCTGTTGAGGACTTAGCGGAGTTATACATACACCAGTATTAACAAATTGTTGTGTAATGTTTGATGGATTATAAATATTCACATCAAACGATGTTCCACGATAATAACGAGTTACACCAAGATCAGCTAATTCGTTCCCAACATATTGAATGTTGCTAGTACTCAAAGGAATAAAAATATCAGTTGCTTCGTGATTATTAATATTATGATCTGTACCTAATCGACCACGTATTAATTTACTTAAATGATAAACATTTTCTATTTCAGGATCTGAGTCAGCCTTAACATAGTTAATAATTTCCCATCGTCCGTCTCTACCGTAAGCAATACTGTTAAATCCTTGTAATGCTTGTTCTTCACTTACTGTAAACAATTCACCAGAGATTACTTGAACAACAATAGTATTGAGATTATCCCACTGCCATGGACTAACTGGATCAGGAAGAGCATCATTAGTTGTGCCGTAAATACTAGCAGAAGCAAATGTACTACCTACATTCCATGCAGTTTCATCAGGACTCTTAAAGAGTACTCCACCTGCCCATGGGTTTGTGTAAGATGTAGCTGCGGCATAAAATCCAGAATTATCATCTGTATCACGTAACAAAGGGATATCTAGTAAAGCAAATAGCATAATGCCGGGAAAAGCGACAACATTATCTTTCGGTGGAGCCTCGTCACCTTCAAGATAACTTACTAAGACAGAATTTTCTACTCTTACAGCTTTAACCTCCAAAATACCATTTGTAAATGAAGTAGTAATAATCTGCATTTGTTGAACGCCATAGTCTGCCTCTACATCGATTGTATCTCCGGCCTCAAGAAATTGCCACGTAGGCATTAAGCTTAATTCATAGTTCTCACGTTCAATATGAGCAAGATGAAGCACGACATCAATAAGTTGCTTAGCTGTGGTGTTATCAAATACAATTGGTAATGTTAATTTAATACTATTTGTATTTGTAGATGTTCCTCGTTGTGCTTGCTGAGCACCAGGTTCATAGTTAGAATCAGGATTAACATAAATAATATCAGCAGTTGCAGGAAGTTGAGATTCCATAATTCTATTAATTTTAATTGGAATTTCAGGATTACTAATATCCTTTGTTGCACCAATATCATTATTTGTTAATGGTGTAGATGTAACGCTAGGTTTACCTTTTTGTATAAATTTAAGTACTCCTCCAGAATCTACAACATCAATTAAATAACCGTGCTGTAATGGAGCAGCATTAGATCTTCCTGTAGTAAGATTAGTGATAGTAAAACCATCAACATAGACAGATGCAACATCACTAGTATTGTAGTTAATTGCCGGAATTCCACAACGATTACAAATATCATCAAAGATAGTAGATAGTGGAATAGTGTTTCCAATTAAACTTTTTAAACGAAATTTCCGGGAGGGGTTTGTTCTCGTGCTCCCAGACGATGAGTAAAACAAAGAATTTGTCGGATGAAAATAATCTGCATTATAGGCACTGTTTAATCCGCCGGCAGATTCATATGATCCAACGGGGTAATTTTCAACTTCTCCCGTAGCAGTATTATATGAACCCGGAATATCACCCGCATTGTCGTGAGATACCCAATACAACTTTCTTGTATCGGGACTAAACGTGGGGAGGGTGTACATGTTCTCTAAATTGGGATCAGCCGAGATATCAATAACCGCACCTATAGTTTCCCCGGTGTCATTTCTAAAGTTCCAAATCTTTCCACCGTAGCATGACCACCATGAATCGGTTATCTTATCGTATACCGCTCTAGCTAGTGCCACGTAGCCCGTGGTATAAACTACAAACTCAGGGGGAACCTGAGTAATCCATTTGAAACTTTCATTATGAGTGTACTTAATAATATTGTATTCATTATTAAACTGCGAACCCAGTAGCAGATCACCATCTTTCTTCGTGGTATTGACTCTCATATTGGACGCAATAAAACCAGCAACACCCAACTGATCTTCTATTGCCGTGGCGACATCTTCCGTAAGCCCACTTGATACGCCGAACGTGACAGTGGTGTAATCAATATCCCCACCATGTATAACATCCCAGTAAACTAAATTGTATAGACCTGGGGAGTATTCGTATCTTCCGTAAAATATGAAATTATTAGCATACACAGACCCTTCAGACGCCCAAGGGTCCATTTGAAAGATCTTAACCATTTTACCTTGTGCTTCTAATACATCACTATAAGCACTGTAAATAAAAAACCAATACCCATCTTGTGCTGGGAAACTTGGAGTAGTGAGTATTACATGTTCGTAATCCCCATTGGTCTGCCTCAAGTATTCATATTTAGGGAGTGTTCCGAAAGACGGCGATACACCATTCAGTTCCCCAAAACTAGCAGGTGCATTTAACGAAAATAAATATTTATTAGAATATGGGTCGGTCACCGTTCCAATAGGATTCGCCCTACCGTCTTCCACCCCACCATTCCACTGCCACCCATGAACCATGTACCCGGTAAGCGGGTGTATGTGTGCGGATGTCAATATTGCGTAAGTATCGTTGACGAGTTCGTCGGGCGTAGTACCGAAGTCATTATTGCATTGAACCCGAGTTTCAATTGATTCTGAATTGGCATCTGTTATAGTAATAATCCTGAAATTTGGAATCCTATTTCCGTAGTTACTTAAATTAAATCTATAAAACATTACAAAAGCTTCGCCAAGATATGCTGGTGTATTTTCAATTCCGTGAATTGCTTGCAAAGTAGGATCTGGAAGTTGGTCTTCACTGCCAGTATAAAACTTAAATTCTAACCATGATGGTTTAACTACAGTGCCATTAACATCATATATTAATTCTTCATTAGCAAAAATTTGCATAATGTCATCTATTACACCTTCGCCCAAACCTACAGCAATGTCTTGCTGATAAGTATAAGTCGTAAGTGTAGATGATTTTCCACCTTTACCTCCTACATCTTCTTTATGAACAACTTCATAAACAGTAGATGCATCAATAATATTTCCAGCATTAGATGATTGACCGTACGTTATTGGTCGAAATTTACCATACGCACTTGTAGTCGCTGCTAAATCATCTAACCTCGGCCCTTCCTGATCAGGAGGAGGCGGAGTTAACAAGTAAGATAAAAGAGCGGAGGCTGCCGATATAGCAAGACTAGCTACTACAGGGTATGCTGCCATCCAAGCCATTAGATAATACCTTTATAGCGATATACACCGTGTATAGTAAATGACCATACACTGTCAAGACGATGTCTTACAACTTTACCAAACGAAGAAGCAGAATGTATAATTTCATTATCCGGCAATATCATAGCAAGATGTTGAGGATTCTTCAGAAACGCCATGTGATAAAAGTCTCCTGGTAACTCGTCGCTTCTGTCTACTCGAATCATAAAGGTATCGAGTAACTGCTTCATGAGGTCATTATTAGGCATTCTTGCATAACTTCTGAAGTCTTTAAACCCGACGCACTTATCTAAATGTAAAGTTCTAGCTACACCAATAAGCAGACCAGCGCAATCAACCCCAGTTTTCTTAGACCTGCCTTGGTGCTTAAATTTAACACCTTCCCAAGACAGAGCCTCTTCTATTATCCTGCTCCTCTCAATGCAGTCGTAGCACCTATTAAATGCGGAAACCCTCGGTATCTCAAATGATTGCTTTGTAGAAATTTGGTTTTGCATGCTTCTAAGCTCTTAGGACAACCAACTAAAATAGTACCAGAATCACCAATTTGAATATTACTAGCCATAGGCTCATATAATTCAATTTGACTTAAATCAATTGGATCTGGTGGATTTGTCTGAAGTAGTGTATATACTTTAACATCCATTACAACACCCGGATTAGCGGCATTACCGTCAAACGTAACTAAACCGCTATTAAAATATCCGGTGGTATCAACTAAAGAATTTGTTTGAAATGTTCTACGCTCTTCATCTACAATAATTGCAGATACTGTAAATGATTTTGTATAGGCCGGGTCTAAAGCATTAATGCCACAACGAGCGTCTCCAAAAGTTGCCGGGCACGGGATTAAATATAATTCACCCATTTTTTGTTGTAAAAGCTGAGCCATTCCCCTAAGCTCAATTGTAAATTGATTCCCTTCTAATACAGCTTCACCAAATTTTCCAACTAGCATAGACATCTCGCCCATACCTAAATCTTTATAGTTAACTGCAGAAAGTTTAACATTAGCAAAATCAAACAATCCCGCTCTAATATCTGCTTGAGTAATTGTATCGCTATTTAATATACCAATTATACTTTGGTTATCAACAGACATGTTTATTTTTGTATCTAGAGCACTTGGCATATACCCAGAATATGGAGCATAATAATTCAGATTATAGGTTAATCCTTCTTCACGATTAGTAAAATAGAATACTTGCCCATCAAGCCTATTAATTTGCAATAAAGTAGTAAGGGTCGTATTCCCTTGAGCTAAATGATTTTTAAACTCAGGACTAATTGTTTTCATTCTGATTTAATCCTAATTTCAATAACTGGCACATGAGCATCACCGACATGATAAGCAGATAAATTAGTTGAAAATTCATCGCTTTCAAAGCGCATAGGCAAATAGAACTGAAACCCTGCTGAAATAACTTCGCCAGCAAGTAAAGCTACATTTAAAATAATTTTACCGTCGACAATATTAAAATCAGCACCTACAAAAATCTCAGTAAGATTAGAAATATCAGGACCTCTACCTACTCTAACAGAACTTGGGTAAGGTTGTGTTATATTTCGAACACTATTATATGTTCCTGATTTATCAGTATATGTTTTAGTAATGGGAATTTCAGTTTGCCCTTCAGAAACGGCAATAATCTGATCATCGAATGATATAGGTTGACTTACGCCACGACTCTTGTAATCACCCCAATCTAAAAATTTAAATGGATAACCTGATCCATGCATAGCATGAAAAAATTCATTAAGATCATCTAAATTTTGCTGTGTTTGAACCAACATAGCTGTATCAAACTTATTTCGCGATGATTCCCAATTAATATTTCTACTTTCCCATCCAGTTTCAGCTCCAATAATTCTTGTAGAAAACATAGATGTTGCTGTTGATCCATAACTTAATTCTAACGGAAAAGTTGGTTCAAGAAACATAGCCATTAGAGATTCCTATTAGCAAAAGAAAGTTTGTGCTGAAAAGCATTTGTTAATTGAGACTCGTTCTTTTTAAATGATCCAAAGTCAGTAACACCATTAATGTTAATAATCGTAGTTCCGGCTTGACCAGATTTTCTATTGTTTTCTTTCGCAGGAGTAACTGCTTCACCTTTATGAAGATAAGCTAAACCGTCTCGCGGAACATAATCAGTTCCAGTAGCATACTGATTAATCAAAGCACCTGCTTGAGATGGAATTCCAGCTAAATTTGCTTGACCTGCAATAGGTGCAGCATTGGACAATAGACCACCACCGAACATACTGGAAATAGCGTTAAACATCAATTGCTTTATTATCATTCTCGATAAATCTGCTATAATAGATTTAGCAAAATCACCAAAACTATTTTTACCTGTGGTAGCAAAACTAACTATCGCATCTTCCATTCCTTTAAATGAATTAATCATTACGCTCTCAGCGGTAATAGCTAAATCAGGAATTTCTGTAAGAAATTCTTGTAAAGGCGTTTCATCGAAATTATCGAAAAGATCTGTATTGGGAGATTCAACAGCATCTGCTTGTTCTTTTTTCCATTCAGCCATTTCTTTAGCTATTTCAGCTTCTTCACGCATAAGTAGAATAGAATCTATTTGCGTTTGATTCCAACCTTGTTTAGCTAAATTATAACGCTCAGTCATTTCAACTGCAGTTTCGGTGTCCTCAATAATATAACCAAGTAATTTAGTTTCTTCTGCATACGCGAGCGCAGCTTTCTGTATAAGAGTTAATTTAACTGCAGTTTTCTTATTCTCTTTGTCTGTAGCTGAACCAAGAGACTCTAAGACTACTTTAAACTTCCCTTGTTTTTCATTAAGTTTCTCAATTTCTTTTGGAATTTCTTGTAATCTTTCTTTATACACTACTAATTGATTAGAAAAAACATCCATTGCTTCTGAACCAAGACTAGTATTGCTCTTTAGCATTAGTTGTGAAGTTGAAGATATTAAACTATTTAAATCAGCTTGTTCTTTTTGTAGTTTTTGAATCTCTCCAAAACTACCGGCATAAGTTGCACCAATCCTTTGTATACCTTCCATAGTTGTAGCAAGTTCATACAAACTTTCTTTAGTTTCGTCAACTGCTCCTTTAGTACCTTTTAAGCCAATAGTAAAATTTCTCCATGATTGATCTGCTGCATCGGCGGCTGATTGAGTTCTTTCAAGCCAAGTTATTGTACCTATAAGAGCTACACCAAGAGCAGTTACTATAGCAGTAACAGGATTAATTTTAGTAGCTAAAGAACCAAGTTTAGATTTACCCAACCATTTACCAAATTTAATAAACGGATCAAGCATCCATTTTGCAGCTTTACCAAGTAACTGTAATGATTTTGCACCTGTTATAGCAGTAACACCTAATAGTCCAATTGCTCCTATACTAGCTTCAAACGATTCAGACAGCGTTACAGAAGTTGATTTTAAATTGTTAAATGACACAACTACTGGAGCTATTGCTGTGGCTGTATTCTTTAAAGCATCAGCAACGTCTTTCAATTCATTTTGAAAAATAGTTGACTCAAAAGCAGCAGTTCTAAACCAACCTACAAGTGTAGCCAAAGAATTAAAAAACCAAGTAACGACTGGTTGTAAATATTGCCCAATTGTAACCTGAAGTTTTAAAAGTTCATTTTTAAATCGTGTAACTGCAACAGTTGATTTCTGTAATGCTTGTTGAAGCAAAGGAGCTGTACGTTTCGCTAACAAATTACCAAGATTACCCACAAGTTCATCAGAAGCAATATTACCTTTACGGACTTCGGAGTAAAACTCTTTAAGCTGATCTTTGCCATAACCCATCGATTTCGCAGCAAGAGCTACAGCACCAGGTAAATGCTGGCCTAACTGTCTACGGAGTTCTTCCATAGACACTGTACCTTTCGAAACCATCTGTTCAAGAGCTAAAAACATACCTGATGTTTCTTGCCCATTTAAGTTAAGTACTCGAGCAGTTACAGCAAACTGCTGGAAAGTACGTTCTGCGAACTGCATAGTTTGCCCTGCGAGCGTCACAGAGTTAACAAACTTAGAGTACTCCTTTGTAACAGAAGTTAAATCAAGACCAAGAGTTGTAGCAATCTCGTCAGCTTGCTGCATACTTCGATTAGCTTCTACTAAACTACCCGAAGCAATCTGCAAAGCATTACGAAAACCTAAGAAATCACTAGATGCTTTTGTACTTCTGATTGCAAATTGCGCAATACTACGAGTTACATTCATTGCGCGTAACCGCATGATACGAAATGCTTCATTTGCTAATCCTGCACCAGAAACAAACGAGCGAAGTCTTTTTCCTAGAGTAGTCCAAAAACTTTCTTGCTTCTTGATGACTTTATTTGTTTTCTCAACAGCAGTCGTTGTTTTGTTAGCAGCTTGCTCAGCTTCTTTAAAACCTTTCGCAAGCTTAGCTACATCACGTTTCGCAGCCGTAACATCAGTTGAGATAACAATTTTAACTTCATCAGTCATTTTTCTGCTTAGCCTTAAGATGCGTTATAAAAGTTCTGTCTAACTGTTGTAGTACATGAAGAAATTCATCGAATGGACCAATTAACTCGATACTTTTCGCTAACTTCAATAGCTCCGAAAGCGGACTTGGGACAAGCTCAGATTTAGAATAAAAAATAAATTCATAAATCTCGAAATACCAGTAACAAGCATCAGAAACTTTAGGATAAATATCAAGAGGTCCGGATAAACCTCTTTCCTTCCGATTCAAATAATATTTAAGATGCTCGTCACCGTATTCCAAATTCCACTTAAGAAGCTTAACTACTCCCCCGCAGTATTCTCCTTAGTTTCTTCAAGATAGTTATTAAGCGACTTAGAATAATCCATTACAAAATCTTGACAATCAGGATCATCAAGCAATAACTGCTTAGCATTCTCCGGAGAATATTGAACAGTAATCACACTATCACCTTCGCCTACTTCGAAAGGTTTCCAATCAACAAGAACTTCCCTGCCGAGAGCTTCTGCCATAAGATCAGCACTTATCGCTTCAGACAACCGACCTTCATCCATATCTATCTGATATGGGCGAGTAAGTCTCCGAAAAATAGCTCGAAATCTTGTATTATTGGCACGAGCAATACAAAGATCAACACCTCTGTATTTAGTCCATTTACCTTTTTCAGCAGCTTCTCTATCTATAGGGGTAATGCGAATATCCATAATAAACTCCAATTGTACGATTCAATTAATAGGTGGTGGCCTCAAGAGTCCCCGTCAGCTCGGGATCGTAGAAGACTGTTTAGCCACCATGGCTAGGGGAGAAACTTAAACGGCATCAGTGAAAGCAAATTCAACCATGTAATCATCATCAGGATCACGAAGAGCTCTCAAAGCTCCGGAAAGCATTAAGAAGTTATCTTTGCCTTCAATCGGAGTATCGAGAGTTTCAAATTTGCAGAAAGGCAAAGTAACCACAAGTTTGTTACCTGTTTGACTCGGCCCATCATAAAGTTCAGCAACAAGTTTGAAATTACCTGACTGAATGAACAGATTGTAGGCGGACAGATCTTGGAAATAAAGATCAATATCGCCCGTAACCTCAAGAGTAAAATCCGCAGTATTAACTGCACCAAGCGTACCAATAGCTTTAGCTGGTGTAGTATTATTGTTAATAGTCAAATTAAGCGTACTATACTCAGTGCCGGCTGGTAAGCCTGTAATAGTTGTAACAACATTCTGCACTGAATTCATAATCGAATAAGCAGCAGCAGGCAGGAACTCTTGACCAGCTGTAAACTCTGGATATGGAACAGTTTCGGTTGCTGTCGTTTCGTCTCTACCATAAAGCGACATTGTTCCAGTCAAAATAGAACCTGTTTCAAAATTGAAAACAGATTGACTAATTACACAACCGGCATAGTAAAAATAAGCAGGATCAGTAATACCTTGAACTCGTTTACAGAAAGTAAAAGTACTCGCCTGATTATTACCATTACGAACAGCATCAGTTCCTGGTACTGTCGTATCATCAACATCACCTCGCAACAGTTCAGTCAGAAGCGGTTTGAACGGAGCGTAAGATACTTCGATGTTCATCTCACCAGTGATATCAGAATCTACAACTACGAGATCATCAGTCTGACGATCTGAACGAATCACTTCAGAAACTGCAGTAGTAATTTCCGAAGCAGGTGCTCCACCAGTTGTCGGAATAATCTGAAACTGAGTTGGTCCAGCTGCACCATCATTAGGAGGGATCGTTCCAGGAATCACCTCAGCAACATAAGAAATATCAGTATAGTTTGTACTTGTAATCGGCATTGTATGCTCCTAGTCGGTACCCAGTTGATCTGCAGTAAATGGTATTATCACATTAGACTGATACCATCCATTACCTTCGTTGCCTATACGACGATAACTTCCTGCGTAAGTTAAAATGTCTTTATGAGGCTGTTGATTCTGTAAAAGCTTTATAAGTTGCGAAACAACTAATGTATGATCCCCTGAACCTTCGTTCAAAGGTGAAAAAACTTGTATAATATAATTGCCTGAGTGACGCGTTCTAGCATTCCCTTCTACTAACACTCCTATATTAACATTTTGAGAATCGTCTACAACTAAAGCACCACGAATCCAACTGCATCCTTGTGGCGGATCAAATGGAACATTGTCCCAAGCAATAGGAGTCTCTGACCATTGTTGTTTTAAAACAGTATCAAAAACACCGCGTATTGTAAAAATATTAGCCATTAAATTTAACTTCTTTCGTTTGATATCTCAAATTTCCAGAATTAGCTGCAGAGACTGCGCGTGCTGTTACTGATTGTATCCAACCAATGTTTGTATTTTGTTGAGAAGACCCGTTATTTAATGCTTCAATATAATCTTGATTATTAGTAATATACCATTGTTGCCAACGCATAGTATATTTCCAAAAATCAGGTTTAGGAGGATACGGATATTCTTGTATCGGTGGTTTCCTTGTCGCAGGTTTACTAGGACTGTATATCCAGCTCCATCTTGCTGTACCTGTTTTAACAGGTGTCTCATCAACAAGATCTATCCAAAGTTTTTCAGCTAAAGCATTATTACGACGCATGACTAAATGAACTAAAGCACTACCTAGTCCTTCCGATGTTTTTACAGAAATACTAGACACTTGCACCTCTTCTACACTGCAGTTCGAAAGATGCGCCTGCGGGATCTTTTTCGGAAGCTATTACTTTGTATTGCTCACAACCTTCAGTAATAAGCAAATCATCAACTTCCGGAGAAAAAGGAAGTTCATTTGCTAAACAAATTACTTTTGTATCGGTAGGCTTCACACCTAAACTATCAATTTCAGAAACAGTATAATCAGTAAATGCTCCTCTTCCTGATCCAGTTCGAGCTTCTGTTGAATCAAGAGTACCAGTTATTGA
>Ga0164315_10004642_pt1 | contig 10655 bp, 8 predicted proteins | sample GuaBasSedimGuay6_FD_113737 | JGI IMG/M metagenome (GOLD analysis project Ga0164315, IMG submission 113737) | Subseafloor sediment microbial communities from Guaymas Basin, Gulf of California, Mexico - Guay6, Core 4569-2, 0-3 cm | ecosystem: Environmental > Aquatic > Marine > Hydrothermal vents >...
GCCACCGGGCCAACGTTTCGAAGATTGAGCCCATGGCCTGCGGCTACCCGAAGCCCGGTTTTGTGGGCATATCGCGCCGCATTTCTCAGCTTTTCCAGCTCCAGAATATGCTGCTCTTCACCTTTGGCATCCGCGTAACGCCCTGTGTTCAATTCGATGATTTCCACACCCAGTCTGGCACATGCTTTTATCTGTTCGTTGGAGGGGTCCACAAAGATGCTGATGTGGATGTCCTGGTCGTGATAATCCTGAATCAGAGGTTTCAGTGTTTTACTGTGAAGAAGGACATCCAGGCCACCCTCGGTGGTTACTTCTTCTCGGCGTTCCGGGACGAACGTGACACTATAGGGCTTGATTTCGCAGGCAATTCGGAACATTTCCTGGGTGGGGGCCATTTCAATGTTCAGGCGGGTTTTGCAGATCTGGGCCATAATGCGGATATCCCGCTCCTGCATATGGCGTCTGTCTCCCCTCAGATGAACTGTAATGCCGTCCGCACCGGCAGATTCGGCAATTACGAGGGCATGAACCGGATCCGGCTCATCTATCTTTCTGGCTTCGCGTACGGTAGCGACGTGGTCTATATTTACGCCGAGTCTTGTCATTGAGTCCTCCTGTTTTTGAAGAAATTGGCAATTTTCGATGCGATTTCTTCATTCTGTTCTTCCGAAGGTGATTCTATCAAAATTCTGAGTAGATTTTCAGTCCCTGAATATCTTGGAAAGATTCTTCCTTTGCCGTCCATCCCAATTTCCAATTTTCTGATGAGAGGAATGAAGCCCTGGATTGCCTTCAATGGAATTCGTTCCGATACCGGGAAATTCAGAAGAGTCTGGGGCATCATGGGATAGGATTCAAATATGTCAGAAAGGCTGATGTTTTCAGTTGAGAGAAGTTCCAGAACCTGAAGAAATACGGCAAATCCATCTCCGGTAAAATTCAATTTGTCCAGAATTATGTGCCCGGAGGTTTCTCCTCCCAGTGGCGCATTGTGCCGATCCATCAATTCCCGGACGAAGCGGTCTCCGACGTCACTGCGATGAAAGGCAGATCCCCTCTGTTCTGAAAAACGGGCAACGGCTTCGTTGGTCATCACCGTACCGACAATGTTGTGTATATTCAGGGAGTCTGCCAGAAACATCAGGATATGGTCACCGGTAATCAGACGTCCCCGGCTGTCCTTGAAGAGAATTCGATCGCCGTCGCCGTCCAGTGCTGCAGAGTTCGCTTCCATTTTGGCTGGTTGTGCAGCCCCGCAATTCAGATTGATATTCCGCCCGTCGGGCCATACATTGAAAGTTTCAATGGGAGTTTTCAGGGTTTGATTCACAAATCGAAGGAGGTTGGCACCGGCTCCATTTGCACAGTCAATGGGAAATCGAACGCGGATGTTTTCCGGTGATATCAGTGAAAAAAGGTGTGTTGTGTAATGAGCCATAAGCTCTTCTGAAGACGGCGAGTGACCCTGTGTGTCAGCAAGTGTGTCTTTAATTGGATTCTGGATGGGAGATTGTCCCGGAATTTCATATTCAAGTTGTGTCTGCAGGGAAGTGGAAATCTTTCGGCCGTGCCCGTCAAAAAATTTAAATCCATTATCAGTGTAGGGGTTGTGCGAAGCCGTAATCATTACACCACCTGAAAAATCCATGCTGGAAACGCAATATGCCAGGACCGGCGTTGGGAGAATTCCCCCGTGAACCGGATTCGCGCCACCGGTTGCTAACCCCGCATAAATTGCTCCGGCCAGGGCGGGGCAGGATTCCCGGGTGTCCATTGCGATAAGGATTTGTTTCCCCGGATGGTGGGACGCAAATGCCATTCCTGCCCGGAATGCCAATTCAGGTAGTATGGGAAATTCACCTGCCTTTCCCCGGATGCCATCTGTTCCGAAAAGCCGCGTGGACATTCAAAATACCCGTACGTTGACCATTTCAGGTGAGGTTTTCAATTCGATACTATTGAGGAGCCTTTCCGAATCCTTGGATTCATATTGAATCCGGGGGGAAATTACGTAATCTTCTTTTCTTGATGATAAGCCGCTGCAGTCTACAATTACGCGAAAGTTTTTTCTCTTCAGCTTCTTGATAAGTGAAAATGGCCCGACGGCAATTACATTGATTCGACTGGGATTTACCCAGGTTTTTGACTGTTGGTGAATCAGCGTGACCTCCACTCTGCGGAAGGATTGGGTTTTGGTTTGTTCTCCTATGGTCACTGTGATGCTGACACTGGAGTCTTTTGTGAGCTTCAGGTAATCTGATTTCAGTACAACAAATCCTTTGGTTGTGAGAGATGTCGATCTGCCGGTTACATCGATTGGTTCAGTGGTCAGATAATCACGTTTCTGGAATTCGGAAGCAGGCCCTTCAAGCTCAAGCGCCGGAGGATTTGCCTGTATCTTTTTGATTTCGAAGCCGTCGGCGGTATTTCCTACTATTGTAGGTTTGACTGGCAGTAGCTTTTTTAGCTTCCGTTCAATTCTGAATTGAACGGTGTTGGGCGTAATCCCCACCACCTGGATACCCTTGGGGCGATGAATCATGTGTTCTGTAAGGGGAATTGAGTGTACGCCAAAGGCTTTGTTCCCGAGGTCGATTGAGACATAAAGGTCTTTCGGTTCCAATTTTCGTACAGCCTTTTCCGGGCCCCGCAACTGTACATTGACCTCGTAAAAAACGTCTTCCATTAAAATGATATTATCGGTAATATTCTCAAAATAAATGGGGACAGTGAACGCCTTGGTGACCATCTTAATCTCCCTGGAGCCACTGATATATGCCCACAGTGCAAAGCCGAGAATAAGAGACAGGATGCGCAACCACATTTTTGATGTTTTGCTACTACTCATTTCCCTTCTCCTCAGAGCGTTTCTTCAATTTTCCCCACAATGCAAGGAGCCTGGATTGGGGTGCGTTCTTAAGGTCCATCTTCAAAAGTCCTTCAAGATGGCGTGTCATACCTTCCAGGGATGTGTCTTTGTAATGCATGATCATTCCGTTCTTGGCAAAGGAAATTTTTCCGGTTTCTTCTGACACAATGACGGACACACAGTCGGTTTCTTCCGTGATTCCCACACCGGCACGATGACGAGTTCCAAAATGCGGGGGCAGGTTGGGGTTACCGGAAAGAGGGAGCAGGCAGCCAGCTGCGGCAATGCGGTCTTCAATGATGATGACGGCACCGTCGTGGAGCGGTGTCTTGGGTTCAAAGATGTTGATGAGCAGGTCATAGCTGATTCTCGCATCCATTCTAATACCAGTTTCAATGTGATGGCCGAGGCCTTGAATCTGCTGAAGAATAATCAAAGCACCTTTCCTTTCATGTGAAAGAATTTCAGCTGCCTTGACAATTTGTTCAATACCGGCTTCTCCCCGGGTGGGGGTGTTGAACTGCAGAATGGGATTGGTTCCCATCCTGGCGAGAATTTTGCGGATTTCATTCTGGAACAGCACAATAATGGCCACGGGCAGGAAAGCAATGGTATAGTCGACCATTGTTTTTACCGTAATCAGCCCCATGATGCCGGATACATAGCTGATAAGTAATAATGAAATGATACCGATAAGCATCTGGACGGCGCGGGTGCCACGGATCAGGACCAGCAATTTGTAGATGACAAAAGAAATCACCACAATATCAATGATGTCAATAATTCCGGGTATCCGGAATGGCAACCATCCCAAATTTACCACCGCCTTGCCTCCTGGGGTTTCTGCGTGCATAAAATAAATTCAGGCAAAAAGCCTTCATGTAGTAAATTTTAGCAGAGAAAATGCGATAAAAGTGAAAAAAAAATTGAAAATTTAAAATTCTTGCCTATATTTTATCTTTGCAATGGTTTTGCGTTGTGTTACAAGTAATGTTTGTGTTTTGTGCCACAGGAGGTTCGGTATTGAGTAATCTCAACAAAGACAAGTATCTGGATATTAAGAATAAGGGAAAAGAAAGAGGCTATCTTCTCATTGATGAAATCAATGAAAGCCTGCATGATGAATCAACTTCCGGAGCTGAAATTGATGAACTTTTCCTTGAATTGGGATCCATGGGAATTTTTATTGTCGATTCTCCCGACAAAGTAAATGAGAAAGAATTGGCTTCCCGCAGCCAGGTAAAGGCAGATCGGGAAGAAGCGGCAGAAACGAATCAGCTGGAGCCCGGAGACATGGATCGTGCCAACGATCCGGTGCGTCTCTATCTGAAGGAAATGGGTAATGTGCCGTTGTTGACCCGGGAACAGGAAATCTTTTACGCTAAACAGATTGAGATGGGAATGAAGACGATGCTGAAAGCCCTTTCCAGAATGCGCATCGTTATTCCGTATCTTCTGCAGCTGGGAGATTTGATTGAAGAGAAGCCATTTCATTTGAAAGAAGTTCTGGATCTCAGCGACGCAGATGGAACCTCTGAAAAAACACTGGAACAATTGGAACATGGATTGCAGATTTTTCGTTCAATTCGTCAATGGGAAGCGGAGCTGAGAGAAATGCTCGACACTTCAAGGAATCTTACAGAAAAGGATGAAATTACTAAATCCAATCGGAAAATCGCGAAACAGAAAGCCAGAATTTCCCGTGAAATCAGAAAACTGCGGTTAAATTTCCATCATATGAACACGATGATAAACCTGGTGACCAGAAGATACAAGGAAATGGTCGCGCTGGAGCGCAGCCAGGACAAGCTTGAGGAGAAAATAAAAAACCCGGCTCTGGCAAAACTGCGGCCCAAATATACGAAACAATTGAAGCAGATGAAAACACGCTCCAACGAGCTGATGCATTCCCTTGGTACAGACATGGAGACATTCAAGCGAAATTACCTGCTTTTGAAAAAAGGTGAGCATGAGACCGAGAGCGCTAAAGACGAGCTCATTGAGTCCAACCTCCGACTGGTTGTTTCCATTGCGAAGAAGTATACCAACCGCGGCCTGCAGTTTCTGGATTTGATTCAGGAAGGAAATATCGGCCTGATGAAAGCGGTGGAAAAGTTTGAATACCGCCGGGGCTACAAATTCTCCACCTATGCGACGTGGTGGATTCGTCAGGCCATTACCCGTGCCATTGCAGATCAGGCGCGAACCATCCGGATTCCAGTTCACATGATTGAAACCATCAACAAAGTGGTCCGGGTGTCCCGTCAGCTTGTTCAGGAATTTGGGAGGGAACCGACGCCGGAAGAAATCGCCCGTAAAATGGACCTCCCACTTTCCAAGATTCGTAAGATTATGAAAATTTCCCAGGACCCCATTTCACTGGAAACGCCCATCGGGGAAGAAGAAGACAGCCATCTCGGAGACTTTCTCGAGGACAAGAAAAATACTTCTCCGGTTCAGTCTGTCATTGAGCAGAACCTCAGGGAGTCCGTGTTTGATGTACTGGAATCCCTTCCGGATCGCGAAGCAAAGGTATTGAAGATGCGTTTCGGGCTGGTTACCAATGGGGAACACACACTTGAAGAGGTCGGGCAGATGTTCGCGGTAACCCGCGAGCGTATCCGCCAGATTGAGTCCAAGGCATTACGGAAACTCCGCCATCCATCCAGGAGCCGGAAACTGAAAGCATTTCTGGAAGGCAGCCGGTAGAAGTGGCAGTGAAACAGGTTCGGATTATCGGGGGCGGCCTTGCCGGTTGTGAGGCCGCCCTTTTTTTGGCCAAGCACGGATTTTCCGTCACCCTCTACGATATGAAACCGGAGAAATATACCGAAGCCCACAGAGCGGATACCCTTGCGGAACTGGTCTGTTCCAATTCCTTCCGTTCCGACAGTCTGGCCAACGCAGTGGGGCTTCTAAAGGCTGAAATGCGGTTGCTGGGCTCAGCCGTGATGGAAGCTGCGGACAGCACGAAGATACCGGCTGGCTCCGCCCTCGCTGTGGACCGGGCTAAATTTTCCGGCCACCTGACTGAGAAGGTAATGAATCATCCGAATATCCGGTTCATTTCAAAGGAAGTAACGGAGTTTGACCCGGATGAACCGGGGGTTTTCACCGTCCTGTCGCCGGGCCCATTGGTGAGCAAGGGCTTGTCCGTTTTTCTGCAGAAATTGACCGGTGAAGAACATCTTAATTTCTATGATGCAATTGCGCCGATTATTTCAAGGGATTCAATAGATGAATCGAAGACATTTATGGCATCCCGTTACCAAAAGGGTGGAGCGGATTATCTCAACTGTCCCATGGATAGAAAAACTTATCTGAGTTTTTACAAAGAGCTGATTGAAGCGGAAACAACCAAGCTCCATGGATTTGAAAAGGACAGAAAACTCTTTGAGGGATGCCTACCGGCTGAGGAGATTGCACGACGGGGAGAAGACGCCCTTCGTTTCGGCCCCCTGAAGCCGGTGGGACTGCGCCATCCGGAAACCGGCGAAGAGTTCTACGCTGTGGTTCAGCTGAGGAAGGAGGACAGGGAAGGGCGGTATTTCAACCTCGTTGGCTTTCAGACCCACCTGAAACAGGGAGAACAGCGCCGGGTATTCCGCATGATTCCAGGCCTGGAAGCCGCGCATTTTGAGCGCTACGGAAGCATGCATCGAAACACGTTTATCAATTCTCCGGAATTGTTAAACTTCGATTTCTCAATGAAAAAGTACCGGAACCTTTTTGTTGCGGGGCAGCTTTCCGGAGTGGAGGGCTACCTTGAATCCGCTGCTTCCGGCCTGATTGCCGCAATTTTCATCCTGTTCCGTGAAAAGGGTATGGAAACCTCGTTTTTCCCTGAGAAAACGATGCTGGGGGGCCTTTCCCGCCACGTTTCCATGCCAAATGCCCAGTTTCAGCCATCCAACGCGATTTTTGCCATGGTTCCGGCACCGGAACAGCGTATCCGGGGCGGCCGACGGGCAAGGCGGGAATACCTGTCAATCCGGGCATTGGACTCCTTGAAAGAATACCTGACAGAAAATCCCTTTCTGCGGCAATAAAAAAAGGGCCGCAATCTGCGGCCCGTATTCAGTAAACAATCAACATTACTGTTTTTGCGGTTTACACCAGCGGTTCATCCAGTCAATGACGGATTTGTGCCAGAATTTGCTGTTAACCGGTTTCAACACCCAGTGGTTCTCATCCGGGAACACGATGAGTTTGGAGGGAATGCCTCTGCGCTGCAGCGCGTTGAAGGTAGACAGCCCTTCGGACAGGTTTACCCGATAATCATGGCCGCCGTGGATCACCATCATCGGTGTTTTCCAGTTTTTTACATAGCGTGAGGGGGACCATTTTTCGTACAGTTTCGGGTTCTGGAAAGGAGTGCCGCCGAATTCATATTCCGGGAACCAGAGTTCTTCGGTGTTGTAATAAGAAGAATACTGGTCAAAGTCTCCGTCGTGATTGATGAGGCAGACAAATTTGTTCGGGGCATTTCCGGCAATCCAGTTGATCATGAACCCGCCGAAAGACGCGCCCAGTGCTCCCATCCGGTTTTTGTCCACAAACTTGTAGTTGTTCACGACATAATCCAGGCCGTCCATCAGGTCATGGAAGGGTCGGTCCCCCCAATGCTTTTCGATGGCTTCCCGGAACTTGTCACCGTAACCAGTGCTGCCCCTGAAATCTATAGCAACAACAACATAGCCCTGTGCCGGTAGAATCTGCAGATTCCAGCGGTAGTGGAAGTTATCTTCCCAGGAGCCTTGCGGGCCGCCATGGATGTAAAAGGCCAGCGGATATTTCTGCCCCTCCTTGAAATTGACGGGACGAAGGAGCCAGCCGTGGACCCGTACATTGTCCCGGTCGGTGAACCAGAACTCTTCCGGTTCGCTGAAGGCGACAGCCTTGACCCGTTCGTCGTTGAAATGGCTGATTTTTGTGGTTTGCGCGGTTTTGAGGTCGAATTTGTAAACCTCTGTGGGAGCCACCAGGCTGTTTTGCGTGAAAAAGAGATGATTCCCGTTGTATAAAAGGCTGCTGTTGGTGTGTTGAGAAACCAGTTCAGTAATTTTGTTCGTCGCCATGTTCATATCGAAGATACGGAAATGCGCTTCCTTGTCCGCGATAAAATACATATCCTTCCCGCTGTCCGAGAGAATCATGCCGGATGGGGAATACTGGAAGTTTTCAGTCAGATTGACTGTTTTTCCGGTTTTGAGATTCCGGCGCATCAGGCGGAACCGGTCTGCCTCATAGCCTGGAATTTGCATTGCGAGGTAGTAGATATAGCGGCCGTCCGGCGAATAAAGGGGGGAAGAATCCCAGGCACTGTTGGCCATTGTCAGGTTTGTGCGGGTTTTGGATGCAAGGTCGTAGGCATACACGTCAAAGTTGGTTGTCCACGCACGATCACGGCCCAGTTTTGTGGTAAACGCGATGGTTTTTTCATCCGGAGACCAGTTGAATTCGTCCGGCCCGCCGAAGGGTTCAGAGGGACAGTTTCCGTTCATTCCCTCCATGACATCCACCGGCACGCCGCCTTTCACGGGCATGTAGAATACGTGGTTCCATTTGCCGTTTTCCCACTTGTCCCAGTGGCGGACAAAGAGTTCGGTGTATACCCTGGCGGAACATTTGCTCTCGGCTTTCTTTTTGTCCCGTTTCGCGATTTCACAGAGCTTGGAGGTTTCCGGATAGACCTCTGTTGTGAATGAAAAATAGTTGCCTTTCGGGGACAATTTCAGGTTCCCGATTGAAACCGGAAAATGGGTCACCTGCCTGGCTTCTCCCCCTTCCATGGACAGGGCGAAAATCTGTACCGTCCCGGTTCTTGAGGACAGGAAATAAAGAGTATTCCCGTCTTTCGAGAAAATAGGGTTGAAGTCTGCAGCGTTGTTGTTGGTCAGTTGCCGCATGTGGCCGGTTGCCGTGTCAATAAGGAAAATATCCGCGTTTCCCCGATTGGCTTCAAGTGAATATTCTGATGCCACAACCGCAATCTGCTTTCCATCAGGGGCAGCCGCGATTGAGCCCACCCGCTGCATGGAAATCATGTCATTAAACGTAAAGGGATGGCCGGCCGCAAACAGGGGAAGCGCCAGTCCCGAAATAAGAAGAAAAAACAGTTTTTTCATATGTCCTCCCGGATATTTTTGACAGGGCTGATTATAGCATAGTGCTGTGTTACAATACCCCCGCCCGAAAGGGGAGGATTAATATGGAAATCACTGGAATAATTATCGCAAAAAATGAGGCTAAATATATCACCAAAGCTATCGAAAGCCTTCTTTCGGTATGTGAAAGAGTTATTGTTGTGGATTCCGGTAGTGATGATGGAACCCATAAGCTCGCGGAGCAGGCCGGGGCAAGTGTTGTTTTTCATGAATGGGAAGGATTTAAAGGCCAACGACGTTTCGCTGATACAGTGGTTGAAACCGACTGGGTGCTGGTTCTCGATGCCGACGAACGATTGTCTGCTGGCCTGGCATCGGCAATATTGAAGCTTAAAGAAAAACCGGATACATCTGAAATCCATGCGTATTCACTGCAACGCAATCTCCATTTCATGGGAAAGTGTTTTCGCAACAATTTTCTGACTTGTGAACGGAAAGTTCGGCTCTACAACCGCAATTTTGCCAGCTGGACGGGGGGAAGCGTTCACGAAAATCTGACTGTGGACGGTAAAATACAAAAGATTTCCAAAGCAATCGATCATTACCCCTATCAGAACATGGAAGACGCGTCCGAAAAGCTGCGGCACTACGCTTTTATGAAAGCATCGGACAAGTTCGAAGCCGGAAAAACAGCCGGTTTCTGGAAAACCGTGTTGAACATTAAATACAATTTCATCAAGAAATACCTATTCCAATTCCGGTTCCTGAAAGGAACCCCGGGGCTGATTCTGTCCTGGCTGGAAACCGATTACACGGCGATTAAGTACATGAAATTATATGAATTGAACCACTCTGATAAAGACAAGGAGAAAAACAATGACGCAGAATAATCTGAGCTGGGAAACATCTGTAACAAAAATTGAGCCCAATAAAATTCAGCTGCGGGGCTACCCCATTGACGAACTCATGGGGAAAGTACCGTTTGCCTCTGCTGTTTACCTTGCGTTGAAAGGGGAACTTCCCACCCCGGCAATTGGAAAGTTAATGGACATCATGCTGGTATCCAGCGTGGATCACGGGGCGACACCGCCGTCCACCCTCACGGCCCGCACCGTAGCGTCCACCGGAGCGCCGCTGAACGCCTGCATTGCCGCCGGCATCCTTGCCATCAACAAATTTCACGGCGGTGCCATTGAAAACTGCATGCGCTTTGTTAAAGAAGTTGTAAAAACAGCAGATTCCGACGGCATCTCACTGGAAAAAGCCGCATTGCAGATGGTCCGGGAAAAACGGGAGAAAAAACAGGTCATTCACGGCTTCGGCCACCGGGTGCATACCCAAGATCCCAGAACGGCAAAACTGCTGGCTGCCACAAAAGAAGCCGGCGTCTCCGGCCGCTACATCGAAGCCATGAAAGCGGTACAGAAAGCCATTCTGGAAGTTATCGGAAAAAATCTGCCCATCAACGTAGACGGTGCCATCGGCGGCATCCTCTGTGAACTGGACTTCCCGCCGGAACTGGCAAACGCCTTTTTCATCATGGCCCGTGTGCCGGGGCTGGTGGCGCAGATACACGAAGAACAGACCACCATGAAACCCATGCGGAAAATTCATCCGACAAACCATCACTACGTTGGCCCTGAAAACCGTCACATCGAAGAAAACTGAACCGGAGGAAA
>Ga0164315_10004645_pt1 | contig 10654 bp, 6 predicted proteins | sample GuaBasSedimGuay6_FD_113737 | JGI IMG/M metagenome (GOLD analysis project Ga0164315, IMG submission 113737) | Subseafloor sediment microbial communities from Guaymas Basin, Gulf of California, Mexico - Guay6, Core 4569-2, 0-3 cm | ecosystem: Environmental > Aquatic > Marine > Hydrothermal vents >...
ATAAGCTTTCGACAAAACCGGATTGGGGAGCAACCCTCGTCAATTGGGGGCCATGTTGACGTTTTCCACTTATCGTATTTATGAAAAGTGAACAGCAAGCGTAGGGTGCGTCCTACGCACTTTTTCGTTTCCAAATTCCAACTCGTCAGTGGGCAAACCAGGTTTGCCCAGCCTACCTTATATTTTTTGGCGAGTTTTTTTATTTTTAGATTTTTATGGCCATAAAATAGTTTTAAAATTAAGTTATGGCCCTCTGTTGCGCTTCATTATTGATACTTTTTGTAAGTGTTTTGTTGCTTAACTTAATGGCAGTGGTGCCAAAACCACCCCGAAGGGGTTGAATGTGAATAGCCGCAGCAATCGGTGGAAAAGGTGTCGGAAACGTGCCAAAACCACCAAGAATGGGTTGAATGTTAATTTATAAAGGAAAACAGGTGGAAAAGGTGTCGGAGACGTGCTAAAACAACCCCGAAGGCATAAAATGTTAAGAGCCACTGGTGAAACTTGGGGAAAATAACGAACCAACCGCCACAACCCCAAAGGGGTTGCATAAGAATATTAATTCAAATCAATTGTGAATTGTGAAACGGATATTCCTTTCACATTACCATAAGTTTCACCTATTCACATTCAACTTGATCTATTTCTTAACGTTGAGCTTATAGTTATACTTGGCGCGGTTAAGTTTTCTTATTTTTTCGTGAAAGCCGTAAGGCTTGCAAACCTAAAGGTTTGGACTCAAAATTATTCTATAAAAATCCTAAAACCAGCCAGCGTGGAGTATATGTTGTTTAAACTGAGACATTTCGTTTCTATTGAGGCTATTCCACCAAAAAGGGAGCCTTCTTTGGTTTAATCAGCGGTAGCATCGCGTTCGAGATGCTGGCGACTAAGGCGACGTTACACCAGATGATGGAGGAGACTAGCCCTAGATGGAAGAAAAAAACGCCGCCCGCGCAGATGATGCCTGGTACGACTGTCAGGACGACACTGTTAGAGAGATTGGCGTCAAGATCAGAGGCGAGGTTAAGTAGGGGCACGAGTTGTTTCAGGCTTTCATCCATCAGGATAATGGATGCGGTGTCGGTGGCAGCAGTACTGGCGCCACGTAAAGAGACGGAAACATTGGCTTTTTTCAGAGCGATAGAATCATTTATCCCATCACCAACGAAGCAGACCGATTTGCCATCGTTTTGTAGTTGCTCGACAATATCGGCTTTATTTTGTGGTAGGGTTTCAGCAAAGTAATGGTCGATACCGAGTTTAAGGGCCAGCTTTTTGGTTGGCTTTTCATGATCACCCGAAATAATGACGACCTTAATCTTGCGCTGGTGTAAGTCACTGATTATCTGTTTGGCTTCGGGGCGAATGGTGGGCAGCAGTTCTATTGCACCGCCAAGTTGCTCATCAATGGCGACGTAGACGAGGGAATGGCCATTTTCGTGAGCCTTTTCTTCTATCTGTTGATACTCATTTGGAATGGTGACGCTTTCCATGACCATAAAACGGCCACTTCCCACGCGAATCAACTTATCTTCTTCCTCATCGCTTGCTAGAGTTCGCACTTTGATACCATATCCCAGTTCTACTTTGGCTTCACCAATTGGTGGCACATTCAATTTCCGGTTGTCAGCTTCTTTCTGAATCGCCAGCGCAATGGGGTGGGTTTGTTTGTCTTCAGCCGCTGCCGCGTAAGTTAATAACTCGTTTTCGTCACTCCCATGACAAGTGTAAATGGTGCCCACATGCGGTTCATTCTGGGTGAGGGTGCCCGTTTTGTCGAAGACGAAGGTGTCTACCTCCGATAGTAATTCCAAGGAGCGCCCATCTTTGATCAGAATGCCATTTTCAGAGGCCATGTTGAGAAAGTTGAGCACACTAATCGGTGCCGCGCTTCTCATGTGATAGCCAAACGCGGTATAGAGGGTGGCCAAGGCGCTTTGGGTACCCAAAATAGGAAGGGCCAACGCTGAGATAGCGAGCGTCGGCATCGCCCCATGCTCAATAATTTTCTCACCCCGCGATAGGACATTCGACTTGAAATCAGCCGTTCGATTTAAGATGTCGCCAATCTGAGCCGCTACCGTATCAGAGCCGGCTTTTTCGACTTGGATATAGATTTTGCCCGATAGCACCAGCGTCGAAGCAAAGACGGGATCGCCCACTTCTTTTTCGACAGGTTGTGATTCACCAGTTAGAGTGCGCTGGTCAATATTGGCCGCCCCACTGGTAATTGTGCCGTCTACTGGGATGGTTTGGCCCGCCTGTATCACCGCAAAATCACCAATTTGCAAGCTATCGAAGGCAATCTCAATCTCTACGTCGCCTTGCTGAACCCAGATCAAGGCTGGTTTATGACCGAATATATTTTGCAGGCTTTTTTGGGAATGATCCTCCGTTTTGATCAGCAGTTTGCGCGAAAAGTAAAAGAGAGTGTATGCCAACGAACAAGCAAAATAATGACCTGTAATCAGTGTGCCACCAAAGCTGAGGGAATCAACCAGCGCGACGGCGACTTTGCCTTCCTGACGGATCAAATCGTAAGACCTTTTGAAAAAGAAACTGGTCAGATAAACAAGACCCGGCACACTGAACAACAAGAGTGGCGGATAGACCAAGCTTCCAACCGTTGTCAGACCAAAACAAGCCACCGAAATGGTCAAATAGCGGTCCATTTTTTTCTCAGCCTCACTCGTTTCGTTCACATCTTCAGCTTGAGATATTTCTGATAGTTGCTCGTGACGACGGCCAAAAAAAGGGTTGATTTTATCGCGCTTAAACTCACGGATCGCCGTGACGGGGCGGCTCAATATGGGCAGCGGCTTGTTGCCATAAGGTAGCTTGGCCAATCTGTTCTTGCTCATCCTTTCGGCAGCCACCGTACACGGCGTGTCTCTCTCTCTTTTCTTATCTTGATATACTTTGGCTCCAGCCGCCAGAACGGTTGCGCCCGTAATCGCAATAATAGTTAAAAACATCTTAAAATCCCTTAAGGTAAGTCAGTTAATATGCCAAGAAATGGTGCCAAGCACTCACAGAAAAGTGCCCAGCACCTTTTGATCGCGTTAATCGCGTGCCTTGGGCGAGTGTTCGACAAACAGGCGGCCGCCGGCTTTGATGGCGGAGGTATCGAGGCCGAGCCGCACACAGCTAGCGTACATGAGTGCTTGGTTGCTGGTCACGACCGGTTTGTCCAAGTCACGCTCAAGCGCTGTCAGTGCTTCGAGCGCACGAAAGTCCGTGCAAGAGATCACGAGCGCCTCGGCTTGCGAATGGTCAGCCCGTCGGCCAAGCTCGTAGGCGTCGTCTGGCGTGAGCAACCCTTGCTCGCGGCTCGAAATATCGCGGCCCACACCAACATGATTCACGACCTCAATGCCACACTCAGAAAGAAATGCAATCGATTCTAAATTAAGTTGAGCGACGTATGGAGAGGTAAAGGCGATGCGGGAGACTTCTAGCGTTGAGAGCGCCTCTACAAGAGCGCCAGCAGCCGTCACAGCCGGTAGGCCGGTTTTGGCCGTTATCTCAGCCTGGAAGCGTTGGTCAAATTCGGGACCGCTCGCCAATGTCGCCGAAGTACACCCATAAGCGATGAAGTCAACATCCGCAGGGGTTAACAGGTCGAGCGCAGCCGAAAGCGATTGCGAGGCAAAGTGCCGCATTTCTTCTCCATCCGGGATGCCATCCACGTCGTAGCCGCCAACTCGTGTGAAGTGGAGGGTAATTCCTGGTGGGGTGAGCAAGGCACAATCTGGTTCAAGGTTGGTGTTCGACGATGGGACAATGATCCCGATACGTCCTCGATTTCGAGCCATCGGTTAATTTCCTACAATAAACAATTCATGTGGTAAAGTGGTGAAACATTCGTATCCATCCGGGGTGATGTGGATGGTGTCCTCTACTTGTGTACTGCCAAAGCCAAACTCATAGAACAGCACCTCCAGTTCAAAGACCATTCCCGGCTGCAAAATTAACGTCTCGTGGGGGCTGATGGAGGGCGGTTCGTACATGTCGATGCCAATTCCGTGCCCAATGTGCTTACGCTTAATTTCGGGTAGCCCGGCATTGCGGGCAGCATCCATGCCGATGCGATAAATCTCGGACGCCGGAACACCCGGCTGGATGGCTTCCAATGCGGCCACTTGTCCTGCTAGTACGGCTTGCCAGCGTCGGGATTGCAATTCATTTGGATCACCCACGCAAGCAGTGCGGGCGATGTCGGCCACATAGCCGTTATATTCACAGCCCACGTCCCAGCGAATGAGGTCCCCCGCTTTGATACGATAGTCACCCGGCACATGATTGGGGTAAGCACCGAATGTGCCACCACCGATGACGGTGAGATAGGGTTGTCCACCCGCTTCTAAAAGGGCAGCCTCGAAAATGGCCCCCAACTCTCTTTCTGACATGCCCACCCGCACGGCTGCCATCGAATGCTGGAGCGCATGTTCCGTGATTTCTACCGCTCGGCGCATGCGTACTAGCTCGGCAGGTGTTTTAATCAGGCGGCTCTCTTGCCAGAAAGGACGCCCATCAATCACGTTGGTGCTGTAATGCTCGCGGTAAGCCGCCGCCAAGTCGGGATCATCAATCGCTACGCAGGACGCGTTCTGTAAGTCTAGCATAGAGAGTGCTTCCCATAGCCCGGCGGGTCGTCCAGCACTAAGCGCGATTTCCGCATAACGACGATCTTCCGACAACCAAATAGCCTCATGCCCCGGCTCGATTGTTACTGTGTCAAAGGCGATGATGCGGTCAACAGCGGGTGGGTTACAGGCAGCCCGGTCTAATTCGCCCGCTGGGGCGACGAGTGTCAGATCACCGTTGGTATTCAGCACGACGACGACTGGTGTCTTGCGTCCGCGAATTAGCCATTGACTCAGGCTGCGAAAGCCGCTCGCATACAAAACGTTTTCGGGTATCGTCGCCATGAGTACATCAACATCGTTGCTCTGCATGATGTTGAGAATACGTTGTTTGTTTAGTAATCGTTCCATCTTCTAGAATATCCTCTTACAAGCTCTTGGTATATTCCTCGTACGCCAACGCGAGCAATTCAATTGCTTTGTCTATTTCTGCTGGGGTATGGTAAGCGAAGCAGAGACGCAAATAGTCAGGAGACGTATTGCATTTTGTGCCTGGTCGAAAACTGACTTTATACTTTTGTGTGGCTAATTCATAAAGAGCCGAGCTGTCCATCTGATCAGGTAATTGGCACCAAACGTAATATCCGCCGCTAGGTTTCGTTATCACTTGGACTTCTGGCAGATGCTCCCCAACCGCACGCGATAAATGCTGATAGCGCAAGAAGAGTTCTTGGCGTAAATCCTTAAGATGATTTCGCATCGATCCACTTTTCAGTAACGGCTCGATCCATCCCGCCATCACCGAGTTCATGCCGCCACCACTGACAAGCAAAGGATGCTCTACCAGCCACTGAATCAAGCGCGGTGGGGCCTGAACCCAGCCCAAGCGGATGGCGGGGGCAAATATTTTGCTGAATGTCCCGATCGTGAAAACAACGCCTCTTTCTGTGGTGTCTTCGGTTGCCAAGGCCGAATCCGTTTGTGTTGCAGGGAAGCTGAGAAGTTGATAGGCTTCATCAGCGAGGATGTAAAAGCCATAGCTGTCCGCTAATTGAATCAGCTTTTGCCGTCGTTCAGCGTGCAAGCTTACACCGGTCGGATTTTGGTAGGAAGGGATCGTAAAAACGAGTGCTGGTCGTAATTTTTCATCGAGCAATAGCCGTTCAATCTCCTCGACTACGATCCCATCTTTGTCAACGGGAATTGTCCTGATTTCAAACCCACAGACTTCCAGAATATTTACCGCCCATTGGTATGTGGGCGATTCAACCAATGCCAGCGGGCGAGTGATGTGGGTGGCAGCAATTTTGGTACCTATGAGATGAATAGCCGAAGAATTTCCGGCTGTGATGAGTAACTCATTGGCTACGATGCTGTCGCCCGTTTCCACTGATAAAAAAGTGGCTAGCTCCCTTCGGAAAGACAGATACCCTTGCTCGGTGCTGTACTGTAAAAAAGTCGGGTCTTTGATATGGGTTCTGTCCGCCGAATACAACAGTTCTAGGGGTAATAACTGCGGAGACGGTTGACCAACATTGAGATCATACATCCCTTTTGGTACCGTCAATTCTACATATTCTGATTCTTGATAAGTCATCTAATTTTCTCCCTGATGATGTCGATACATCTTTGACCGACTTTTTTTTGCAATCGCTCACCCGCTTCGACTGTATACCAAGCAAGATGTGAAGATAGCAACACATTCTCCATACTCGCCATTGGTGAAATAATCGGATGAGTGGTGATGTCTAGGGGTTCTTTTGAATAGACATCTAGTGCAGCCCCACCAATCTGATGTTCCAATAATGCCATCAATAAGGCTTCTTCGTCAATAATTCCACCCCGTGAGACATTGATTAAGAGTGCCGAAGGCTTCATAACACTCAACTGTTCTGCCCCTATCATGTTTACGGTTGAGGAATTAAGTACGGTATGAATGGAAACGATATCAGATTGAGATAACAATTGCTCTAGCTCTTCTACTTTTTGTACCTCTACTTTTGCCATCTCTTCAGCACTGACATACGGATCATAAGCCAAAACGGGCATCTCAAAACCGAAATGAGTAATACGTGCCACCCTTCTGGCGATCTGACCAAAGCCAATCAATCCGATGGTTTTACGATATAATTCTCTTCCTAAACAAGCAGGTGTAGCACTTACCCACCCTTCTAGGCGCAAGCTCCGTTGTAAGGGCCATAATTTCCGTACCAAAGATAACATCAAAGTGACCGCATACTCAGCCACCGTTTCCGCCGCATAGGCTGGAATATTTGCTACCACAACACCCTTGGAGCGGGCATACGCCACGTCAACGTTATCCAAACCCGTGCCCGCTTTCACAATGCCACGCAGGCTCTTGCGTAGCCCGACATTAATAATATCCTTTCCGATGAAAGCGGAACCTGTCACAATGACACTTGGAAAATGCTCGTTTATGGCTGCACTGGCATTCTCTAAAGAATCCTCTACCAAGCTGGCTTCGTAATCGGCCAGATAGTCTTTTAGCAGAGGCATCTCAAAATAGGTGTCATTATCAAGCTTCAAGACTATTGGTGTATTCATAAAAAAATTCCTGATTATCATCTCCTAATTCGGTTATTTTGTAGTTCAAGCTAGCGACTTTTCAGCCGCCAGCTTGATCATCGTTGCTTACTTGATTAACTCAACGGTCCAGTGACCATTAGAGTTCGTAAACCGAGCAGGTTGAGCCGCCATTAGCCCGGTTACCCGTTCGCCGATAAAAGGAAGCCGTCCGTGTGCAATTTTAAGATTATCTAGAAACATCACATCATGTTTTTGCCAGTTGTTGTAGCGAATCCGTGCGGATAAGAGTGCCTTTTCCATATGGCGAAGTTCCTCGAAGGAAAATGGCTCTCCGTTATCCCAGGTAGCAGTCAGCGGTGGCTCTTTACCGGGCCACACTTCCTCGTACCAATAAGGTGCAATCCCGACGACGCTTGAGTGTAAACACTGCTTGCCTTGGTACTCATAGACCATTGGTCGTGTAAGTTGTGTTTCCACCACGGTCGTCACGCTTCCTTTTTCTTCTAATTGAAGCACTGTATAATCATAGCCCATTGAGCTAACATGGTCAATCATATCTTCATGGGTAGTATCTTCACCGACAACCTGCTGCCAACTCGGATAGCGGCCATGATCGAGTGCTTGAACGTACCGTTTACGAAAGATCACATTATGGCTGCTGGCTTTGCGTTGGAAGTCGGGCGAAAGATACTCAAACGCCTTGGCACAATCATAGATGGAGGTTTCCCCGCCGTATGGCGCTGGCTCCTTACAGATAAAGCACGCGTTTTTTGGGAACTCGGTATGATAGCTCAGTTCATTGTGCGGCAAGACACTGAGTTCTTTTGGCCAAGGTGTCACTAGTAGAGAGGAAGAACCCTTGATCTTGTTGCGTACCGTATTCCCGTACCGATAATCCATCGCCTTGCCGTTTCCAATCAGCAGCTCAAGAACCAGTCCTTCATCGATAGGCTTCCCGCTTCGTATCAGAACATGCCCGAATTCACGTAGCTCCGCCTCCAACTCTTCCGAGGATGCTGGTGCTTCATCAAGAATATTGGCATTGATGACTGGAACAATTCTGGTTAGCGTCTGTCTGCTCTGGCCATTTGGCAAGCTCTGTTCGCTGACTTCGTATTCTCCGGCAAACATGTTAGCCAGATGCCCAACATTATTGACTGAAGAACTCTTGATTGTAGTCATCACATCCCCTGGCTGAATCTGCTCCCTAATATGAAGTTCAGTCAGCTTTTGATAGATCGCACGACTTTGAGAATGTTCTTCTGAAAGCGCAATGTGCCAAGGATGAGGCAAATCTTCGAGAGAATGAGAAGAGCCGTCTACTGTGCTGCCAACAAAGGTATTTTCTTGCTCGACCACAATCAGTGTCCGAGACTTCTTTGCGTCATGACTGTTTAGCATGATATCCTCCTTGTATGCTAGAAATAGGGAAGTGACTAATCCGGTCTCATCAGCTTCACTTAGAAGATCCTTTCTTTTCAAGATTCCGTGAATCCTTTGCTTTTCGTCCTCATCTTTGTAGGAACGTTGCCGTAAATCGCCTATATGGCACACGGCTAATCCATGTTTCAAGCAAATATCTACCCAAGCATTAGTATCTAAATACTTAAGTACAGAGATGTATAACACTTTTGCATTGCCATTCACAAAAGCGGCTTGGATGATGCTTTCCATCCCTTCCAATCCGAGATAGGATGTCACTCCTACGGCACTGACGATATCTGTCATTTCGGCGAAATGTTGTTTTAATTCCGCTGAATAAGATTGGCGGAGATTCGCCACCAATGAGTGGTTGGACAAATTGATCTCGGATGCAAACCTTAACGGTTCTGCTTCCATATCTATCAGTGTCACCTCATATTCTGACTCAGATGCCGGAAATGGTAGCCCAACTGTCGCATCATTGATCCAACGCGTTAGGATTTCCGGCATTGTCAGGTCATATTTTAAGACCACCGCATCCAACCCGTGACAGCTACCGACAATTGTTACTCGAATAACATCCTGATGTAACAATGCCCGACTGTAATACTTTAGCCTTGACATGGCAAGAAAAGGCAACTCGTACCTCAAATCTCGCACGACATGTTTGACATATTCGGCCGGGGAATAGGCGGAATATAAACGTCCGAAATCTGCTTTCGGATTTGTCATGATTTCTCCTTTATTTAAACTAGAACTTTGATAGTGCATGAAAATGGCTTATTGCAACAATCCGTTATTTATCAAGCAGATATAATTGTTATGATTTTATTAAGCGTAGGACTTACGCACTATCATAAAAAGATAAAAAAGTTAAATACGACTGATATGGCTCAGTACAGGACAAAAATTGTAAGCCTTTATCAGTTATGAGTTATCAGTTATCATGTGTATTTAATAGACTTATGAGGGAAGTAAAAAACAAAAAGTTGTACTCTTTTTGAGTCCGAGCAATGCAGCAATTAGGATTGCTTTATCATGAACCTTTGTTCTATTGAAAGACTGATAACTGATAACTGATAACCTTTTTGGGTACTGTAAAATACAAAAGTAAGAATACCAAATTTTTCTCAAGTGACATACTATAAAGGCGAAAAATTTTTTATCAAGTTATATGACATCCTAAAGTTTCACTACCATGAAAATTTGAGAAATTTTTTTTGTCAATAAAAATTTATCTCCCAACATTTTGACTAAAAATCACTGTGGTCCTAATCAGCCGCGGCAATTAACTAAATGATTGATATTAAACAACAAATCACTTAAATCAAGGCCAGCTACCTATTTTTATATGAGTTGTCAATGCGTAAGTCCTATTAGTGCAAAAACCACCCCTTCGGGTTGAATGTTGATTTATAATAATTTATGTTAAAGGTGTTTTTTAGCCTTGTCGGGACTGGCGAGGGGCTGGGTGGCTGAGAGAACAAAACGGAACAGTTATAGCTCTAACGGGTTTGCTTCTTTCCGCTCATGGGCTTTAGCCATAAGCTTTTAAAACACGCTCTAAGGCCTGTTTTGAATCGAAAATAAACACCCGACTTGATTGGCCGACACCGAAGAAGCTTTCGCGCAGCCCTTTGACAAGGCCGGTTTCGCTTATTCTTAAAACGCCCGACTTGATTGGACGACACGTAGGCAGCGAAACAATGCCATATCGTAACGAATAACTAACTGATTTGATCAAAGTAGTACAACGGATACTCGAAATAAACGGATAAAAAAACCTAAAAAAATCCTAATTTTACCAAATTTATTAATTCCTAAAATCAGTTTCGGAACGCGTATCCGTTGTACTTGGGCAGCTTAACTTAATGGCATTGAGGCAGCGAAAGCGCCGCCTTTTGATAAGGCCTGTTTCGCTTATTCTTAAAACGCCCGACTTCATTGGACGACACGCAGGCCGCTTTCGCGCAGCCCTTTGATAAGGCCGGTTTCGCTTATTCTTAAAAACTCAAAGTGTATGGTAAGTTACTACCACACACCGATTTTAAAGTAGTCACATTGCATCCATTGGCAGATGAAACCGAGATTCTGGA
>Ga0164315_10004647_pt1 | contig 10653 bp, 9 predicted proteins | sample GuaBasSedimGuay6_FD_113737 | JGI IMG/M metagenome (GOLD analysis project Ga0164315, IMG submission 113737) | Subseafloor sediment microbial communities from Guaymas Basin, Gulf of California, Mexico - Guay6, Core 4569-2, 0-3 cm | ecosystem: Environmental > Aquatic > Marine > Hydrothermal vents >...
CGGGCGTTGTCGGCGCCCTTGGCCACCTTGACAAGGCCACGGTAGCTATTCTGCCCTTTGCCTGCCGAGATGCCCTTGGAGATGATCGTTGAACGGGTGTCCTTGCCCAGATGAACCATTTTGGTGCCGGTATCCGCCTGCTGCCGCCCAGCGGTCAAGGCTACCGAGTAGAACTCACCGATTGATTTGTCGCCCTTGAGGATCACCGAAGGGTACTTCCAGGTGATGGCTGATCCCGTTTCCACCTGGGTCCAAGAGATCTTCGATTCTTCGCCACATATTCCGCGTTTGGTGACGAAGTTGAAGATGCCGCCTTTTCCCGTCTCCTTGTCCCCCGGGTACCAGTTCTGGACCGTCGAGTACTTGATCTTAGCCCGGTCCAGGGCGACCAACTCGACCACCGCAGCGTGAAGTTGATTCTCATCCCGTTGAGGCGCCGTACAGCCCTCGAGGTAGCTGACCTGGGCATCCTTGTCGGCAACGATCAGGGTGCGCTCGAATTGCCCGGTATTGGAGGCGTTGATGCGGAAATAGGTCGAGAGTTCCATTGGGCAGCGTACGCCCTCCGGAATGAAGACGAACGACCCATCGGAAAAGACCGCGGAGTTCAGGGCGGCGAAGAAGTTGTCGGTATGGGGGACCACTGTTCCGAGATATTTCTTGATGAGCTCGGGATGGTCCTGAACCGCTTCTGAAAAGGAGCAGAAGATGATGCCCTTCTCTGCCAATTTGTCCTTGTAGGTTGTGGCCACGGAGACCGAGTCGAACACGGCATCGACGGCGACGCCGGCAAGCGCCTTCTGCTCATCGAGGGGGATGCCCAGTTTCTTGTAGGTCTCCAGGATTTCCGGGTCAACCTCGTCGAGACTTCCCAGGGGTTTCTTGGGCGCAGCGAAGTAGGAGATCGCCTGGTAGTCGACCGGTTCGTAGTGAACCTTCGGCCAGGACGGTTCTTCCATAGTCTGCCAGTGGCGAAAGGCCTTCAAACGCCACTCGGTCAACCAATCGGGTTCATTTTTCTTCGCCGAAATCGCCCGAACGACATCTTCGTTCAGTCCAGGCGGAAAGGTCTCCTGCTCGACATCCGTCACGAAGCCGTGCTCATATTCACGGTTCGCAAATTCTTCGAGCGTTGTCGTCGAGTCGGTCATTCCTCACCTCGTGGTGCCCGACACGGGTCAGGCGCCTCGTAGAACGAGGGAGGGGGGTGCTTCATTCCCTCAATCCGGCAGAGCCGGATTTTGGGAAGTGTGAAGTTTGAAGTGTGAAGGACGAAGGAAGAAAGATCAGTCGATCTTTGCGATCAGGTGGCCGAATGAGAGTCTAAAATCAAGGATGTACAGTGTCGTTTCATCTTGGGGGTCGACCCAGACAGAGAATAGTCCTTTCTTTGAGAACATCTTGCCGTCGGCGGGATGGGGTTCGATCTCCAGAAGCGATCGACGCCCTCTGGAGGTTTTCCTGGATTTTGGACCGCGCACAGTAGTGACCGTCTGTACCGGACCCTTGGAAGTCAGAAGGGTCAGGGTAATTTTGTCTCCGCCCTTTTTGGCAAGAGCCTGGAGCCGAAATACGAATGCAAGGGGATCCAGCACGGGTTCGGTGCTGCTGAATTCGAGGGTATTTTCGACTCCATTTTCGACGGATCGGACAATGCCCTCGTGTAAATCGATCTCGTGGCGTTCGGTGGAAGTCTCGCCCTTTTCTGTTGTTACGCTTTCGTAGACCAGGGACGACAGGGTCTCGGCATCGACCCAGGAGTCAATCCGGGCGTCGACCTTGTAGATGCGATTGAAGAATTTTGAGTTTTTCGCTGTCATGACGATGTGGTAGGCCGGGCGACCGTTAAGGTCATCGACTGAGCTGGAGAGATAGAGGTGACCGCACGTAACGCCCAGGCATCTTATAGTGTAGTGAACTGGATCGTGGATTGGAATCGGGGAAGCCTCAAGGTCGATGGTTGCGCTTTCGGTTGGTCGGGTTTGGGGACCGTCGCCGGCCGCTATCCCCAGGCTTGAGGAGAGAACAAAGAGAAGAACCACATTTCGAACGACATTCATTCTGCGAGTATAGCCGGGCTTATTCCATGTCCCCTGGTTGTTTCCTGTGGCGATCGTTGTGAGTTTGCTCAAATATTGTGCCGAAAATTGACAAACCGTTTCCTGGAGTATATATTTTCTGAGATGTTGAAATTGTCGATCGAAGTGGCGGACAGGATCTGACTGTCTCTTCGTTGTAACCTTTTGGCGTTGAATGGTAAATGGTATATGAAGAACTGTTGAATCGGGTGCTCTTTCGGGCCTTGCGAACTTTTCAGGCCCTGCGGAAGGATGGATGCCATGGTGAAGTTGGCAATCGAGGGAACAGGTGGTTCCGAGGTTATTTACGAGGTTGCAAAGTCATCGATTTCGATCGGCGCTTCGAGTGACAACGATATTGTCATAAGGTCGCCGGGAGTTGCGCCGAAGCATCTGGTGATTCAGCGCAATGGTGACGTTTATACCTTTATTGGACAGAAGAGACAGGTGGCGGTCCTCAATGGTGAAAGGCGATCCCGCGGTGTGCTCAAGATTGGAGACCGGTTTCGACTGGGAACGGCCAATCTGATTTTTAAGGGCAGCGGTGACGATGAGACAACTCTGATTTTTGCGGATGACCCTGCGACGAAATCCGAGGACGAAACTACACCTCAGCGTCGGACTCCTGAGAAACCTGAGAAATTGCGGGCTGAGGTTGTTCTCTACAGTGAAACCCACCGGATCGCCGAGGCCCGGGCCAAGATGGTGGAATTGTTCCAGGGACGGGTCAGGTCGGACCTGATTCCGGGACTTCGGGGTTTCTTGTCTGAGGTTTTCTCCGGCAGGGAAGCCATGGTTGCCAGGCTGGATGAGGAAGGCTTGCTGGCTCCATTGGTGTCCCAGTGGTCGGGTGATCTTCCGCGACTTCCTGAACGGACCTTTCGTGAGCTTGGCATGGGTAGCCGATACGCGATGCTCCGGATCGGGAGCCGGCAGTTCTTGATTTACCCGGTGATACAGGGCTCAATCGGAACCAAGGCATTTCTGGTTGTCGAAACGACCGAGGATTTCGAGGATGATGACGAGCTGATTCTGGCCGAACTGGCGCGTTTCATGGCGATCCATTGGGACCGAGTGGAGACATCCGGCCTCATGTTCGGTTCGTGGGAGACCGAGGCCCGAGAGATCTTGGACACCAGCCTTCCCGGGACGTCACAGGCCGTTCGTTTGTTGCGAGATGGAGTGATCTATTCCGCACGGACCCAACATCCGATTCTGATGTGTGGAAGGCCGGGTATCGGTCGCATGACTCTGGCCGGTCTGGCTGCGTCTTTGAATCCCTCCGGGGCTCTAGCGATTCGAGTGATTCAGTGCCGTGAGGATGGTGATGAGGCCTTCAGAACCGAGTTTTTCGGCTCCGGTCCCGAGTTGTTGAATCCGGCTGAGGTTTCAGATGGCTGCATGCTGGTTCTCAGAGACCTGCATCTGCTGTCCGTCGTAGTCCAGCGAGAGGTTGCCGCAACCGTGGCCGCAGATCTGGAAACTGGCTGGGGTCCGAGGGTTCGGTGGGTCGGGACGACTGAAGAAGATCCAATGATGCTCCTGAACCAGGAACAACTCGATCCTGCTCTCTTCAGCTTGTTTCGGCATCACGTGATTCGGGTTCCTGCTCTCCAGGGCCGACGGGAAGACCTGCCGCTACTGGTTATTCGTCTTCTTGATACGGTTGCGGCCGAGCAGGGGAAAGAGATTCGAGGAATTGAACTCGAATCGTTGAACTCGCTTCTGACGCACCAGTTCGACGGGCAGATGACGGAATTATTGGGAGAGCTGAGACGCCTGATATCGGCGACGCCGAGCGGTGACATGATTCGAGGGATTGTGCCTGCAGTGCCTTTGGTTTCCACCGAGGGTGACGGCGACTTTGGAGCACAGTCGGTAGCCGCCCTCCTGGGGATGGATGACCTCAAGATTGTGATACCTGCAATCGAGCGTCTCGTGATCGACCGGGTTTTGGCGCGGACGAAGGGCAACCAGAGCAAGGCCGCTCGAACCCTCAATCTCTCTCGAGGGGCCCTGATTTCAAAAATGAAAGACTACGATATCCCGGATTATCGGTACCTTCGGAGGGGATGAGGGGGCGTGGTAATGAAACTGCTACGAGCAAGTTTGGAAACTGGAAACTAGGAAGAGGGTCCCCGGCATATATTGGCAATCTCTTTCACACTGAGCGGTGTCAGAATCTGAAAAAAGAGAAGTGCAGATAGAACCACTGTGATTGACCCTTCGAAGCAATTTCAGACCACGAAACTCAGAGCCCTCATTGCCACAATCGGGCTCATCCTGTCGAGTTTCAAGTTTCTAGTTTCGAGTTCCGGATGAATCCCAGTGACCCTCAGGCCGCCGGCATTCTCATGATCCCTTCTTGGCGGCTTGTTTTGACTGTGGTTGCGTGGTCAACATCCCAAGGGCCTGCTCCCAGAAGAAGGCCAGCCAGAAGACGAAAGGAAAACTGAATCGGCCGGGGAGGTCGGTGAAATACCGCCAAAAGCCGTAGAAATTTCGTGAAAAATTGGAGTACGTCTGCTGGCTCCAATCACCAAGATTGAGGGCATAGATGCACTTGACGTGCAGGAATAGATTGAGGGTCTGCGCCAAGTAGAGAAGAAACCACGCCATCGCGAGCCGCTCCAGGTTCTTTCTGGAGAACCGTTTGGGAAGAGCCAGGAACAGTGCCAGGAGCACGATGGTATTGAAATGGATCTCGGTCAGGGGGATCGTTGGAATACTCGAGTCCGAACGAAAGTCGCTCCTGAATACTCGCGCGCGGTGGTCAACGGCCTCCAGACGGGTCACTCTGGGGTACTCGAAGGCCCTGATGAGGATCTCAGTCAAACCGGTCACGCCTGTGTCCAGGACGGGACGTATGGCCAGCCACACCAGCATGGCGATCAGCAGGGTCAACGGCAGCTTCTTTACAAAAGTGCCGGCAACCCGTGTTCGTTTCATGATTTAGTCCGATCCTGGTGGATGCGGTGAGGCGAAGCGATCGGCCCAGAGCATCCACAGGCCGACGCCGAAGAGAATGACAATCGACTGCCAGATGAAAATGTGGGACGAATTGAAGAGGTCAGGGAGATAAATACCAATATAAAAGAGAGAGATGATTCGAACGAGGTTGATCGCCTGTATTGCCAGAAGCCCACCAAGGACGCCGAGGATTTTGGCGGGCCAACGGGCCGGAAAAGCCAGGACGCCGGAGATGAAGATTAAGCTGGTGATCAGACCGTTACAGCCATTGTAGATTGTGACGGCGAATCTCGGGGATGTCAGCTGGCACCCGCTGACGGTCATTTCTTCACCGAAGAGTATCAGAAGTTGTCCTGAAACCTGTGCGACCATCGTTGTGAACGGAAGGACGAATGCCTGGTCAACAGACTGCAGTGCCACGACGGTGAAACTGATGCCCAGAATTGTGAGAAAGAGAATCAGGAAGCGCGTCTCCGGACGCTCCCAGAGTTGTCTAATCTTCATGAAACCTCCGATGACCCCCCGGGGGGATCACGCTCGACGAGGGATCATACCTTGGTTTCGAGGGACCGAGCGAGTTCTGCGCACGAGGGAAACCGGTCCCTGGGATTTTTTTCCAGGCACCGGAGAATAGCCGCAGCGATATCTGGAGGGATATGGGGAGCAATCTCCCTTGGGTCCGGCGGGTCGTGCTCGAGATGGGCCTCAATGACGTTGCCCGTAGTGAACGGTGGCTGGCCGGTAGCCAGATGATAGGCGGTCGCTCCCAGAGAGTAGATATCGGACGCCGGAGTCGGTGGTTCACCTCGGATCTGTTCTGGGGCCATGTAGAAGGGCGTCCCGCATACGCCGGTCGCTACTCCCTCCTCTGAGTCCAGGCGGGCGGCAATTCCGAAATCCAGCACTTTGATATTGCCGTCGTCTGTCAGGAGGATGTTGGCCGGCTTGAGGTCACGATGAATGACGTGATGATTGTGGGCATAGCTCAAGGCTGACGCCAGCTTGATCAGCAAAAGCCTCAGTTGGGACCGGATGCGCTCGGGCGCCGTCTTCGTCAACTTGCCTAACGGCTGCCCTCGGACCAGTTCCATCGCAATGAAGTAGCCGTCGAAACCGGCCTCAAAATCATAGACAGTGACGATGCTTGGATGGTTGAGGGTTGCCGATGCTTTGGCCTCCAACTCAAGCTTGGCGGCCTCCTCTTTTGAGGTCGTTCTCAGGACCTTGATCGCGACATCCCTGTCGAGTCGAGTGTCGCGAGCCAGGTAGACCACGCCCATGCCGCCGCGACCCAGTTCGTGCCGAATTTCGTATCGGAGCGGGCCTGTCGACAGGGAAGGTGTTCCGGGTTCTCCGGATGGCAGTGTGGGGCGAGTTGCCGACAGGTCGATGCCACCGGTCGAATGGGCATCAAGCTTTGCCTTGAGGTCCTGAGCTGGTTGGTAGGAGTAGTCATGGCTGAGAACCCGGTTGAGTTGTACCCGGGAGGATTCGATATCTCCAAGTTCAAACAGCTCCTGTGCCAGGATGACCGCGGTTTTGAGGCGACCCGGTTGAAGGGCGATCCCGAGGACGGCACGTTGAAGGCAAGCGATGCCCTCTTCTGGTTTTCCGGCATCCTTTCTGTGTGTTGCGAGGTCCAAGATGACATCCGGAATATCCGGAAGGGGCCCTGGGTTGGAGCAGAGAATGTCGTAGGCATCGTCCAACATCTTCTCCCCGTGCAGTGTTCGGAGGGCATCTTGCAGAGCGCCGAGTCGCGCCAGGCATCGAGCGGCATTGGCGGTTTGTCCGAGACTCCTGTACAGGTTGAGGGCTTTTTCGTCTTCGCCCGCACGCTCCGCACAAGCGGCGGCGTGTTCGAGCTTGCCATCCAGCTCGTATACGTCTCCCGCTTCTCCCCAGCGTTCCATTTTTTCGAGGATCGGGGCCGCCAAATCCCAACGTTGGGCCTCTCGGGCCAGCTCAGCCGCTGATCCGGGCTGTCCGGAAGCCTCGAGGCGAATGACCGCCTCCTCGACCTGCCCTGTGGCGCGGAGGAGTTCGATCATCTCTGGGAGCATTCCGAGAGACTCGAGCAGGGGCAGGAGGCTCTGCGTCTCGGCGGCGGCTTCATCACTGAGCCGGGTTCCACTTTCGGTGCCAATCGCAGTGAGAGAGCCCTGGCTGCCCAACTGAGCATAGAGATCTCGAAGGTGGTTGAGTCGTAACCGGGCAGAGGTTTCGGTATTACCGGCCGCCATTTCGGCTGCGGCAGCCTCAGTCAACATGCCCGCCCGGGAAAAGGCTGCTGCCGCCTTGGCTGATTCGCCTCCGGCCTGCCACTCACGGGCCGCCGGCGCCCATGCGTTTTCCAACTCGTAAAGCCTGGCCAACAGAGTGTGATCGCCGGCCTGCCGAGCGGCGCGCACCGCCGACCGAAAGGCACCATGACCTGAACGAAGGCGGCCTTTGTCCAGGGAATGGCGTGCAGTGTGTGCGGCACGTTTTGCATCCGAGTTTCTGAGCCAAACCTCGATGGCCTCGTCGAAATGCCCCTGAGCCTCAAGCCACGTTCCCAGTTCTCGCAGGCAGGTCCGAGCCGTGACGGCGTCGCCGGATCGATGGTAAAGGCGAGAGGCTTCATTGAGATGGCGTCCCCCGGCCTTGCGGAGACATTCGGCGGCGGTTTGGAACCGCTCCAATTGAGTGGCGGCTTGGGCCGCACCTTCCCAATCCTCAGCCTTTTTGAAGAGTTTCAACGCTTTGACGGTGTCGCCGGCCTTGAGGTAGAGCTGAGCCGCGCCACGGTAGTCTTTTCTTCGGCGGAGTTTGGAGGCGAGGGCACGGTCAGGATCCTTGTGAGAGAGCAAGCCCAGAAGGCCCCAGAGAATCAGCACGACCGCGATGGAGTTTCCGATGACGGCGCCCACCGGTCCCATCAGAGTACTGAGCCAAGTGCCGGATTTCTGAGAGCTTGAACCCAATAATTCGGTGATCCACCCCACATTGACCAGGGCGGTCAGAACAAGGCCGGTCACCAGGAAGTGCAGCCACCGCCGGTTAGCCTGCATGCGCTTTGACTTTCCTGGGGTGGAGACTGGGAAGTAACCGTCGGGCGTAATTCATGGGGAGCATTGTACCGCCAACCCGGCGGAGCCGGAATCCAAAGGACCTTGACTGGCTCGCAGGGTAGCTATCAGCATTCAGCCGGAAAGCGTCTTCAGCGATCTCTATTTGGGTTTTTCCCTGAGCCGGGTTCGAACGAGCCTAAATTCTGAAGCCTAAATCTCATGGTTCTTTCGTTTCGGCTTTTTCTTTGGTTTGGGCTCAGGGAGTTCCTTTTCCGTCAGTCTCACCAGATTGCTGATCCAATCCTTGTCTTCGATTTGCTCTTCGATCAGAAAAGAGGGTTTGGCTCCCGGATAAGGAGGCGCCTCCACAACGTCACCGATGAAGGATCTTCCAGCTTCTGTTGGTTTGATGAATAACTGGTTGTCACATATCAGCGCGACGACCTTGCCTTCACAATAAACCGCATATTCCCCAAACATCTTTCTGTAAGCGATAACACCAGCATCTTCTATCTGATCAACCACAAATTTGACGAAATCCAGATCTGATGCCATGGAGGGTCCTCCTATCGTCTGTGTTCGTTTCCGCGTTTGAAATTTCCCGTAATTTTCGCCATGACCATCTGCTGTTCAGGGGCATCAGCATTCGAAATCTTCAAAAGGAACCCACGGGCCTTGCCACCCTTCAGGATTATCACCTGTTCTCCACGCCAGTAGATGAGGACTTTTTCTTGTCCCGTCGCTCGGAAGGAAAATGGAAAGTCCTCGAGCCCGCTTCGTTTTTCGGAAGATCCTGTCATCCGTGGTCCAATGCTGGCGTGGGCGAAGATCCGTTTTCGCTTCGCCTTCGTTTCGGCTGTTCAGAATTTCCAAAATCCAGACGGAACGGGGCCCTAATATATTTTTCACACTCCAACCTCAATAGTATCAATGATTTTCGTTACCTGATACGTGCTTTCCATTGATCCGGGTTTTGTTTGTGGGCCATCACGGACACGATGACAACCTGCTGATCTTTGATGTAGTAGAGGATGTGATCACTTGAGTCGCGTGAGAATTGCGTTGTGCACTGCCTCGGCCGTATGTGCCGCAATGTGCCCAGCCTCGTAGGCAGCGATTCTCCGGATCGCTTCCTCAGCCCAAAGACGTTCCGCTTCTTCCTTGGAGAGGTCATCGAGGCTACTGATCAGCCTCTCAGTGAGCCTTGCTCGCTGTTCGAGGGGCAACTCAAGTGCTTCGTGGGTTAGCGTTTCAACGTCAGTCATGGTTTCATTTTATCAGACTTCGAAATGCAACTGAGTGGCTGCTGGGGCTGTTGATCGGATCCGTTGGCTGGGACTGCGGCGGCAATCAGCGGCCGCATCCGCTTCCGGGGCCGGAGCCGAGCACCGCGTCAGTGAACAGCTATTCGCCGGGGAGTGCCTGTGGCCCTAAAGAGCTACATGAAAGGCGTGTAATCACTTCTGGAAGCGCCTGAAAGGTTGAGGCTTCCCATAGATCTACGCGATGGGCTTACCTGGCTCGGATCTCTTAGATGCCCTCACCCAACCACGGAAACGCGCAGAGTGCGATGAATAAAAAGAGAACGCCTTGGAACGCTAAACTCAACAGGAATGAAGGACGACGATGGGCACGGTGCCCCAGTATGCAAATGGCAAGCAAGAAGGTAGTTGCCTCGGCAGCCAATGCTAACGTTCCACCAAGGCCCTGGTGCAGAACGCCAGTTTGCCAAGAGGTGGCGAAGTAGAGGGGCACAAAAACCAATAGCGCGAAAAGGACGAACCAAGAACGGAGAGGAACAATGACGTCGTCGTGCCGAAGAGGCCGCAACCAGACAAACGTGAGTAAAGCGATCGGCGCACAGAAGGACAGAACGAATCCGATAAGCTCCCATGTCGAGCCTTCGAAGAGCGACCAGATCATCATGCCGGGAATTACGATCGCGAGCGAATAGGGGGAATTTGGCCCAGGTACACCCTGGGAAACCGAGGCGTAGGCCCCAATCCCCACCCCCATCGCGACCAAGACCGTGAAAAGAGACGGTTTGTTTCTCACCGGCATGATTACAGCAACACCCTTCTAAATAGTGGATCTTGGTGTGAAACGGCGCCACGGGTCATAAGAAAGCGCCCCTTCAACCCCAATAATACCATAAGGATAGCTTCTGTTATTGGTTGCTTGGAGTTGATCCGATCCAGGTATTAAACCCGGCCTTCGGGAGCGCGAGCGCTCCCGCTCGGTCATTTCCCGGAGGGGTAGCATCTGTCGAATCCGGAGAGGGGCCGCCCCTCCGGGAAATGACCTCGGCGGCCTACGGCATTGGCCGAGATTCGATTGCTGGGGCGCTCCCCGGGGATTGCCACCCTATGCATTGTCCGCAACTGTACTTTCGGTGGGAGGTTACCTCGGGGACAATGCAAAGAGTGGCACTTATGTAGCGCGCTACATAAGTGCCAATATGTAGCGAGGCCGATTATGTTGAGTACGGCTCGTAACCTCCTGCAGTCAAAGGGTAATCCTCCGATCTGCTCCACATAATGTTGCGAGGAAAG
>Ga0164315_10004648_pt1 | contig 10652 bp, 7 predicted proteins | sample GuaBasSedimGuay6_FD_113737 | JGI IMG/M metagenome (GOLD analysis project Ga0164315, IMG submission 113737) | Subseafloor sediment microbial communities from Guaymas Basin, Gulf of California, Mexico - Guay6, Core 4569-2, 0-3 cm | ecosystem: Environmental > Aquatic > Marine > Hydrothermal vents >...
AACCAGACGGTGATGATGGCTCCCGCATCGGGCTTTTACTCCACGCCCGGACTGGGGAAACAGGAGGTCCGAATCGCCTATGTGCTGAAAAAAGAGGATCTGGCCATGGCCATGGATACCCTGGCAGAGGCATTGAAAGCCTACCCGGGGCGAACCAATTGATCCTGTCGCTGTTAAATAAAGCAAGGGATCATTATTATTGACTACCTTTGACGCGCTTAACCTAAGAATGATATAATTTGAATTTTAGTGATTTCGCATTTGACCCCGACCTGATGGAGGGGATCAGTGCCATGGGCTTTGAAGCTCCCACCCCCATTCAGGAACAGGCCATTCCGGCCATACTCGACGGTAAAGATATTATCGGTTCTGCACAGACCGGTACAGGAAAAACAGCTGCATTTCTGCTGCCTGTTATCCAGAATATAATCGCCTCCAGGGAGGCCAATAAGACCAGGGCCCTGGTGATCGTACCCACGCGGGAGCTGGCACAGCAGATCGATCAGCACATGGAGGGTTTCTCCTATTTCACACCGGTAAGTTCTATTGCTGTCTACGGAGGGGGTGATGGAAGTCTCTTTGCCCAGGAAAAAAAGGCACTGAGCGAGGGGACCGAGGTGGTAATCTGCACACCGGGCCGAATGATAGCCCACCTTAACAACAACTACGTAAAATTTGACAGCCTGAAATACCTCATTCTGGATGAGGCAGACCGGATGCTCGATATGGGTTTCTTCGAAGATATCATGAAGATCATCAAGTATCTGCCAAAACAGCGCCAGAACCTTATGTTCGCAGCGACCATGCCCGACGAGATCCGAAAGCTGGCCCGCAAGGTACTGCATCAGCCGGTGGAAATAAATATTGCCGTCTCCAAACCAGTCGAGAAGATCCTGCAGGTGGCCTATGTGGTATACGAGACACAGAAGCTTCCCCTGGTGACACATTTGCTGAAGGGACGTGACCTGAAGAGTGTTATTGTTTTCTGTTCCACCAAGCTATCGGCCAAACAGTTGGGGAGACAGCTAAAGAGAGAGGGCTTGAAGGCGCAGGATATCCATTCTGACTTGAGCCAAAAGGAGCGGGAAGAAATCATGCTTGATTTCCGGAACCGCAAACTAAACATCCTGGTGGCCACCGATCTGCTTTCACGCGGCATCGATGTGGATAATATTGAACTGATAGTCAATTATGATGTGCCCCACGAAGGAGAGGACTATATCCATCGTATCGGTCGGACCGCCCGTGCCGAATCTGATGGCATTGCCATCACCCTGATCAGTCAGGAGGAGCAATTTAAGTTTGCCCGCATTGAAAAAATGCTGGAAAAAAAGGTCACCAAATCATCGGTGCCCGAAGAGTTTGGGGATACCCCAGCCTATGATCCCTCAAAAAACCGGGGCCGTTCGGGTGGCTTCAGAGGTGGCGGAAGAAGCAAAGGTGGTGGAGGCTACAAAGGCAAGAGATCCGGCAGTCGTCCCAATAGATAGCCAGCTCTTACTCCGTCACGATAAACTGGATGGATTCACCCTCCAGAGATCTGAATATATAGAAGCCTTCGCCAAGCTGTGGTATACGTGCATATTCTGCATCCTCAAGCTCCATAATACGCTGACCCATGATGTTATAGATGGCGCCACTAACCCGCTTGTTAAAATAAAATATTCCTTCGGCAACCGGATTGGGATAGATGGAGAGTGGCTCCCTCAGATCCAGATTCTCCTGCACACCGGTACTCAGGTTGGAGTATCTGGGAGTGGGTGATGGGAAAAGGATCCACTCTACGCCCCCATCCACCATACGACCTGTTGTAATATCCGTCTCTTGCAATCCAAATGTCACTGAATCCACAAGCTGGAATCCGGTGGAGGGTCGCTCAGAAAGACGCAACTCTTCTCCCTCCTTGTTGATTTTAAAGGTGGCATGGTTCACTCCCTGCTCCTCCTGATCATCCAGCCAGACCAGGTAGAAATCACCTGCCTGGAGATACTCCTCTGGAAATCTGTATTTTCCGGGAGAGCCCATGTTGTCGCTCAGGAAGTAATCGGCAAGCCAGACCTGCTCATCACTGGCGTTGTAGATCTCAGCCCAATCGTCGTATTCACCATACTCATCCATTTTAATATTCTTATTTGAAGCACAGAATTCATTGATATAGAGCGGTCCGTTTACAAGGGGATAGGAAACAAGCAAGGTAGTATCGGGATAACGATTCTCCTGGCCACCTACGTCCATCACCGTAAAGTAAATCTCCACCTCCATGGCATCCACCAGGGAGCGGATGGTATCACGATAGGAATATACCCCCGATACCGGGTCTGTCTCGGTGGATACTTCCTTCAGCACATGCATCCAGCTACCTCCGTCAATCCGGTAGTGAAGCGTTGTGGAAAAGCCCGGCTCATCATCCTCAGCGCTCCAGTCCAGATCAATCCGGTCAGAACGAGGCTCCACTCTTAGGTGCGAAAAAAGCGGCTTGGCATCCACATCGATGGCCTCGGTTAGTGCTGAGGCATTACGGGCAGTGATAAACTCCTGCACACCAAAGTCCACATGCTCACCCCAGGCCATATTCATGGATCCGTCAAAATCGCTCAGGGTAAATCCAAAATCCTTCGTATAAAAGGTATCCATGGCCACAGCATCCCGGATTTGCTGACTCCAGCGAAGCAGTTCATTACCCAGTTCGGCAGATGCAGTATAAGCAGCCAGTTGCTTGATATACATGGTAAACTGTGCTTTATACTCCTCCACACCAAGGATTTTTTCATAGAGGGGACGCAGATCCAGGTTCCAGCTGTAGATGCTCTGGATGGACCAGTCCACGTCTCTGAAGTCGATCCCAAAACTGTTTTCCAGTTTGTAGGGTATGTATTCAAACCTCCCGCTTACCTGATCACGATAGAGATAGTAGTTATTTTTGTCGCCCGAGTAACCGTCCCAGTTACCGCTCATCACATCCACTGCCATTGCCTTCAGATATTGTTGAACATTTATCAGGCGCTCCAGTTCATCCTTCAGCTGCACTCCACTGTATTGATTCAGGGTGGTAATCAGGATTGACAAATCCTCATAATCATCCCATTTTTCATTGGTACGCAAAGCATAGACGGGTCGACCATCATACTCATACTTATAATCGTCCTGCGACGAACCCAGGTAAGTAAGATCGGCCGGCCATAGGTTCCTGTAGAGGTTACCATCATTGTTGTCAAACCTCGATTTCATGTACCTTTCATCAATATGCTCCGTGTTCAGGTAGACGCCGTAGAAAGCATTATTGATATAGAGTTGTACATGATTGCTTCTTGAACCGGGTACTCCCAGGTAGCGGAATAGTTCCCAGGCCAGTTTTGAACGGACCAGGGAGGGGTCGTTCACTTCAGCATTCAGATCCATTTTTTCAATCCCATGATAGTTGTCATTGCTGTCAAAGGAATTAAATGAGATGCGAAAAGATTTTTTCTGCTTGTGCCTGATGGTATCGCCCCGGAATCTCAGGGCCACATCGATGGGTCCCTCTGTGCTGTCGGTCCGAGTATAGGTAAATGTGGAAAAATATTCAGTGTTGCTTTCCGGATCTGCATAGAGGGCCTGCAGGTTTGATTCGGTGATGGTCAGATCGATGCGTGGCAACTCTGTATCATCAAAAACAAATCCAGCCTCTGGATGGCCTACCTGGGCATTGGCAAAATGGGTTCCGGTAAGAAGGGTAAGGAAAAGAACAAATCCTGGTACAACTCTAGTCATTTTCATCATATATCAAATACTTTCTTCGTTTCTCTTTATACTGTTCCAGCTCCTCCTGCCAGCTGGCTCTGATACGCTCCTCATCCCATCCTGCTTCCACCTGCATTCTCAGTTTATCGGTTCCAGCCAGGGTAGAAAAATAAGAGGTGAAGAACTCTTCTTTCTGCGGGAAGGCCTTATAGGCTTCCAGCAGCCACTGCAGGTGAATCCTGGTCCACCCCTCCTCCGGGGTAAAAGACCTCAGGTCCTCTCCATAGCAAATGCTTCCCTTAAACTTCGGATTCCGTGCCACACCGGCTATTATTTCAGGTGTAAAACTGAATGCTCCGGGTAAATCCGGATGTCCGTATACTTCAAAAGGCATGTCAGTTCCCCGGCCTTCACTCAACACAGTTCCTTCAAAAAAACAGGTGGAGGGGTACATCAGCACGGCATGATCATTAGCTAGATTTGGAGAAGGACTAACTGGCATGGAATATGGTTGCCCACGGGTATAATCCGCACAGGGAATTACCGTAACCCTACATCTGATCCCCTTGCTCAACCATCCCTCCCCATTGATCATCCCGGCCAGTTCACCTATAGTAAGTCCATATACAACCGGAATGGGATGCATGCCCACAAAAGAGCTAAACGCTGTATCCAGCACAGGGCCGTCCACATACGCTCCGTTGGGATTGGGCCGGTCTAGCAGAATCAGCGGTATGTTGTTTTCCGCGCAGGCCTCCATCACATAGTGAAGGGTGGAAATATAGGTATAGAACCTTGCCCCAACATCCTGGAGGTCGAAGAGCATCAGTTCGATGCCTGCCAGCTCCCCCGGTTCCGGCTTCTTATGACTGCCATAAAGGGAAGCCACCGGGATCCCAGTCAAAGGATCGGTACCATCTTCAATTTGTACGCCTGCAGCCCGATCGCCACGGAATCCGTGTTCGGGAGCAAATACTTTGACAATCTGATCCCGCTCAATACCCCTTGCAAGCAGTGTATCCACAAGGTGACGCCCCCCAACAAGCGAGGTATGGTTGGCCACCAGGGCAATCTGTTTGCCTTCAATAAGAGCCAGGTACTGGTCCAGTTGATCGGCTCCACAACGCACCGGAGGTGTATCCGGGGAACATGCAGCCATCAAACCGTTCAGGATGAATATTGTGGATATCAAGAATCTAAACACCGCATAAAAATAGCTAAAAGATGCATACATTTGCTGAACCCAATTGAGAATCCTTGAATACTGAGCTTTTTATCGTACGCCGGCTGATCGGCAGCAGGAAAGAGGGACGCAGTTTTTCGCGTTCCATTGTGGGCATTGCCATGTTTGGGATTGCTCTGAGCCTGGCTGTCATGATCGTGGCTGTAGCCATAGTCACTGGCTTTAAACAGGAGATCTCCAACAAGGTTACCGGATTCGGAGCCCATATTCAGATTCTGAACAGGGATTCGAATATCTCTTATGAAACCGCTCCGGTTCCGTCTGGACTGGAGAGTGTAAAGCGGGTACAAAAAATTGAGGGCATTAAAAATGTACAGGCCTTTGCCATCAAGGCCGGGATCATTAAGACCGGCGAAGAGATACACGGAGCCGTTCTTAAAGGGATCGATAAGAGCTTTGACTGGAGCTTTATTGAGGAGCACCTAACAGAAGGTGAACTCTTCCATGTGAGTGATACTGTGAGGAGCAACGATGTTGTGCTCTCGAGGTCCACTGCCCTTCTATTGAACCTGGGTTTGGGTGACCGATTTACCATGTACTTCATTCAGGACCCGCCCAGGGCCAGAACCTTTACCATCAGCGGCATTTACAATACCAGCCTGGAGCAGTTTGATATGCTTTACATCTTTGCGGATATCAAACAGGTTCAACGCCTAAACAACTGGGACAAAGGAGAAGTGAGCGGATATGAAGTGTTGATCGAAAAGATGGAGAACCTAAGTGAAATGTCGCGAAAGGTAAAGGAACAGGTTGGTCTTGATTTTCTGGAAGATGACAGCCGCCTGAGGGTGGAAACCATCCGGGAAAAGAACGCACAGATCTTCGACTGGCTGAAGCTTCAGGATATGAATGTGATCGTCCTGGTCATCCTGATGGTGGTGGTAGCCGGATTTAATATGATATCCGGGCTGTTGATCCTGATCCTGGAACGGACCAATATGATAGGAATATTAAAAGCACTGGGAACCAGCAATGTTTCGGTCCGAAAGATATTCATGTACCAGTCGGCATACCTGACCCTGGTGGGCCTGTTATGGGGAAACCTGTTTGGCCTGGGAATCTGCCTGGCACAAAAGTACCTGAATCTGATGCCACTCGATCCCGCATCCTACTACCTCGATACGGTTCCAATCAACCTGAACCTGGTCCATATCCTCCTGCTTAACCTGGGAACCATGCTCATAACCTTCCTGTTCCTTCTTATTCCGTCCATGATCATTGCCCGGATCTCACCCGACAAAAGCATCCGCTTTAATTAATATGCTCCCATGTTTAATAAAAGCACATGGATGGAAAGACTACGCCTTGAGCTTCCCGGGGAGAAGGCTCAACTCCGGATGGCTCCCAACTTTCGGGGTGATCTTACTTCTGTGGGCAAAGCTATGGAGGCTGCTGTTCTGGCCCTCTTCTACCCGGCCGATGGGGAGACCCATCTGGTATTTATCAAGCGCAATGAATATGATGGTCCGCACAGTGCTCAGGTCAGCTTCCCGGGTGGAGCCAGGGAAGCTGGTGATCTTACTCTGGAGGAGACCGCCCTCAGGGAAACTCGTGAAGAAGTGGGGATCGACGGACCATTGGAGGTCCTGGGCTCACTTACACCCCTGCACATTCCTGTCAGCAATTATATGGTTTATCCCTTTGTGGGATGGATGGAGGAACTCCCGGTGTTTCGTCCCGATCCTACTGAAGTACAATATGTGATTGAAGCGCCTTTGGCTGCTCTGCTGGACCCTGCGAACAGGGATTCTGAGATACTTTTTCACCATCAACAGTCCATAGAAGCACCTTTTTACCGGGTGGGGAAAGAGAAGATCTGGGGAGCTACTGCTATGATGCTAAGTGAAGTGCTTCATCTGGCTACCACCTTGCAATAACATCATTATTCACTATGTTCTTATAGTGTTCATAGCGGTCCATAATATCTTTTACAAAGTTGTAGGTCTCTATCCCCCTGGCAAATCCATGCCGGACCACCTGGTCGGAATAGTATTCTGGTTCAGATTTTTTCAGGAGCCACTTATCTACACTGCCAGACCAGATATTGGGATCTGATTCATAGCGTTCAGCCAGTCTCCTTGCATCCTGGATATGTCCCAGTCCGATATTGTAGGAAGCCAGGATAAATTTTATCCGTTCATCCGGGTCGACAATCACATCCTCAAAACGCTCATCAAGCCATTTGATAAAACTGGCCCCCGCTCTGATCTGCTCCTCTGGTGAAGAATCAACGGTAATCCCATAGCTTTTTGCTGTAATCGGCATGAGCTGCATCAATCCAAAGGCACCAGCCCAGGAGACCGCATCCGGATTGAACCTCGACTCCTGATAAACGACAGATGCAAGCAATCTCCAGTCCCATCCAATACGTTCACTCTCCTTTCTGATCACAGCATCAAAGGGTGAAATCTTTCCGCTCCCCAGGGTATAGTATTCGCTGTGGATGTTCCTGTAGGAGTGCCTGTTATTGAAGTATTTATGGTAAAGAATGGCATAATTGTCGGTCTTTCGATAGCTTGTGATCCACTGATCAATGACCTTAAGCAAGCTGTCGGACCGGGGATGGACTGCCCAGGCCACATGCTGCGGAAAAGAGATGGCTGTTCCCACATCCAGCTGTGGGAAATAGGTGGTATTGACCAGTCCCACATTCTCATCACAGACCATATAATCGATCTCTCCCAGGGCCACACGCTGGATCAGCCGCTCCGACTCAAGATTTACTTCCCTGATATCGATCCCCCCGCCAATCTCGTTGGAAAGTGTGCGCAAGCGGGCTTCATACACCGAACCTGCCTGTACATATACCACCTTTCCCGCCAGATCAAGTTGGTTGCGGATCAGTGCAGCTTCCCGCTGCTTTTGGTTCATCTTATCCCACTCCGCTGGCTTTCTCTGAACCAGTACCTGTCTTGTTTGAAGAAATGGCTCAGTAAAGGCCACATCCTGTTTTCTCCTGGAGGTAACGGTAAGGTTCATGGCAATCATATCCACACTTCCTTCACGCAGATCACTGAAATTCCTTTCAAGATCGTTACTTACACTTACCTCAAGAGGCAGGTTCATATGATTGGCCAGCTTCTGCAACATCTCATACTGAAATCCCAGGGGCTGACCCCGGTAGAGAAAATAGCTTATTGAGTTATACTCTGTAACCACCCTTAATGCTCCATACTGCCTGATCATCTCCATGTGTGTGATCCGGTTTTCCGGCTTTAACTGCTCCACATCTCGGAACCTGGGCTCTCCACTCGGCTTGCAGGCTCCCAAAAAGAGTGTAGCCAGGACCAGCAAGAGCAGGACAAGGGTGCGATATGTATGCTTTTTAGTCATAGAAGTACCATACCAGGCCCAGGCGGAAATGCCTGGGTTTCATGGGATAGGGTTCGGCTGTAAAAAATTCATTGCCTGCAAATGCAACGCTCTGCAAGACATTGTTGTAGGAGGCAAATAAACGTGTCGATTTAATACGGAATGCAAAAAAGACATCCACAAAGGGATACATACCTATTTCCGTCTTGTCCTGAAGATTGAAGACTCCGGTTGCAGGCATGTAGCCGCTTGCATGGTATTTGGTAGTGAGGTAGACGTCAAACCCAAAATCGGCAACCAGCGCTCCTTTAAAGAGCGACTGTTTCCAGTAATTGGACGAATAGATAGCAGCGAAGGGAAGGTTCAGCACTTCCTTGGCCGTAGAATATTGAATTAGCAACCTGTTGTCGGAATTGTAGCCTGATACTTTGAAATGCTTTGACATTTGGGCCGAAAGTACCAGCAGGTCCTTGTCATATGCCCGAGGCATAGCAAGCGTGTCCCAATAGATATAGTCTGAGATAAAGGCGGCTCCAATCCTGAGATCCATCTCCAATTCATGGCTCTGGACAAAAGCCTCACCCTTGATCCGAAGCATGGAGGAAAAATCATTGTCCCACTTAAAAAACGAGGATGAGTAGCGCATGGTAAAGTAGTGGGGACGGGCCAGCTCAAAGCTTCCCCTGAGTCCCAGATCTGTTTTTCCGCCCAGTTCTCTTGAAAAAGTGGTATTCAGATTGAAATTGTTCTGGTTGTATCCAAGCAGATAGTACTTTCCATCGATGACCCAGTCCCAGACCCCTGTGGTGGGTCCAGCCAGGTGAAGTCCCAGGAAAACATCGTTGAAGTACTCCGTATGGTACTGACTGATAACCGTATCGGGGGCCAGAGAATCTACGACAGAGACTGGCGAAAGCATTCCAAAGCGCTTGAACTCATGTCCGGCATAGATCCGTGCCGAGATCTTATCATAATCGGGATCGCCCAGGATCAGCTGCAATACACTTGAAATATTCTGTTGAACTGCCGAGTCCCTTGCAATATCAGTCAAGTAATAATAGTTGCTGTACACCGGTGACAAAAGACTGTCCACCTCATCGTAATATTTTTTAAACTGCTGTCCGGCTGCGAGCTGGTAGGAGATTGAAAGGGTTTTTCCCTTAGAAGTTGTGTTCCCCAGGCTATCTGTGGAAAATTGCCGCTCGGCCAGGTTATATTTCTGCGTGGTAAACAGGGTCAGGTTCCGGTAATGGGAACGTGCATTGAGCAGGTTCACTTCGTATTCCCAAAAATTATCCTTCGCACCCATAAGAAATGAATCCCTGTTAGCGATCCCCCCATTGTCCTGCAGGGTCTTAAAATCGTTGTAGTAAAAGGTGCCAAAAATACTGTACCTGTTCTTTGCGTGACTCAAAAAAAGGCCCGCCCTGATTGTCTTGGTCTCCTGGTTAGTATATAAAGGCTTGCCACCCAGAATATTAAAATCAATTCCGAAATTAGTATAAGGAGAGGCATTCTGGGTATGCATAAGCTCAATGGTCTCTTCCTTCCAATCTTTAACCGGGATGGTACTGTATGAGAGTCTGGTAAAAGGTGTTTTGGTATTAAAGAAGACTGTTCGATCGGCCGTTTTCAAATAGGGATCCCATGCCCTTCCAAAAAGGAAAACACTGGGATCAGCTCGCCGCATGAAATCTACATGATTCAGGCCATGCCCCAGGATACCCACAGATTCATAAGAGAATCCCTGTAAATATGCCGGATTGTGATCATGCTGCAACTCGTGGGTGTTGGTATCAAGTGGCACATCCTCGAATCGAGTATAGTTGTGCTTCAGCATCCAGGTGTTGATACTTCTGCTTGTATCAATCACCTGTCCATTCACGAGCAAGGCTGTAGCATAAATCAAAATAGATATTAAGTATAGTCTTCTCACCAGGGGTGCAAGTATAACTTTAAAAATGAATATAACGAAAAAATCCCACCCGGAAATCCGGATGGGATTAAATAAGATAGGCGACGACCTACTCTCCCACAATACGCAGTACCATCGGCGCAAATGGGCTTAACTTCTCTGTTCGGAATGGTAAGAGGTGGTTCCCCACTGCAATAGTCACCTAAAGTCTTCAAATAAGATTAACATACTGGAAGAAGTATCTTTTAAATAGCCTTGAAAAAAGCTCACGGGCAATTAGTACTGCTCGGCTATGACATTACTGCCTTTACACCTACAGCCTATCAACGTTATCGTCTATAACGGCCCTTAAGGGATATCTCATCTTGAGGCAGGCTTCGCGCTTAGATGCTTTCAGCGCTTATCCCTTCCAGACGTAGCTACCCTGCAATGCAGCTGGCGCCACAACAGGTACACTAGAGG
>Ga0164315_10004649_pt1 | contig 10652 bp, 12 predicted proteins | sample GuaBasSedimGuay6_FD_113737 | JGI IMG/M metagenome (GOLD analysis project Ga0164315, IMG submission 113737) | Subseafloor sediment microbial communities from Guaymas Basin, Gulf of California, Mexico - Guay6, Core 4569-2, 0-3 cm | ecosystem: Environmental > Aquatic > Marine > Hydrothermal vents...
TCAATGATTACTTAGCAAGGATAGTAAAACCTTTATCAACTACCAACTCCATCCTTTGCCTTCCCAACCAGGCATACGATGGTGGTAAAAAGGGCCTCATTGCCAAGGGTGGTATGGGGCCCAAATATTACTCTTCTATCCGAATTAAACTAGACAAAGGTTTTAACTATAAAACTATGCTCCCTACAGGGGAAGAGGTGACAGTTGGGATTGGTGTTAATGTTACGACAGTTAAAAATAAAGTATTTTTACCTAATCAAGAAATAATTATCATATTAAAAGGTGAAAAGGGTATCGACGAGCTAGAAACACTTGTATTCTTCCTCGTACAAAAAGAACTCATAAAACTTTCTGGTTCTTGGAAAAAGATTAAAATAAGAAACAAAGAGCTGTCCTTCCAATCTGTACGAAAACTTAGAGAGCACATTGAGAAAAAAGAAGAGTGGAAAGAAGTTCACGATTACATGAAATTTTTAGTTTTAAACTATTACTGCAGCATCTCCCCACTATTTAAAATTCGCTTTATAAAAGAGCTGTGGAAGGGGGAGGCTAAATTTGCTGGTGGTAAAAAAACTAAACTTTTAGAAGATGAACAAACTACTTATGACTATGCAAAATCAATATCGACTTGAACTAGATCATTTATTTTTAAGATTAGAGGGTATTAACAATAAGCAAAAAACTTGGCTTAATAATATGCTGTACTGGGGTGCTAAAAATAAGTATCAGACCACTCAAAGCCTTTTGTTTAAAGAGGGAGACTCTTATTATACCCTCAAAGGGATAGGTCAGTTCTTATATAGACAGGGGGTATTCAAACAATGGCCTTCTGATGCAAAAGCAGATGTGTGGACGATTCCAGACCCTAAAGTAACCCCTGCCATAACTCTCAGAGATTATCAGATGAAGACTCTGGGAAAATGTCTGCAATATAAAAGTGGTGCTTGTGAGTTGGGTACTGGAGCTGGAAAATCGCTGATAATAGCGGCGTTTTTAAAGAATCTTCTCTTCCATGATGATAATGCTACTGCAACACTAGTAGTTCCTTCTATTTATATTGGGTATCAACTAAAAAAAGATTTGTTAGACGTTGGCATTCCCCCAGAGTTCATCGGGTTTTTAGGTGGTGGAGAAAGGGACGCTGGGAACATTAGGATTCTAGTAACAGTAGTAAACTCCTTGGCCAAGGAAATATCCAATACCTTCTTCTACAAGATAAAAGCTGATTCTATTTCCTTACGAGATATGCAGTTCCCAGACCGAGAGGTATTACCAGAACTCCCAGGAAACTTTTATTTGAACTTTCTTCGGAATTCTAAGGCGTTGATATTTGATGAGTGTTTTGGCCCAGAAACCTTAATAGACACACCAACAGGTCAAATACCTATAGAAAATATTAAAATAGGTGATCTTGTTTACAATGCTAAAGGAATAGGGTTTGTTACCGCCACTAGTAAAAAACAAATTTTAGATTCTAGGGCGGAAGTAACCTTTAGTGACAAAACGGTTATTTGTTCTCTAGAACACCCATTTTTAACCTCTCAAGGTTGGGTATATGCTAAAGATTTAATAAAAGGAGATATCCTTGTCCAATACACCGAATCCCATAAAGACAAAAGTTTGTATGACGTGCCAGAATACGTTTTCAGTAAGGATGAACGCAAACGGGCGAAGACAAAAATATTGCTCGCTCCAATGTCATCTCCAAAATCCTGGGTTACGGAAGAAGAACTCCCAACGAATGAAGAAAAGCAATCCTATGTTCAAAAAAGAGAACAGAGAGAAAGTGTCAAAAACTTTAAAAACCATGGGGTACAAACCAAAGGTTCGAGGGGGGAATGGACATCCGCCAACAAAACCAGAACTTCTTATAATGGAAAACTTAATAGACTTAAAATGGAATTATGCGATAAGTTTAAAACCACGACCAGAAGGTTATCCAACCTGTTACAAGGTAGATTTAGCTTACCCATCTTCAAAATTAGCAATAGAGGTAGATGGGACTTCTCATTGTTCTCTAGTTCGCAAAGAACAAGACAAGAAAAAAGAAAACAAACTAAAAGAGTTAGGGTGGAAAGTGTTAAGATTCTCCAATCAGGAAGTTATAAAGGAAACCCAGAAGGTCATTACTACGATCTTGAAGTATCGGGACATCCTAGCTTCTCCGTTAATGGAGTAGTTGTTCATAACTGCCATCATGTGAAAGCTACCATTTATTTTATGATAGCATCTTTTGCCCGTCCCAAACACCTGTTAGGTTTTTCCGGCTCTTTATTTGAAGATCAAATTAACCCATTATCTAATTATGAGGATGCTGTCTTACTTGGTTTATTTGGCCCACCACTGGTAAACATCTCTCAAAAATATTTAAGGGAAAGAGGTTTTTTATCCGAACCATTAGTTTTAAAAGAAAGGAACTATCTCCCTTCTATGGCAACATTTCCAAAAATGTACTCTAAGGTAGAAGACAAATATATTGTGAACAATGCAGACAGAAATAAAAGAATAATTACCGCAGCTAAAAGGTTTGTAACACATGGAATCCCAACCTTAATACTCTGTAAAAGAAAAGATCACGCCACTAAATTACTTGAGTCTTTTCACGATATCCCTAGCATAGTGATATTTGGTAATAGTGAAGCATATTGCTTGGATGAACATGGAAAAACCCACTCTTATAAACTAGATTTTGGTACTTTTAAAGATGACTTTTCTAATAATAAATATAAGATTGTTATAGCCAGTACAGTTCTCGATGAAGGAATAAATCTACCAGAAATTGGGGCCGTTATTCTCGCTGGGGCCGGAAAGTCTAGAAGGAAATTAGTACAACGAATTGGAAGATGTCTAAGAGTGAAAAAGAAGAGTAAATATACTTTTATAGTCGATTTCACAGATCGAACTCATGTATTTTTAAATGCTCAATCTAAAAAACGAATGTCTATGTATGAAGAAATGGACATACCTGTTTATGAAGACAAGAAATTTTTCTGGGATGCTATTCAAAATGAATTTAATTAAAAAGGGGAGTCGATGGATTTACTTGAGAGTGCAAGACAGGGTTCAAAACCAGAGGAATTTTACACTGTTTGCCCCAAGTGTGCCGAGAATGGAAAATCCCCCGCCTACAAGTTAGGAATAAATACTAAAAAAGGAATATTCAACTGTTTTCGGTGTAACTATAAAGGTCGGCTATCTTCTCTTGACGCTTCTTATGAAGCTCCAGACGTAACCTTAGAGTCCCTAAAAGAAAGACTAAATTGGGGTGTTAAAGAAGCACCTATTTGCGATCTAACAGACTTTACAGACTCTATCCAATCATCATCGGAAGCTCACAAATATTTGGCCAATAGGGGCCTTTCTGACGCTGACATTAGAAAGTTTGGTATTCGGGTAGGTAAACCATATCTCAAAGATGGTGAGAAATTTAAATTCTGGAAAGACCGAGTTGTATTTCCCTTTTACCACAAAGATAAGTGTGTCTACGCAGTTGGTAGAACTTTTAATGGCTCCAAAGTAAAATACCTTAACTATTCGGGTCAACGGCGAAATCTGTTGTGGGGCCTCAATAGAGTTAAGAGTGAACCTATCATTTTATGCGAAGGAATATTCTCTGCTATCTATGCGGAAAAACTAACAGGGGTGAAGGCTATTGCACTGTTAGGTAAAAAAATAACACTAGAACAATTAAGTTTATTACAAGGCAAAGCTACTAAAATTTACCTTTGTTTGGACGCAGACGTAACAAAAAAAGAGAAAAAAGACTTTTTAAAAACCTTGATTTATTCAAACTTTCCAGTTTACGATGTCGAACTCACTGTTGCTTACAAAGATGGAAAGGTTCTCACTGATCCAAATGACTTTGGTAAAGACTTTATTACTTTTTTTAAAGAGGCCAAGAAAAAGACAATGAATGACCTCTGGTAAGACTAATTATGACTACTACTTTAGAAACATATCGACGAGTGCTACAAAGACTCTGTATTGACTTAAAATTTACCCATGAGTTTATTGATATATTAGATAGGGAAAATTTTTTTAGACAAAACCACAGAATCATATTTAATCAAATTATAAAAATATATCATAGTAGAGATGACACAGAAATTTCACTAGCTGACTTAAGCATGATGATTGATGAGTACAGTGTTGTTAAATCTATAGACAGCATGACTTTAGATTCTTTGCGGGAAGAACTAGAAGCCATATACAGAATTAAAACAGGTGATCCCGTCATTCTAAGGGACCATTTAATCAATGCTCTTAAAAGGGCCCGCGTAACTCTTGCTTTAAAAAACTCTATTGATATAGCAACAAACGATGGTGACTTAGATAGTATTCCAAAATTACTAGAAACAGCATTACAAATATCTTTTGATGAAGATGAACACAGTGGTAAAGATTTAATTAACCTTCCTTGGATTTATCGAGAAATGTATGGAGCTAAAAACTTAGTCCCTACAGGAATACCTACACTAGATAAAAACTTAAATGGGGGCTACGGTCCTGGGGAAGTTCACGTTATTGTGGGTAGGCCCAAGTCTGGAAAATCAACCATCGGGCCACTTATTGGGGTCAACTCTTTACTGAGAGGAAAAAAAGTTTTCCATATATCTTTAGAGATAAATACGACTGAAGTGCTTACCAAATATGGGTGTATCTTGACAGGTTGGAGTTATAACAATATTGCCAATGCTTATAGTAACAGTGGCTACTCTGCAGCTATAGACCCATATGTCCCGTTAACAGAAAACTTATTTGTGAAGTACTTCACGGAAGGTACTGCTACTGTTCAAGACATTAAAGCTTGGATCTTAAAAGAAAAAAATAGGTACGATCACACACCTGATTTAATTATCGTGGACTACGATGATTGCTTAGTTTCTTCCAGAAGATTTAAAAATGATAATGGTGGTGAATCTATGTATGGAGAGTCTGGGCAGATATACACAGATTTAAAACTTCTAGCAGACTATTTCAAATGCCCCCTACTTACGTTCTCTCAGGTCAATAGGGCAGGATGGGGCCAAGCAGGAAAGAAAGGCCTTATAACCGCAGACCATATAGCTCACTCCGCTAGGAAGTGTCATAGGGCCACGTCGATAGCATCAATAAATTTTGCTTCCAATGAAGATGAGGGGGTACTCTTTTTAGACATGTGTAGACGAGGGCAATCAAAAGTAAAAATACCTATGAAGAGAGATTTAGGAAAGTGTCTTTTTTGGGAAGAGTATAATAGTACAGCAGATAAATACGATGAAATTTCAGATTAGGGGGAATTATGATTATTTTTGAGGGGTGTGACTCTAGCAATGTTTCCAGTATTGGGTATTGTAAGTACACGTCTGTTCTTAGTGTTATTTTTAGCAATGGTGGAACTTATCTATACTTTGGAGTTTCTGACGCTATTTTTGATGAGTTAAAAATTTCAGAGTCTAAAGGAAAATATTTAAATGGTATTAAAAAATATTATAGGTTTACTAAACTAGTAATGCCAGGAACCCAGGAGGAACAACATGCCCAATAAAGTGGATAGATCCAAGTACATGAAAAAGTTAGATATAACCACCCAAGATGTTATCACTAAGATAAATAGTGGGTTAATGGAAGGTCTTCCGGGCTTACTGAAGAGTTATGGCAGACAAGAGGCTTATATGATTTTTTCGAAGGCGTGTATTTCTTTGTTTGAGGTTTTCTCAAGAATGTCGTTAGACGAGTTATCTAGTGATGAAGAAAAAAACTACTTAAAATCTGTTTATGCTCTGATGATGGATGCCACAATAAAAGGAATTGAAAATCATGGAAAAGTTACTGTTAATACAGAGAGACAGATCTAATTTTCTTTTAAATGATTTTTTATCTGTATTTTTTGACATAACAATGCACTCAATGAATTCTAGTTCAAGAGGCATACCAGAGTTTAAAGATTTTGATGCTGTTGTAATAGCAGGAAAAAAAATATCCGAGGGGCTGCCAAAAACAGGGAAAGTCTTTGTAGTCTCTGATTATCTCGCATTAAAAAGATCTACAGATTTATTTTATGAGTATCTAACACTCCCATTTAAGATTAAAAAAAGGGGCTTTAAACCTAGGTCTGAGTGCCTAACATTCCAACAAACAATGGATAAGCTAACGGGGTATTTAACTGACCCTCCCAAGTACCTAGTTGTTGATGTTGAGACAGAGGGCCTTATTCCAAAGTTTGGAAATATCACAGTAATTTCTTTTATGTCTGATACTGACGACATTGGTTATTGGTATCCTTTAAAGGTGGTCAATGAATACTCTTATGTAAAAAAGGGTCTTGATTTATCTTTTGAGCAATTTGACCAAGGTATGCCTACAACAAAAGAAGTTTTCCAACTTAAAGAGTTGTTTTCTGAAGTTGTTAAAAAAACGAAGGTAGTAGGTCACAATTTAAAATTTGATTTAAAGTGGCTATCCGAACACGGATACATAACTAAAATGCCTGAGGTGTTTGACACCATGGCCATGGCATTCTTTTTGTTTTCAAAAATGAAACCACTAAAACTTAAAGTACTGAGTTCATACCTCTTTGAGGTTGATAGCTGGGATGATCGGGTAGACGATTTCATTAAAGCCATGACCCCTGCTTCTGACAGATGCTATGGGAAAATACCTACATCTGTTCTAGGTGAGTATGCTGGCCTAGATGTTTTTTATACTAGGGAACTTTTTGAGCTTTTTAGAACATTTTTAACACCATCAGATGCACTAGAGATAATTTTTAAAGCGATTCCAATATTTGCAGACCTTGAAAATAAAGGGATGCATATAAACAAAGCCCGCCAAAAAGAAACGAGTAAGAGGTACGAAAATATAATATTTAATGTAAAAGAAAAAATTCACTCGCTCCCATCCATTAAGCGATTAGAAGCAAAGAACTTCCAAGCACTAGCAGAAACGAATGAGAAGAAGGCCAAGCGGTTTAAAAACCCAGATTCTGTGCTACTGAAAAAATCTAAGGTTAATCTTAATTCCTACCGCCAAAAAAGCACTATCTTGTATGAAGTCTTTGGTTTGCCAGGAGAGGGCACTGACAAGAATCGTCTGCAGAAGCACTTAAGTGCTTACACCACCACACCTGAAGCCAAAGAGTTCATTGAATCCCTGATGGAATATAATGCATATAATAAAATTAAGACCACATACATCGATGGTCTTTTGAAGAAGTCATGGAAAGACTTTTATTTAGCGGATTTCAACCTGTTAGGAACCGTCACTGGGCGACTATCTAGCCCCTTCCACACCATGCCTTCTCGCAACAAAGATATTAAATCCCTATTTGATAGCAGGTTTGGTGATGAGGGGTTTTTTCTATCTATTGATTATTCTCAGTTAGAGTTGGCCATCCTGGGCCATATGTCAGAAGAAGACTCGATTATTGAGACTTTCAATAATCACGAGGACATGCACGCTAAAACTGCTGCCCTTATCTTCAATAAAGACATTTCAGAGATAACAGGTGAGGAAAGATCCACGGGAAAAACTATAAATTTTGCTATCTCGTATCAGTCTTCTGCCAAATCAATATCTGAATCTTTAATGATCACAGAATCAGAAGCAGAAAAGATGATGGAAAACTTCTTCGCAAAAGTCCCTAAGTTATATGCTTGGATGGAGAAGCAGAAGAAAGATATTACAAAAAAGCCCTGGATAAAATCACCGTCTGGTCGGTTTATTCCAATACCTGATATTTTGAGTGAATATACGTCAGATAAAGCTTCTGCAAAAAGATGCTCGATTAATTACCAATCTCAGGGCTTTGGTTCTGATATAGTGCTTTTTTCCCTAATTAACTACTACCCCAAGTTAGCAAATAAGCGGTCTTGTTTAATCGGCACAGTACATGATTCTGTTCAGTTTGATCTCCACTATAAAGACCTCTTTTATGTCCTAAACACCTTAAAAGACACTTTTGAGAATCTTCCTAGAGATAAGTTTAATCTCTGCTTGCCCCTTTATATAGACTTTGATCTGGGTTTAAACTGGGGTGAAGCTTGTAGTGTGTCTTGTACTGACCAGAAGCTTTTATTAAAGGGTAAAAAAGAGAATATAGAGAATACCATTAATAGAATGAAGAATCTTTTTGAGTTAGAGATCGTTGACCAAAGTGATGAAACTTGTTTACTAGAAGTATCAAGCTTGAAGAAAATGGAGCAATATTATGAAAACAAAGACAGTGACGTACAGCAGAACCATCAATTTGGGCAACTATAATTCCGCCAAGTTAGAGGTTACACTAGAACTAGAGGATGCTGAAAAAGCAGAGGACGCAGTTGAAAACCTCAGAAACTTTGTTAAACGTGAGCTATCCAAGGAACTAGATAAAGATGATGGAAAGCAACGATTATTCGATTAAAAAAAAAGCCTGCATCGTCTGCAGGAAACACAATAAAGAAAGATACTTCAGTACCTTAGTAGATAACTGGCCCCGTTATATCTGTCTGAAGTGTGCAGGGGAGAATAGCAATTTCATGCTCCTCTGCGTTTGGTGCTGGGAATACTGTGAGGGGTTGGCGGAGATCACTCGGAAGGGGTTTAAAATGTATGTTTGTAAAAAATGCTTATCTAATGAGAGGGGTTGACTATTCTAATATGTCATGTCACAAATCCTCCATGGAAATAAAAAAAAGATTTTACCCCGAAGTTGTCTTCCTTGAGAGTGTGCGAGAGGTTTTAAAAGAAAGCCACAGGAGAGGGCGTACAAGGGATGGCATGGTTGAAGACCTAATTGCCGCAGGGATCGAAAAAGACAATGGCCCAGTGACAAACTATGACATTGGTAACTGGGTCGGAAAATTCTTCCCAGAGTTGAGAAGAGGAAAAGGAAGGACGATGAAACGACAGTATAAAAGGAAATCAAAAATCCAATCAAGGTTTTTTCCGACTAAGGTATTCTTAGAGAGAGTTAAAGGTGTCCTAGAAGAATGTACCAAAAAAGGTATGCTTAGGAGAGAGATGGTAGAAGAGCTTGCCCTTCAAGGAATAACTAAAGAAGGAATTCCTATTAATTATCAAGATGTATCAAACTGGATTATGCGATACCTCCCACATATGATAAAGGTGAAAAAAGAAACCATTAAGGAAATACAAGATTCCTTTAAACCCAAAGAACAGACTGAAGAGGGAAGTTTTATAAAAGTCCTGTTAGATTTTCCTGGGATATCGGCACAACAAACTATTGATTTAACTAAATTATATCTGCAACACCATGGTTGATTTAAAATCGTTTCTTTGGGGAGATAGGGGTAGCTTCCAAATCTGGGTCTTGGTCTTGGTTTAGACAAAGCGTTAAGGGACACGGAACTTGTTAAGAAAACCAAAGACCTCTTAGGCAAGAAACCACATAACCAGACATTTATCATGGATAAAATTATAGAGCTACATAGAGGTGGAAGATGAGCAAGTGCAATAAATGCAAAAAAGAAATAGGGCGAATGGAGTCGAGTAGAGGGTTGTTGGATTTCAGTTAAGGATAGGGTGCCGGATGAAGGACTTCACGCAATAAAAACTGCCAGGGGTTTTCATGTTATGACATATCCTCCTGTAAATGACTTTGAAAGATTTTGTTGGTCAGAGGCGATTTATTATATGCCCTTGCCCAGTCCACCCGAGGAGGTAGAGTGACGTATGGAAAGCCTACTATCTATAACATGATATGCGATTACTGTAAATCGTACTTAGTGGATTGTGAGTGTAAGATTCAAAACAGACCTAAATATGAGGCGAGCAAAAAGAAAACCTTCACATTCTGGGTTGGGTCAGATGTACTAAAAAATGATGTGATATTGGCATATAAGACAAGAGAGCTTGCAGAGCTAAATGTATTCCCACCTGCCGAACGCATCGAGATAACTAGGGAGGAGGAGTGATGGAGCACATGCTAGAGTGTCCTTGGATACTGATAGGTGGTTTTTTGGGTAGTTTAGTGGCCTTTATAATGATGTTTTTGAAAGATGAATAAACCATTAACTAACAAGGAGAAAATAATAGAAAAGAAATTTAACGGACTTAAAGAATTACTAGGTGAGACTGTAACACTATTTTGTGTAACTTATTTCTATCATGGAAAATTGGTAGCTGTAGGCGAGGATGAGGTGAAGTTAGGAAACCCTAGTATCATCTATGAAACAGGGGATTGGAATGATAAAGAGTGGTCTGACATTCAAGATATGCATCTACCAGATGGTCTTATTGTTAGAAAATCAGCTATCGAATCCTACGCAAAAACTAAATGATTCTAGGAAGAAAAAAGAACTGGCGTAAATCTAAGTCTGTGTCTGTTTCTATTTCTAGGTATAAGTTTAGAGCTTGGTCTGAATCTGGGTTTGGGTCTTGGTCTAGGTCTTGGTCTAGGTTTTGGAGTGGGTCTGGGAGTGGACGATGATTAAAGATGGAGTTATATAGTGAGTACACAGATGAATCAAAATAATAACGATATACAGGTGAACAATAAAACCTTAAACAAAATACTAACCTATGTAAAAAAGGAACAGCTAAAAGCACTATTAGCATCCGAGGATGGTAAGGGTTTTGGTTCTGCTAGGCAATGTATAGAGCAGGGTAAATTAATAGCACTGACCGATTTGGAAATGTATATAGCTGGGGAGACGGAAGGTGATTAAAGA
>Ga0164315_10004650_pt1 | contig 10651 bp, 9 predicted proteins | sample GuaBasSedimGuay6_FD_113737 | JGI IMG/M metagenome (GOLD analysis project Ga0164315, IMG submission 113737) | Subseafloor sediment microbial communities from Guaymas Basin, Gulf of California, Mexico - Guay6, Core 4569-2, 0-3 cm | ecosystem: Environmental > Aquatic > Marine > Hydrothermal vents >...
AAGATGGTTGTATTAAGTCTCTTAAAAGTCTTGCAAAAGCCTACAGCAAGGGAAGAAGACCTGAAAAAGCATTAAAGGTTTTGTTAAGGCTCTATCAATTCCAGTCTTCTGCCAAGCTGGCGCAGGTAATTCTCTCAGGCTGGAAAAGTTTAGAAAGTCCTCATACTTACAAGAGAGAAGTGATGGCAATTGTTGAACATTCCAAAAGTATTAAATGAAAATAAATAAAAATAAATTAAAAAAACCTTGACGGATAGTGCATTTTAGTGCAAAATTTACAGTCCTGACGTGGCCCTATCGTCTAGTGGCCTAGGACGCCGCCCTCTCACGGCGGTAACGGGGGTTCGACTCCCCCTGGGGCTACCACATCAGGCTTATATAGATTTGCGCCTTGTTTAGCAGTTTGTTATACAGACTCTCAAGGCGTTTTTTATTTTCTCTTATTTTACTTGTTTTCTCTCATTTTACTTACATGTAAGCGTCGATACTCTATAAGTAATATGAGGTTGTACAAAACAAGATAGCTGTTTTACAGTCTCTAACTTCGTTTTTTAATCTTCAATAGATTCGTAGATAGATTAATATTAATAGATTCGTAGATAAATTTATGTTTAGACATCAATGATTGTGAGTATTCCTATGATAGTTAAGAGAATTTCAGATAAAAGACAAACAATTAAATTGTTCAATAATAAGCTCTTATTAGTATATATTGTATTTGCTTTAGCAGGTTTTGCTATTACAGCTTCTGCTTTTGCTGATGCTCGCTTATGGTCGGGGCCCGACACTGTTTTAGATGAGTCTCTTCATCTTACCTTCGATGGAAAACCGGGCCCATTTCTTCCGTCAAAAGTTGGTCAAAAGGTCAAACTGAGAGCATGGTTTTTAGGTCGTCCAATGCCACTGGATAAATGTAAAATTACTTTTCAAAAAGGGTGGGCAAAATTAGATATCCATTATGATGGTAAGTATGGATGGCTCACTGTAAAGAAGCTTGATGTGTCAGGTCGGGATTTAGGTCCTGAAAATCGTTATTCATATAAAATTGAGTTTAATATTTCAGCAAGAGGGGAAACAAAAAGAGGAGTAACTTTAACTCTTGATTCACCATATTCTCTTCATGAACTTGCAGCTACTGTTAAGTTGCCTTCAGGAAAAATCAAAGATTTTAATCTTCGCAGTCATCCTGATATTTATCCTGTATCTACAAATGATGTGTATGTATGGCCATCGTCAAAGACTGAAGTTGTATTGTTTAGAAACAAATTATGGATAGGTATGAAAGATGATGATCTTACTTCTGCAGACACAGTAACAAACACAATTAACAGAAGCCGAGTGGTTCTTGTGGCCGTAAAGCTAAAACAAAAATCCGGTGGTACAAGATGGCTCTATACAAACTTTGTGCCTTTTAATTTAAAACGTCCAGGATGGGATGATGAAGCATCAAAACTAAGGTTACCTGTATTTTCCGGAAGCTCAATTGTTTACCGCGATGCTGCAAGATACTTTAAGGCCAAAGGTGTTCCTTTTGATGGCCTATCTGATATTTCACATATTGGGAGATAACTCTTTCTTGTTTCTGAAAAAACTGATATTATGGTCTTATGCGCATTTGAGAAAGGCTGGTGTTTTATGAAAAAAACAGAATTAAAACTATATGTTGATATTTGTCTTATAATTTTTTATTTAGCTGTAATGCTTACAGGTTTTCTCCGTACCTTTAAAATGATTCCATGTTACTGGCATAGTGTAATGGTCTTTTATTTGACCATACTTATTGTCGTTCACCTGTTTTTAAATTGGCGTCAGTTACTTGGTGCTTTAGATAAAAGGCTGAATGGTTAATCAAGAGTCTTCTTGAATATTCGGATTTGAATATGCTTTTATCTCTTATTTGAGTATGCTTTTGTCTTTTACACCTTTATGCTTTTTATAAACCCCTGAGAAATTCTGGTTTCAGACTGGTTTTGCCCGTTAAAGCCATTTTAGTCTCTTCTATTAGTCTTTTTCTATCCTTGTTCAATGTTCCTGCAAGTGCCAGAAAATTTGATGCGTGATTGGCTCTGAATACTGTTCTCTTAAGTTGCAGGTTTTGCAGAATAATTAATAATTCTTCTAATGTTTCATTTGGTGAAGGTAGTTTGAAAGTTCCTTTTTGCTCTCTAGTATACAAAGGTGTTCCAGGGATTAACATTACCGTTAACAGGCTGAAGAATCTTGGATTCATGGCATTGATTGCTTTCGCTGTAGCAATTGCATGTTGTTGTGATTTTTCCTTATTGTTGCCCGCCAGACCAAGTAGAGCCATTACAGAGGTTTTAATGTCCACTTTATTTAGTTTTAGCACGGCTTCAATTGTTTCTTCTACTGTAGAATCTTTGTTCATTTCTTTGAGTACGGCATTGTCTCCTGATTCAAGGCCAATGTAGACAGTAGAAAGCCCAGCTTCTCTCAGTTGCTTTAGTTCTGAGGTTGTTTTTTTAAGAACATCCTTTGCGTTGCTGTAACTTCCGACTCTTCTCATTTTTGGAAAGCTTTCTCTTACAAGAGTCATTATCTTTACAAGTTTATCTGTTGGCAAAATTAGAGCGTTGCCATCGGCCAGAAAAAGTCTCCTTCTTGTTCTGTCTGTTTGTTCTGCCAGTATTTGAATATCTTTTTCGATTCTATTCAGTGATTTTATAGAGAATTTTTGAGGATATGCTCCGCAGAAGTGACATTTGTTATGAGAACATCCTGTGGTAATTTGTAAAATGAGACTTTTGCCTTCGCTGGGCGGTCTTATTACATTTCCTTCATAAATTTGCATATCTTTTCTCTTTCCGTTGCAACTACTCTATTGAAATGTGTAGGAGTTTAGTCTACCATCTGAAGGTTACAGTCTTTTAAAATAAATGATTTTGTTTTGGATATATGGTTTTTGTTTTGGATAATTGATCTTTGTTCTATTTTGAATAAATGATCTTTCTTCTGATTGATGTATAATGGTAGTTCAATTTTGGGATTTTTACTATGATTCAGTGTAGTTTGGTAATTGTTTAATAGCTATTTTAATTGTAGGTTAAGTGAGGATGTTATGAAGAAAACAACTTTGTTATCAGGCCTGGTTTTGTTATTGCTAGTGTCTTTTACTTCGCGTGTTGAAGCTGGTTTTGGCGGGTTTTTTGATAACGTACAAAAGAATCTTGAAAGAGATGCCAGGCGTAAGGCTGAAGAATCAAAAAGAAGAGCGAAAGAACGTGCCCGCCAGAGGGCAGAGGAAGCTCAGCGAAAGGCAATTTCCAACGTCTCTCAGGGGCTTGTTGATGGAAATGAAGTTGACTTAGATAATTTCAAGGATTCTTATAAAGAGAAATTAAAAGAAGGTGCTGAACAAAAGATGAAAGATAAGGCAACAGAAGTAACTCCTCTTGCTGCCTGTAATAATTCTGATGAAATGAAGGCTCAGGTTAAATCATCGTATCGATCAAGAATTGAAGCTATGAGAGCCAGACTTTCTGGTGACAAACTTACAGATCAGGTTGTTGAAGGCACAACTGGTGTCGACATGTCAGATGATGAAATGAGTCTTAGTGACAAGGTTAAAGCTAGACTTGATAATGCAAAAAATGCTCCGGGTAACATTGTTAGCGAGAAGGTTGATAATGCTGCAGGAGGTCTTGATTCTTCAGGTTTGTCTGCTGATAATATTGATTTGAACTCAGCGTCTGCAGCTGGGTTTGCGGCAGTTGAAGGTATTGAATTAAGTGATGGTCAAAAAATTGTTGATTACCGCAATAATCAGGGCTCTATAGAGGCCAGAGATTTAATAGATGTTATTGGCTATAAGAAGTATTTGATCTTGCGAACTCAGATAAGAGAAGATGATAATGGTGATGACGAAGAAGATGAAGATCTCTTCGAATAAACTTTCATATTTAGGTGATAATTTAGTAAAGGTATAGATAATGATTAGTATAACCCGCTTATGGTGTGGTGCAGGCTTTGAAGGCGATGCATTGCGATATGGTGAGAAGAATCATCACAATGCATTTAAGGTTGAAAAAAGTGCAGCGACCAGACGTCCTATTGTTGTCTGGAATTGTACAAGACGTTGTAATTTAAGTTGTGTTCATTGCTACAGCTCGTCAAAGGATAAACATTATCCCGACGAAATGAGCACGGGCCAGGGAAAAATGCTTGTTGATCAATTGGCTGATTTTAATGTTCCTGTTTTGCTTTTTTCCGGTGGCGAACCTTTGATACGTGAAGATATTTTTACAATAGCTGATTATGCCCGTGAAAAAGGTATCAGGCCGGTAATTTCTACAAATGGAACCTTAATAACCGAAGCGAAGGCGAAAGCCTTGAAGAAGTCAGGGTTTGCCTATGTTGGCATCAGCTTGGATGGTATTGGTGATGTTAATGATCGTTTTAGAGGTAAAAAAGGTGCCTTTCGTGAGGCATTAAAAGGTTTTCGTGCCTGCACTTCTATTGGATTGAAAGTTGGATTGCGATTTGTTCTCACTCAAAGAAATGTTGATGACATTGATCGCATTTTAGATTTTATTGATGAAGAAGGGGTAAATCGTGCCTGTTTTTATCATCTAGTGCCTTCCGGCCGTGGTGAAAATATGAAAGGTGATCTTCTTACTCCAGAGGTGGCTCAGAAAGCAATCTACAAGGTTATGGACAGAGCCATGGACTTTCATAAGAGAGGTAAAACCAAGGATATTCTTACTGTAGACAATCATTGTGATGGAGTTGCAATTTATCTGAGATTGAAAAAGGAAAACCCTGAAAAGGCTGAAAAAGTATTGTCTTTGCTTGAATGGAATGGTGGAGGAGCTTTCAGTACAGGTGTTGGCATTGGTTGTGTTGACTGGTTTGGAAATGTTCACCCTGATCAGTTTTGGCGGGATCAAATTCTTGGGAATGTACGAAATCGTTCGTTTGGTGATATATGGATGGATAGATCTAATCCATTGATGGACGGTTTAAAAGATAGACTTCATCTTTTGAAAGGCAAATGTGGTTCCTGTCGGTTTAAAAAGGCTTGTGGTGGAAGTCTAAGAGTGAGAGCTCAAAAAATTAATGGAGATCCATGGTCTTCAGATCCCGGTTGCTATATAAGTGATGAAGACTGTGGCTGGTCCGGTGAATAGTGATGTGTGATAGTACACCTGGTAGTAGGTTTGATAATAGCTCTGAGAGCAGCTCCGACAGAAGTTCTGACGAGATCTCTGTTAGACCTCCCCGACTTTTATTCTGGGAAACAACAAGAGCCTGTAACTTGAGTTGTCAACACTGCAGGGCTGTTCCTGTTAAGGTCGTTGAACCTGATGAGCTAAGTACTGAACAGTCAAAAAAATTAATATGTCAGGCAGCTGAGCTAGGGGTCGGTATATTTGTATTCTCCGGTGGCGAGCCACTTATGCGCCCTGATTTATTTGAACTTGTTGCTTTGGCCAAAGAAAAGAAAATGCATGTTGCATTGGCTACTAACGGTACTTTGCTTGATGAAACCTGGGTAGATAAAATTAAAACTTCTGGAATTGCCAGAGTTTCGGTGAGTATAGATAGTCACATAGCTTTTGAACATGATCAGTTTCGTGGTGAGGAAGGGGCATTTGAAAAAGCCATTGAAGGAATGAAACTTATGAAAAAAGTAGATCTTCCTTTTCAGATAAATGCAACAGTTACACGACGAAACATGAAGTCTTTAGGTAAAATTGTGTCTCTTGCTGAAAATATCGGAGCTTCAGCACTTCATTTGTTTTTTCTGGTTCCTGTTGGTTGTGGTCTTGAAATTCCTGAGAGTGAAAGAATCACTGCCAATGAATATGAAGATTTGCTTCATTGGTTTGCCGGTGAAATACGAACAAGCTCAATTGAAATGAGGGCCACATGTGCCCCTCATTTACAGCGTGTTTTACTTCAGACGAAGACCAGGGGGGCTCATAAATTAGATACGTCAGCTATGAAAGGACATCCATCGTCAATATCAGGACATCATTCTGCGATGAAAGGACATCCGTCGTCAATATCAGGACATCATTCTGCGATGAAAGGACATCCAATGTCCAAAGGATGCCTTGCTGGAAGTGGTATTGTTTTTGTAAGTAGTAAAGGTGATGTTAAACCTTGTGGATATATGGATCATGTTGTCGGGAATATGCTTGACACTCCATTAAATAAATTGTGGTATGATAATGTAACCTTGCAGAATCTAAGAACCCCGAAATCGCTGACAGGATCCTGTGGTAGTTGCAGTTTCAGGTTTAAGTGTGGAGGATGTCGTTCAAGGGCATTGGCAGACTCTGGTGATATGTTTGGTGACGAACCTATGTGTTCATGGAATGATTCCATGTAATTTGCTGTTAAAATGAGTTGTGGTTTGGTATAATTTTTATATTAATCAATTAACTAATGAAGAAGGGCGGATGTTGTGGCTGGAAAAGTAGTGGAAATTAATGATACTAATTTTGAAGAAATAATAAAAGAGGGTATTGTATTGGTAGATTTTTGGGCTCCATGGTGTGGGCCATGTCGTTCTCAGGTTCCAATCATTGAAGCTTTGGCAGAAAAAGTTGATGGTAAAGCTGTAATTGGAAAACTTAATGTTGATGAAGCAGCTGCAGCAGCTGGTAAATTTGGTGTTATGTCCATCCCAACACTTATTGTGTTTAAAGATGGTGCAGAAGCACAACGTTTTGTTGGCGTTCAGAGTGAAGAAAAACTGATGGAAGCTATGGGGCTTTAATTAGTAATCTTAGATTTTGGTCTCATAGATTTTAATGCCTTGTTATGATCTTATCAGGCAATAAAAAAAACTCCTGAAATTAATTTCAGGAGTTTTTTATTTCAGGAATTTATTATAGCAATTGATTACCAGTGTTTATATCTACGACGATATTTTTCTTTATCAAGATAAAACTGCCTGTTTCGCTGTGCTTCCTGTTGATAGTATTTTCTGGCATTTTTTTGTTCTCTGTTTTGTTGATGTGTCATAAGAGCCATTCCAACTACAGCACCGAACATTTGTATACCCATCATGGTCTGTTGTTGTTTTATTTGCTGTCTTCGTTGGGCTTCTTCTCGAAGTCTGGCTTGTTCAATCATCTGAAGTTGTTGGTTTCTGTCATCAACCTGATTTTGTCTACTCCAGTTTCTGTCTTCCCTTTTCCATTGCTGTTGCTGTTGCAGCATCATCCATTGCCATTGTCTGTCAGACATGCCCTTAGGTGGGACATTTCCCCATTGGTTCTGGCTGTTTTGTTGTACCTGCTGATTAGGGTAACGGACATTAAAATTACCTTTTCTTATATTTGTTCTTATTTCGCCAATGCCGTTGAGTACATAAGCGTTACCATAATGAGCACCTTGTGACGGTGCAAACTGATAAATTCCATTATTGAATTGTCCGTTTTGATTTTGTCCACCTTGACCGTTTTGATTCCCCTGATTGTGTTGCCCTGTTTGATTGCCAAGATTGTAAGTTACAAGGTTCTGACCTTTTCCGCCTTTTCCTGTATTTACTTTTGCATCAGTTGCTTTTACGTCAAGGAATGTGAGAGCTCCTCCTTGGCCAGCAAACACTGTTGGGGCCGCTTGAAGCACTAAGCCGATGATTACAAACATACATAGCAATTTTTTCATTTTATTCTCCCTTAATATTAACAACAACAAAATCCCCTTGTTTCTACCATGAATTTTAAGGAAATATTTACGAAGTGGCAACCCATGTTTTAAAAATAATCTAAAAAAGACGAAAAAAATTGTAAAAATGGTACAAAAAACTATAAGAATATTACAAAAGAGTCGTAACACTGTACATTGTAAGGCTTGAAAAAATAGTTGCAGACAGGAATATAGCCGATGCCTGGTGAGGCATGCCTTCTTTTTGGGTTATTCTTAAGGATAGTTCGGCAGCAATAAGCATTATTAAAGTAGCAAGCATTGTAAAGAGTACAAAAAATACGTCAGACCCAAGAGATGGAACTGCAGATGTTTTTTTGCTTATATCGCTAATTACTGAAGCTGGTGTTGCTCCTGTAATTAGTGGTTTATAGTGGGCTATGCCATAATGGAGAGCTATTCCAATAATAATTGCAATAAGAAGACCGGTTGCAACACGTTTGGCAACAGTTATTATAACCTCGTGCCTTCGTCTTATTCTAAGTAGAACAACTTTACCTGCTTTTTTCTCAGTAAAGACAGTTTCTCTGATTGAGTCCATTTGAGATTTTATTCCTGAAATGAGAATTATTGCAGATATAATGGAAATCCACCATAGATGGTTTAAGAGGTTGTTTGTTTGTCCAAAGATACTCATAGCACCACCGTAACTACATATTCCTGAACTTATGCCAATTGAAGTTCCTATAAGAAGCAAAGCAATATAGCAAACAGTTTTCCCAGGTGTTCTTGAGTCTTTTGGTCGTCTTCCGTTGGTAGAATTTTTCAATTTTACTTTTGTTTTCTCTGTTCTGTTTGTCGCCGACGTTTTAAATTTGGAATTGTAGGTAGAACCAGTCTTCTCATCTTCTAATTCTTTTATACCTATTGCAGCTTTTTTTTTGGCAAACATGGCCAGTGCTTCAGCATTGGTTGTCATAGTTGTTCTCCTGATTAGCCCGCATACACCACCAAACCTTCTGCTACTATCAGCTTTGTTGCGACGAAGGATGATGAAATATGCCGGTTCGTTGGTTTTCATCTATAGTGTTCTTCTGTTATTACTATCGGAAATATTTGCACTTTCCTGCATCTGAAAAGTTGGTAGCTTTTTGTATCGCAAAAATTAGTAGCTTTCTATCTCGCAAAAGTTGGGAGCTCTGTGTTTGAAAAGTTTGCAATATATGGAAACATTCTACAAGTTTCGTCGTATTTAGCAGTGATTGGTATTGTTGTGTAGTTTTTACTGTGCTTTTAAATTTACTAATTACTTGATTGTATTAGTGCTACTACTGTTAATGAGCGTAATTATAATGTTTGATAAAGACAGCTTTTCAATAAGTTCCGGTATTTTGTGTCAGATTTTATGTCTTGTTTTTGTTCCTTCTCTTTGTGCCGATTCATTAAATGGTGCACAAAGACATGCCAGACGGCTTGAATTGTCAAGATCACTTTATTCTGATTCTGCTTCGTCAATAAGTTCGGCTATAAAGGCAGAAAGTTATGTTGATAGTGCAGAACGCGGTGATTCCCCACATTCTCCTTCCATTGACTTCAGTAAGGCTAAGCTTAATATTGATAAATTAGGTGCCTTTTTTGATTTGTCATCCGGGAAAACTATTTTTAGGCTATATTCACCGAGAGCAACAGCTGTAGTGTTATTTTTATACAATGATATGAAAGCTACAGATGTTACTGGCAGAAAATCAATGGTTCGTTTGCCTGATGGTACCTGGGAAGTAGAAGTTGAAGGTAATATTGCTGGCACTTATTATAATTATTCTGTTGATGGTCCAAATGGTGCAGGGGATTGTTTTAATCCTGATATTCTGGTTTCTGATCCTTATGCATATGCTAATGTTAATCACAATGGTCCAAGTATTCTGGTTGATCACAGTGAATTCAAGTGGGGCAATTCTGATTTTAAGCGCCTTCCTATAGAAGATTTGGTCAATTACGAAATGCATATAAGAGATTACACTGCTCATTCTTCATCAGGTGTACCTGCTCGTTTTAAAGGTAAATATGAAGGACTTACTGAATCAGGTGGCGGCAGTAAAATGCTTGATCATCTGGAAGCTCTTGGTGTAAATGCCGTTGAACTTCTTCCCGTTCATGAATATGACAATGGTGCTTCTCCGACAGGTACAAATCATTGGGGCTACATGACAAGTCATTATATGGCTCCTGAATGTTACTATGCTTCTGCAGCCTCAGGGGAAGGGGTTAATGAATTTAAAAAACTTGTTAAAGCTTTTCATGAGCGTGGTATAGCCGTTATTTTGGATGTTGTATACAATCATACAACTGAAGGTAATGAAGATGGTCCTGTATTAAGCTTCAAAGGTATTGATAATATTCTTTATTATCGTTTGACACCTGAATCATATTATTGGAATGGAACCGGATGTGGAAATGAATTTGATACAGCTAATCTTCCTGTAAGACGGCTCATTATTGATAGTTTGAAGATGTGGGTTAAAGATTATCATATTGACGGTTTTCGATTTGATTTAGCTGCAGGTATTGATAGAGAAACACTTCTTGCAATTGACCGTGAATTGCCTGATGACATTTATTTAATATCTGAACCTTGGACTGCAGATTGGAACAGGCGGTTTTGGGATAAGGGCGACTTAGCTGGCACGAGATGGTCTAACTGGAATGACGGTTATAAAAAGACTGTTCGTAATTTTAGAAAAGGTAATGGTGACAGGAATAATCTTATTACTGTTATGGCCGGAAGTTGTTTCTGGTGGGCCCAAACACCTCGTGAAAGTACTAATTTTATTGAATGTCACGATAATGATACTCTTATTGATAATGTTGGTGGAGACAAGAAAAAAGCACGTCTTGGTGCAACTGTTTTGCTAACTTCACAGGGGATTCCAATGCTTCATCAGGGGATGGAATTTGCTAAAGATAAAGGTGGTAACAGCAACTCCTATGATCAGGACAATGCTGTTAACTGGATAAACTGGGATCTTAAGAA
>Ga0164315_10004651_pt1 | contig 10649 bp, 8 predicted proteins | sample GuaBasSedimGuay6_FD_113737 | JGI IMG/M metagenome (GOLD analysis project Ga0164315, IMG submission 113737) | Subseafloor sediment microbial communities from Guaymas Basin, Gulf of California, Mexico - Guay6, Core 4569-2, 0-3 cm | ecosystem: Environmental > Aquatic > Marine > Hydrothermal vents >...
CCAGGACACTGACTGCCTACTCATCTCCCCCTCTCCCCATCTCCCCTGCTCCCCCTCTTTCTCTTCACCACCATTCGCTCGTTCCCTCGCCGAGGACCAAATTGAACCCGATCTGGGTGACTGAGCGATCTCTTTCATGCAACTCGGAGGAGTAGTCGGTTCGTCTGATGGTGAAGCGGAAGGTCATGTTCTTGTGGAACTTAAAACCGAAGTTGGCGCCGTAACTGAAGATGTCCTGGTCGACTTCGGTGGTGCCGATCACGGATGTCACGTAGTCGTTGGTCCCGAATTCGGTGAAGAGACGTGCGCCGATACGATGACCGAAGGGCATGCCGGCCGCCAGGCCGAGGCGCCGGTCGGTGAAGTAGGGGCTGTTCTCGGAGACCGAGTAGACCAGATTCTTGTAACCGTAGAGCTGCCACTCAAGTCGGGTCTTGGGCACCCAGCGCACCTGAAAGCGGCCCAGCCACTCATGAAAGGGCACAAATCCGGAATCCTTTTCAGGTTCGAGATCCGGGTAGGTGGCCAGAAGGCTGAATCGTATCTTCCGGCGCTGGTATTTGAGTTCTGCCATGGGGGCGAGACCTGAATTTGACCTGTCCCGCTCGGGCCTGGTGAAATCAACGGCAATGTCCTCGAGACCGAGGGCAATATTGAAATCCTTGCTGAAACGGTAGCGGAGACCACCGTTGAGACGCTCCTCATCCCGATCGAGCAGAACGACCCGTTCGCCCAGGGGTCCACTGGTATCCTGTTCGTCGTAGCGAAGGTCCACAGCCTCGCCACCGGCGAAGATGGAGAAATGACCTCCCAGTTCAAACTCGATTTTGCCGGCGCCTCTGTCGCGCCGAAGGTTGACCGGCTGTTCAAGTTCCGAACTCAAGTACTGGGTCTCTCGAGCGGTCGTGCCCGTCAATTCGAAGGTTAGATGATTGAAGTAGGCGAAGGCCCCGAGGCCGTAGCGGCCATTCCAGGTTCTCCGCTCTTCCAGGTCCTTCCACCACACGTATTCCGGCAGGGCGTGGGCGGCGATGATGACCTTGGAGCCGGCGTGGGCATAGGCATGAAGTCCGGCGCCGGCCGTTGCGGTGTAATCAGAAACCGGTGTGCCGTCCGTCGCGAAGACGTTGTCGATGTAACCGACGTTACGCAGGGCGTACCAGGGGTTGAACCGCAACTTGCCCAGATGCCACTTGCTTTCGGTAGCGGCCTTTTCCAACCGATCTTTGGTCGGCAGTTCCCGGAAAGGAAGGCTACCGGGAGCGGTGTATTGGGAGTTTTGCGCCGCCGCCTGGAAAGCGGCGGCTAGGATTACCGCGGTTATGAAAGGGGTTTTTAATGTCATGTTTCGGATTTTCCTTCGAAAGTAGTTCTTTAAATTTTTAATTTTTAATTCTTAATTTTGAATTATTTCACGCGAATCAGTTTACTTCTCAGCTATTGGCGGACCCGCGTTTCAAGGACAACATTCTGATATTTCCCTCTTCAATGGGTATCGGTGCTTTTGTGTTGTTGTGGCGGCTGGCGTCTCGCCTGCCGAGTTCGGCGCAACCAACACACGGGCCCGCAGGCCCTGAAGGACCTGCCTACAATGGGTATCTCAAACGCGGATGCGACGATAGCTGAGCGGTGACCTATTTCGCGCATATAATTAAAAATTAAAAATTAAAAATTGCCGGCCCTAAGCTTCCTTCGAGGCTTGGACACCCAAAGCCAACCCACACAAAACAGCCAACGTAACCGAATTGGCCGGCATCGTTAAGCCAAAATCCAGCATTGAATGGGCCGCGATGGCGGCACAGGCGCCGAGGGCGGCGAGGCCGGCGGCGGCGTCTTCGGTTCGTTCGGCCGAGCGAACGACTCGGACCAGGGCGGTGATCAGAACGACCAGACCGATCAGGAGAATCAACGATCCCACGACTCCGGTGGTTGCCAGGATCTCAATGAAGTCGTTGTGCGCGTGCCACCAACTGGAGCCCAGGTCTGCGGGCTGGACCATGGGAAAGGCCTCACGAAAGCTGGCAAGCCCGGTGCCGGTCAAAGGAAATCGTTTCCAGAGGTCGAGCGAGGCGCCATAGGCCGCGAGCCGTCCATTCCAGGTCAGTTCGTTTGATGAGGTACCGAGCCAACGACCGAAACCCGCCTGCAGGCCAACGACCGCGACCAGGGCGATGCCGACCAGGGGCACGAGGATTCCCGCAGTTGCCACTTGCCACCGCCGATGCCGGAACGCCACAAGGAGGCCCTGCACCCCGGCCCCGATGACCGCAGCAATCAGGCCGGCCCGCGAACCGGTGAAGGCCAAGGCCGCAAAGAAGGTCAGCCACAGAAGAACGGGCGGCGCCAATACGATGATGCGGCCCTCTAAGGTCCTTGTTCTTCGCGCCTGTCGGGCGGCCCACCAGGCCCACGCGAGCACAACCGCCAGGGCCAACTCCAGGTAGAGCGCCAAATGATCGGCATTGACAAACGTTCCACGCAATCGCTCGAAGCCACGCGCCGTTTCGATGCCCCAGATCGACGACGATCCGGACATCCAGTGGCGCACGCCGTATACGACCTGAAAGAAGGCCGAGGCACTCAAGGCGTAGAGCAACCATCGGCGCCGCTGAGCCGAGGCGCCGACCGCGGCACCGAGCAGCAAACACGCCGCCGCGGCAAACCACGTCAGGCTCATCGAACGAGTCATCGACGGCGCCTGCGAGAGAGAGACCTCGGAGATCTCGGGACCGGTGAAGGGACTCGCCTGAGCCAAACGAATATGTTCCGGAGAGATGATTTGGGCTGTGGACACGGGCCACGACGCCGCCTGAGCCAGGCCGAGAAGACCGATCAAGGCCAATGCCCCCGCCGGCACTGCCGCCCATCGCAAACGCCATCTTTCGCCGGGCCCGACAAAGGTGATCAGCAGCAGCAGAAATGCCGACAGCCTCAAGACATCGTGTGCCCAGGGCACAACGCTTCCGAAGGGCAGGGGGAGCCAGAGTAAAAACCCTGATAGGAGGATGGTTATGAGGTTGAGCATTAATATTGTTGGTCGCGCTTATTTGAATGGCGGAGTTTGGGTTTTTAAATTTTTAATTTTTAATTCTTAATTTTTAATGAGAGCGCGCAAAACGGGTGCGAGGTGAGTTGTCATCGGGACCGCGATTCAAGGAAAACAATGGTATTGGTTCCTCATTATTGGGTTTCGGTGGTTTTGTGTTGTTGTGGCGGCTGGTGTCCCGCCTGCCGAGTTCGGCTCAAGCGACACACGGGCAGCACAATTATCCGCAGGCCCTGAAGGACCTGCCTACAATGGGTATCTGAAACGCGGATGCGACGATAGCTGAGCGGTGACCTATTTCGCGCATATAATTAAAAATTAAGAATTCAAAATTAAGAATTGGCGTTCTCGCGAAGCGAGACCGCCCCGGGAACGACCCGTCCTCCTGCAAGATTTCTTACCCTCAGGGTATGAGCGCCGGGTGCCATGGGCATGTCGAGCTCGATTTCTTGATCAGGTTCGACGGCGCCGGTCCAGACACCCCGGAAGTCGACCTGGATTTCGATGACGGCGCCGGTTGAGGGAACGACGTCGAGGACCAGGACCAGACCGTTGCTGGGTTCCTCGGAAACAAAATCGAGCCAGGCCTGACGATCACGCCATTTCCACTGGAGTCCGGACCAGGCTGTCGATGCAAGCCCGGGGACCGATTGCCACCAAGGTTGGGCACCTGAATCAGTGCCGGAAAGATCCACCGCGACTTTCACTGCAGCCGGCGATGAGCGCATTGACCGGTGCATTCGGTTGAGCATGACTCTCGCGCCCTGCCGATCACCCCGGGCCGCCAAGAGCCGAGCCTTGTTCAAACAGTAAGGCGCCCAGGCTTCGGTATTGAGGTCTTCCCGCCGCCGTTCGATGTTTTCAGCGCCGTTGAGGTTTTCTGAAGCCACGAGAGCCGTCGCCCGCTCGGCCTCGGACAGATCGTTGACGCTGGCTGCGAGACGTTCAAACACCACGGGCGGCATCAGTACTTCACCCCGTGTAGCGGCCTCGAGGCTCCATTTCAGCCACGCTTTGGAGCCTCGTTCCTCTGAAGGACTGCCCGGTCCTGGAGGCCGGTTAAGCATCGCTTCGGCCACCTGATCGATATATCTCGCATCCGGGGGTGCAAGAGAAACCACAGACGCGACGATCCTTCGAGCCGTTGAGGGGTCTCCCCCGGCCAAACTACGTTCCATTTCGCTCAAGAGATCCCTCAGTTTGCGATCGACACTGAGTTCCCACACGCGGTGAGCTTTGGTGAATCCCCGATAGTCTCCGACTCGGCCGAAATGGGATCGCACCGAGGACCAGGAAACCGGATCGTCTGGGATGATATTGAATGCTTCGTCAATATCGGAGGCCTGGGCCAGCCATGGGCCGATGAAGGCCCTCAAATACGTTGGGTCGCCCATGGCGGTTGAGAGCACTTTCTTGGCGGCCGGAATCTCATCGTCGGTCAATGCCGGCCATATTTCCAGGTAGGCGGCTGCGAGAAAGCGTCGAGGCTGTTCCCGGCCCGGGGCCAAATCGGAGGCGCGCAGCAGGGGCAGTTCCCACTCCGAGCGCCGGCTCAACAGCCGGGGGTCCCGATCGATGGACCAACTGAGATAGGTCGTGGCCCCTCGCCACATCGATGCTTGCCACACGGCCGGTCTCTCCCGGCCGACCTGGGCTGCAAGGTTTCCGGAGATGTCCAATCTTTTTTGTAGACGCTTGACCATCTCGGCAAGCGTTATTTCTTCGGCATTCGGGAGATCAGCAACCGAAGTTTCCCTGGACTCAGTCGCCAGAATCCGAGCCGTTCCCAGACGTGCCCACTGTGGGTCCAGTTCCCGCATCAGTCGTCGCGCGGTCCTGGGGAAGGCTTGAGTCACACCGTTGTTTTCGAGAATTCCGGCAATTTCGGACATGGCCGCCGAACGCTGTATGCGAACCTGCCACGTCGCGAAAATGAGGATTGCCACTGCCACGACAAAAATGCCTCTAATGACGAAGGAAATAACGGGATTCGACATGAAATTTTGGGTGGGAACCAAGCTACCGCAGACTGATACGGATGGTATCTTGCTTATTCTAAATGGGTTAAAACATTGACAGATTGCGCATGAGTCGCATAATAAATAAACGCTTCGCAGCTCTGAGCACCTGTCCCAGGGCGAAGATTAGCAAGTCGGTCATTGCCGGTCAAGACCGGCAATTTCTAATTTTAAATTCTTAATTTTTAATTTTTAATTATGGACGCGTGTAAGGTCACCGCCAAGTTGTCACCGGGCCCACGTTTTTACGCCAACAACGGTGTTGTTTTTCTCTACCATGGATATCGGTGTTCCTGTGTTGTTGTAGAGGCTGGCGTCTCGCCTGCCGGGTTTGTAATCCTCAGGCGCTGAAGAAGCTGCCTACTGCGTAAGACCACCCAGCCAAACCAAGAACCCCAAAACGCGGCTCCGACGAAAACCGAACAGTGACCTTACCCGCGCATGCAATTAAAAATTAAGAATTCAAAATTCAAAATTACGAAGTGCGTTCCGCACTTTGTGGCGCTCCATAAACCAGCGGCGGCAAAGCGGCCTCGGCCTCGGTGACGTCGAAAGCCTCACGGACTTTGGCGATAACGACCGGTTCATCGACCGGGCGGTCACCCAGAAGGACTCGGGCCAGCGGTTGCCCTGACTCGATGGGATCTCCCAGTCGGACCAGGACCTCTAGCCCACCAGCATCGTCGATGGCCTCGTCCATCCGGCGGCGTCCGGCACCGACTTCGACGGCGGCCCTGCCGAGGGCTTCTCCGTCAACTGCGGTCAGATGACCCTCAGCCTCCGCAAGAACCTCAACCACGCGCCGAGGTCGCGCCAACAGAGTCGGATCCGGATTCCCGCCATGGGCTCGAACGAAGGCATCCCATGCCGCATAAGCCGAACCATCGCCAAGGGCCTTTTCCAGAGTACTGCGTGCCTCTGCCCGGTCGTGGCCGCGCAGCACCATCGCCTCCTCCGCGAGCCGAAGAGTGACCTCGCGCAAGGGGGCCGAGCCACGTCCGTCGAGGATTTCGATCGCCTCGCGGACCTCACAGGCAGTGCCCAGGGCCGGTCCCAGGGGTTGGTCCATTTCGGTGATCAGAGCTTCGCACGCAACTCCCGCGTTCCGAGCTACCGACCGTAGAGCCTCTGCCAACTCCTGTGCCTCGGGCAGGGTCTTCCTGAAGGCGCCCGAGCCGCACTTAATATCGAGAATCAGGGTCCCGGCGCCCAGGGCCAGTTTCTTGGACATGATCGATCCGACGATCAGAGGGAGTGAGGGGACGGTCGCCGTGATGTCACGCAGGGCGTAGAGGGTCCGGTCGGCCGGAGCGACATCGTCAGTCTGCGCGACCACGGCGGCGCCGCAACGCTCGAGCAGGTCCAACATCCCTCCGCGATCCCAACCAACCCGGAAACCCGGAATTGCCTCCAACTTGTCCAGGGTGCCCTGAGAGTGACCGAGGCCCCGACCAGCCATCATGGCCACGGGATAACCGGCGGCCGCCATCAGCGGTGCAAAAATCAAAGACACCGTATCGCCGATGCCACCGGTTGAGTGTTTGTCCACCGCCTCAGGGAAGGCATCTGCCAAACGCCACATCTCACCGGAATGCAGCATTTCCTGGGTCAACCAATCGGTTTCCTCTTCTGTCATGCCCCGAATGCAGATCGCCATCAAGAGGGCCGAGAGTTGCTCGTCGGGCAGACCGCCGTCTCCGGCGCCCTGAACGAACAGAGCAATTTCCTCTCGGGTCAGGCTCTCACCGTCTCGTTTTTTGGCGATGATCTCGGAAAAGGCCATCCGTCTAACTCAAGAATCAACCCAGTTCGGCTAGCCTCTGGCGAGCCTGTGCAACATAAGGAGATTCCGGGAACTCATCCACCAACTTCTGGAAGTACTCCCGAGCCTGGTCCGGCTTCTGTTCGGCGACAAAGACCTCGCCGAGTTCAAAGAGCGCTACATCGCGAGGCAACTGGGAGTTACGGCCCACGACCATCTTCTCCAACTCCGCCGCAACCTCGGCGCCTTGACCGGAGGCCGTGCGAAGCCGCACGAGGTCGAGCGCCGCCAAACGCCCGAGCGCATCGTCCTTGTGCCGGTTGACCAGCTGAACCAAGGTAGCTCTGGCTGTGTCAATCTCACCACGTCCCAACTGGATTCGAGCCTGGTACAGTCTGGCGATATCGGCCTGGTCGGTTCTGCCATGCTCTTCGATCACCTCGGCAAACCCGGCCTCTGCATCCGTCAGGTTCCCACCGCCATCCTGGGCAAGGGCCTCCTGGTAGACCGTGACAGCCAGACTGAGCTGCTCTGACGCGGCATCGGCCTGTTTGCCGGACCATTGGCCGATCATCCACCAGATGAAGACCATGAGCAAAACGGCGCCGAGTACGGCCAATGCCTGCTTCCAATACTCGCCGAATCGACGGATCAAATGATCCATCGTCGAGACGAATTCGTCTTGTTTCATTTGCTTTCGGGTAATACGACGACCCATTCACTCCTCCTTGAACGATCCGGGTCCAAAAAAATGGGTGCCGAATCAACCCCACAGGGGTGAGTACTCTAGGTCGCACGAGGCGTGGTGTCAATGGAAGAGGCGGGAAGCTGGGAAGCTGGGAGGCTGGGCATGGATCGAAGCAGTCATTCCAACAAGGGCGGACACGGGGGTCCGCCCCTACGATTCGTTGCTTTCTGTAGGGGCAGACCCCTGTGTCTGCCCGGAAACCTAGGGTTCAAGACTGGCTTCCCCCTCCTCATTCTGGGGCGCCTGCAAATCCGTCAGCTCTGTCAGTGCCGGCAGGGCGCGATAGGCCGTCGCATCCAGGCTCAAGGGAGTCAGTGTCACCCAACCCCGGTGGAGTTCTGCGGCGTCACTTCCGATTTCGGTTTCCACGGCCGGGGCCCAGCGGCTCTTGAGATAGCGCACGCCGTCCTCTTCGCGCTTGACGTCAAAGCCCGCCACCTGGGGCGGTTCCAGACCCTGGCGGCAGAGCCGATATCCCGTGATCGATGCCGGGTCCTTTGGAATATTGACGTTGAGGTAGACCCCCTTGGGCAGGGGTTGCAACCTCAGTGCGTCAACAACGGGTTTTGCCCAGCGCGCCGCGTCCTTAAAATCCGGTTTGGGATCAGTCCAGTTGAGCTGCAGGGAAAAGGCCACTGCGGTCGAACCGGCGAGAACCGCCTCGCGAGCGGCGCCGACCGTGCCCGAATACCAGGCGATCCGACCGACGTTTTCGCCCCTGTTGATGCCGGAGACCACCAGGTCCGGGGGGTCTTCAGCAAGCAAAAAGGCCAATCCGACGCGGGCTGTCGTCGCGGGCGTCGCATCGACCGACCACGCCTTGGCACCCCCAATGGGTCCATGCGGCCGAACGGCAATCTCGCGTGTGTAGGTCAGGGCCGAACCCTTTCCACTCTGGTGGTCTGTCGGCGCCACAACCGTAACCCTGTAGGCCGGGTCCGCGTGGAGCACCACCGCCAGGGCCTCGAGTCCCGGTGCGTCGATTCCATCGTCATTGACCAACAGTATGTGGAACGGCTTCACCTCGCCAGCCCATGTCACCGAGGTCACCAGGACCAGTACAACCGCCAGGATTATCGTTTTTCTCATCGATAGGCCTCCAACAGGATGGGGATTCTATCGTAGCCAAGGCAGGAAGAAACACAGAGGGGGAGAGGGGGGGAAAGAGGGCGGTCGGTTGGTTGGGCGATTCCCTTCGGTTCTGGGTTCTCGACTTTCCAATATTTCCCTTTGTGCTGCTATAAGGTCAGAAGTCTCTCTTTTTTTGCACGAAAACGTCTCAACAGCTTTACAACTTACTATTTTTCAACGAATTACGCTGCTTTAGAGAAATACAAAAAAGACAGGAACGCAAAGTCGCCAAGGCGCAAAGACGCAAAGAGGCTTTCTTTGGGCGGCGCAGCGCGTCCGCCTACTTCCTTCGGTCGCGCCGTTCAGTCGGCTCATGGATCGGCAAGCAAGCTTGCCTCTCCTTTCACCTCCCTCTCGGCTGCGGGCTTCGCCCTTTTCGGCGGACCGAGTGGGAAGTGTCCCGTTTACTCAGAAACACCAGCGATACCGCCAGATGGATGGTCGGCCAGCCCTCTGAGACTACCTGATTATCTTGGATTGTTGAGACCATCGATGAGGGCCCAGCTGCACGTGAAGCGTGCTGAGGGAGGAGGGAAACGGGTGACATGAGCTTGCTCATGGAGATCGTTTTCCTCCTGCCGAGAGCGGACGGAGTCCGCGGTTGCCGGGCTCGAACACGGTGCCGCTGGCCAAGACCTTTGCGCCTTCGCGCCTTTGCGTCTTTGCGTTGAACCTGTTCACTCAGCCGACAGGCTATTCAAAGGACCTCGGGGTTTGCTCCGTTCTGCTTTGGTTGCGGCCAAGGGGCCGCGCTGGGGTGAATTCGGCCTTGGCCTTGGTCGACAGGTTCTATCGGAGGCTAAACTCTTTGATTCCGGCTCCACGGGAATGGGAGTCCTCTGCCCAAAAAGACTTCTTGACAAATTATAATTATGGACATATGCTTAAAAAAGAAATGGGACGAAGCCTAATTTCAGGCCTCGACACCCAAAGAAAGATTGGAGGCAACAAAATGCCAGGAAGAAATCGAACGGGTCCGTTGGGACAAGGTGCTATGTCGGGACGAGGATTGGGAGACTGCCGGGGAACCGCAGCATACGACGAGGCTCCGGCCTTCGGGCGGGGCCGCGGCCGTGGAATGGGCGGTGGTGGAGGCATGGGCCGAGGCCGAGGTCAAGGAATGGGTCGTGGTTTTGGTCGCGGACTCGGGGCCCAGATCGATGAAGATGCTACGGTTGGTCGGAACCAGGCAGAACTCGAGCGGGAAATCGAAGAGCTCAAGAGCCGTCTCGAGGCGGTGGAGAAATGAAGATCTGTGTGACCGCAGCATCTGAGGGGATCAATGCCCCGATGGATGCACGCTTTGCCCGGGCGCCGTTCATGATTCTCGTTGACAGCGAGACCGGTGAGGCTGAGACGTTTGCCAATGAGGCCGTTTCCGCCGGACACGGCGCTGGGACCCAGGCTTCACAGACAGTTTCTCGGTTAGGGGCCGAGGTCCTGCTGACCGCACACTGTGGCCCGAAGGCATTTGAGGTGTTGGCGGCGGCCGGCGTCAAGGTCTTCGGCATCGGTGGCGGCACGGTTTCCGAGGCTGTGGATGCCTGGAAAGCCGGCCGACTCGAGGAGATGAAAAACTGCGACGCCGCTGCCGGTTGGGCGGGATGAAGGTTGCCATTGCCAGTGGAAAGGGGGGCACGGGCAAGACGACCATTGCCACCTCTCTGGCCTTGGTGTGGGAAGAGGTGACGTTGCTGGATTGCGACGTCGAGGGCCCCAATGCCCACCTGCTGCTGCATCCCGAGATCGAGCGGAGCGCGCAGGTGACGGTACCGGTGCCACGGCTCCGCGAGGAGGACTGCAATTACTGTGGTGCTTGCGCGGATTTCTGCCGGTCCCACGCCTTGGCCGTAGTCCCGGGCAAGTGGATGATCTTCGACCAACTCTGCCACGCATGTGGCGGCTGCAGCCTGGTCTGTCCAACCCGTGCCATCTACGAAGTCG
>Ga0164315_10004652_pt1 | contig 10649 bp, 6 predicted proteins | sample GuaBasSedimGuay6_FD_113737 | JGI IMG/M metagenome (GOLD analysis project Ga0164315, IMG submission 113737) | Subseafloor sediment microbial communities from Guaymas Basin, Gulf of California, Mexico - Guay6, Core 4569-2, 0-3 cm | ecosystem: Environmental > Aquatic > Marine > Hydrothermal vents >...
ACTTTTGCCATTATTTCTCACCCCGACGCGGGTAAAACCACGGTGACTGAAAAACTTCTTCTATTTGGTGGCGCGATTAAATTAGCCGGCACCGTCAAAGGCCGTAAAGCGGCCCGTCATGCCACCTCCGATTGGATGGAGTTGGAAAAACAACGCGGTATTTCGGTCACGTCATCGGTGATGCAATTTCCTTATCAAGGCATCATTATTAATTTATTAGATACGCCCGGGCACGAGGATTTTTCAGAAGACACTTATCGTACGCTCACGGCCGTCGATTCGGCCTTAATGGTGATTGATTCGGCAAAAGGTGTCGAGGAACGCACCATTAAATTAATGGATGTGTGCCGCCTACGCGATACGCCGATTTTAACCTTTATCAATAAATTGGATAGGGATGGCCGCGAACCGATTGATTTATTGGATGAAATTGAAAGTGTCCTCAAAATTCGCTGTGCGCCTATCACCTGGCCTATCGGCATGGGCAAGTATTTTAAAGGCATTTATCATTTTTTAAAAGACAGTGTGACTTTATTTGAGCATGGCAAGGGCGCGATAGCCAGTGAAGGAAAACATTATACCAATCTTGATGACCCACAACTGGTGGCCGAATTGGGGCAAACTACCCTTGATGAGTTAAAAGAAGAAATTGAATTGGTGCAGGGGGCCAGTCATTCCTTTGATTTGGAGGAATTTTTAGCGAGTGAATTAACGCCTGTGTTTTTTGGTTCGGCCTTAAATAATTTTGGAATCAAGGCCTTGCTGGATAGTTTTATTCAGTCTGCACCACCGCCACAGCAGCGCCCAACCATTACTCGTACCGTTGCGCCCGATGAAGAAAAGTTTTCGGGCTTTGTGTTTAAGATTCAAGCCAATATGGATCCGGCCCACCGTGATCGTATTGCCTTTTTGCGCGTCTGCTCTGGGCAATATAGTAAGGGTATGAAAATGCGCCATCTGCGTTTAAATCGGGATGTGCAAGTTGCTAACGCTTTGACTTTTATGGCGGGAGAACGCGAACATGCCGAGGAAGCTTGGCCGGGCGATATTATCGGTTTGCACAATCACGGCACCATTCAAATTGGCGACGCTTTTAGCCAAGGCGAAGAGTTGAAATTTATCGGCATTCCCCATTTTGCGCCCGAAATTTTCCGCCGCGCCCGTTTACGTGATCCGTTGCGAATGAAGGCGCTGTTAAAAGGCCTACAGCAACTCAGTGAAGAAGGCGCGACGCAATTATTCCGCCCATTAAGTAATAATGATTTGATTTTGGGCGCGGTGGGCATATTGCAATTTGATGTGGTAAATTGGCGCTTAAAAAATGAATATGGAGTGGAGTGTCGTTTTGAAGCGGTGCAAGTTGCCACCGCTCGATGGGTGAATTGTGATGATGACAAAAAACTCGAAGAGTTTAAAAGAAAAGCGTTTAGTAACCTCGCCTTAGATGGGGCCGATAATCTAACCTATATTGCACCCACAAAGGTTAATTTATCATTGACAGAAGAACGTTGGCCTGATATTAGTTTTTTTGCAACCCGCGAACATTAAATAAGAGTTGGAGTCCAAAGCAGATGGAATCCAAAGCTTTAGCTTTGAAAGAGATGGAATCCAAAGCTTTAACTTTGTAGAGTTGGAGTCCAAAGCTTTAGCTTTGTAAGAGTTGGAATACAAAGCTTTAGCTTTGTAAAACGGCCCTTTTGGGGGCCATGTTGTCATTTTAAAACCTTTGAATTTGAAGCATGCCCTATTTCGCTCTACTATTCACTTTTGAACGCTTCAGGAGAAAGCTTTGCGAAAATAAGCACCGCCTACCAGTGGCCGATTTGTGCGCGTGGGTACAAGGCTTTGGGTGGCTCCCGAATTGACGCGCCGTTTCGGGAGCATCACGCCCTGTCATTGAGCGGGTAATCCTAAACAAGTCGTGATTTTTGAGTGTTAAGTCCAAGGCAACGAATAGGTGCATGACAGACCAAAAACACGCGCCTAATTATATTAAAAATGACCAAAATAGGTAGGAAATGCCAATGAAAAAACGCTTCTATTTCCCAGTGCTAGCCACGTTGGGGCTTATTGTCTTTGGTTGCGAAGACTCGTTATCTGATTCCGACTCACCAGACGTTAAAGCAACGGTTTTGGTGCAAGGTTCACCCATTCACGGTGGCTCTAACGGTATCTATTTTGACAGTGATAACCAGTTGTACATCGCGAGTATTGTCAGCCGCAAAATTTATCGTGTGGATCGGGAAACGGGTGAGATACTCAAAACGTTTGGTACTGAACAGGGTGTGGAAGGGCCAGACGATCTTATCGTTGGGCCTGATGGTTCGATTTACTGGACATCCGTTTTCACCGGTGAGATAGGCCGACTTTCGCCAGAGGGTATTAAGACAGGCCAGTTTTTGCCCCCCTTCGTTAACCCCATCACCTTTTCCGACGATGGCCGTCTGTTCGTCGCCTTAGATTTCTTTGACAGTGGTTTGTACGAACTCGATCCAAATCTGGTTGCGCCACCTCGCCTCATTGATAAAAATCTGCCCCTAAACGGCATGGCTTTTGGGCCAGATGGGTTATTATATGCGCCGTACATAGCCAAGGGCCAAATAGTCAGCGTGGATGTCGAGCAAGGAACTACCACCGTTATCGCTGAAGGCTTTCAAGTCCCGGCCACTGTGAAGTTCGACTCGCAGGGGCGTATGTACTCGGGTGACGTTCCAACGGGCGAAATATTCCGCATTGACCGACAGACAGGTAGTAAAGAAGTTATTGGCCAAACGACGTTTGGAATAGATAACCTTGCCTTTGATTCTGATGATCGCCTTTTTGTGTCAAATTCCCATGATGGCTCTATTGTCGAAATTCTTTCCAATGGGAGTACGCGAACAGTGGTACCCGCTGGTATGATCGCGCCCGGCGGGGTTTCGGTGCAGCCTCGTGCTGATGGCGTGTCCGTTTTTGTAGCTGACGTATTTAGCCTTATCGAGTTCGATGGACAAACTGGTGAAGAAAGGAGCGTTGAGCGGGATGATCTCTTGCCGGGCGGACTCACAAGCCCAATGACGATTTCACCCGATGGTGATAACTTCGTGTTGTCATCATGGTTGTTCTCCATTGTACAGGTTTGGAATCCGAAGACTCGCGAGGTGCTGGAAGAATATAAGGACTTTGCTGTGCCGCTCAATGCGATCCGATTTCAAAACGATCTTGTTGTCATTGAACTAGGAGCAGATCATAAGAAGCCGCGGGTGATTTTGGTAAATGCCACTGAGCGTATCACGCTGGCAGATGCTACCCACGGACTCGAAATGCCGATAGGACTCGCTGCCAAAGACGGTAACTTGTGGCTCAGCGAATGGGCCAGTGGCAAAGTGCTACAGATTGTAAGCGATGGGGTGCCGCTCTCGGCCCCCATTGAGGTAGCTACAGAACTGTCGTTTCCTGAAGGTATCGCTGTCGAGCCAGACGGAAAACTGTTGGTCGTTGAAACCGGGGCCGGTCGTCTATCACGCATTGCTCCAAAGACGGGTAAAGTGAGTACAGTAGTAGAAGGACTTGAATTGGGTGGTGAAGCCATCCCCAATACGCCATCTACCTATATTTTTAACGACGTAGCGGTTGATCCTTCGGGTGTTATCTACGTCACTGGTGACGTTGCGAATGTTCTCTATCGTATCAAATAAAGGCCGAGGCTTTTTAAACATAACTAACTTGCTTTAGCTTTGTAGAATTGTCGTCATGAGCTTTAGCTTTGTAAGAGTTGGAATACAAAGCTTTAGCTTTGTAAGAATTGTTTCCGTCCAAAGCTTTAGCTTTGTAAGAGTTGTTTCCGTCCAAAGCTTTAGCTTTGTAAAACGGCCCTTTTGGGGCCATGTTGTCATTTTAAAAGCTTTAAATTTAAAGCTGGCCCTATTTTGCTCTACTATTCACTTTTGAACGTTTTTATTGCTCCAAACTTTTGGTTCAATTGCTGACATTGGGGCGTAGACTGGGAACAAATGGTTTGATGTAGAGCAATCGTTGTCCCATAAACTCTCATATCAACTTTCTAGGCGTGGACTCACTGCCAGCAACAAACGCAAATGTAACTGGCTTGAGCACCCTAGCTGAGAGAGCAAAACTCTTCGAGTATTAACCCGTTAGGGTTTGGCTCTCGAAGCCAAACGGTTGGAGTACAAAGCTTTAGCTTTGTAAGAGTTGTTTCCGTCCAAAGCTTTAGCTTTGTAAAACGGCCCTTTTGGGGCCATGTTGTCATTTTAAAAGCTTTAAATTTAAAGCAGGCCCTATTTCGCTCTACTATTCACTTTTGAACGCTTCAGGAAAAAGCTTTGCGAGAATAAGCACCGCCTACCAGTGGGTGCGAGGCTTTGGGTGGCCCCCAAATTGACGCGCCGTTTCGGGAGCATCACGCCTTGTCATTGAGCGGTGAGTTCTAAACAAATAGTGATTTTGGAATGTTAAGTCCAAAGCCAAAGCTTTAGACTCCAACTTAATCGTAGTCCTAAATAAGTAGTGATTTTGGACTGTTAAGTTACCTCGTTCCCAAACGAAATCACGAGCGAAGCAAGATCACCTCTGGTTGGGAATCACTTGGGCTTTGCTCCGCAAAGAGTGTAGATGAGAATTGTTTTGTTTATTAAAAATAATTCCCGACTACCTCCTGCCACCTCGTTGAGGGCCATGTTGTCATTTTATTTCCGTCAAAATTGGTGCATGCCCGAATTTGTGCGTGTGGGTGCGTGGCTTGGTGCGGCCCCCGAATTGACGCGCCGTTTCAGGAGCATCACGCCTTGTCATTGAGCGGTGAGTTCTAAACAAATAGTGATTTTGGAATGTTAAGTCCAAAGCTAAAGCTTTGGACGGAAGTGTCACTAAGTCCCTGTGCATAAATAATCGGGTATTTAGAAACCCAGTATTGTTTGAAAAAACGCCGGTGTCACCTCGAATAAAATACCTGAAAATTTATGCATCGGTACTTAGATTTTATTAAAGCCGGGATTTTTTCATCCTTGTTTATACTCAATCCTTGTATAGATATTCAGATAATTATTTAGTCCCCTTTAGGGGACTTAAGCTTTCAGCTGCCAAAGAAATTATTTTTCTGAAAATCTATAGTTTCCTCGTTCCCAAACGAAATCACGAGCGAAGCAAGATCACCTCTGGTTGGGAATGACTTGGACTTTGCTCCGCAAAGAGTGTAGATGAGAACGGTTTTGTTCCTTAAGAAAGAAATCCCGACTACCTCCGGCTACCTCGTTGAGGGCCATGTTGTCATTTTATTTCCTTCAAATTTTATGCAGGCCCTCTTTCGCTCTACTCTCGGTAAGCGCGACGGTGCCTTGATAATTAATTAAGGCTGCCAAGTCAGTTTCGGTGATTTTTTCAATTTAAAAAAGTTTGTCTTGGTGTTTGGAAAAATTTTTGAGTTGTTCGACAAAGCTAAAGCTGATGACGACTGCACCTGCGATTGGTTCGGCAAATTGGGCGGTGAAATCGCGGCGGAGTTTGGAAGGCACGAGGGGGCACTAGGATCATTCAATGGGAAAGGGTGAATGGGTAATGGGTAATGGGAGAAATAAAAAGATATGCCAACCAGATATTCTCATAATATAATCAATTATTTACTAAAAGTATGGCCGTTATGGCACTTGGGCCTAGTTACCTATTACCTATTACCTATTACCAATATGACCAAATCAAAATCATCCCATTCAATGACCCCAGTGCCGGGCACCGCCTTTTTAAAAAACGACGACATCGTGATTTACAGCGGCTTTTATACACCGTTAGCCGTGCATCATCATCAACACGGGCACAACATGCTTATATTGTCACACACCGCCCCGATTGATTTATGATCAACGCGACTAAAGCGACTACCCTTTTGGCTACACCCCACCCTACAAGCATTCACTGATTACCTACAACCCCGCTATGAAAACGCAATAGCGCATATGGACATACTGATTGCCAAGTCCGAAAATGTGCGCTGACGTATTTAGGCAAAGACGCAGTGATTGTACATCCTCCCGGTGACACAGCGCGTTTAACTTGGCAAGGCCAAGGCGATTACTATACTAATGATAAATGAAAAATGACTAGATTAGTCATAAGTATATAATTTTACCTGAAATTTAATGACCTGTTGGCCCTTCGGAATGATCACGGATTTGAAGTACGTTCCATATATTATAATTAATGAACCGTTTATACCCCTTAAAAATAGTGGATTTAACGATTCAAGCCCCAAAAACGCCTCATCATCACCTCAGGCGAATAAGAATTACAGCGATTACAAAGACTTGCTAAAAATGTTGCGACGCTGTAGTTTTTCAGATATTTGGTGGCTCAAAACCTCCGAGGTTGCTCTCGCTTAAGCTTCGCTCTGAACATCGTTCCGAGCGAAGCGAGATAAGTTTGGTAAACCTCGGAGGTTTGCCCCCGGATTTTTCCGAACAACTATACTCCGCACCGGCACAAATTGCGCTTTTGTCATTTCGAACGGATGTGAGGAATCTTCTTGAAATGACTCAAGATTTCTCGCTTCGCTCAAATGACAAAAAAACTCAGTTTATGACGGTACCCAGTATAACTATACTTTGCACGGTAGAAAATTGGACTAAAAACACCTCCCTAAATCCCCTGACGTAAGGGGACTTTTCCACGGTTTTACTCCCCTCTTGAGCTATTCTATGCACATAAATTGCCTTAATATTAGTGTTTGTAAAAATTTATCCCCAATTTCATTGGGTTTTGGGCGGTTGGAATTCGTTCCTCACCCGAATGTTCCAATCAAAAATCGCTGATAAATCAATTAAATAAAAAAAAGAAAAAATGTGTGCGTAGAGTCGCCTCTTGAGAGGGGTAGGGGGGTTACTAATTGTTAATATTTAATTGTTAATAATTAATAATTAATTATTAATAATTAATAATTAGTAAGGGGTGGGGGTGTGTCAGGGGGGTCAAATCCTAACCGTTTGCAGTACACACATACCTAAATACGAAGACTTTGGCATGTCACCATTAGAATCTATGGTGGCTGGCAAACAGGTGGTTGGTGTAGCAGGGGGGGTTGTTAGAAACTGTGATATCGCAATAAACAGAAATTTTGCTTGAGCCACCGCCAAGCATTGATGCGATTTGTAAGACAGTAGAAACGATGATAGGACTTACGCATTGACAAAATAAATTTCTTGAGTATTCAATCAGTTACGTCTAAAAGGCCTAGACCTTTATTTGGAAAGTTTTAAAATAAAATAAATTGGTTACTTTGCTGAGTGCGTAAGTCTAGATGACACCACAACGGGCGTTGAATATGCGCTGGACTTGTGAGGCACAAGCCCAGCGTTTTCGGACGAAAATATTCTTGGAAAAAATGCTGCAACAAATTTTTTGCCGATGGCGAATAGCGAATAACGAATGGCGAATGGCGAATGGCGAATGGAACCAAAGCAAGTTCCTCTTAAATCAGTTTTCATTTTTCATTTTCCAACACGCTCCCCAAAAATCCCCGTCCCTATGCGTACAAACGTTGCTCCCTCCGCAATTGCAGCCACCATATCACCAGTCATACCCATCGACAACGTATCAAGCGCCAAGCCCGACTCCTGCAACTTAAGATAAGCGATACGCAAGGCTCGAAAAGGAATACGCTGCTGCTCAAAATCTTGACAAAGTGTTGGCAAAGCCATCAAACCACGCAAGCGCAAGCGCGGCAACTCTGCAATCGCCTGAGCTAAAGTGGGCAAATCAGTCAAATGGACTCCTGATTTTTGGGTTTCTTCACTAATATTAACCTGAATACACACATTCAAAGGCGGAAAATTCTCCGGCCGCTGTGCATTCAAACGTTGAGCATGTTTCAACTTATCCAACGACTGCACCCAATCAAAATTTTCCGCAATCAAACGGGTTTTATTACTCTGCAATGGGCCTATAAAATGCCACTCCAATGGATAATCGCGCAAAGCATCGATTTTTGGTACAGCCTCTTGCAAATAATTCTCACCAAAGCAAGTTTGACCACTATTGAATGCCGTTACAATATCCTCAACCGGGCGAGTTTTACTCACAGCCAACAACCGTATGCTCCCAGGGGAACGAGCAAATTGCCGCGCCGCCTCAGCAATACGTTTTCTTACTTTTTTTATCCTGGTGAGGGCATCAGAAATCATAAAAATTCTCTGGATTGAGGCGACTCATTCATATAGCGCAAAATGCACCACTGTCAAATCGCCTTAAAAACTATTGGAGAAAAACATTCGTTCCTAGCTTGTCTTGCACTCGAAGGGCTACCTCACCTTCTCAAAGGCGCGATTATCTTTGCGTAAAACTACCCCAAAAGAATTTAATAGTCCATATAAAAATTAAACTCACTTCGCCCTCCCTAAAAGCTAGGACTTACGCATTGACAAAATAAATTTATTAAGTATTCAGTGAGTTACTTCTAAAAGGTCGATGCCTTCTATTCACGACAAAATCAACCAGTTAGTTACCTGAGTGCGTAAGCCCTAAAGGCTTGATCTATACTAGGACTCACGCCTTGAAAAATTTTACTCATACAGTATTCAATCATTTATGCACTTACAAAAAAAATAACACACCCCTTGCATCCCCGGAAAAGAGGGGACTTAACCGCGGTTTAACATCCCGGTTCAAAGGGGCTAGGGGTGTGTAGTGGGTACACTATATAGTATGGAGGCTCTTTCATCTAAAAAGCCAATGCCTTTAAATAGGCAATTTTTAAAAATAACAAAACTGTTAATTAGATTAGTGCGTCAGTCCTAAAGTTATACTTTGCACGGCTAAAAACTGGACTAAAAATCCACCCCTTGCATCCCCAAAAAAGAGGGGACTTTTCCACTGGTTGACTTACATCGAGAGAGGGGTGTGTAAAAAGCTAACCGTGCGCAGTATACTTCACTGTGTACAATCGGCCCTCAGTCAAGTAGGTACATGAAAGCAAGATACTGAATTTGCACAATAAATCATCCATCAAAGCGCCATCATGGCAAACTTATTAAAATGAGTGTACGCTTGCTTTTCAAATCCGCTATGGAATTTTACCAGCTTAAAAAAACCATTTTGGTGTATGGTTGGAGGACAGATCACATACTGCCCTCCTCAAAGGGGGCAACATAAATGAATAGGGGCGGTTTTTTTGCGATTGCAAACCCTTTAAAAAGACACCGCGCCCCGACGGCGACGGCATCGAATTATTTTAGGACTGACGCACTGAAGCAAATAACTAATTGACTAAACCAGACGCACTCAGGCAAATAATTTCTTTTTTATATAGCACACTGATCCAGGCAAAAGTTTTTGCGAAGCAAAAACTTTTACTTAGATCATAAATTATCTCGCTTCGCTCGGTAACTTCGTAAAGCGTTTTTTTATCTCGATTCCTTCTTTTTGAACCTGAGAACCGTGACACACGCCTAAATATCCTAGGCACTTTCCGTGCGATTTGACTTTTTTTGTTTTTTTTGTCTCGGGGTAGGGGGTAACTTGGTTCCAAGCGGAACGAGATAAGAGCTACTATGCTCTCGCCCGTTACCTCGTTTATAAAGGAGCTTAGTATAGGCCAAAGTTTTTTAATAATACGTTCGCCTAAAATTGACTTAATTGACATCACGCGCCCCTAGACAAAACGGCGTTTTACAGACAACTCACAAAATATGTCAATGAATTTCATTTATGAATGCGTCAGTCCTAGATTTATTGACTTACATCAACAAGACGTCATGGCGCGAATATGGGCATTGAGGCGGCTTTTATGACGAGCGGCCTTGTTTTTATGAATTAAACCCTTATTAGCCATGCGGTCAACTAGGGGCACCGCGGCTTGATAAGCCGCTTGTGCCTCTGCTTGATTGCCAGCCGCAATGGCTTTAACTACTTTTTTTACAGAAGTACGCAACATAGAACGCTGACTGGTATTATGTTGACGATGCTTTTCAGCTTGCCGAGCGCGTTTTCTCGCTTGTGCAGAATTAGCCAATGTGTGACTCCTATCAGTTTAAAATCTGGATTATCTCGTATATTTAATGACTTATCAAGTGCTATCAAGCTATTTTGATTTTTTTTAATTGTAATTTATTGACTGCACTTTTACCATTTCTTAAAGTGGAGTTGATTATCTTATTTAAATAGGGTACTGCATTTTGTTGTGTAACAATTGATAAGAAGTCCATGCGGATGTTCAAGTAGACTGAAATCAGTTTTGCTCTTTCCAGCAACCCCGCAGTCTCGCGGCATAACACTGTTGAAAGCATGTTCAAAAATGTTCAATTATTTCGTACCCTTTGCGTACTCGGACGAGCCACAAAATACGTGTTTATGGCGTTAGTCGCCCTTAGAACAGCGTCCCCATATCCTAAGTTCCTAATAAATAAGAACAGACAAATATAAAGTCTGCGTAATATAAACAGGAGGTTTGATATGAAACAAGGTTCGCATGTTGGTGCAGATGGTTGGATGGGATGCCAAGCGAAACTATAAACCGAGTCAAAAAAGCTTGACAGTTTTAAAATAACGTTTATAATGCGCGGCTCCTTTGTAACACCACCGACATTGAGTGGTTGGATGGGGAAGAAGCCAAGCGAAATTGAATAATTATAAACCGAGTCAAAAAAGCTTGACAGTTTTAAAACAAC
>Ga0164315_10004654_pt1 | contig 10645 bp, 9 predicted proteins | sample GuaBasSedimGuay6_FD_113737 | JGI IMG/M metagenome (GOLD analysis project Ga0164315, IMG submission 113737) | Subseafloor sediment microbial communities from Guaymas Basin, Gulf of California, Mexico - Guay6, Core 4569-2, 0-3 cm | ecosystem: Environmental > Aquatic > Marine > Hydrothermal vents >...
GGTTGTTTACCCGATTTTTTATAGTGACTCTCAGGATACAGTTCTTCGAAATACCAATGTGTGCAATGAGTTTGTGCAAAAATATTAATTTATAGGATTTTTGGCTGATAAACGGTGAAGAACCGCTCTCTTAAAGCCTTTAAGGAAGTTGGTGCCGAAGGGGAGATTCGAACTCCCACAAGTATACACTCGCCAGTCCCTGAAACTGGTGCGTCTACCAATTCCGCCACTTCGGCACACTCTTTACCGCCCGTTTGAAAGCAATTAAGGATTGCTTAAAAGCGATGGGTAGGCTATATATCTTTGTTTGTGGTAATTGTCAAGACTATATTATTCCAACTGAAAAAGGGACCCATGGAATTAATCGAAAACTTAGATCAAATTAACAGCCCGTTTAAAAACGCTGTTATCACTATAGGAAATTTTGATGGTGTCCATAAAGGCCATCAGGCATTGTTGCATCAGGTCATGGAAAAAGCCGATGAAATCAACGGCACCTCCATTGCGATTACCTTTGAGCCGCATCCGTTAAGGGCATTGGGAATTTCTAGCCCGCCCTTAATTACCCGGCATGATCAAAAGACAGAGCTGATTGAAAAGTCCGGGATTGATGTACTGATCTGTATTCCCTTTGATAAAGCATTTGCATCCATCAGCGCCCATGATTTCATCGAAACCATCCTTGTGAATAAAATAGGGATGAAAGGGATCATTATAGGGGCGGACTATTCCTTTGGAAAAGATCGGGTCGGCACCATTGAGATATTAAAATCCGAAGGAAAACGGCTGGGATTTGAAACGATTATCTCCCCTTGGATCAATGATACAAATGCAGGGATTGAACGGATTTCCAGTACCCGGATCCGGGAAATCGTTATGGAGGGAAAGGTTGAGCAGGCCATGAAATACCTGGGCCGGCACTACCAGATAAGGGGAAAGGTCATCAGGGGAAGAAAAAGGGGGGGGAGCCAATTGGGATTTCCCACTGCCAACATTAAACTCCATGATGAACTTTGTCCCAAACTTGGGGTTTATGCCGTCAAAGTTGAAACCATTCGAGGATCATTTCTTGGGGTGGCCAATATCGGTTTTTCACCCACCTTTGGGGATCAAATGTTCACCATTGAGGTGCACATTCTTGATTTTAGTGGTGATCTTTATGATACGCGGCTTCGGATTAATCTGGTGGCCCGGTTGAGGGATGAAAAAAAGTTTTCTTCCATAGATGAATTGTCCGAACAAATTAAAAAAGATGTTGAAATTGCAAAGGAAATTTTAGAAAAAAATGGCCATACGTAATGTTTTAAAATATCCGGAAAAATCTCTTTCCCAGCCTTCTATAAAGGTGGATGCCATTGACGATGGGATCAAAGAGCTGATTTGCGATATGAAAGATACCATGTTCCATAATGAAGGGGTCGGTCTTGCTGCCCCTCAGATAGGCATTAACAAACGGGTTCTTGTTTATGATTCCCATGCCATGGATCCTGAATATGAGGAAGAGCACACAGAGATTACGGCGTTGATCAACCCTGAAATCATTGCCAGCCATGGCAGTTTCATCTCAGAAGACGAAGGCTGCCTGAGCGTGGTTGAGTATCGGGCCAGTGTCAAACGGTACGAGAGGGTCACGGTCAAAGCCCTGAACATAGAGGGCAAACAGATGGAGTTTGATGCAGACGGAATTTTGTCGGTGATCATGCAGCATGAAATTGATCATTTGGACGGTATTCTCTTCATCGACCGGATCTCTTCCCTGAAAAGGGCCATGTATAAAAAGAAGCGGATAAAAGAATTAAAAAACCAATCATAGAAACCAATTATATAAAAAAAGGGCAATGAAAAAAACCAATATCATTTTCATGGGAACTCCGGCGTTTTCAGTCCCGGCCTTAAAGGCGCTTGCTGTCCAGGACAATTTTAATATCAGTCTTGTGATTACCCAGCCCGACCGTCCCAGGGGCCGGGGGAAAAAACTAAGTTACCCACCGGTTAAAGAGGCGGCACTTGAGCTAGGGTTTGAGGTTTTTCAGCCTGAAAACCTCAATACCCGGGAAGGTTTTGAAAGACTTGCGGCCATTGATCCCGACTATTTTGTGGTGGTGGCATTCGGTCAGCTTTTGTCCCAGAGAACCCTGGATATTCCCCAGGTTTATCCCATAAATATCCATGCCTCTCTTCTGCCCCTTTACCGGGGAGCCGCGCCCATCCAGGCGGCGGTGATGAATATGGATGCAGCAACCGGTATCACCACCATGGTAATGGCCAGGGGCATGGATTCAGGAGATATGCTGCTGACCTCATCAACGCCTGTCAACCCCGAAGAAACCGCCCAGGAACTTCATGACCGATTGTCCGTCATGGGGGGGAATCTCATCGTTAAAACCATTTTAAAAATCAATAAAAACACCCTTACCCCCATTCCCCAGGACCATTCCAAGGCCACCTATGTGCCCATGTTGAAAAAATCCGATGGGAAAATCGACTGGACCCGCTCCAACAAGGCAATTTGTGCCCACATCAATGCCATGACCCCCTGGCCCGGCGCTTTTACGCTTTGGGGGGGAAAACGGTTCAAAAGTTTCCGGGCCCTTCCCAGTGACAAAGAGACCTTGCTTGACCCCGGGCAAATTTTTCAATGCAATGGGACAGGTATTCATGTGGCAACAGGAAAGAATACGGTTGTAATTCTTGAACTAATGGGATCTTCTGGAAAGAGATTGACGGCAGATGCCTTTTTGCGGGGGCATAAAATTGATCTACCAGCCCGGTTTGAGTTTTAATGAAGGCTGCTGATCCTCGCCACACAGCACTCACTATTTTGATGCGGTGTGAAAAAAAAACCTGTACCCTGGACAAGAGCATTGATATTGCCCAAAATCAATTGGAAAGCCTGTCACGTCAGGATCGAAACCTGTGCAATGCAATCGTTTTCGGGGTATTGCGTCACAGGGAGTATCTTGATTTTATCATAAAATCTTTTTCGAAAAAACCCTTTGCAAACTTAGATATCCAGGTGTTGTATATTTTAAGAATTGCCCTTTTTCAAATTCTTTTTCTGGACCGTGTTCCCGCTTTTGCCGCCATTAATACCAGTATTGAACTGGCGAAAAAACAAACCAACAAGGGGGCTGCAGGCTTTATCAATGCCGTTCTCAGGAATGCCGAACAAAACCACCACACCCTTGCCCTGCCCGACCTGAATAAAAATTTATTGGCCCATATTTGTACTGGCCACAGTTATCCCGGCTGGCTGATAAAAAGATGGATCAGGGTTCATGGAGGTGAAAAAACCCTCGCCCTTTGCCAGTCCATCAACACCATCCCCCCCATCACCCTGCGGGTCAACACATTGAAAATGAAAAGAAAAGTCCTGGGCGCTCTTCTTGAAACCCAAAATTTTGGCGTTGCATATACAAATGAAAGCCCGGACGGGATCCATATTTCAAGCCCGGGCAAGCCTGTGACTCAGATAAAGGGATTTACCCAGGGTCTCTTTCAAATCCAGGATGAAGCGGCCCAGCTGGTGAGTCAAATTCTGGATCCCAAACCAGGTGAAATCGTTCTTGATGCATGTGCCGGGCTTGGGGGCAAGGCCTGCCATATTGCCCAGTTGATGAACAACCAGGGCAGGGTTATTGCCGCTGATCTGGAATCCCATAAACTTGACAGCCTTGGGGCTGAAACCCAGCGACTGGGAATTGAAAATATCCGGGTCCAGCAGCTTGATCTATTAAAGGCCACGATAAAAGATTTTGACGGATATTTTGACCGGGTTCTCCTGGATGCTCCCTGCTCAGGGCTGGGCGTCATGCGCCGGAATCCCGATACCAAATGGAAACGGACCCTAAAGGATGTACTAAGGCTTGCTGCCCAACAAAAAAAAATGCTTAACGCTGCGGCAAATCTTGTCAAACCAGGCGGAATTCTTTTATATGCGGTTTGTTCATGCGAACCGGAAGAAAATGAGCAGGTGATAACGGCTTTTTTACAAAAAAGAAAAGATTATTCTCCGGACAATGCCATGGAGGGGATATCAGCGCTTTCCAACGCCACTCTCACAACAGGGGATCATTATTTTAAAACATATCCGGATGGGCATATAATGGACGGTTTTTTTGCTGTTCGGCTAAAAAGAATTGATAAAACCCCATGAAACCATTTCTAAAATATGGTTTTGTTTTTTGCATGGCCGTTTTCATTGCCGGGGCCGTCGCTTATTTTGCCATCAGTCTTTTTACCCGGAGTGCCAAGGAGATTATTCTTCCCGAGCTTAAAGGGAAAAACATTATCTATGTATTGGAAACCCTCACCCACCTGGGACTTAATCCCAAACTCCACGGCACTCGCTTCGATGACTTCATTCCCAAATACGGGGTGATCTTCCAGGATCCCCCACCGGGCAGCACCATAAAAAAAGGCAGGGATGTGGTCATCACAATTTCCAAGGGTCACAAGGAAACCATACTGCCGGATTTGCGCCAGATCCCGTTAAAACAGGCCCTTTTAATTCTTGAAAAAAAAGAATTCAAACCCGGCTCCCTCTCCTATGTTCACTCGGACAGCACAGGAAAAGGCCACATAATTGCCCAATACCCCCTGGCCTTTTCCACGGTAAAGCGTAATTCCCTCTGCAATTTTCTGGTAAGCCGTGGGCCTGAGCCCATGGCCCAGGTGATGCCCGACCTTAAAGGCCTCGGCCTGAATGCCGGTGTGAACCTTTTGGAAAACCAGCATCTCCTGGTTTCCAGGGTCCGGTCCAAGGTTGATCCGAATCTTGCACAGGGGGTTATTTTGTCCCAAACGCCTGAATTTGGAAAGCCTGTGTATCCTTTCACCCAAATTGAATTGATTGCCAATAACACCAGGGACGGCCTGGAGATTGAACCCCAAAATTTAAGGGGGGTGATTTTGGTAACCCATTCCCTAAGCCCTGGATTTTTAAAACGACATGTCCGGGTGGAAACCGACACCCTTGGATTTCCCCTTGACCTGTTCAATGAATTTTTCAAGCCGGGAAAAGAGATTAACCTATTGATTCCTGCCGGAATTAAAACTAAAATAAAAATTTTTGTTGATCATGAACTTGTAAAAACACGATGCATTGATCCGTGGAATCCGGACAATGATACAGGAGAACTATTATGGGAATAATTTCCCCGTCTATACTATCGGCTGACTTTACCATTCTGGGAGAAGAACTTGCCAGAGTAGAACAAGCAGGTGCCGACTGGATCCATATTGATGTCATGGACGGCCAGTTTGTACCCAATATTACCTATGGCCCCATTATTGTGGAAGCCTGCAAACGCGTAACGAACCTTAAATTAGATGTTCATTTGATGATTGAAACGCCGGATCTTATAATCCCTGAGTTTGCAAAGGCTGGCGCCGATTATATATCGGTCCACGCAGAAGCCTGCCCCCATCTCCACAGGAGCCTTCAACTTATTAAAAGTTTTAATGTTAAGGCCGGGGTTGCCTTAAATCCCGGCACGCCTCTGTCCGCCATTGAATGGATCATTGACCAGCTGGATTTTGTCCTCATCATGAGCGTCAACCCCGGATTTGGCGGACAAAAATTTATTAATTCCAGCATTAACAAAATTGTGGCCCTGTCCAAATTGCTCAAGGAAAAAAATTCTTCTGCCATTATCCAGGTGGACGGCGGGGTCAATTGTGATTCCATCCATGAAATCCATGCGGCTGGTGCCACTTCCTTTGTGGCGGGTTCGGCCATCTTCAACACACCTGATTACAAAGAAACCATTTCAGCCCTTCGACAGGCAATGTAAAGGTAAAAAATGAACAAACTGATCATTACTGTTCTGGGAAAGGACAGACCCGGTATTATTTCCAAAGTATCCGCTATTTTGTATGAGAACAACTGCAACCTTGAAAATGTCAATCAGATGATCCTGCAAAACCAGTTTGCCGGATTTTTCTTTGTTGAACCGCCATCTGGGGTAACCCGGAATCAGCTTCAGAAAATCTTTCTTGAACGAACAGGTGACTCAGGCCTGACCATCCATGTCAGTTCCCTGGGGACAAACGGCAGTCCAGAAGAAGAGAGTCCAACAGAGATTTTTTTAATCACCACCATAGGCCCCGATCAAAAAGGACTTGTGGCCAGATTCTCAAGCATTATTGCAAGTTTTAATGCCAATATTATCAATTTAAAAGCTGTGTTCAAAGGGGGCAGCGACCCCAATGCCAATGTCATGTCCTACCAGGTGGCTATATCATCCGATGTAGATGCTTCTGCCATGTTCAAGGCCCTTAAAGAAAAAGCCTGTGAACTGAATTTGGATATCAGGATCCAGCATAAAAATATCTTCGATGCCATTAATAAAATTTGATGCTATTAATAAAATATGACGCTATTAATAAAATTTAATTGTAAAATATAACAGGAAAAACCATGTTTGATGATTATGAAATAATGTCCACCATAGAAATGGTAAAAAATGAAAACCTGGATGTCCGAGCGGTCACCATGGGGATTAACCTCTTTGACTGTGTCAGCCACGATTTATCGGTCTTCAAGGAAAAAATAAGAAACAAAATTATCTCCCATGCCGCAGACCTGGTTCAAGTCTGCGATACCGTGGGAGAAAAATATGGCATCACCGTGGTGAACAAGCGCATCTCCATAAGTCCCATTGCCCTTGTGGGGGCACCCTTTTCTTCAGACCAGATGGTGGAAATTGCCCACGAACTCAATGACATTGCCAAACAGGTTAACATTGATTTTATCGGCGGGTTTTCAGCCCTGGTTGAAAAAGGCATGGCCAATGGAGACAAATCCCTTATTGCCGCCCTTCCCCGGGCACTGGCCGAAACCCAGCGGGTCTGTGCTTCGGTGAATGTGGCCACCACAAAGGCGGGAATTAACATGGATGCCGTTCTTTTAATGGCCCGTGCCATTAAAGAAGCCGCCGCCCTGACAGCCGAGGATGACGGAATTGCCAGTGCCAAACTCTGTGTTTTTGCCAACATCCCCGAAGACATGCCCTTTATGGCCGGGGCTTATTTGGGAGTGGGGGTTGCCGATGCCGTCATTAATGTAGGGGTCTCGGGCCCCGGTGTTATAAAACAGGCCATCCAGAGAAATCTGAAAGACAAACACCTGAGCCTGGGCCAAATTGCGGAAATCATTAAACGAACCGCTTGCAAGGTCACCCGTGTGGGGGAACTCATCGGCCGGGAAGTGGCCCAGAACCTGGGGATCAAATTTGGTGTGGTGGACCTGTCCCTGGCCCCCACGTCAACTGTGGGAGACAGTATCGGAGAAATATTTCAGGCCCTGGGGCTCACGCACATAGGCGTTCCCGGGTCTACGGCAGCCCTTGCCATGCTCAATGATGCCGTTAAAAAAGGCGGTGCCTTTGCCAGTTCCCATGTGGGGGGACTGTCCGGGGCATTTATACCGGTGAGTGAGGACTTAAATATTGCCGAGGCCGCCCACAAGGGATACCTGACCATTGAAAAACTGGAGGCCATGACCTGTGTCTGCTCCGTGGGCCTGGATATGGTGCCCATTCCCGGGGATATTACCGAGGAATGTCTGGCCGGTATTATTGCCGATGAAATGGCCATTGGGATGATCAATGCAAAAACCACTGCCACCCGTCTGATCCCCGTGCCCGGGAAAAAAGCAGGAGACAAGGTTTATTTTGGCGGTCTTTTGGGAGAAGCCCGAGTCATGGCGGTTCCCCATTCAGACCTGAAGGATCCTTTTGTCACCTTTGGCGGCCGGATTCCCGCCCCGATCCACAGCCTGAAAAATTAGGAATTCATAAATCGGAACCGCCATGACCGCATCAAACGCTCCAGACACCTCCCGGGTCAATGTGAATTACAAGATTATTTTTGTTTTGACCCTGGTTCATTTTACCGGTGATTTTTATTCCTCATTTTTCACACCGCTCTTGCCGGCGTTCGTGGATAAACTGGGACTAACGCTCGCCCAGGTGGGTCTTATCACCGGTTTTGTCCGTTTTTTGGCATTTATTGTCCAGCCCGTGGTGGGCTATATGTCCGACCGCCATGAAACCAGATGGTTTGTCTTTGCAGGCTTATTTCTGTCCTTTTTCTGCATTCCCTTTTCCGGCCTGGCTCCGAATTTCACCTTGTTGCTTCTGGCACTTTGCCTGGGGTCTCTGGGGTCCTCCATGTTCCACCCTGCAACAACCGGCATGGTACCCTTGTATTCAGGTAACAGGACCGGATTCTGCCTGTCCATTTTCAACACCGGTGGTACCCTTTCCTTTGCCCTGGGACCTGTGTTTATTACCTGGTATGTGGCAAAATACGGCCTGGAAGCCATGCCTTATACCCTTATCCTGGGTCTTGTGGCATGTATATTCTGTTTTAAATATCTGCCGGTCCCGGTTTCTGAAAACCTATCCCATCTCGGGTTTTTGGGCTCCATGAAAGAAAGCCTTGGAAAAGTTTACAAACCCATTCTCCTGATCTGGGGGGTCATGGTGCTGCGGGCTGTCACCGGACAAACCTTTATGACCTTTATGCCCATTTTTCTGGCCAATAAAGGCCATGACCTGACATCTGTGGGGTTGTTTTTTTCCATTTTTATCATGGGAGGTACTCTGAGCGGCCTTCTGGCCGGTTATATGGCAGATCGGATCGGATTTAAAAAGATTTTCCTGCTTTCCTTTGTATTGATGCCGCCTAGCCTGTTATTATACCTGTTCCTGCCCGGACCCTGGATTTATCTCACCTCCTTTCTGGCAGGGTTTACCGTGTTGGCCTCCCTGCCCCTGGGGGTTGTCATGGCCCAGAAGCTGGTCCCCAAATCCCGGGCCATGGTTTCCAGTCTCATGATGGGCTTTGCCTATGGACTGGGGGGCATTTTCACTCCCCTTATGGGAAAACTGGCAGACATCTACGGCCTTGAGACGGTTCTTTTTTATTCTGCCCTTATCCCCCTTTTGTGCCTGGTATTTATTGTTAAATTTCCCGATGTGGACTAAAAATAGACCCGAATTAAAAAAGATCAGATTTTAAAAAAATGAATTCCCCGGAAATAAAACACACCCCCATCAACAAACCCTTTCCTATTCTTTTGGTGCAGCCCCCCATTGAAGAATTTTATCTCACCTCCAAAAGAACGATTCCCTATGGGCTTGCCTCTATCTGTGCAAGTCTTGAGGCCAAAGGGTATCCTACCCAAATCCTGGATGGACTTGCCACGGACAAATCAAAACCAATTGCCTATCCCAACGGGTTTTCTTACTTATCCCCCTTTTATGGCCGGGAGGATAGCAGTTTTTTTTCCCTGTTTCACCAATTTAAACATTTTGGATACAGCTATGAACACATCGGCACCCGGGTCAGGGATTTAAAACCATTTCTGGTGGGAATTTCATCCCTGTTTACAGCCTATTGCGACCAGGCCCTGGAAACAGCAATGGTCATTAAAAAATTTTATCCCCAGGCCTATATTGTCATGGGGGGACACCATCCCACCCATTTTCCCGAAGCGGTTTTAGGGTGCAGGGCAGTTGATTTTGTCCTCAGGGGTGAAGGAGAAGATTCCCTTGGGATTCTCTGTGATGCACTGAAAAATAAGACTGATCTTGACAAGGTCCCCGGCATTGGGTTTCGGGATAAGGGAAAAATGATCCTCCATCCTCCTGTCTGGATAAAGGATTTAAACCAACTTCCCTTACCGGCCCTTGATCGGATAAACCAGTCCTATTACCAACGCAATAAAAAAGCCGCCATCACCATGGTATCGAGCCGGGGCTGTCCCATGCCCTGTTCCTATTGTTCTGTCTCTTCAACAGCCTCCCATGGAAGATTCCGTCAGCGGGATGTGACCGATGTGCTCAGGGAGATTAAAGAACAAGCCAGTCGATTGGATATTGGGTTTATTGATTTTGAAGATGAAAACCTGGCGTTGGAAAAAAAATGGATACTGGCGCTTTTATCCGGGATTAACGAGATTTTTAAGGGGAACCCCCCGGAATTGCGTGCCATGAACGGACTCTATCCCCCCTCCCTTGACAGGGAAGTCATGACGGCCATGCAAGGGGCTGGATTTAAAACCATTAACCTTTCCCTGGGCTCTTTTTCCAAAGACCAGCTGATGCGCTTTAAACGACCCGATGTCAGAAAAGCCCATGACAGAGCCCTTGCCCTTGCACAGGATCTGGGGTTGACCTGTGTTTCCTACGTGATAGCAGCGGCCCCGGGTCAATCCGCCGCCTCCTCGTTAGAAGACCTGCTTTGCCTGGCACAAAGAAGAACCCTGGTCGGACTTTCTATTTTCTATCCCGCTCCGGGAAGCCTTGATTACGCGGTATGCCAGGAAAAAGGCCTGCTTCCCAAACGTTTTTCTTTGATGCGCTCAACCGCACTGCCCCTGGATGACACCACCAAAAGACTTGAGGCGGTCACCCTTTTGCGGCTGGCCCGAATTCTCAATTTTATTAAAACCCGGATTGACACCCATGGAAACCTCCCACTTGGTAAAGCCTGCGCCAGTGACGTTCTATACGGCAACCGGGATTTCATCAGCCACAAACTGGTACAATATTTTTTAGAAGACGGTATTATCCGAGGGGTTGACAAGAAGGGCAATCTATATGCCCATAGAACCGATGCCGACCTGTGTCAAAAA
>Ga0164315_10004656_pt1 | contig 10644 bp, 6 predicted proteins | sample GuaBasSedimGuay6_FD_113737 | JGI IMG/M metagenome (GOLD analysis project Ga0164315, IMG submission 113737) | Subseafloor sediment microbial communities from Guaymas Basin, Gulf of California, Mexico - Guay6, Core 4569-2, 0-3 cm | ecosystem: Environmental > Aquatic > Marine > Hydrothermal vents >...
ATCATCCATATCCAGAATTTTAATCTCTGTCCCTTCGGGTCCTTCCACAATACTTACTCCACGGGAACCCAGTTTGACTCTGACCGTATCTCCGCTCTCTTCCACAATCACCACTTCATTCTGTCCGACAGTTACTCTGGTGGTCTCAGGGGTCTCTATAACCTCGACCCTGTTTAATACATTAACTGTATCTCCAACTTCAGGTGTTTGTGAAATCTCCGGAGCTTCTGAAACTTCTGGTGCCTCCGGAACTTCTGGTTCCTCCGGAACTTCTGATACTTCAGGCACAGCCTGTACCTCAGGCACATTAGGAATTGTGTCCCCCTCCTGTGCAAACATTTGCAAATAGAATACACAGGCTATCAATAGTGTAAAATAACGCTTCATCTTGTTTGGTTTTTATTGTTTTGAAGGTAGGACGGAACTGTTCCCTAAAAGTTACAGGTACCCGGTCAGAATTTTAATCCGATAATCACCACATCATCTATCTGTTCAAGATCTCCTTTCCATTGTTCAAACTCCTTATCCAGTAAAATTCCCTGCTTAACCATCTCCTTACCGGAGTTGGAAATCAGTAATTCCTTAAAGGGCCGGTATTTAAGCTTCTTTCCTTTTGGACCGCCAAACTGATCGGCATATCCATCAGAAAAGAGATAGATGATGTCACCGGGTAAAAGTTTTATTTCCTGACCATTGAAAGGATGCATAATTTCGTGAATGGAGACAGGCATTTTATCTGTTTTGTATTCGGTCAGTTCCCCATCCCGAATCAGATATAGTGGGTTATTGGCTCCGGCGAATTGCACCAGGCCCTCCTGGCGGTCGATCTTGCACAGCACCATATCCATCCCGTCCTTTGCCGCATCAGGGTCCCCTTTCTGATGAAGATTCTTTATGATCTGACGTCGCAGCTCGTTGAGCATGGCATCGGCGTCAATGGTAGGATTTTTAGTTACAATCTCGTTCATCAGGGCCATCCCCAACATACTCATAAAGGCCCCTGGTACACCATGCCCTGTACAGTCTGCAGCAGCCACATAATAGTGGCTCTCGTGATTGCTGAACCAGTAGAAATCCCCACTAACCACATCCCTGGGTTTGAACAGAACAAAATGTTCCGGAAGCAATGTCCTCAGTGACCTGGATGAGGGCAACAGGGAGTTCTGTATGGTCTGAGCATAGTTAATGCTGTCCATAATTGATTTTTGCTGCAGAGCGATCTGGTCGCGTTGTGATCTTGCAAAATCGCGCTGTGCTTCAATTTCTGTATTGGCTACTTCCAGTTCGTGGGTTCGTTCCCTGACCTGTTGCTCCAGTCTTCTCTTCTGTGCCTTAATGGTTCGTATCCGGATGATGTAGAAGAGATAGGTAAATATCAGGAAGAGAACTATAAGTGTAGCTCTGAAAACCCAGGTGTTATACCAGGCCTTTTTAATGTTGAATTCAAATTTTACAGCATAGCCCCAGATGTTGTTTTTCCCCTTTGCTTTGTAGATAAACTCATATTTTCCCGGGGGAAGGTTGTTGTAATCGGCCCTGTAGTCGATACCCCGATGGTAGGAGGAGTATTTGTTCCCGGTACCCCTCAGGTAGTATTCATATTCCACCGAAGCTTCGTCGGAGAAAGAGAGCGCACTGATCTCGAATACAAAATTATTTTCATTGTGAGAGAAGGTCTGGTTGTTCTCCACTTTGATGCGCTCTCCGTTTAGAAACAGTTTTTCGATATAGCAAACCGGAGTGTAATTAAGCGTGGATTTGGCCCTGATGTTAAAGTTGGAAATTCCATGGTAGGTGCCGATCCATAGCAAATCGTTCTGATCCAGAAAGAGTCCTCCCGGTGTAATTTCGTCACCGCACAGGCCATCTTTGGTATTGATGGTAAACTCTAAGTCCTTACTGTTTGTATTGAAATAACTGAATCCTTTGTTGGTCCCCAGCCACAGAAAATTCCTGTTTTTCGCAGGGAGGATGGACTTGACAACCATCTCCCGGTTAAAAGTTGAGAGTTCCATCCGGTCGAAACGCCCGTTTTGAACCAACCCTACTCCGCAATCTGTTCCTACCCATACCTTGTCTCCTTCCCGGTGAAGTGACCAGATGTTGCAATAGGTCTCCTGAAGGAGCTCAAATTCGGTTCCGTTAAAAGTGATAAAGCCGGTACTGTTCCCTCCAATGATCTGGCCATCCAGCTCGATCAATTGAAAAATATTGGCTGTGTACCTGTTCTTAAGTTGTACCGGTTGTGAGTGAAAGTCCCGAAAATAGTAGATCACCCCATTGATTCCTGTCAGAAGGAAAATTTCTCCTTTCGAGGTCACATAGATATTTTCAAAACTGTGTGCAATCTGGTTAAACGGTGCATGCCTTACAATCTGCAGTGTTCTGCTGCTCACTTCGTAAAGTCCTTCATTGTTGGCAAGCAGAATGTTTTTGTTGGGTAGCAGGGTTCCCGTAAACTTGGTATTCCCGGAACCGGTCTGGGGAGTGAAATTTACAAGCTGATCATTTTGAAAATAGAAGACCCCATTGTCGGAAGTAATCCACATACGCTCAAGGTTATCCTGGAAAACGGCATAAATATAACTGTCGATGGTTCCTGGAAAAAAGTTTCGTAAGCCTTTTCGATTGGTGAGCCGCTGCAGTCCGCCCGAGAAACCAATCCATAGGTTATCTTCCTGGTCGATAAGGAAGGAGAGGATCTTGTTATTTTTGATTCCGATCTCCTGTTTGTAAACAATTGGTTCCTGGTCGGTGGATAGTACCTGCATGATCCTTGAATCAGTGACCAGCCAGACTGAGCCAAACTTATTGGTGGTGATATCGGAGATAATGTTCACTGGAAACTTAAGCCGTTCATTCAGGTTCTTGAAATCTGTATTTTGTCGCTGGGTCAACAGGTCGGGTAGATAGGCAATACTGAGCCCATCCCTGGTTGAGATCCAGATGCTGTCGTTGGCATCGATAAAGAGGGAATAGCTATTGGTGTTGCTCAGCTGAATAATCTGCTCCTGATTGGGACTATACATGTAAACCCCCTTTAGGGTTGCCAGAAGCAGGTCGGCAGATCCGGGTATCTCAGTGATGTGGTATACCACCTCAGGCAAGACAGGAAACTCGGCATTCATAAACCTGATCTTTTCGGATTGCTCCTCCATGTAGATGCCATTGTCGCCTAAAAACCACCGGTTGTTTTTTGAATCGATGAATATGTTGTTGAAGGATATGCCTTCCAGAAGGGTTGCTCTGGTTGAGTCACCTGAAAATTTAGCGATGCCGTTGGTGGTGGCAAAATACATTACACCGCTACTGTCCTGTCTTATATCTCTGACGGAGTTCCCCGGCAATCCATTGTCATGATTAAATACCACCATTTCCCTTCCATTGTACCTGACTGCTCCAGAGTTGGTTCCGAACCAGAGGTAACCTTTTTTGTCCTGGAAAATGGAGAAGATATCCTCCTGAGGAAGGCCATCATTTGCGCCATAGTTTACATAGGGTAACTGTCCGGTCTGGAAACTCTCATAATAACTGTGTATAAATGCCTCGGGAGCCTGAAGGGTGTTTCCGCTCAATGCTTTCAGAAGGGAGCCAATGAGGCCCTGTTGCTGGGATCGGGCAATGAACTGTTCAAGTTCTTTTTGGAGTTCGGGCTGGTCGGTTCGAAGCGCCCAGCTCACATCCAGGCTGCCCAGCTCCAGCTTGGCCTCCAGGTCAGGATAGGTCGATAGCTCAGAGAAAGCATTGTATAAAATGGTATAATCGGCTTTACCCGAGATCACATCGGGGATGAAGTTGTTTACTTTTTCGTAGTAGTAATTAGTAATGCCGTGTTCTTTCAATTTGTCCTCATAAACGGTTTCGACTCCGGTAACACCTTTGAATTTCTGAAGGTCCTCCACTGTTTTAATCTGGACCTCCTTCTTCGCTATAACTGTATAGGCCGAAGGGTAGACGGAGATCATATTTACCTTGTTGGATCGCCAGTCAAGGGGTGCAATGGTCTCGCAGGCCAGGTCAAAATAGTTGAACCATTCAGGCGTATAAGCCGAATCCCTGTGAACAAGTCCATCTTTGGATTCCCAGTATTTGGCAAAATAGGGTGTGACCACAAATTCAAGGGAGACTCCCAGGTAATCTGCGAATTCCTCTGCCAGGGCATGCATAAACTGCTTCTGACCATTTTCATGATACACGAAATTGCGATCTCTCAGAGCGATTACCAGCTTTTTCGACTCAAGGATTTCATCAAGGTCGCGATGATACCGGTCCAGCCTAAGATTTTTGTTGAGCCGGTCGAGGTAGGAAGTGTAGGTGATTCCAAATCGGAGAAAGAAAATTTCATCAAGCACACCGTTGCTGGCAATGGTTTCAAAAAAATTCTCCACTTCCTGTATGATAGGATTGTTCTTGTCCACAGCCCAGGCGGATCTGCTGATGTCACTGATGGGAAATGTAATTTTGTATTTCTGACCACTGGTTGCATTGAAGTTCAGGGCTTCGTCCGCATCAAGCACTATTCCATACACTTTCTTCTCCTCAAGCAATCGTTTTGAGTCGGCCGTACTCCCTGTGGGTACCAGTTCGATGCCTCCGCCGATAGATCTATTGATCTCATTTAGGTTTTGCTCGAAGCTAGTAGGGGTCATATAGGCAATCTGTTTTCCTGAAAGATCCTCATATCCATCGGGACTCTCCTCATTTTTATTGATCATTAAGAGGGCGGCAGATTGCAGTGTTTCGGCAAACCCAAATAGCCTCTTGCGCCACTCCATAACGGTGAAGGTGGAACAGATAATATCGGCCTTTTTCAGGGCATCGGGTGTATATATCAGATCGGGATTAGTCTCCAGATCGGGGGGGCGTACCCCATCTTTCATAAATGCTTCGTCCCATTCGATCTCCACCTCAATCAATTTTACATTGAGGTATCTGGCAAATTCCAGTGCCAGATCGTAGTTGATGTTTTTAAGGTCTGTGGATGTAAAGGCAATGTAAATCTTACCACTTCTTTTAATCTCCTCAATAGACCTGCCCCAGCCTGTAGCAACAAGGAATAGGAAAATCAGAGAGAGAAAGCGGATTTTAGTGAACATAGGGTTTACTTTTCAAAAAACTCCTTTAACCCGCCAAAATAGTATTTGTCCCAACCATATGCTATATCTTCATGGGCTTCATCCGGAATATTGGTGTGATGGAGTTCAATCTTTGTGTAGATTCTGTCTGCTCTGAGCGTAATGGTCACAATCGATTTGTCTTCCTGGTTACCAAAATACCACTCCTGCACTATTTTGCTGTCTTTTTCAAAGTCCAGGTTCATTCCCTCAATATCACCATCGAACAGTGAGAATTCGGTCCCGGGTTTCTCTTCCATTTTAGCCTCACCTCCGGTCCAGAGTGTAATGGAAAATGGATTGGTCAGGGCAGCATAGATCTCATTCGGAGTACCTTTGATCCGGTAGTATTTGCGGAGTTCCTTCATGTTATCTTGAGTTAGAACCAAATTTAAAGCTTTTTATGGAATTACGTCCTTGCGCAACCCTTTCTTGACAGATCGCATCTTTTATATGATAATCTTCGTCTATTTTGTATGTTGTTAACTTCACCTTCATCCCATGATAAATCAAGTCAAGTTTGTTTCGGTAGTTTTACTTTTCCTGACTAATAGTGCCGCAATCCAGGCACAACAAAACTTCTCCCCGGATGCATTTATGCAGTTTCTGGAAACACACCAGGACTATACTGCATCACAACTGCTGTCAGACCATCCGCCCAAAACCACCTATTACTCGGAAAGGCAATATCCAGCCAACCTTTCTGAAATTCCCTGGTACGATACCCTTAACAACCGGTTTCAGTTCACCAGTGATGAACAGGGGTTTCTTAGGCAAAATTTCTTTATGGTATCGGAACGACTGGCCTCCTATGACTGGGCCAGTGCGTTTATCGGCATTTATAACAATGACCTTCCCCTGTTCCTAAGTACAGATTTTGTATTATCCACACTGCACAACTCTTATGATGCCATTCTGCAGACCATCGAATGGCAATTTCTGGAGCCCAATCTGAAGGAGTTGCTAAATGCCATGTATGGACAGTTTCCAAACCTGGCACTTAACTATTCTGACGATGACCGCTTTGTAGAAGTACTTAGGGATGTGGATCTTTACATTTCAGTGGCCCTCTCCCTGGTCGAGGGTAGAGCATATGCTCCACAGTTCGATGGTACTGCGAAATTTGATGCGATAATGGCAGCGGTTGAAGCCGGAAAGATGACATCCATGACACTGTTTACAGAAACCAGGCCCCGAAAGTTAGACTTCAGCCAGTTTACACCCAGGGGTCACTATAATGTTGAGATCTATACTCCTGAGGGAATGATCACCCTGGAGAACTATTTCAGAGCCATGATGTGGCTGGGAAGGATCGATTTTTTATTGACGGCTCCCCCTGAGAATCCATGGGAACCCAACTGGACCAATGATGAACTTAGAAGAATGCAGCTGGGCGCATTATTGACCAATGAATTGCTTTTTAGTTGTGGGAAAGGGGAGAATCTTACCAATCACGAGGAGATTATCTCCTTTATGGTGGGTCCGGATGATAACCTGACGCCCAATGAACTGGAGACCATAAGAAGCCAGGTTCTTACCGAAAACCAGGATCTCTTTAAGGAGAGTCCGTTTGACCGGTTTATGAAGAGCCTGAATGCTTCCGATGATTATGGCCAGAAGATCATGTCCAATTTTTTCTATGTGGATCCTTACTCAGCTGATCCGGGAAACCTGCCTGTGTCATATAAGCTCCTGGGACAGAAATTCCTGGTGGACTCCTATGTGTTCAGTGAGGTGGTATTTGACAGGATTATATTTGAAGGAGAAAAGATATGGAGGCCCATGCCCGATCCTCTGGATGCCATGGCTGCCCTGGGCAATGAAGATGCCCTTGCCTTACTGGAGGGAGAGATGGAGCAATATAAGTACGCAGGGAAAATGGCCGGGCTGAACTATCTGATCAACTCCTATGACGACAAATTTTGGGAACAGTCGCTCTACAATACGTGGCTGGGGGTCATCCGGAGCCTGAATCCTCCCGAATCCTCAATCGGCATGCCCTATTTTATGCAAACAACGGCATGGCATCATGAGAAACTGAACACCCAGCTTACCTCATGGGCCCAGTTGAGACACGACAATATTCTTTATGGCAAGCAGTCCTATACCGGGGGCACCTCCTGCTCCTATCCCTTTACCTATGTGGAACCCTATCCACAGCTTTATAACAACTTGCAGGTATTTGCTGAAAATGCATCACTATTTTTCAGTGAAGTGTTTGACGGGAAAATGATGGAGAGCAAGGATCGTATCATTGAGTTCTATTCCGGGTATGGAGAAATCATGGGAAAGCTCGAAAAAATAGCCCAAAAGGAGCTGGATGGGACCCGGCTTTTCGAAGATGAAGTCACCTTCCTGAAAACAATGATTAACGATTTTATGGCATCGGGTCCCTCCATCACCGGGTGGTATAATGACCTGTTTTTTGACACCCAGAAGGGCGTAAGCCGGGATTTCACAGTGGCTGATGTGCATACGCAGCCCACTGAATATGGAGGTGCGGTTGTTGGCAATGTGTTACATGTGGGCAACGGGAAGATCAATATGGGAGTTTTCCTGGTGGAAAATCCGTGCAGTCCTGGGCAAATCATGGCCTTTGCCGGACCGGTTTCCTCTTTTCACCAGGAGGTAACTTCAAACTTTAAACGACTCAACGATCAGGAGTGGGAGGAGAAATTCTGGTTGGGAGCTGAGAGTTTTCCGGAGAGGCCCGATTGGGTATCTGCCTATCTTCTTAATGGCGAAGGAGAGGCTGTATGGGAAGGACGATTGCTGGAGGGCATGGTCTATACCGGATCTTCAAACATACCGGGAGACCAAATCCAACCGATAGATTATTTGATTCTGTTTCCTAATCCGGTTTCAGAAGAAGCCCATGTGCGATTTGTATTGAATGACACAAAAGATTTTGCGCTGAGAATTTATGATGCCTCAGGGAGAATACTCTTTATAGGAGAGGATCAGACTCTTGCCCCGGCGGAGCATGACATAGTTTTACCGGTGAGAGATTTTGATCCGGGGATCTACCTGGTACAGGTCCGGATCGGACAAAAATACATTTACAGGGAGATGATGGTGCAGTGATCTTACTAATCCACAGGTTTGTAGACTTCTGAGATCTCAATTTTTACGATGCGGTATCCCTTCCAGACTTCTATGGCAGCAAAGATAATACCCACAAATACAGCAAACATACCCGCATAGAAGAAGGCCACAATTAACCAGTCAAATGCAGGAGTTCTGGAAGTAATGGTAACGCCGATCAGAACCGAGCTCACAATAAAAAGGGCCACTGCCAGGGAATAACTGAATACTGCATTTCGAACCAGGGATATACGTTCAATCAGGTGACTGATTTGCAGCTCAATATTACTTAACCGGTTGCTGTCAATTTCATTAATTTTCTCCTGGTGAAAGATCTTTCGTTTTTCTTCATTGAGCAACCTGATCCTGTTTACCACCAGGCTGTACTTATTATTCATTCCCAGAAGCAGTAACCCGCAGGCAGAGATCATCAGTCCGGGTGCCAGCATTCCCTGAATAAGCTGTACAATGGGCATTTCCATACAGTGAATATTTATCCATACAAATGTTACTATTTAATATGGAATTACCAACATAGACAGGGAAGGCTGGGATGGTTGTCAGGCATTAGGGATAACTACTGCTGATCCAGGAAAAAGAGCTCTTCCTTCAAGGCAACGATCCTATCCTCTACGATGGTCCTGATGGAGGAGGACTGGCTATTTCTTTCATTTATCTCTGGCAGTCTGTCCAGTTGATCTATATATCGTTGATAATCCACAAGGGCCTCCTGGGACTTGTGCATGCTGTTGTCCAGGATGGAAGCCATAAAGTAGAGCGCCATCAAATTGGAGGAGTCAACCTCCCAGGCCTGATTATAGAGCGAATATGCGTTTTCATATTCCATCTCAAGGCGCATGATATTTCCCTGCTCCGAATAGATTCGGGATTCAATACCTGGTTCGGGCATCATGAGCTCGAGGGATTTATTAAGATGATCCATGGCCTCCTTTTTCTGAGTAGTTGTCGCCAGGCTGGCCCCCAGGAAGAAGTATACCTCTGCGTCCATGCTATCCTTTTTTGCTGCAATTTGCAGAGACTCGATGGCGCCAGTGAAGTCTACGGTCAGATATTGACTTATGCCTTTGAACTTAAATGTAAAGGCAGTTGAATCTCCAAAAATGGCGGCATATTCAAATTGTGGAACAGCTTGATGTGGCTCACCTATTTTATAGAAGGTATATCCATAAAGTTTTCGGAATTTGATACTGGTGGAATCGATTTCCAGGATATGCTTGCAAATGGGCACCGCATCCCAAGCTTTTTTTGATAGAATATAGAGGTTACCCAGGGCGTAGGCAGCCTTCTGGTTATTGGGGTAGAGGCTATAGGCACGCTCATAGTAGATCACTGCCGCACTGTTGTTATGCCTGTTGAGGATGTCGCCCATCATCATCAGACTGTTCAGGTTGAGAGAGTCAATGGTCAGGACTTGTTCCAGTGCATGAATGGCCTGATCGTAGTGTTGTCGGAAGGAGGCAATATCAGCCAGTTTTAGCCAGGAGGCCACATCCTCCGGATCGGATGAAACCAGCTCGGTATAAAATTCCCAGGCTTTCACATAGTCCCCTGCCACTTCATATTGTGCAGCAAGCAACCGCTTAGCCATAAGATTTTCCGGAAATACGATCCTGGCTTTTTCAAGCGTTTGGATGGCTTCTGCGGTCATACCCATTTGAACCTCTGCAAGGGCCTTAAGATAATGGGTATTAAATGCTGTATCGCCCGATGAAATTGAGTGGGTACTCTGCTCTATGACCTGTTGATAGTTGCCTGAATAGTAAAGGTCAGTAATGGTTTCCTGGGCAAACAGGATAAAGGAGGTGAGCAGAAAAAGAATTCCGGAACAGGTATATAGCTTGCAATACTTCATGGGAAAGTAAATAGTGACCGCCGAACTTAGAAGCGGCGGCCACTAAAGTTATATAATCTACTGCAAAGCGAATGTAACAGGGAATGTATACATGACACTCACTGGTTTTCCCCTCTGTGTCCCCGGGGTCCAGGCCGGTGATGAAGAGACCACGCGGATTACCTCTTCCTTGAGCAGGTCGATATACTTCTGCTCAGGTTTTTCCTGATCTTCTGCCAGGGTGCGATAGGTGGCCACCACCACTTCATCAAGGGGCTTCTGTTCCATGTCGGCCACTTCCTCAGCTGAAGGAATAAGTACTTCACCGGTTCCGCTTACCACAAATCTGATAAAGATTTTCCCGGTCACACCATTTTCTGCAGCTTCTTTCGGGTAGCGCAGGTTCTTGGCAATATATTTCCGGAAATTCATCACAAAATCTCCTTCTCCAAATTCGGGCATTTTTTCCACACGTAAAAAATCTGTCCATCGATCTCATCCGAAGAGCTTGGATTTGCAATAATCATTTCATTGTCCTCGGCCTCCATCTCTGTGGCCAATGGACCTGCATCTTTATCGGTACACGATACCACA
>Ga0164315_10004657_pt1 | contig 10641 bp, 8 predicted proteins | sample GuaBasSedimGuay6_FD_113737 | JGI IMG/M metagenome (GOLD analysis project Ga0164315, IMG submission 113737) | Subseafloor sediment microbial communities from Guaymas Basin, Gulf of California, Mexico - Guay6, Core 4569-2, 0-3 cm | ecosystem: Environmental > Aquatic > Marine > Hydrothermal vents >...
CACTTTTTATCGCCGACAGTGAGTTAAAGGATGACGCTGAGAGAGAAACCACAGTCGCATCCATTGCAGACAGCCAATTAGATGAAGCCCCTTATGTGCCCACCACGCTCACTCAAGAAAAGTCGGACGATGCATCAAAAGATGAAACGATAACGCGAGCGATTGCCAAAGACAGCTTCCCAAGCAAACCTATCACGCTCCACGGCTTTGTAACGGTTAAGTGGCCCAATGGCGATTCTTATGTCGGTGAATACGCCAATGGCAAACGCACTGGCGAAGGCGTGTATGTTTGGGCTAATGGGGGCCGTTATTCAGGTGAGTTTGTTGATGGCAAACGTCATGGTATTGGCATTTATACTTGGGCTCATGCTGATCGATACGTCGGTGAATTTTTTGCAGATCAACGACATGGCAAAGGCCTGTACGTTTGGAAAAATGGTGATCGCTATCAAGGCGATTTTTTTAAAGGCTCTCGTCATGGTAAAGGCACACTCTTTTGGGCCGACGGGGAAAGCTATGAAGGTAACTTCGTTGTCGGTAAACGGACTGGCAAAGGTATTTATCTTTCCAGCGGTGGTGATCGTTATGAAGGCACTTTTGTAGATGGCAAACGCACCGGTAAAGGCATTCTCATATCACCCAGCGGCACGCTCAAAGAGCTAGAATTTAAGGAAGGGAGACTGGTTAAAGAAGGCGTACAAGCTGGTGCCCGTGGAAGTACAGCGGATTGACGGATTTGACGGATTTATTTTATTCAGTGAAAAATCTTATGAGGCGTACAAACTTTAGTAGGAGTACAAACTTTAGTTTGTACCCTCCAAGCTAAAGCTTGGACTCCAAAATTTTGCACTGGGGTTGTTGAATGGGATGAATTAAAATCAATGAGTTACCTTGATAAGTCCATTATTTTTAAATGTTTTTTTTTAAATGGCTTCTCATCAGAAATCAAAAATGAATAATGGCTGACCGACTAATGGATTGCTTTGAAAACCGATTCATGTCCTTTCCAAAAATGGCAAATTCGCTTTTTTTTCGCGGGTCAATTTTTGAAAACCGCACGATATTGAAGCATTCCCAGAAAACGACCCCAGTGCCAAAACATTCCAAATGTTAAAAATATTATCTCATAAAAATCATCGCCATTCTAATGTTCATAAAAAAAGCCCTAAAAACAACTTAGGGCTTGATGTTGATTTAAACAACTGTGTAAATATTTATACTATACTTACTATGGCACGAAAAATACTTTGCTTCGCGTCGATACAGGCATTCCCAAACAGAGTTTAGGAACGAGGAAAGAAACTAAGTTTCTGCCAGAAACTTGGTTTCTCAGCTATCAGTGATTTGGAGTTAAGGGCATTCGCGGTATGTAACTCATTGTTTTTAAAAATATTTGGTGACTATACTATTTATTTTGTAACTACTCAGGGCAACCACAAGGGATTGCCCCTACATAAGAATATTGTTGTAGGGACAATCCTTTATGGTTGCCTTCTTAAAAAATAAAGATGAAGGCTTAGTTACTTTATTTTAAAGAATCAATGAGTGACAGCTACTGTGTAGTTATAAGTTCCTGGAGAAACGTTTGAACTCGTTTTGTAGAACATATTTACATAGTAAATTTCGGTGCCGGCGGGGTGGTTATAAGTTGTACCAATGGCAGCATCTGCTAGTTTAGTGCCACCGTATGCACTATTGTAAACTTCAGCATTAGTGGCTCTTCCGGACATACCATCAGAAAGATGAGTTGGAAAAGCGACACTTAGGGTGCAGGTATCCGCACTTGTAACCTCGATAACAGCCCGTGTTCCCCCTTCGTCTGGCTCAGATGTAAAGATATTATTTACCCAAACAAGAATCCCATCACTAATATTGGTAATGTTACAAGAAGGTACATCAGTTGTATCGGCAAAAGCGGCACTGCTGACACCAAAAATGCTTGCTGCTATGGCAGCGCGTAAGATATTGCGTTTCATATTTTCTCCTTAGAGAATTGATAAAAAGTCGATTTACTCGTGCTAAGGCTTTTTTAAATTAACTTCCACAATCAATTCAGTGTCAGGGGTGATTTCGATGGTATCGGTATTGACTGATTCACCATCAAGTAACATTTTATAGACCCCTTGTCGCACATTGTCCACGAAGAAAATACCGGCTCCATTGGTGACAGCAGATGATTTGCTACCTTTTTCGACTGGGACGGCTTCTACTTTTACGCCGCCTACCGGGTTTCCTTGGGCATCCTGTACTGTGCCAGCGATGGTATAGGAGACGCTGAAAGGAACGATAATGCTAGTATAACCACCCGCTGTTACATGCACTGCGTAGGATCGAAGGGAGGCACACCACCTCAAGATCAAGGTGGTAGGTGCCGGGAGTAACTTCACTTTGGGGTAAGTGTTAAAGTTACTATAAAACGATAAGTTCCGGGTGGAAGCCCCACCATATCAACCTCCATACCTACATAGCAGTCAGTATTGGTGTAGATGGTATGAGGGCTACCTTCACTGGTAGTTAGTTCAATGGTCCCATTTTCATCGCCATAAATCCAAGAAACCCCTGGGCTGCTGGTCATAGGGCCGTTAACCTGATTAGGAGGAGCTATGCTTAAGTCACATTGACCTATACATGTGACACCAACCAGAGTCAGCCCCCCCCCTTGGCTGGGATGAGATGACAAAATCGTACCATTCGGAACAATAATAACAGGTTCACTAGGCGGCGGGGTACTAATGCCAGCCGTACCCGTTACAGTACCACTAAAAGGCACATCAACGGACTCCGCAAACGCGGCCCCGCTAACACCCAAAATGCTTGCTGCTACGGCAGCGCGTAAAATATTGCGTTTCATCATTTTCACCTTAGATAATTAATTCTACTTTGTCAGATTTCAGGTAGGGTGGATATTGCTATAGCGTATCCACCCAATTTCAAAGCCATTTCTTTCTGTACATGGCTAAGGCTTTTTTAAATTAACTTCCACAATCAATTCAGAGTCAGGGGTGATTTCGATGGTATCGGCATTGACTGATTGGCCGTCAAGTAACATTTTATAGACCCCCTGTCGCACATTGTCCACGAAGAAAATACCGGCACCGTTGGTTACAGCAAATGATTTGCTGCCTTTTCCAACTGGAACGGCTTCTACTTTTACGCCGCCTACCGGGTTTCCTTCGGCATCTTGTACGGTGCCAGCGATGGTATAGGAGACGCTGAAAGGAACAATAACGCTAGTATAACCACCCGCTGTGACCTGCACTGCGTAGGATTCTTTTTCTGGCGTACCACCTATTGGATATCCGGCGGGATCAAGATCAAGGCGGTAGGTGCCGGGAGTCACTTGTGTATAGATACCTTGCTTGGTGACTCGAAGCCGGTATTTTGAAACAGACTTGTTATTCAAAAGTAGCAATAAATCCGCGTGTTCGGTATAGACTTCTTCGCCATCATCGTGTACACCATTATCATTTTTATCCAGAAAGGGTTGGACAAATATACCGCCTTGTCCACGCAGTTGTTCAATATAACGGTTCCCCCAGTCTCGTTTGGGTTGAAGTCGGAAGTTAGTGGAAAATTCGAGTAAAAAGCTGGTTTCATTGGAAACGATAGAAATATCTTGATAACGCAGACGTATATCAACCCCGGGAATAATAGTCGTGGTGAGAGTCCCAATAAAACCATTACCGTGTGTGCCATTAGCATAGCCAAGATCAACTCGCCACAAATTTCGCCCATCTCGGGCTTTTGCCGGTGATTCATAATGCCAAGCAATTCCTTTTAACTCGTTGGTACGATTACCAATTTTGCTGGATTTGTGGGTTAGCACCAGCGAATGCCCTAAATCTGAACGTGGATTGCCGGAAAGGTTATAACTCAGTTTGGCAGCGTCATTCATGTCGTCTTTTTGGTAGTTTAAATGCCACTTATCCCAATAACCGGTGAAATACCCCCGCATTTGCTCTTCCGTATCCATTTCGGCACTGAGACTTGCAAAAAACTTGTTGATGGATTTGGAATAGGTAAATCCACCTGATTTTAGGTGAGTACGACTGTCACTTCTTGCTCTGAGACTAAATCCGGGTAATAGGTTCCAATTTAGGTAAAACCTTTCGGATAGTGGATCGCTGGAAAAGTTGAGGTTAAGTTTATTGAATAGTCGCAGTGAAGCGTTTGCATTATGACGAATTTTGTTATTTTCTTCCATCAAAGCAGAAAAACTGAGTCCAAATGGTAATTTAGCTGGTTGATAATACATTTCTGCCATCGGTTTTTTTAAGCTATCTTCGTGTACCAAACCACCGCCAAGCGTAAGTGAATCGAAGACACCACGCCGATAACTGAAACCACCTCGAAATTCTTCCGCTTCTCCCCAAAACTGGCCTGAATATTGGTCGCCGGTTGCACCTAATGAAGCACCCGTTGAAAATTGGCGGTTGACTCCACCGGAGAATATCCATGCCGAAGCCCCTACTTCCAGTTGTCCTGCGCGAGTATCAAATTGGGCTTTACGTTCTTCTGGTGTTGCGGTTAGTACGCCGTTGGGATATAGCAATATACGATATTCTTGGAATGATTGAGTACGGGAAGCTACATCTTCAAAACGGTAAACCCCGGATGAATCTACAAGGGTTTCGGCGATGATCTGGTCTCCAAATCCTTCAACCAATTGTACTAATGTACCGGGGGCAGCTTCGCCAGTGATGGTTCGGGCCACTTGCCAACCTTGGCGACGGAGTGCGGGGTCAAATCCACCTTGGGATGACTGAAGGGAACTAAAACCATTACGTTTGACCAGCGTGGCTCCCCAATAATCACCACCTGTTTGGCTCTGCCAGAAGGTGGACTGGGAACCCAGTGCGTAATCCATTGTTTCAGTTTGCCGAAAATATTGGGCATCACCTAATTGCCAACTGGCTGTATCGAATAAATCTTGCTGATGAGTGCGAAGATACCAACTGCCCTTGCCCAGTTTGCCGATGGCGAACAGATTGCCCTGCGTATTGGTATTGTTTTTATCACCGTTGATGCTTATCTGTTGTCCTAGTGCGGTGAAATTAAACCGGTCGGGATGCACTGCTGGCAAGCCATCTAAAAGCACTGGCAATGGCTCTTCTCGGTGCCCTTTTTTATTTTTGGTATTCAGCCACGGTGGGGCCAACACAATTGCATATTCTTCTATGTCAAATTTTGCGGGGACATGAAACAGTGTTTCAATGTCTTTGATGGTGAGTGCTTGTCCCAGTTCCGGATCGGTTTTTAATTGTTCTGGCGAAATTCGGGTGATCAGACCGGGAGAGCGTAATTCCATTTGTCCGTCTTCAAGATTGGTGACACTGATTTGCAATGCTTTGGTGACAGCGTCGAATGGTAGTAGCCATTGTTCAAAGTTGACGGCTTGTTCGCCATCTTCTAAACCACGTACTAATGTAGAAGGTATAACATTACGTCGCCCGATCATGATACCTAACGGGAGGATGGTGAATTCTTCCATGTCATCGGCAGTGATGGTATCTGGTACGGCGTAGCTTTTACCAACTATTAGCACAATGACTATAGCTAATGCTAGAAGTGATTTTTTGGTCAATTGATGGAATATTGGAATCATTTTAGAATGTGGCGCGGGAACGAGTTTGCAGAGCAACGATGATATCGCGCCAAGGTTTGAAATTCATTTTACGCGCCATTGGAAATGGTTTGGTAAGTCACTACAGTTATGAACGTAGCAATGAACGTTCAAGAATTTTAAATGTGAATTGATCGTTTTTCGCAATTGACTTCGCCGATATTTAAAGTGTTTCGCCTTTTCAGGTATTCTATCTTCTTCTAATAACAAGACTATTTTTATTGGTTGACGTTTTTCAGCAAAAAAGGGACGGTAAAATGGCTGAAGTTCTTCATTAAAAGAATGAAAAGCACCATATAACCCGACAATGCTATCTTTCACCTTTTGCGTGACTTCAACAACTAACTCGCCTTTTAAAATGCGAGCTTTATTGTTTATTCTATCACCTCTAAAATCCTTAGCTTCTATCATAAATAATTCGTTACCTGATGACGCTATAATATCAACGGCCTTAGTACCTTCACATCTGCGAACCTGATTATAATAAAAATGGTTTTCACTATCATATTTACAGACGTGCCAATCAGACGGAAATTGAAAAGTCAAGTTTCCTTCTTTAATAATGATCATTATCGCCCTACCACCTTTGACTTTTCAATGAATTATTTTGCGTATCACGTTTATAATAAAAATCTTGTTCCCGATCATCCTGTGCTAATGCCTCATCAAGTACAACAATCGTATGCAAGTCTTCTAAAACTCGACCCTGTTCCACAATGACACTGACATCCGTAGGGCAACAACTCAAAAATTGTGCGGGCATTTGGGGGGTGGATTCTATCAGTAATGATAATTCGTTCATCAAAAATAAATCATGAGTAGTCAGAATAATTTGTACACCATATTGAGCCAGTGCTGCTAACGCATTAGCGACTTTTACCATAATTCTCGCATTGAGATTCGCTTCTGTCTCATCCCAAAACAGGGTACCGCCTTTAGCCAATGAGCCATTTTGAATCAGATAAACCAGCATCGCAATTTTTCGGAGTCCTTCCGCGACTAAGGACATTTCGACTTTGCCACGTTTGGGCATATCGAGGTAAAAATGGCCCTTTTTGTCCATTATAACTTCACCACCTAGCTCTGCTTCTAATGGTTGAATAATCTCATTGAGTTCTGATGGGTGTTTTCTTAATAACGGTAAATTGAGGGCCTTGCATAAATCCTGATGGGTTTCATCAATGCTGATAAAACGTTCTTCATACAAAGCCGTTATTTCTGGGTGTAGCGTGAGCAACTCACGCGATGGAATAAATACGGGGGCTTTCTTTGAACCGGGCCGGCTAATGGTTTGGTCAATTGTGACTTCAGTGCGGCTATTTTTGGTAAAAGAAAACTGGAAATTTTCAGGTAAATCCAATGTTACCGTGATTTGAGTGCGTTGATGACCACTACCATAGCGGTTGAGATGTCCTATACTATTGGGTTTGAACACACCAGACAATTTATCGGCTAAGACGCTGGATTGAATGTTTGAATGTCCAGATAATAGGTGCATAACGCTATAGCCCAGTTTGAGCAAATGACTTTTCCCAGTCGCATTGTCACCAATGATGACATTTAATCCGTTTGAAAATCCAATACTTGCATTTTCAAACACAGTAAAATTTTTAATATCTAATGATTTCAACATGTTACTATTATTCCTGTCATTTAAACCTATTGAGCCAAAAGGGCGCGTTCACTCTCCAAAATTAGACTTTATTGGTAATAAGCCATCTATTTATCTAAGCAATTGTTTTTAAAGGATTATTGTAAATAAACGTGTTGACACATAAGTACTTGTTTTTATTTGATTAAAAATAAAAACCTGGTTATTTCCGATAATGTCTATTTATTAGGGCGCCCTATTTTTTCGAGATAGATAATTGAAGAGTGTGAAATATTATATCATAAAAATCATCACCATCCTAAAGTTCAGAAAAAAAGCCCTAAGTTAAAGGACTTAGGGCTTGCTGTTGATATAAACGACAAAATACCTAACAAATTTTAAAAACTTGTCAGGTAAAATCCTTTCCTGAAAGTCAGCGAAACTCAATCTGGCACTGTTTGAAGTATCTATTTACCACGGCACGACAACTTGTTGCTGAAAGGGTAACTCGTTTTTTTCCCCGGCCCCCCAGACAAGTTCTCCGCTTAATTGATAGGTGCCTGATCTGAGTCCCTCAATCTCTGGAGATTTTATTTGGACATTGCGTTGCCCTTGAGCAATCACCGTCTGCACATTGCTCCTGCCGGTAGCGATTTCTCGCCATGATTTCTTCAACACCCAGTTGACACGAGGGCGAGCCGTTGCTTTACCGGTATTATTAACTCGTAGCACAATACGTTTGTCTTTGTAAGTCGCGCCCTGAACGGAAAGTTGTGGCTTTATATTACCATGACGGACAAACACGGCCGTGCCAATACGGGGAACAACGCCCATTTGAGGCGTGTCAGATTGATGTGGCTTGACATCTTCGGTAAATATCATCGCCCGGTATTCCCCCAGCTTGGTGCTGGGCAGGAAACGCACGTTTAGGCGTATTCGACGTTTTTGTCCAGGGCGGATTCTCAGTTGACGGGGCGCGTAAACCAGATAGTGGGATAAGTCTTGGGGACTGGTTTTGAGTGATTTGAATCCATCAGCATCGTAGGTAAAAGGCTCACTGTAAACCCGTAAATGTGCGGTTTCACGGCCCACATTTTTTACCTCGATCATGCCATGTGCCATACCCCTTGTCGTATTGGTCTGAATAACCATTGGGCCAACCTGAAATTGTGCCTGAGCAACGCCTAGCCACAGCCCAAAAATCAAGGACAGAAGGTAGTGGATTTTTGTCAAACGAATTTTCATCATCTTCATTGAAATTATTCGGCCAATATGATTAGTTTTCCATCCAGAAACGTACTTACCTTTCCATCAAAACGACAATCAGTTAGAAACCTTCAAGGTTTTGGAAACCTTGAAGGTTTTGCGTTATAAGTTAACTTGAAAGAAGGCCGAGCGTTTCTAAATGGACACTAGGATAGGAAGATTTTTAACAAAGAAAAGCCCCCAAGTAGTTTTCACTGGGGGGCTTTTAATAGAGTTTACCGATTTAACCTTGCCATTCGCTTAATAAAAAACGTTAAATCACTTAATTTCGTTATCGTTCAATGACTTTGGCTCAGTGCCGGAAGACTTAACTTATTCCGCTGTAACGGTGACAGCTACCGTGTAATTATAAGTTCCAGGTGCTATGGTACCAGATATGCTAGCCGACATATGTGGGTAGTAATTACTCGATGTGGAACCAATAGAGGTCGTTCCACTACTGTTGGCTATTACACTACCGCCGGTCGATGCATTATAGACATCTGCGCTAGATGCGTAGCCGGACTGCACCGCTAAAGTTGCAGCGGCACCGGTACCAGCAACGGGTGATGCAACGCTTATGGCACCAGTACCTAGACACGCAACGGAAACAATGGCTCTCGTACCCCCATCAGACGGGTTCGATGTGATGGTGTTGGTACCTGTTAAAACAAGAGCACCATCCGAACTGTTAGTTATGGTACACGCATTATTTACTGTACCGATGAAAGGTACATCTACGTTTGCGGCAAAGGCGGCACCGCTGAGACCCAAACTTGCTGCTACGGCAGCGCGTAAAATATTGCGTTTCATAATTTATATCCTTATAGAATTGATAAATGTTACTAAATAATAAATAATAAGCTTTTGTGCAATCGAACTTTCTATGGGGATTAGCACATAGTTATTCCTGTCAGGCACCCTAGAAGAACTCCACTTGAACTCAAGCCAATGGAACAATCACCAAAAGCAGTTGCGACTCATACAAAACACACACAAACTAAATTTAAATCACGCGATATTCAACTTGAAGGCAACCGAATTGCCCTTACGTTATACACCGGTTTGTAGGGGTAAACCCTTGCCCTATGAATTCATGCTACTAAATAATTAATTATAAAGACCTTAAAGAGATAGCAAGATAGATACCAACTCCGTGGGATGCTAAGAATTGATTGGCTTTCTTTCTGGAAAAATCCTAAGTCCGCTAAGTTGAGGCGCATTTAGGCTTGATTTAGACTGGCGTGTTTTCCATAGCATGGAAGTTATATCTACAATACGGAAAATATCCATAATATGGAATCAGTTAGAAACCTTCAAGGTTTTTGCAACGCTTTACGGTTTTGCCCTATTAGAAACGAAGGTTTTGCCCTATTGTTTGGAAACCTTCAAGGTTTTGCCCCGCGCTCCTAATTTTCTTCCGCCTCCTCTTTCCACTGTTTCAGCTTCTTGTAAATATAAGATTTACTGATTTCCAATAATGCCGCCGCTTTCACCACACTGCCATTGCAATATAATCTGGCCTCAAGAATCGCTTCTTTTTCAACCTGCCAAAGGGGGCGAATGGGTTTGAGGGACTTTTGGGTGGCGTGTGGCGTGGGCAAAGCTTGATTTGGCATGGTAGGTTGACGGAGATTGGTTGTCGTGTCTTCGGTTTGAATGGGCTGTTCGTCGGCAAGTGCAGCCAACAACATTTCGCTGGTCACCTTTTCACCTTCGTTCAACAACACCAATCCTTCAATACATTTCTGCAATTGCCGGACATTTCCCGGCCAGTCATAATGTAAAAGAATTTCCTTGGCATCAGCTGTCAATTCCTTAAAGTTTTTATGATATTTGACGGCGTATTTGTTAACAAAGGCTTGGGCAAGAAGTAAGACATCTCGTTCACGATCACGTAGTGGGGGCAAACGAATAGAAATGACATTCAAACGGTAAGATAAATCTTTACGAAAACGCCCGGCCTTAACTTCTGTGGGCAAATGACGATTGGTGGCAAAAATCAAACGAACATCGACCATTTCTAGCTTATCGGAACCAACTTGATTAAAACTTTTGATTTCCACAAAGCGCAATAACTTTTTTTGTAACTCCAAATCCATTTCCCCAATTTCGTCCAAAAACAAAGTGCCACCATTGGCTGAGAGTGCAGTCCCCTTTCGGGCTTTATCCGCCCCAGTAA